>Ga0181532_10000151_pt1 | contig 68957 bp, 63 predicted proteins | sample PEATcosm2014_Bin_33_FD_119768 | JGI IMG/M metagenome (GOLD analysis project Ga0181532, IMG submission 119768) | Peatland microbial communities from MTU Mesocosm Facility, Houghton, MI, USA - PEATcosm2014_Bin11_30_metaG | ecosystem: Environmental > Terrestrial > Soil > Wetlands > Peat | place... | reverse complement strand
GCTGGCATCAAGGTTCCAGACTCGGAGATGGCGGAGATCAAACTGCGGCGAGAAGCATTTCACGGCGAATGGAACTATGAGATCCTGCCGCGAAAATGACAACGTTATTATTTAACAGTTCCTTAGCGATGGAAAAAGGCCGCACCAACCTCTGGCTCCGCCCTCTCGACGCCCAGCCGGCCACCATGTTGCCCGGCACCGAAGACGCGTCTATCCCCTTCTGGTCTTCCGACGGACATTACCTCGCCTTTGTCGCTGACCGAAAACTAAAGCAGATCAGCGTCTCCGGAGGAGAACCTCAAACGCTTACGGATGAGGCCCAAAGCTCCTGTGGCGAATCGACCTCCATCACCCTGCTGACGGACTGGCCTGCATCGTTGAAGAAGTAGATCTAAGGTTCATGTGGAGGTGGCCGCCTCGGCCGTCCCGCGAAGGGAACCCGAGCGGTTGCAAGCCGGTCCGCCGCCACGGGAGATCCAGAAATATCTGTGCGACCGGCTTGCGCTTGTGCTAAGCTCCCGGAAAGAGTTGTTCTTCCCTCCTTGTTGTTCGTGCAGCTGTGGATTCCCCGGCGCACAATGCGCACCCGCAGCTCGCTGGAGTTCCCTGTGAGTTCATCTGCCTCGATTCCGTCCACGCCGGAACTGGCGATCGTTGCCGACTCGTCCACCGCAGCCACCGCGGTTCCCCCACGCCCCGTGCCCGGCCGCATTTACGATCCTTTGCCGAGAATGTGGGTCGGCATGACCATCGCCGCAGTGTGTTTCTTATGCCAGCTTGTCGACTCTGACGCGCTGGTCTTCCTGGTGAGCATGTTGGGCTCGTGCTACTGGCTATTCTGCGTTCACCGCTTCCACAAAATGCTGGCGGAGTGCACCCGCTGCGCCTATCCCATCTCGCCACGCAGAGCCGTCGGCTTTCACTTCATCCCCGTCTTTGAGTACTTCTGGTTTTTTCGGTGGACGCGCCAACTCGCCAGATTTCTCGACGAAGAGTCTGGCGGAAAGCCAACCGCGAAAGTCTGGCCCGGAGTGCTGCTGACCGGAATTGCGCTGCTGGGATGGTTCCCTCTCTTCAAAAGTTTCCGGCTCTTCGTCGTATTTGGTCTCGGGATCTACTTCACTCGGAAACTCCGCCGGGTGTTGCCGGAGTGTCAGCCTCTCAGCCTCCGGCGCGCACACCAGTGGAAGCTGGCAACGTCGGCGGGCGTGGGCGCAGCCTTCAGCTTTGTGCTGTTCCAGTCGTTGTACCGGTTTTTCGGGGAGAATCGGAAAGAACAAATGAATGAGTTGGCGACGATCCTGGTAGTGTCCATCGGCGTATTAATCTTCCTCGAACCCGTCTTCGACGGTCTGCGCAAAATGCTCGGCGTCGCTGAGAGTCACTCCGTTGTCCACGAAAGCAGACCCTGGTCCTCGCGCCTTGCCGTATTCGCGATTCTTGTCTTCGCCAGCCTTTTCCATGGACTCATGGATTCCAATATTGCGCACGATATGCGCGACGACTGGGTTCGGACCCTGACCGTGCTTGCGATCGGGACACTGGTCTCCGGGGGGATCACGTACTTCTGGGTTGCCGCGTCACATCGTCATCCCTCTCATGCCGCCCGGAGCGGTCTGCTCAGCGGAGCCGTACTTGGCGTCCTTGTTGCCTCGCAGGTTATTTCGGCTGCCAGTACTCCAAATGCCGGTGAAGAATTGCACGGAAAGATCGCGCAGGCAGTCGGGCACGAAGTTCCACTGGTCCCGCGGCGAGTGCTGCACGAGATTGAAGACGGCAAACTCAGCGACGATGTCGGCTTCAAGCAAGTGCTGCTGATTGCGATTCCCTGGCCAATTCTCGGCTTAATTGGGGGGTTGGCGATCGATCGGCGATGGGGAAAAGGCAGGGTTCACGGTGTTGCTCTCAGCATGCTGGCTGCCGCCGTCCTCTATGAGGGTCTCTTGTGGTTTACCCGGCAATTGACGACTCCCGGAGAGATGCTGTCGCACCTCTCTGTCGCCGCGGGCTGGGGACTAGCCCTGACCGTATGCTCCTCGTCGGGAATCCTGATACCCGCAGAAAATCCTGAAGCTGAAGCCGCCATAGTAGGCTAATGGCGGTTGGCTGGCCAGGCTTTCGGGGAAACGACTGCAGAAGGAAGGAATCTAGTTCAAGGGCGAAGAAGAAGGATTGCTCAAGGGTGGGTGGCCCAGGCTTTTGATCACGCTGACATCACCAACACCATGGGTGCCCCCGTCCTTCGCGCACTTTGCGAAAGGCGGGAGTCGGGACGGTGTCCACCGTTGGGTCTGGTCACGCAGCTGACACTCGAAAACGGCCTGTGGAGAACGGCATCTCCAAACAGGCATCCTCTGGTTGCAAGCGAACCCTACCCCGTGAACTCTTCCCCCGCTTCCCGCGGCACCCGCCGCGGCCACCGCTAAAAGGCGGCGAAAAGACTCAACAAGAACAGCCCCCGACGCCGAGCGCGAACACCTGCACCTGGAACCAGAACAGTAAACACCTGGCTCGCCACGAACCGGTCCTTCCCACCCGACACCCAAATTCCAGGATGACGGCCCCACTCTGACCGAGCCAGGGAACGGATACAAGTCATCGTATCCCACCGGTAACGATCTTGGTTCCCCCGTCCCTTAGGAGAAGAGCAAGGCGGCCGCTAGGCCGCCCCGAGACAAGCTAGAAGCTAGGAGCTACTTTCGCCCCCGCAACATCTCCACCACCCGCTCATAATCATCCACTGTGTGATACTCAATCACAATCTTCCCCTTACCCTTCCGGTCACGGATCCGCACCCGCACCCCCAACATCCGCTCCAGCTCCAGCTGCGCCGCCCGCACATTCGGATCCACCCACCGCGCCGCGCCGGGCTTCTTCGTCACCTGTCCCGGCATTCCCGGCACCGGATCGAGCAGCCCCGTCATCCGCATGATCAGGGTCTCGACCTGGTCGAGCGTCATGTGCTTCTTCACAATGTAGTCGGCTGTCTTCTGGATCAGGTCCGGATCCTCCAGCTTCAGCAACTCCTTCGCCTCCGAGAATCCAATCTGCTTATGCGCCAGCTGCTCCATCACCAGCACCGGCAGCTTCAGCAACCGCATGTAATTCGACACCGACTCCCGCGACAACCCGACCCGCTCTCCAATCTGCGCCTGCGTCAGCGAAAACTCCTTGCTCAACACCCGGAACGCTTCCGCCTGTTCGAGCGCACTCAAATCCTCGCGCTGCAGGTTTTCGATGATCGTCATCTCCGCCGCCTGCTGCAGCGAGACTCGCCGCACCAGCGCCGGGATCGTCGTCTTGCCCGCCTTTTTTGAAGCTAGCAGCCGCCGCTCGCCAAGAACCAGGATGTACCGCCCCTCTTCGTCCCCCGGACGCACCATGATGGGCTGCACAACTCCGTTGGCCTTGATGGAATCCGACAGCTCCTCCAGCTTCTCGTCATCATCCACATACCGAGTCTGAAACGGATTCTTGTCGATATCCGCAATCGCCAGGTTGACGACAAGATTTCCTGGCATCCGCGACTCCGCCTGCGCATAAATGGTGATGGTCTCGTCGGCAGAAGCCTGCATAGAAGAATCGAATGTAGGGACAGCCGCCCCCGGCTGTCCGGCCGGGCGCAGCTCGGCTGGCGTAGAGGTCGTATGTGGCGCGGACCCGCCCTGAGCGAGAGTCGAAGGGACCCCCGCCGGCGCAGCGTTCTCAACCGCATCGTCCACGACAGCCCGAATGATGCCGTCAAAAGGAACCCCTGCAGTGGGCGCCGGACCATGTGGCGCGGGCACTCCGGCCCGCGTGCCGGCATCTCCACCGACGCCGACCGGAGACGCACTGGTCCGGCCCGCCGTGCCCGCTACCACGCGGGGCCCCGGCAGCAATGACTCCAACCCCCGCCCCAAAGCCCGCCGCTTCTCGACTTTCTCCTTCTCCCCCGCCCGCCCCGCCGTATTCTCCGCCGCCGAAGTAGTCATCAATGAATGTCCTCTATCCCTCTGCCTGCCCCCACTCCACCCCGTGTCATCCTCAGGGCCCGATGTTAGGGCCCGAAGGATCCACGCAACTCTTCCGCCATATATCGATGCTCATCCATATAATACATTGATGAATATCGATATACAAAAAGCGGCTGCCCTCAAGCCGTCTTATCCATCTCCCGCACCGCCGCAGGAATCTCCTCGACGGTCTCTCCGTGTCGCTCAGCGCCCTCAGTGGCTGAGCTCTGTTCTGACGGCTGAGAGCTGACAGCTGAGAGCTGATTGCCCGACGCTTGCCTCTCAATAATCTCCTTGGCCAGCCGTATGTAACTCTCCGCCCCCTTCGACCGCGGATCATACTCCAGCGCCGCCTTCCCGTGGCTGGGCGCTTCAGCCAGCCGTATGTTCCGCGGTATGGTGGTCCGGCACAGTTTCTCCCCGAAAAAATTCTTCAGCTCAGTCATCACCTGCTGCGCCAAGTTGGTGCGCTCATCAAACATCGTGAGCACCACGCCCTCGATCCCCAACTCAGGGTTCAACTCCGCGCGAATGCGCTCAATGGTGTCGAGCAGCTCGCTCACGCCCTCGAGCGCAAAGTATTCCCCCTGCATCGGAATCAGCACCGCGTCAGCCGCAACCAGCGCATTGAGAGTGAGGAGATCAAGAGCCGGTGGACAGTCCAGCACGATGAATTGAAACCGGTCTCGCAATGGAGCCAGCGCCTCGCGCATGCGATACTCGCGCCCCTCTGCGTCGACGAGCTCAATATTTGCGCCAATGAGGTTCTTGTGCGCAGGAATCAGCCAGAGCTGCTCCAGTTCAGTCGTGAGCAGCGCCTCTTCCGCCGTGGCCGCGCCCATCAGCAGATGGTACGAGCTGACGCGGTCAGGATCCTTGACGAATCCCAGGCCGCTCGTGGCATTCGACTGCGGATCACAGTCGACCAGCAGGGTGTTGACTTCCGCAGCCGCAAAGGACGCGGCTAGATTGATGGCAGTCGTAGTCTTACCCACGCCGCCCTTCTGATTGGCAACAGCGATAACACGTCCCATGAGATTGTCAGGAGAACCAGAGCTATTCGGCAGCATAGTCCGCTTCGCATTTCAATTGCAATGACGAATTGCTGTGCACACAAGTGAATTTGTGTGCAAAACGCGTCCAATGTTCCTGCAGGAACACTGCACGGGATGGTTCACATCGCCGTCAGACTTGGTTGAGTACATGCTCGTCCGCCAGGGCGAAGTCAGAATGTCAGGAGTGGAGGAACCGGGGGAGCGTTCACCTCTCTCGTTCCGCGAACCCGATTACAAGGCAAGCGTTCCTTCAGGAACATTGCGTGAACCCGCTAGGCAGCAGCGAGAGTGGCGACCAGACAGGTTGTCGCCCCCGTAAGTGGACTGAACTGCAGGACATTATGGAGTAGTGTTCCTGCAGGAACACTGTGGAAAACTCTGTTATCCTGCTTCTGCCGAGTCATCTGATTGGTACCAATATGAAGACTGCGTTACCACTTTGATCCGATATTGACCTACCAAGATAGCATCCCATATGCATAGACCGCTATCATTCTGCTAGTTTTGGTCCACTTGTTACATACTTGGTTCTGATTGACGAACCTTCGTCATTGCTTTGGCTACGTAGCTTGCCGAGGCGCGCACCCCTGGGAATTATCTTCGGGGCCAAAGTAAACATTTCATTCCACTTTCTCTTCTAAATTTGGGTCAAGCTGGCTATGTTCATGCAAATTCTGGACCCATAGACGCCTGTTTGGACCACTTGTTACCTTCTTGAGTCGGCTGCTACCGGGATAGTACGGCCTATGCGCAAGACTCGTGAGCGGGAATTTGGGATTGGGGAGGGCGCTGACCAGGCGAGATGGGGGAGGATCGAGCGGACTTGGTCCTGCTGAGCGGTGCCGATCAGGAGGGCCAGGCGGCCGGACGGAGCCAGCAGGGTGGCTGCGGTGGGAAGGATGACTTCGAAGTGTTCGACGGCGCGAAGGGTGACGACGTCGAACGTGGCTCCGAGGGTTTCGGCGCGGGCGTTTTGTACATTGATGTCTGTCAATGTAAGGGCGCGCGTGACTTCGCGCAGGAACGCCGCCTTTTTATGGTTGGACTCGATCAGCGTGAGGGAGATGCGCGGGGACCAGAGTTTGAGGGGAAGACCGGGGAATCCAGCGCCGGAACCGATGTCGGCGACGCTGACAGCTCCAGGGGCTAAAGCCCCCATTTCTTCCTGGCCGGCTACGCGGCCCTGAACGGCCGCTGTTCCACCAGGGAACAGATGGCGGGCGGCGAAGAGGGATTCGCCGAAGTGGCGGGTGACGATGTCTTCGGGATCGCGGATGGCGGTCAGGTTGATGCGGGCGTTCCAGTGGAGCAGTATATCGATGTACGTCGATATATGCTGCAGTTGCGCGGGCGACAGGACAGCGGGCTCCTCACCGGCTTTCGCTGCTCCGGAATGACGAGGCACCTCAGAATCGTTTGCGCTTTCGATGGGCGCGTGGAGGAAGGGATCCAGCAACTCGGCGATGCGGGCTGCATTCATAGAGCAGACTCCAAATTGTAGATGGTCGTTGGGAGATTTGGAAAAAGCGAGACTTGTGTGGCACCTTAGGGCTTACACCCTGTAGCGCGTCAAAATGGGAGAATTGCGAAAGCTTCAGGAGTCGCTACGCACGGAACCAGCATCCAATTGAAATATGAAGGCCACAGCCCGGGATTTCTTCGACGAGAAGTATCGAGTGGTTGCGGTAGAGAGCCAGTGTCTGACCATCCGGGGCGTTCGCAGCGGGAAGGTGTTGACGATTGTGAATCCGGACCCGGAGACTCCACTAACCCCTGCCGAATATCCTCCGGGGAAGCTGATCGCTTTGAGTGATCCTTCCGCCGCGCCGTTGAACTAGTAACTTCCTTCTCGAGTTTCGTTCACGTTACCCTTAAGGGAGTGAGAATCGTTGGTCCTGCGGGACTCGCTCCCTCGTTTCTCCTCTCCACTCGGCACTTCCGTGCCGGGCTTTCACATGCCGCCGCTTCGCGGCTCGAGTCAGACGCTTCAATCCTGCGATTTCTCAGGGAACGAATCCGCCGATCTTCTCCAGGAAACCGACCTCTCCGCGATTTTGGTGTCGCGCACTTCGGGGTTCCTATTCGTTCCTCTTCCCTGCGCTGCCTCTCTTTCGCCGCTTCACGGCTGGGCGGACAGGATTGTCCGCCCCACACGGACTCTGCTATTTCCTAACTTCTAAGCGTTTCGCCGATCATGTGGCGTCGCTCAAGGCAGCGGGGAAGTCGGAAGAGGCCGCGGAGCTCCAGAAGCGAGTGCGCATGCTGGAGACGTCCGCGGGCACTTTGGAAAAAGTGCAAGCGGCGATGCAGAATGGCGAACAGGCGATGAAGGAACGCCGATTGGACGACGCCGAGAAATCGTACAAGGAGGCGGTCGAACTTGCGGAGTATCTGCCACCGGGCGATGAGAACCTGATTGTGGCGCTGGGAAGGCTGGGGAACGTATACGGGATGCGGCAGGACTATACGGATGCGGAAGTGGCGTTCCACCGGCAGCTGACGATGATCGAAAGGACGTTTGGTCCCGCGTCTCCGCGAACCACCGACACACTTTTCTTCTTGGGCAGCGTTGCGGCTGGACTGAAGAACTATGTTGCTGCCGAGAGCTACTTTTCGCGGGCGCTCGACATTAACCTGAGGATCTTTGGCGAGAATAGTACACGAACTTCGGAAAGCCTACGAACCATGGCCGGCCTGTATATGGCGCAAGGTCAGTGGGACAAGGCCGAGCCGTTTCTGGTGCGCGCGGTGAAGGGGAGCGAAGCGGCGGTGGGGCCGGACGACAACATGGTGCTGGTACCGTTGTGGGGGCTGTGCGATTTGTACGATCGCGAGGGCAAGCCGGAGAAGTCGCAACCCTGCTGGCATCGGGCAACGGAAATCATGGAGAAGCAAGTGGGCGTCAACAGTCCGGACCGGGCGGCATCGCTGACGATCGAGGCGAATGCGCTGCGGCAGCTGGGGCGTAAGGATGAGGCGGACGGGTTGGAGGAGCGGTTGAGGAAGATTCATCGGACGGCGAACTAAAAGGGCTGCGCGGATCGGTCGGCGGGCTTGCTCTGTCGTTCACACTGCTTGCCGGTTTCGGCAGTCGCGGGCGGGGGCGCCCGCGCCACATAGGGCGTTCTTACTTGTCGGGCTAAGTCAAAATCCCCACCCTCTTTTCGCCAAGAGCGCGAAAAGAAAGGTGGAGCACCTACTTTTCCAATCTTCTTCTCTTGTAACTTCTTCTCTTGTAACTTACGGCTTTGCGCCGTGGTGTTTTAGCAGGGCTATGATGGGCGCGTAGTCGACTGTGGGATCGCCGTGGGCGGCGGACCACAGGGCTTGGCCCAGGGCGGTTCCTCCGTAGACATTTCTTGCTTCCAGCGATGCTCCTCGATCCAGGAGCAACTTGATCGTATCTTCGTGTCCGCCGATGACTGCCCAGTGGAGGGCGGTCTGGCCGGTGTTGGCCTGCGATTCCAGAGAGACGCCGCGCTGCAGGAGAAATTCGACTACGGCGTTCCGGCCGTATTCGCACGCCCACAGCAAGGCGCGTTCCATCTGGGTGCTTGTAGCATTCGGACGCAGGGTGCCGGAATCGTCGAAATAACTCTTCACCACATCTAGGCGCCCCAGGCCTGCGGCTCCTTCGAGGTCGAGGCGGGCACCGCGGGCTGCAAGGAATTCGGCGGCTTGGACGCGGCCGTTCGCGAGACAGATGTTGACGAGGGGGCCTGCTGGGGAATTCGCGGCGTCGATGGTTGCGCCGCGGTCGAGAAGAAGCTGCATCAGAGCTTCTTGCACGCCGGCACGTTGGGGATGGAGGCTCGTTGCTACGAGGGCCAGAGTGGTCGATCCGCCGTAGACTTCGGCAACGGCGTTGACGTCGGCGCCAGCGTGGAGGAGAAGTTCGGCAATCTGGACGATGTTTTTGGGAGTCTTCTGGCGATAGCCTTCGACGCCGTTGGCGGAAACGTAGTGGAGGAGCGGGGCTTGATGACGGCGCGTGGAGGTTGCTCCGATCAGCTCGGGATGCTCGCGTAACAATTCTTCTAGAGTCGTGTTGTCGCCGGTGACGATGGCGTCGACGGCGCGTTCGAAGTCGTTGACCGGAGAATTCGCGAGCGCGATGGACTCGATATGCTTCGCCAGCTTGGGCCAGCTTTCGAAGCCTTGGGTTCGGGCCATGACGAATTGGGCGGCGGCGAGGGTTGCCGTCTCGGATAGCTTCTTGCGCGCGAATTTTTCTAGCTCCTCGGTCCAGTGCTCGATCCTTACTGGAAGTTGTGGCGTGATCGTGAGATTGGAGAGGCGGACCAGCGAGTCGATCCAGCTGGTGGCCCAGTCGCGGATGGCGGTGGGGTCGGGGGACTGGCTGGCTTTGAGTAGATCTTTGGCGCGTTTTTTGTACTGATCGAGATTGGGGCGGGGTGGGAGCGGGAGAGCGTCCTGCGGGTTGGGAAACATACGAAGCTCCTTTCAATGCGCCTGGAGTCCGCACTCGATCAGGCTGAAAGAAGGTTCGTCGCCTTCGAAATTGTGTGGCAGGTGGGCACGGCCCTTTCCGCGGACTGGAGGCGCCCTTCGCGCTCCGGTGGGTAGCATAGGCAATTCTCGCCGGCGGGTCAATGGGCGCGGGAGATCCTTGCCTCCGCCTGAAAAGCGGCTCCGGTCAGGATGACGCCCGACTATCGTTTGGTCCTTAGTTGTTGCCGACGTTGCAAATCACGGTGGGGGCAGAGTATCTTGCGCTGGGCGAGGAAAATCCCCACTTCTCGCAAAGGACGCGAGCAATGGGGCACCCGGGCTGCGACTTTCTAGCACTTATTTCTAACTGACACTTTTGGAGGATTCATGAAGCGATTGCTGAGGCGGGTGCAGGTTGGCGGATTGGTACTGGGGTCGGTGATGGTGTTGACGGCGGCAGATCCTTCGACTCTGCCGAGTCCGCCAGTGGCGAAGAAAGTTCCGCATGTGTCCGAGGTAAACGGGCACAAGATGGTGGACAACTATTTCTGGTTGCGGGACAAGCCGAATTCGGAGGTGCGGGCTTACCTGGAGGCGGAGAACGTTTATACCGACGCGGTGATGAAGCCCCTGCAAGGGTTTCAGAAGAAGCTGTATGACGAGATGCTGGGGCGGATCAAGGAGACCGATGTTGAGGTTCCGTATCGCGAGGGCGACTATTTCTATTACGTGCGGTCGGAGGCGGGGAAGCAGTACGGGATTCGGTGCCGCAAAAAGGGGAGCATGGATGCGCCGGAAGAAATCGTGCTCGACGTGAATGAGCTGGCCAAGGGGCAGGCGTTCATGTCGGTGGCAGCGTTCGCGGTGAGTCAGGATGGGAATCTGCTGGCGTATTCGTACGACAACACGGGGTTCCGGCAATTCACGCTGGCGGTCAAGGATCTGCGAACGGGGAAGACTCTGGCCGATCATGCCGAGCGCGTGGGGTCAGTGGTTTGGGCCAATGATAACAAGACGATCTTCTATACGCAGGAAGATGCGGTTTCGAAGCGGCAGTACCAGCTGTACCGGCACACGGCGGGAACGGCGGAGACCGATCCGCTGGTGTATGAGGAGAAGGATGAGCGCTTCGACGTGTTTGCTGGCAAAACCCGCAGCGAGGCTTACATCTTTTTGATTAGCGCGAGTCACACGACCAGTGAGGCGCGGTACATTTCGGCGCGCGATCCGATGGCCGAGTTCAAGGTGATGGAGCTCCGGAAGCAGGGGGTGGAATATTATCCCGACCACAACGGCGACTCTTTCTATATTCGGGTGAATGATACGGGGCGGAATTTCCGGCTGGTGCGGGCTCCGGTGGACGATCCGGCGAGCAAGAATTGGCACGAGGTGATGGCGCAGAATCCCGGCATCATGCTCGACGATGTGGATCTGTTCAAAACTTTCTGCGTCTTGTACGAGCGGGAGGGCGGCCTGCCGCAGATTCGCGTGATCGATTTACGGACCGGGAAGTCGCAGACCATTGCGTTTCCGGAGCCGGCTTATGCGGCGTATTCGTACGTCAACAAGGTGTATGACACGACGGAGTTTCGCTATGCGTATCAATCGCCGATTACTCCGGCGTCGGTATTTGCGTATGACATGGAGAAAGGGACGTCGACGCTGCTGAAGCAGAAGGAAGTGCCCGGAGGGTACGATCCGAAGAAGTATCAGGTGGAGCAGATTTATGCAGTCGCGGCGGATGGGGTGAACATTCCGATCTCGGTGTTGCATTTGAAAGGCGCGAAGCTGGACGGCTCGGGAGCGCTGTACTTGTACGGGTATGGATCGTACGGAGTCTCGATCGATATGTTTTTTAATCCGAACATTTTCAGCATGGTCGATCGGGGAGTCGTGACGGCGGTGGCGCACATTCGCGGCGGTGGCGAGATGGGCAAGGCCTGGCACGATGCGGGGCGGATGATGAACAAGCGGACGACGTTCACCGACTTCATTTCGTGTGCGGAATATCTGGTGGGACATGGATATGGATCGAAAGACCGGCTGGTGATTGAGGGGCGCAGCGCCGGTGGGTTGTTGATGGGGGCGGTTTTGAATATGCGTCCGGATCTGTTCAAGGCGGCGCTGGTCGGTGTGCCGTTCGTCGACGTGATGAATACCATGCTGGATGAATCTTTGCCGCTGACGGTCGGGGAGTTTGAGGAGTGGGGGAATCCGAAAGAGAAGGCGGCGTTTGATTACATGATTACCTATTCCCCGTATGACAACGTGGAGGCGAAGAATTATCCGGACATGCTGGTGAAGACGTCGTTCAACGACAGCCAGGTAATGTATTGGGAGCCGGCGAAGTATGTGGCGAAGATGCGGGCGCTGCGGACGGACCATAATATTCTGATTTTGAAAACGAATTTGAGTCCAGCGGGACATGGCGGAGCTTCGGGCAGGTATGACAGGTTGAAGGAAGCTTCGTTTGATTATGCCTATATTTTGGGGGAGATGGGGATTCAGAATTAGGCGGCCGCTTCCCTTATGGGGAATAACAGCAGCGTCGCAGAGAATTCCCGTCAGCGCCGGCTGAGTTCTGGGAACGATAGGATCCTTCGACTGCGCCGTGACTGCGCTTCGCTTCATCACGGCTTCGCTCAGGATGACAGTTGCTGTTTTGGGAGTTTCCTTTAAATGAGGCCGGCGCGGACGCGGCGGAGGAAGTCTTCGCCGTCGGCTTTGGCTTGGGCCAGGACTTTGGGCTGGTTGCGGTATTCGAGGGCTATTTCCTGCAGGAAGAGTTCGACCGCGTCCTTGGGCTTGAAGCCTTGCTGAACCAGCTTGCGGATGCGGGGGGTAAAGCTGTCGGCGTCGTCGGCTGAGCCGAGGCGCGCGAGGTGGTCGGCGCATTTGTGATCGCGGAATTTGGCCGCTGCCAGGCGGTCGTAGGCGGTCTTAGCTTCGGGATCGTTCAGCAGCGTGGGGAGCGCGGAACTCCATTCACACTGAGAGCAGGTCCATCCGTGGAAAGAGCGGTTGGAGGTCCAGATGAGTTCTCTGGCGGTTTTTTGCTGTAGGGTACGGTGATCGTTACTGCTGTCCATGAGCTGCGCGACTCTCCCCGCAACTTGCGTGGCCCATGCCATTCCTTTCGGAATAGTACTCTAGAAGTGGGGAGTGTGGGGGCGTGTCAAGAACGGTTCAGGGCAGTCGTCTTCGCCGTCAGACGGAACAGCGGAGAACCCGTCAGGACTCGCGGCTGCTCCGATTTTGAAGATCAAACTCCGCTCACAACGAGCGCAGGAAATTCAGAAGGTCCTGCACATTCGACGGTTTCAGCGCATTGAACTTGCGGATCACCTGGGTGGCCTCGGATCCGCTGCTGCTGTGGGCTTGGATGGCCTCGATCAGATCAGTGGTACGGCCATCATGCAGAAAGAAGAGACGCTGCCCAAGGCCCCAGAGCGGCGCCGTACGGAATTGATTGGGTCCGGCCGCGCCCTGATGGATGCCATCCGCCAGCCCGGTACCCATATTGTGCAGAGCAAAGTCGGAATAGGGATTGTAGGTGATATTGGACATACCGGTGAAGATGGAAGGTCCAGTGGTGAGAGTTGGCGAGTGGCAGAGATTGCAACCAAGGGCGTTGAACTGAGCGGCTCCGTTTTGAGTGGATTGAGTTGGAGGAGCCGGTGTCGGTGGAGCTGAAAGGCGAACGAACGCGGCAAAGTTCACTATGTCGGAAGACATTTCCGATGCCGTGCCCAGGGGCGTACCGAAGTTGGGGCTGCTGGCATTTTGGTTCAGCAGGTTGGTGGCATCTTCGGGAGATCCGTTAAGAACGCAGCCCGGCACGGCGCTGCGCTCATTGGGAAAATTTTCGTTGGATACTCCTTGTTCGACGTTGTAAGCCTCTCCCACAAAGATCAGCAACGACTTGTTCTGCGCTTTCCAGCCAAAGCGGGTGATGGTACCGTCTTTGCCGCTGGTGTTGAAGACGCCGCCGATTTTCAGCGCCGCTCGGGCCGATTGGGTGGCCGCCAGGTTGGCCTGCAAATTGGCGTCGGGCGTGGCCTCCACCAGGCCCAGGCCAAACAGAGGCGTGGGGGTGCGAAAGATCACATTGTTGGTGGAAAGCGCGGTAACAAAGTCAGGCTGCGCCAGGGTGCAGCCCGTGGCGTCGGAACGGCCGGCGATGGTGTAGAGGTCGTGGACTCCGCCGTCGAGTGCGCCGGTGGAAGTCTTGATGAAGCGGGCTTCGAGCACGGGGCCATTCGCCGTAATGAATGAGGGGACCGAATTCGTGGCGCCGTCGAGGGTGGCGAGTGCTACCTGCGGGTTCTGAATCGAGTTCTGTGGACTCGTCAGGCCCGGGCTGGCTCCGCCGATTGTGGGCTGGGCATGGCACTGGGCACAGCTATTGCCGTTGAAGGTCGGACCGAGCCCGACTCCGGATTCGCCGGTGATGGCGCCGGAGACCGAATCCACTTCCTGAAAACGAAGCTGGGCCTGGTTGAAAAAGGCCTGCTCGTTGGCGTTGAGGGTTGGATAAAAACTTCCCGCGGCCGCCGGGCCGGGACGAGGACCGGGATCGGTCTGCGCGTCAAGGGGCGAGATGGCGATGCCTGCCAATGCGAAACAAACCAGCGTGACGGACAGAGTGTGACACTTCATTTTGCACCTCCGTACAGGGTGAGACACACTTCGACTTCGGTTTTGATTGTTTGGCGACGGGCAGCGCGGGGTTGGTGGTAGCTGTTCTGCTAAAGCTGCGGGCCGGCAAGAAAGTCCGGTACCGTGCCTACCGCGAACGGAACAGCACTGTGGGAGCGGAATCCCACCTGCTTCCTTCCTCAGGCGAGGAAAGAGGATCGAACATTGGTGCGACTCTAGGACGAATGAGAAATTCGGTCAACGGCCCGGAAGTACATTCGCGGAGCAGATAGGAGGCGGAACGGGCTTAGAGGACGACGTCAAAATCGACCTCAAAAACAGAATCGAGATCAAAGTCAAAAGCCGCGGGCCGGGGCGCCCGCGCCACACGTGCCTTGCCACGTCTATTTGGCGAAGAAGTAGTCGAACGAGCGGACGGCGGTGAATTCGTCGTCTTTGATGTCGAAGACGGTGTAGAGCTTGGTGACGTGGAGGACGTCGTGAACTTTTTGGGTGAGGTTCAGGAGCTTCAGTTCGCCTCCGGCGTTGCGCACGGTGGTGAAGCTGCCGACCAGTTCTCCGACGCCGGAGCTGTCGATGTAGTCTACGCCCACGAGGTTGAGAATGATCTTCTTCTTGCCTTCGGCGACGAGGGCGCGGACGGCATCGCGGAGATCTCCGATTTCATCCCCGAGGACGATGCGGCCGTGGATATCGAGGATAGTGACGTGAGCGACTTCGCGGGTGTCTATGTTCAGGGGCATGGTTCGGGCCGCAATTAGGCCGATGGCCGGAATGGTAGTGGGTGCCGAGGGGCAAGTCAATGGGGCTTGGCAATTGGGGATTGAAAATTCTCCACTTCGCGGGCGAAGGACGCAGGCGAAGCGGGTGCCCGTGAATTGCGATTTGGCAAGCTGGGCAACCTCGAAGGTGGGACCGGAATCTGGGAAGATTGAATCCCATGGAAAATTGAGATTGAGGAGGGCTGCGATGCGGAGCCAGTGGGTTCGAGTGCTTTGGGGCTTGGCGTGCCTGAGTTTGATGGCGCGCGCACAGTGCGGGAAAGATCACCGGGAGAACCCGAATGCGGGAATCCTGGTGACGGACTTCACGATTTCGGCGACGCAGACGGTAAGCGCAACCGAGTTGGCCAGAATCACGGGCGAGTTGATTGGGAACTGTTTCAATGACAATTCCGACGAGATGGGGGAACGAGTTCGGGCCCTCTTTCAGGATCGAGGGTACTTTTCGGTGGAGGTGAAAAGTGTGAAGCTCAAGGCCGTAGATCCGCTGGGAATCCCCAAGCCGGTGACCATGGAGGCCGAAGTTGCGGAGGGCCCGAAATACAAAGTCGGGGAGATCACCTTCTCGGGCTATCGCGCCTTCAGCCCGGAGAAGCTGCGGCAGCAATTTCCGCTGAAGGTTGGAGCGGTGTTTGAGCGCGGCAAGGTGGCTGGCGGGCTCGAGAGTTTGCGCAAGCTTTATGGCACGACTGGGTACTTGGATATGACGGCTATTCCGGCGACACAGCCCGGCGCAAACGCGATTATGAACCTGAGCCTCACGTTTCAAGAAGGACCGCAGTATCGGCTGGACACAGTTGAGTTCGTCGGCAAGAAGGAGATGATCTCCAGATTGCAGGTGCAATGGAAGCTGGCGGAGGGCTCGATGTACGACGCGAGTTATCTGGATCAGTACATCGAAGCCAATCGAGAATTCTTGCCGGCGGGATTTGGACGGAAGGACGTGCAGATTGCGAAGGATTGTCCGAAGGCTCTAGTAGAGGTTCGGTTGGTAGTCGACCCGGCAGAAGACGCGTCGCGATCGCAGGCGAAGGATGTGCCTTGCGAAAACACAAGCGATAAGGCGAAGTAGCTGCCAGGAAACTTACGAGTGGGCGCCGTGGGGGCGGGAGTCGAGTTCGAGGGCGGGTAACTGAACTTTGTCGCGGATTTCCTGAATGGGGGAGGTGATGATGGGAGTGGGATATTGGGGATGACGAAATTCGAGGTGCATCCCACGGCCGACGTATTGCAGCTTGAGCATCGAGCCTCCCCAAGTCGAGCCGGAAATGGCGACCTGCACCGGCTCCGGGCAAAACTCGGGATGGCCCGAGAGGAGCGCTTCGCTGCCGCCTAGAAGTACAGCGGTGTAGCAGTGGTGCATGGTCTGAATTTGCAGGACTGTGGAGGGCGGAAGGTCATCGAGAAAAACTCCGCCTTCGATTTCTGACTGGATGATGCCGCGGTTGACTTCGTCCGCCAGATTGGGATGAGGGCTAAACATACGGATGACTGGGGATTAGGGTATCGGGTTTCGGGGGAGTGGACAAGATTTCTTTGGGGCGGCCGTGGGAGCGGAGGAGCATGTCCTTTAGAGGAGGGGTAGGGCGGCGGGGTTGCAGAGAGTTTTGCGGAGGGGTCAAAGTCCCCACCGAGCTTCGCTCGGCGGACAGCCGGGGCGGCTGTCCCCACATAATCACCCCCGGGTTGGTCCTCCGGGGAGGCGGTGGGGGGATAAGCCTGATAAAATATAAGAACAAAGGGGTTACCTTTCATTCATGCCAGTTCCCGTGTCACAGATGTGGACCGTGACGAGCTATGTGCTGCGGCAGAAGCTCGCCGGTCGGAAACAATATCCGTTGGTGCTCATGCTGGAGCCGCTGTTCCGGTGCAACCTGGCTTGCGCGGGATGCGGGAAGATCCAGTATCCGGCGCACATTTTGAAGAAGGACCTCACGCCTGAGGAGTGTTTCCAGGCGGTCGAGGAGTGCGGCGCGCCGATGGTGTCGATCCCGGGCGGGGAGCCGCTGATGCATCCGCAAATCGGGGAGATCATTGAGGGGCTGGTGGCGCGGAAGAAATACATCTATCTGTGCACCAACGCGCTGCTGCTGAAAGAGAAGATCGACTTGTTCAAGCCGAGCAAGTATCTGACGTTCAGCGTGCATCTGGACGGGCAGCGGGAAGATCATGATCTGGCGGTGTGCCGCGAGGGCGGGTATGACATTGCGGTCGACGCGGTTCGCGAGGCGCTGAAGCGCGGGTTCCGGGTGACGACCAATACGACGCTGTTTGACGGCGCGAACCCGAAGTCGGTGCGCGCGTTCTTTGACGAGATGATGGAGCTGGGCGTGGAGGGCATGATGCTCTCGCCCGGGTACTCGTATGACAAGGCGCCGGATCAGAAGCATTTTCTGGGGCGGGCGCGGACGCGGCGGATGTTTCGGGCGATTCTGTCGAACCGGAAGAAGGAATGGCAGTTCAATCTGTCGCCGCTGTTCTTGGAATTCCTGATGGGGAAGCGGACCTATCCCTGCACGCCATGGGGCATGCCGACCTACAACATCTTTGGGTGGCAGAAGCCTTGTTATCTCTTGCAGGACGGGTATGCGGAAACTTTTGCCGAGTTGCTGGCCACCACCGAGTGGAGCAAGTACGGGACGGAGTCGGGGAATCCGGCGTGCGCGAATTGCATGGTGCACAGCGGATATGAGGCCTCGGCGGTCAATGCGACGTTCAGCTCGCTGGGAGGATTCTTGGCGACGGTGAAGGGGACGCTGTTTCCGCGGTACCGCGATGAGGAGGCTTTGCGGCTGCTGGATGAGCCGCAGGCGGCCGTGCATCCGCTGGTGCAGATCGCGCCGACGACGGAGTCGCGGACTTTGCAGGAAACGCGCGCGTAGGTTGGGCCGCATGGTAGAAATTCCTTGATAGGCTTCCGGTGGCGCCTGCTGGCACGGGGTCCTTCACTGCGTTGCCGACCGCTTCGCGGACGGCAACTTCGCTCAGGATGACAGAGCTTAGTTAACACTCCAGGGAAACCTTCATGACAGGCAAAGAAGCCGGACATCTCGATCACGCGTCCGCTAGCGCAGCGCCGCACGTTAATGCCGTGAACCCCGACGCGCTGGAGGTTGCGCCGGGTACGGCGCATGAACGGCTGGAGGGATGGATTCCGGAGCTGGCGACTGAAGAAGAACTCCGGGTTGCGCTGGAGAAGGCTTTTGATTATCGCGGCGACGTAACCATCACGCGCAAGGATGGGTCGAAGATTGAGGGGTATCTGTTCGATCGGCGGACGGGGGCTTCGCTGAAAGAGTCTGTCGTGCGGCTTTATCCCAAGAATTCGAATGAGAAGGTTGCGGTGTCGTATGCGGAGATTGGGGCGCTGGCGTTTTCGGGGCGCGATACCGCGGCCGGCAAGAGTTGGGAAGCCTGGATGAAGAAGTATGCGGAGAAGAAGGCGGCGGGGGAGAAAGATTTGAGCTTGCATCCCGAGCCGCTGGAGTAAAGCGTGCCGTCCCTACGGGACTCATTCCCTTTCTAACCAAGGTTTCCCGGCACTGCCGTGCCGGGCTTTCACATGCCGCCGCTTCGCGGCTGGAGCCTCTCATGGCTCGCTGCGATGCTGTCTCAGCATTCGGTTGTAGCCGTCCGGAGATCTCGTGTAGGTTGAATCCTTTTTCTTCGGCTGGCGCTCTTCTCTTGTGTAGGAGGGAATTTGGGCCCGTCTATCAGCATCGCTGAATTTAATCATCAACTCCCAGGACAGGCGCAACTGGTCGACGTGCGCTCCGTTTCGGAATTCGCCTCCGGGCACATTCCGGGCGCGGTCAACATTCCCATGGACCAGATTGAGGCGCGCCTCGACGACTTACGCCCCGGCGTTCCAATCGTGCTGACCTGCCAGACCGGCAAGCGGGCGCGCATGACGGCCGGACTACTGGAGCCTTGTCAGCGGCAGATTGCCGTGCTGGACGGCGGTACCAGCGGCTGGATTCAAGTTGGGCTGCCGGTGGTTGCCAGTGTGAAGACGCGCTGGTCGCTGGAGCGCCAAGTGCGGCTGGGCGCAGGGCTGCTGGTGCTGGCGGGCGCCGTACTGGCCTTCACGGTCAATGTGAATTGGCTCTTCCTTTCGGCGTTTGTGGGACTCGGACTGACGTTTGCCGGGCTCACGGATATCTGCCCGATGGCAGAAATTCTCGCAAAGATGCCGTGGAATGGACGGAGCCAATGCAAAGTGGTGAATCCCGGCGTGGAACCCGCGAAGAGCCGCGAGTGAGTGTAGACACAGCATCATGCGGCTGAGCGTGACAGAATGCTGCGATGAGTGGGAAAAGCGAGAGCCCCGAGACTCCGGACTTCGAGGGGCTCACCCGGCAGCACAAGGATTCCGTCTATCGCCAGATGCTCCGCGTATGCGGCAACCGCGAAGATGCGGAAGATGTGTTGGTGGAAGCGCTGCTGAAAGCGTATCGGCATTTGAACCAGCTGCGGGATTCGGAGGCCTTCCGCGCATGGCTGGCGCAGATTGCGCGGCGCGTGTGCTGGCAGCTGAAAGAACGCGAAGCCCTGTTGCCGTTGCTGCAGCTGTCAACGCTGGAAGAGGAAGGGCGGGAGATTCCCGGGGCCGAACTTACTCCTGAAGGACAACTCGCGCAGCGGCAGATGAAACAACTGCTCGACGATGCGATTGAGGCGCTGCCCGCGCTCTACCGGCCGGTGTACCAGTTGCGCGACATCGAGGACCGGCCGGGAGACGAAGTCGCGGAGAGGTTGGGACTCTCGCGGGCGGCAATGAAGTCGCGGTTGCACCGGGCAAGGGATCTAGTCAGGGCTCATCTGGATGCTGCTTTAACAAAGTGCGGGTCGAAATAGAACTTTTCGTCGGAGGCACTCATGGAAGTCACAGTCGAACATCTGGGAGCGGTACAGTTTGAAATCAAGGCGCGGCAGCACACCATTGCGTGCGACCAGCCGGTGGAGAATGGCGGGTATGACGAAGGCATGACGCCGCCCGAGTTGCTCCTTGCGTCCCTCGGATCGTGTGCCGGCTTTTACGCCGCGCAGTACTTGCGCAAATACAAGCTTGCCACCGAAGGCACGCACGTGCGTGTGACTGCGGAAAAGCTGAAGGATCCGGCGAGAGTGGATAACTTTCGCATCGAGGTCAAAACTCCGGTCGAACTGAGTGAGCAGCAGCGCGTGGGGATCGAGAGAGCGGTGCATCATTGCCTGATTCACAACACGCTGCTGCACCCGCCGCAGATGACGATCGAGGTCAAGCAGTCGGTGGCGGCGGCGTCCATCGGCGGCTGAAGCGACGCGATTTCCTTTGCGCTTACGCGGCCCTGAAGGGCCGCTCTGCCACCGTCGTACCTAGTTCCTGCCCGCCGTAAAGGTCAGGCCGTCCACTAAGTCTTCTACTTCATCGTCGGTCCCGCCGATGATGGTGATGGAGATGGCGTAGCCGTGGGAGAGCATGGCTAAGGTGGACTGGCGCATGACGCGGGTGCCTCTATCTTTGTGAAAGTCTCCGCGGACCAGCGTTTTGGTACCGATCGCGATCGCGTAAGGATCTTCGTCCGCGGTAAAACCCTGCGCTTTGGCTACTTCGGTGAGTGGGAAGAAATATTGGGCGGCGTCTTTGAGTCCTGGGTACGAGGATACGCTCTCGGCCGCGATTACGATAGAAGCGTTTATGTCTTCGCCGTGTGCTTCCGGAGGGCGTGAGAAAGCGGCCAACAACACCTTGGCGCCAGCGCTGGAGGCGGCGGCTGCGGGCGTCTGAGCGGACGTCTCCGCTACCTTCTTTTCTTCCTTTTCCTCTTCGCGCGCATTCATCTCGTCGGTTCGCAGTACCCAGCCGGGCGGAATCTTGCAGGAGAGAGCGAGGGTCTTGTTGGTATACACGCCGTTGGTCACGGTGCCGGAGTCGATGCCGGTCTCGGCTGTGGCAGCGGGCTTCGTGACGTGTTTGCCGGTGGATGACGAAGAAGTAGGCGAGGAGCCTTGCGCCAGCACGTCCGCCGAGAGCGACAGCGCTGCCAGGGTCAAAATGGCCGAGGGCAAGAACATCCGGCGCAATTCCATACTGCAATACTAACGGATGCGCCCCACCCTCGCGCGAAGCGGGACGACGGAAGACTCTACGCTGCCCTGCCCATCTGCGGCTGTGTACAGTGGGCGCACCGCCGCGCGTCGATCGGAATTTCGCTGAGGCATTCCGGACACTTCTTCGTCGTCGGATCAGGGGGCGTCTCCCCTCGATTCATCCGTGCCACCAGCGCGTTCACCGGCGTCACCACGAAGAAGTAAATTGCCGCCGCAACCAGGAGAAACGACACGCCTGCATTGATGAAATCGCCGACCGGAAATGGAGTGCCGCGAATGGAAAACCCGAGATACGAAAAGTCCGGCTTACCCACCACCGCGGCGATGAATGGCGTCAACAGATCTTTCGTCAGCGCGGTGACCACACCACCGAAGGCCGCGCCAATCACGACGCCCACGGCCATGTCCACAACATTTCCACGCAGGATGAATTTCTTGAATCCGTCTAACATAATGGTGCCCCTCCCAAAATCCAAGTGCCGCCAATGTAAGGCAGGGGCGGCGGGAGGTCAAGAGCCAGCAAGGGCCGCCGGCAAGTCCCTCCGCGGCTAAAACCGCGCCGACTGCGGCATTTTGCGGCACGACTGAAGTCGAGCTCTTCCCGGTCTTGTGTGGGAATTTCAGGTTTCGCGACACCGTCACCGTTTCGCGGGCGGGGCGCCCGCGCCACATAATCCGAGCGGCGTCAGATGCGCATGGGCATGACGATGTAGCGGTACTTGTAGTCGTCGCCTTCGGCGGGGCGGAACTGGCCGGCGGACTGCGGGTCTTTCAGCTCCAGGCGGACTTCGCTGGTACCGGCGGCTTTGAGGAAGTCGACCAGGTATTGGGCGTTGAAACCGATGGTCAGCGGATCGCCGGTGTAAGGAGCTTCGATGGAATCTTCGGACTCGCCAGCTTCGGTGGAAGACGCGGAAATCTTCAGTTCGCCCTTCTCCAGGCGCAGGCGCACGGCGCGCGAACGCTCGTCGGCGAACTGGGCTACGCGGAGGATGGCGGAATTCAATTCGTCGGAATTCAGGGGAACGATTTTGCTGTTGTCCTTCGGCAGCACGGCTTCGAAGTTGGGGAATTGTCCGGTAAGTTGGCGCGAGGTCAACAGACGGTTGCCGATGCGGAAGAATAGCGTGGAGTCATCTTTCCCGAATTCGATGGTCTCGGCGTCGGTGGCGTCGAGGAGAGACTTCAGTTCGTCCATCGCCTTCTTCGGGACCAGAGTTTTCAGTTCGCCGGAGACGCCTTCGAATTTTTCTCCCGGGCGTTCACAATGGGCGAGGCGATGTCCATCGGTGGCGACCATGGTGATGGACTCGGGCTTCAGGAGCATCAGGGCTCCGTTCAGGGTGTAGCGCGACTCTTCATTTGAAATCGCAAACCCGGTGCGCGCAATCAGGCCGCGCAGAACCTGGACTGGAATCGTGACTGCTCCGGCAGTCGGAAACGCGGGCAGGCTGGGAAAATTCGACTTCGCCATTCCGACCATCTTGGTGTTGGAACGGCCGCAGCGAATACTGACCCAATGATTTTCGAGCAGCTTGATGGTGATGTCGGCGTCGGGCAAGAGCTTCACATAGTCGTGAAGTTTGCGCGCGGGGATCGTACAGGATCCTTCTTTCTTGACTTTGGCGTTACACGAAGTGCGGAGGCTGAGATCGAGGTCGGTGGCAGTCAGCGACAACCGCTCGCCGGCGGCCTCGAATAAATAATTGGACAGGATGGGAATTGTGGTCTTGCGTTCGACCACACCTTGCGTGGCGGTTAGTTCGCGCAGCAACTCCATCTTGCTGACTGTAATTTCCATCGTGCCCGCGGCAACAGCGGCCTCCACCGGCATAAAGTCCTTCTCCCCGTACTTCGCTACTTGCCTACTACTTCTAGTATTACCCTTATATCAAATGCAAAACCTATAAAACCAGCAGTAACAGTAGGGGCTTCGCAGAAGTGGAAAACCGGGGCAACTCGCCTGTTGTCACCGGGTTCCCGCCGGACCCTTGATGTTAGAAATCGGTCCCGAACTCTTCGGAGACGGCAGTGTAATTTCGCCGAGCTGCCGATTTCATCCCTGCCTTACACAACTTCCACATGTCATTCACAGGCATCCCGAAGGAAGACTGGACTGGTACGTGGAAAACTCAACGATCACTGCGATTCATCCGCCTAATTGCTCGGTCAGTTTATTGATCAGCCTGTTCAAATCTTTATCGGTCTTACGAAGCTCTTCGATCTTCTCCACCGAGTGCAACACGGTGGTGTGATGCTTGCCACCAAACTGGCGGCCAATTTCCGGCAGTGAGGCTTCGGTCAAATGTTTTGCCAGGTACATGGCAATCTGGCGCGGGTAGACGATGGCGCGAGAATTGTTCTTGGCCTTGATCTCGACCAGGCGCAGGCCGAATTGTTCGGCGACCATTTTCTGGATCGACTCGATCGTGACCTTACGGGCCTGCGAGTCGATGAAGTTTTTCAGCACCTGCTGCGCGTAAGGCAATGTGATCTCGGCACCGATGAGAGACGAGTGTGCGACCAGGCGGATTAATGCGCCTTCGAGTTCGCGAACGTTGGAGCGAATGTTGGACGCGACGTAGAGTGCGACGTCGGTGGGCAGGGTAACTTTTTCCTGCTCGGCCTTCTTCTGCAGAATGGCGACTTTGGTCTCCAGATCGGGCGGCTGGATGTCGGCGATCAGTCCCCACTCGAAGCGGCTGCGCAAGCGGTCTTCGATCTCGGCCAGCTCCTTGGGCGAGCGGTCACTGGCGATGACGATCTGCTTCATCGACTCGTGCAGCGCATTGAAGGTGTGGAAGAACTCTTCCTGGGTGCGCTCTTTGCCGGTGAGGAACTGGATATCGTCGATGAGCAGGACGTCAACGTTGCGGAACTTGTCGCGGAAGCTGGTCATCTTGTCGTAGCGCAGCGAGTTGATCATGTCGTTGGTGAACTTCTCGCTGGATACGTAGCAGATGGCCGTCTGCGGCAGACGGCGCTTGATCTCGTGGCCGATGGCCTGCATGAGGTGCGTCTTGCCCATGCCGACGCCGCCATAGAGGAACAGCGGGTTGTAAGCCTTGGACGGGCGTTCGGCGACGGCCTGGCAGGCGGCATGAGCGAACTGGTTGCCGCTGCCGATGACGAAGGCGTCGAACGTGTAGCGCGGGTTGAGTTGCGCGGCGCCGTCCCAGTCGAAACGAGACTGTGACGGAGACGAGGCTACAGCTACGGGACCGAGACCGCCGTCGTGGCGGACCGGAGTCGCGGCCGGATCGTCCTCGGGAGTGACGAACTTCACGTCGTTGAAACCGAGGCCGAGATTGTCGATGGCTTCCTGGATGAGGTCGGCGTATTTGTCGCCGGCGTGGCGAAACTCGACGGTCGGAACCCGAACGAAGAGAATGCCTCCGCTGGAGTGGCTGTAGCGGGTCGGCTTGAGCCAGGTGTCGTAGGAATGGCGGTTGATTTTCTTTTCCAGCGCATCGAGGATGCGCGCCCACGGATTCGGGGAAATAGTTGTGCTGGGGACTGACATATATGAAATGTTCACCGCGGCGCTCCGGCGGCTGGTAGAGAGCGCCTGTTTAAGACTGCCGTTTTTGCGAAGTAGCCGGAACCATCAATTCTGCTGCGGAATGCCTTCGATTCTCTGTGCAAGGCTGCCGTAAAGCAAGAAGAATTTCGAAAGCAAGATCAGATCGGCATACTAGCACAAAATATTTTATTGTGTGGAAAACTTCGGCTGGAATTTTCCCGCGATGCATATTCGGAACCCGAAGGCATGGTGTTGTCAAGTGCCGCGATGGTAACTGCCGCGGAGACGGTGCAGCACCGCGTGCGTGACCAATGTGAAAAAGGAAAAACATGAACCACGACGGGCACGAAGGATCACGAAGGAATTCGTTCCTGCGATCCTTCCTTCGTGTGACTTTGTGTCCTCCGTGGTCAAGCCTGTTCATGCCGAACCCGTGCCGTACGGATTGCGGTTTGGAGCTAATGCCGGGGGTGATTTATACTCATGGTTTGCCCTAACACCGTCGAACGAATCAGGAGCAAGTACTTTTCATGCCCAAGCGTACATTCCAACCCAACCGGCGCAAGCGATCGAAGACACACGGATTTCGCACGCGCATGAAGACCCAGGGCGGCAAGAAGGTTATTTCCCGCCGGCGCGCCAAGGGGCGCAAACGGGTCTCGGTGAAACCAGGATTCCGCGAATAGTCCAGTGGCGCGGGCGTGAGCGTCCGCGCACCCGCTATGTGCCAGTGATTTTCACAGTTATCTGGAAATAGCGATCTGGAACTTAGAGTCACTGTGACTGCCAGTGTGCCTGGAGAATCGAACCATGATGTCGTGGCGCGGGGTGTCGGGCCGCGAGCCGTCGAACCTCGGGCCGGCGCGGGCGCCTTTCCCCGCAGCGCGCGGCTGTTGCGTCACGACGATTTCGAGCGTGTGTACAAGCTGGGGCGGCGGCATTTTTCGGCGTCCATGACCGTGTTCTATTGGCAGCGGCCGGTGGCGGGCGATGTTGGTGAGAGGGCTCCCGAGACCAAGCCGCCTGGAGCTTCGGGACTGCGCATCGGATTTACCGTGGGCCGCGCACTGGGCGGCGCGGTGCAGCGTAACCGGATGAAGCGGCGCTTGCGCGAGGCCGTGCGGATGACGCGGCCGCCTGCAGGTCCGAATGCGGACGTGGTGATCAATCCGAAGAAGTCCCTGCTAACAGTTGACTTTGCCGCGGTAGTGAACGAAGTCGGCCGGGCTTTCGTAGTTATAGAACAGAAGCTTGCAGGCAAGACGGCCGACCGAGTCGCCGCTGCTGCGGAACGAGCTTCCGGAAGCCGGAAGCCGCAAGCCTGAGAGCAATTTCCATGCGCCAGTTTGCCAAACTCGTCGCGCTGCAGATGTTGCGGGCATACAAGTGGGCCATTTCGCCGATGTTTCCGCCAGCGTGCCGTTACGTTCCTACCTGTTCAGAGTATGCGATGGAAGCGGTCGAACGGTATGGCGCGCTGCGCGGTGGGCTCATGGCTTTGGGACGGTTGCTGCGTTGCCATCCGTTTGCGCACGGCGGATACGATCCCGTGGTGAAGCAGAGCGAAAATTCCCACTTCTCGCAAAGTACGCGAGAAATGGGGCACCCGACGGTTCTCTAAGGAAACGGTAACTTTGCCAGAAATTCAAAATCCACAACACGAACCCGGCAGCGAGAAGCGGCTGATGCTGGTTTTCCTGCTGACGTTCGTCGTGATGCTGGCGTTCCAGCCGCTGCTCAAGAAATATATGCCGCAACCTGCGGCGCCGCCGCAGAGCCAGCCGGTACAAGCTCAGCCTGCTGCTGCCACGCCCGCTGCCACCGTTACGCCGCCAGTCGTGACTCCTGCCAGCGCTGCCACCAAACAGGCGGCGAGCGAAACCGAGACCGTGATTGAGAACGATCTCTACCGGATCACCTTCACCAACCGGGGCGCGCAGGTGAAGTCGTGGATTCTGAAAAAGTTCGACAACGACGCGCAAAACGGGCCGCTCGATCTGGTCAATACGGCGGCGGCGGAAAAGTACGGATACCCACTCTCTCTGTGGACTTACGATGAGAGTCTGCGCGGCAAGCTTGGTTCAGCGCTTTACGTGGCATCGCGCGAAGGCAAGCAGACGGCGCCGACTACAGTTGCGTTCGAATATGCCGACCAGGACCTGTCGGTGCGCAAGACTTTCGGTTTCGATGCCAGCTACATCGTGAACATCGAAACCAGGGTTACCTACAAAGGGAGCGCGGTTGCCGCCCTGCCGGCGTGGCCTTCGGGATTCGGCAGCCAGACGACGCCCGCGTTCTACGCCGCCGGATTCATCGACTACCAGTTCAATAAGGACATCGTTCGCCTGCCGATCCGGTGCGGATTCTCGCCGTTCTCGAAGTGCAGCGACATCAGCGGCGGTAAAACGATTCTGGGCCCGTTCCATTGGGCTGGGCCGACGGATCAGTATTTCGCGGCGGTATTCATCCCGGACGATCCGAACTCGGCCGCGATGGTTACGCTGCGCAACGCGATGTCGGTGGCGCGCGATCCGCAGAAGGCCGACTCGAAAGAAGTGGCGAACGTGGACGTGCTCGGCGCCGCGGTCGGCAACCTGCACGGCCCAACGATGGAGCGTGTGTTCGCCGGTCCCAAGGAATTGGAAGTTCTGCAGAAGATTCCAGTGCCGGGGGTATCGGGCGCGGACAACGACCTGAACGGGCTGGTGGATTTTGGCTTTTTCGGGATTATCGCCAAGTTTCTTTTCCTGTGGCTGAAGTGGACCTATTCTCACGTCGTTCCGAACTGGGGATGGGCGATTGTGCTGCAGACGCTGATCGTCAGTCTGCTGCTATTGCCGCTGCGGATCACGCAGATGAAGTCGATGCTGAAGATGCAGCGCGTGGCGCCGCAGATCAAGGCTATCCAGGAGAAGTACAAGAAATACAGTCTGCGCGATCCGCGCAAGGCTCCGATGAATGAGGAGATCAGCGCCCTCTACAAAAAAGAAGGCGTGAATCCGGCGGGCGGGTGCCTGCCGATGCTCATCCAGCTGCCGTTTCTGTGGGCTTATTACCAGATGCTGAGGATCGCGCTCGACCTGCGGCACGCGCACTGGCTATGGATCCATGACCTGTCGGCGGCGGACCCTTTGCTGCTGTTGCCGATTTTCATGGTGCTCAGCATGCTCCTCGCGCAGAAGATGACACCACAGGTCGGCATGGATCCGGCGCAGCAGAGAATGATGACCGTGATGATGCCGCTGATGATGGGTTTCTTCTTCTTCCGGCTGCCCGCAGGGCTCAATCTGTATTACGCCGAAGCCAACGTGATTCAGATGGCGCAGCAAGCGGTCATGAACCGGACGTCGCTCGGTCGCGAAATGCGCGAGATGATGGCGAAGCGCGCGCGGAAGAAGGACAAATAGCTGTCAGCCGTCAGCTGTCAGCTTTCAGCTGCAGCCTCGATGGCGGACACGTGCGCAGCTTGCGCTACGATTTCTTGGCACTGAATGTCAAACCCTAATCGGCCCAGCTGAAAGCTGACGGCTGATCGCTGAGAGCTGAATTTCATGTCCATTCCCGACAAACTCGCTGCCGCAAAGAAGATCAATGAATTTCTGCAGGCCGTCGTGACCCATGGCGGACTTCGCCTGAAGTACCGCATCATTGTGGATCCGCCGCTGCCCGAGAACCGCGACTGGGAGAAGCCTGAAATCCTGGTGGATTTTTCCGGGCCCGACGCGGCGCTGCTGCTCGACCGCGGCGGAGAACTGCTGCGGGCGCTGGAATTGCTGGCGCTGGAGATGCTGCGCCTGCCTTCGGGCGAGCATGAGAAGATTTCGTTCGACTGCCAGAATCACAGGTCGCTGCGGATTCAGGAACTGAGGACGGCTGCCACCGTTGCCGCCGAGAAAGTGCGCAAGACCGGCACGCCCTACCAGTTCAGTCCGATGTCATCGCGGGAGCGGCGGATCGTTCACCTTGCCCTGCGCGACGAGGCCGACCTGCGCACCGAGAGCGAAGGCGAAGGCATGCGGCGTTGCCTCGTCGTCTATCCCAAGGACTTCAAGCCGGCGGGCAAGCCGGCGCCCAAAACTATTCCGTGATCCGGCGAGACCGCACTATAATGACTGCGTAGGCAACCATCTGCATTTGCCCTCATTCCCAATCGGCAGGAGGTCTGCCATGAAGCATTACCGACCTCAGGTGTTCTTCCTTGTCCTTCTCCTTGTCCTGGCTGCTGCGATCATGCTGGCCTGCGGTTCTCCGACCGCGATCGGCACGAACCAGAGTCACGGCCTGGAATCCATCACCTTGTCTCCGGCGACCGCCGATGCCAGCGGTTATCCAGGCGGGCTGGTGCAGTTCGTTGCGACCGGCCACTACACCACACCGCCTTCGCCAGTAACGCCGATAGTCCCGCAGGTCTGGGGCGCTTGTTATCAGAACGCTCCAGTCAGCGTAGTCTCGGTCACCAGCAAGGGACTGGCCCAATGCCTGGCGGGGTCATCCGGTACGTACACGGTGTTTGCCTCCGATATGACGAACTGCCTCGCGATCGGTCCCTGCGGAGCCGGGTGTCAGATTACGGGCACGGCGCAGCTCACTTGCCCATGAGCAACGATCAACACCCGGCAAGATCCGCCCGAGATGCAGCGGAGCCCTCTTGTGTTCCACATGCAGTCCGCTAATGGGGCAAAGACTGCTCGCTTTCAAGACGAAGGAGCGGTGTCGAGGGCTAATTCACTCCACTATTACCAGTCAGGTTCGCGTGCGCCGCCGGTCTTGTCATCCTGAGCAAAGCGAAGGATCTATGCCCCGTGCCGAGTCCGGCAAAAAGTGTAAGTTCTGCTTTTCTTCGATGAGAAATCCCACTCCGTCCAACCTGCTTGGTCGTGCACAGCCTAAACTGTGACCGCAAACATTACTTCCTCCCACCTATACTCAGCTTGATTCGTAGCGCCGCTGGTTCGCGATGTCGGCAAAAAGCAGAAGGGCGGCTGCTTAAGCCGCCCCTCAGAAACTGGAAGCTGAACTACCGCCCCGCCGCCGCGCCCGCCGCTGCCGGCACCATTCCGGCAATTTTCATCGATTCGATGCGGGCGAGTACCGACTCCAGGCTGGCGCCGGTATCGGTGCAAGCGTCCACGTAGGGATGACGGCTTCCGTCGGCGTGCATGACGAGCACACAGGTCTCCGAGCTGGCCTTCTTCACCATATAGGGCAGGTGATGACGATCGTTGCGGGTGAGGGTTGCACCCAGAACGACCAGGTCAAACGAGTTCTTCGCCAGGGCTTCGGTCACGGCCTTGCGTCCTTCGGCTGGCCGCACGATGTGCCCGGCCTTTTCCATGGCCGCGGCCTGCGCTGCCAGAACTTCCCCATCGCCTTCGCCATAAAGAATTCTTAATTTCGATTTCGCCATTGATCATCCTCGATTGGATCGTCTTTTCTGCGGTACCTGACGCACCAGTACCTGCAAGCCACGGTAGCAACCGCCGGGGGCCGGGGAAACATCACCGAAGACGCACGACGAACGGGACTGGGCGGACGGGAACAAGCTGTCAGAGCGTAAAGTGCTTCCCCTTAAGCGTCCGCGGCGCTACACTTCTGCGCGGGAGGCTTTCCCACCATGTCGGCCACACTCGTCTGGAGAGCTGTAGCCATATCGTTATTGCTGACACCCTGGCTGGCCGCGCAATCGGGTGGCGCCGCGAGTTCTACCACGACGTGCAATCTTGATGACGGTCGTCAGGTGTACGTGCGCTACAACGCAGTTTCCAACAAAGAAAAGCCCGCCAACGGCAAACCCTGGTCTCCGGGCGGAACCCCGATGACATTGTTCACCGAAGCTCAACTCACGCTGGGGAGTTCCGTGATTCCGATCGGCGCGTACAGCGTCTATCCCATTCCGGCGAAAGATCACTGGACCCTGGTCGTGAACAAGAACGTGACGCCGGGCGCCGCCTATGACGAGAAGCAGGACATTGCGCGGGCGCCGATGGAGACGGCGCAGGTGGATCAGCCGTCGGAAGCACTCGAGGTAGCTTTCGCCCACGTGGGCGCGCGCTGCACCTTGCGGATCTATACGGGTAAGACCGCGTCGTTCGCGGACTTCACCGCGAAGTGAAATCGGGCCGTCTGCAGCGCCAGACTTACTGGCCCGGTGGCGTACTCTTCGCTGTTTCCTCGCTGGTTCCACGGTCGGGCAGGGCTGCGGCGGGAGCCTTCGATTCCCGCGTGCCCAGGCCAATCACCATCGCCATATCCTTGGGATAGACCACATCGCGACCGCGTGCGAGAAAGTGGTAGTAGATGGAGCTCGCTGCCCCATAAGCGCCAAAGCCGCTGTCAACGCGCGGGAGCGCGCGAGAACTCCCCCAATCATGCCGACGAACCGGAAGCCGGAGGCGCCATTGGCCGCGCTGCCGCCCAAGTCGCCGCCGCCACCTCCTGCGTGCAAATTGCGATCACTGTCGGGAGCGGCTGAGGTTGCCGCCTGCATGACCTGAATCCCGGTAGTGAGGTAGCGCGTACGCGGAGTAGTCACCTGTGCTCCGCCTTCGGCGTCGAGTTTCAGGTGCTCGTTCTTTCCGACCGCGACGCCTTCCAAGCTGGTTTCAACTTTTTGTTCGATGCCGTTGGGTGGTGCCACTTCGCGAAACAGGATGCGGAGTTGACCGTTGCGAGCCAAACGGCGCGCCGGTTGCACCTGCATGACCGAGCCGCGAAGCACACTTCCCTCCGGCGGAATCAGATGCTCCGATGCGACCAGGGGCTTCGCTGATGAGCGCCTCCACGGCATCCCCTTTCGGGGAGATCGCGGAGCTGAGCGGCGTGACCAAGCGGGCGTGTACGACGCTTCCAGAAAGGGGCGGAGCGCCAATGTTCGTCAGAACCTCAGGCTTGACGGCCTCGGTGCCGAAATCGAGCGGCTGCTGCAAGTCGGCGTTGAAGCGAGTGCCGATGTCGATGTATGCGGATGCACCGGAAGCTATGCATGTGCACTCTGCGAAGGGGAGAGAAATTTCCGTCCATGGCTTCCAGGGTGCGCGTCTTTTTGGGGACGGCATCAATGGCGGATACGATTCCATTCACTGGGGTGCCGACGGGAATCAGCAGCTTGTCGAAGGCGTAGACCGGCGCTGTGGTTTTGCCGTGGATCGGCTGTCCTACGGTCCGGATGCGCACCTCGGAATCGAGCGCGACTTTGATCGGGGTGACTGACGGGACGCTCATCGCCACCGTCACGGAAGGAGCCTCGAGGGATTGAGCCGCGGGGGCCTGCTTGGCTGGCTCGGCGTCTTGTTCCGCTGGCGGACGCACTTTCAGCGTTTGCCCCAGGCTCCAGCAGCTCGCGGTCAGCAACCCCGCTGTCCAGACCGCCTTGGTAAGAAACACTCGACGCCTAGAAACGCTCCTCGCTGACTTACGATTTCTGTCTTCCTGGCCGCGACGCGCCTCAACAAGGAAGCCGGCCGCCCGGCAGCTGCATTCAGTGAGTGGAGACCACGAAGGACGAAGCGACGAAAAATACTTGACTTGCAACTATGAGGTTGGAGAACCAGTAATGGTTGTAACCAGCCAGCGGATTAAGAGGAACCCCGGAGGTGCGCTTGGCCGGATTGTAGGCGCATCCGGCGCAGCAGGGGACTGGGCTTCGCTCTTGGCGCGGATTCTGCGACAATTCGTCGATGCGCTGTCTGTTAATGCTCGTCGTCGCTGCTACTGCTTTGGGGCAACCTGGGCCTCGCGTCCAGATCTCGCACACGACTGAAAGCTTGCGCGGAGTGAGCGCCGTTTCGCGAGACCTTGCCTGGGCGAGCGGCACACACGGGACTTATCTTCGCACCGTTGACGGCGGGCGCACCTGGACTCCGGCGCAAGTACCGGATGCGGGAGCGCTGGATTTTCGGGCGGTTGCCGCGTTCTCGGCCGATGAAGCCTTCCTGATGTCTGCCGGGCCCGGGGAGCAGTCGCGGATTTACCACACCAGCGACGGGGGCAAGCGCTGGCAGTTGCAGTTCACCAATACAAATCCCAAGGGGTTCTTCGACTCGATGGTGTTCTGGGATTCGACGCATGGAGTCGTGCTGGGGGACCCGATCCCGGACGAAGCCGGGAAATTCAAGTTCGAACTGCTGCTCACTGACGATGGGCAGAACTGGCGAACCGTTCCGCCAGCGCTCCTGTCCGGCGCGATGGAAGGTGAGGGCGCATTTGCGGCATCGAATACCTGTATTGCGATCTTGCCTGGGGACTCCGCTGGCAATATCTGGGTTGCTACCGGCGGGAAGGTCGCCCGGGTATTTCACTCGGCGGACCGTGGCCAAAGCTGGCAGGTGTTCGATACGCCCATGGTGCACGGGCCGGACTCGGCGGGAATCTTTTCGATTGCGTTCCGCGACGCGATGCATGGAGTGATCGCCGGCGGCGATTACAAGCATCCCAATGATGACGGGCCGAATCTGGCGTTCTCCGAAGACGGGGGGAAGACCTGGCACCTTTCGTCGCTGCATCCGCTGGCTTATTTTTCGGCCGTGGCTTATGACCGGAAGGTGAACGAAGAGGCGATTCGGGAAGCCGCGGTCGAGAAGTCCATGCGGGTGAAAGGAATTTTGCCGGAGCGGATCTTCATCGTCGGCCAGGATTTTGTGTTCGACTTCCGCCCGCCTGCGAATCCGCGTCGCATCAATGGAAAAAAGAAGCTGGGGATTCAGTTCAATGCGACCAGTGCATATCCGGAGGGCGGGGCGCTGGTGGTGGGCCCGAAGGGGGCCATCGCGTTCATTCCCTAGGCTTCGACGCCAAGAGTTTGTGTGGGTCCGGGTCTCAGACCCCGGACAGGCCGAGCAAGGCTCGGCGGGCTTTCCGCGCCGCCGCCACGACTTTCGGTGTCGATGCCCGCCCCCCACAATTCCCCTAATCTGGTGACTAAAGTGCTATCCCTTCCTGTTCTTTTCATTCCTAGGGACATCAACGAAGATTATTAATGAAGATTAGTCAGTTTTCTTAGTTCCCCCAGATCGAGAACCTTGTGAAAAAACTATCTCTGGCCATTTTCGTCTTCGTCCTGGCCGCTGCGACTTTGACGGTCGCGCAACAACCATCCTCTGTTGCCACAAATGCGGGCGCTCTTCCAGCCGCAACCACGGTCTCGCGTACCACCAAGGCAGTGCACTACCGGCTGCAGGGTGGCACGACGAAAGTTGATTTTCAGGGGACCGATCTGTTGCAGCGCGCCTCGGGTGAAGCCAGAGTGGAAGGCAAGAAGACAAACTTCGAGATTGACGCGAAATTTCAGGGACTGGAAGACGCGACCAAGTTTGGACTCGAATTCCTGACGTATGTTGCGTGGGCGGTTTCGCCGCAGGGACGGCCCGTCAATCTGGGCGAACTGTCGCTCGATCACAACGGCAACGCGCACGTGAAGGCCTACACCGATCTGCAGACCTTTGGAATGATCGTGACGGCCGAGCCGTATTTCGCGGTCACGCAGCCCGGCAACATGGTGGTGATGGAGAGCGCTGCGGTGAATGGCAGCGGGGGCGAGGTCATCGACGCGAAGTATGAACTGGTGACGCGCGGAACGTACTCCTCGACCAACACGCACATTCAGGATGCGATTTTCGGCATCGACAGCAAGACCCCGCTGGAGCTGTTTGAAGCGCGCAACGCGGTGCGCATTGCGCATATCGCGGCGGCCGACAAGTATGCAGCCTCGATTCTGTCGAAGGCCGGACAGCAGCTGATGCACGCGGAAGAAATCTACCGGCAGAAGCAGAACAAGGCGGCTGTGGAAGCCGCAGCCAAGGAAGCCACCGAGACTGCGGAAGAAGCGCGTCTGATGGCGGTGAAACAGAAGGCGGAAGATGAAGCCCAGGCTGCCGCGGCAGCGCGCGAAGCGAAGGCCCGGGCGGACGCGGAAGCGGAAGCCAAGCGTCGAGCGGATGCGGAAGCTGCCCAGGCTCAGGCGGAACAGCTTCGCGCCCAGGCGGAACAGGCCAAGGCCGAAGCCGAGCGCATGAAAGAAGAAGCCGAGAAGGCTAAGGCCGAAGCGGTGGCACAGCAGCAGGTGCTGGCTGCCGAAACGGAGAAAGCTCGCGCGGCGGCGGCGCAGTCGGAGAATCTGCGGCAACAGGCGGAAAAAGAAAAGCAGGAATTGCGCGCCCGGCTGTTGCAGCAGCTCAATTCGATTCTGGCGACGCGCGACTCGGCCCGCGGACTCATCGCGAACATGTCTGACGTGCTGTTCCGCAGCGGAAGCTTCGAACTCCTTCCCGGGGCGCGTGAGCGGCTGGCCAAAGTTTCGGGGATTGTGCTGGCTTATCCCAGTCTGCATGTTGCTGTCGAGGGACACACCGACAGCATCGGGAGCGATGAATACAATCAGGACCTCTCCGAGCACCGGGCCCAGAGCGTGCGCGATTACTTTGTGCAGCAGGGGGTCCCGGCCAGTGCGATCGAAGCGCGCGGATTCGGCAAGAGCGACCCGATTGCCTCGAATGATACGGCGGAAGGGCGTCAGCAGAACCGGCGGGTGGAGTTGGTGCTCTCCGGCGATGCGATTGGCAACGTGATCGACGAAGCGCCATCGCAAACTGCCACTGCGCAGAACAAGTAGGCGGGAAACAGCCTTCTTATCAGTGGAATCTCGCCTGGTGGACGCGCGTCCCTTATGCGCGAGATCTGACCGAAACCGCCCAAAGCCAGCCGGGGAGCGGCGAAAGAATTTAGCCCAGCGCTTCAGCGCAGGGTACCCTGGGGAAAATGCGATCAAGTCCCCGAGGGACGGTCCAGGCCGTACGCGAACGTCTCAGCCTTCCCACGACCCCAACATCCGCCGCACATCGAGCAGCTGCCCCAGGTGATATGCATTGTGATCCGCCACCAGCAGCGCCTCCCGCAGAATCGTCTGCCCGTCGCCCCAAGGGAGCCGCGCGAACAAATCGGTCTGGCGGTTCGCGACTAGAGCCTGCATCGCTTTCAGGTCCCGCCGAAACTGCTGGACGCTCTTGCTCCAAGCCGCGGCGTTTGCCGGAGCCTCCGTCTGCGGCCAATACCCGTCAGGCCATTTGGGCGAAACGTGCTTAGGATTGCGGCTGAATTCGAGAATGTCCCACTGCGCCAGTCGCATGTGCTCCACCAGCATCCAAGCCGTATGCGGAAAGTTCGCTGGCTTCGCGCCACGCAGCTTCGGCGGCAGCCCCTTAATGACAGCGTCGAATGTCGCGTGAGCACTCCCACCTCCGAGAAGCTCCAGAAGATGTTTGCGCAAAGACCGTTCGTGATCGTTCGTCATCCATTCCTCCGTGCCGCGCACGCTCCAGTGTAGCGCCGCACCGGGCGGTGAGGATCAACGATCCTAGTCGCGGAAGGAACGCCGGTATTTGGGCAGATTGATTTTCGACAAGATCCGCAGCCCACGCCTGGGCACGGTCGATCAGATCCACAGTTGGCTGGCAGCGTGGAGTCAGATCGCGATTTGCAGACGGGAGGTCGCAGTGTGTTGCGCCTCCCCAGCAGTGCGCGAAGAGCGTTCCGCTGGCCGTTTCCGGAACACGACTTTTACGCCTTCGCGCCAGTGCTCGTCAATCCCTACGAATTCCCACTCGATCTCGGGGGAGATGTAGCGCAGCAACACGTCGGTTTGAGGATGAACGTGGAATGCGGGCGCCACCAGGTAGAGCAGCGGCTTCTCAGTCGACAATTCGCGTTCCGCGAAATATCCGAACCGAGGAAGTTCTTGGCGACTGTGGTGTCACTGCACTCTCGAACCAGTCATCGAGGCCCTGCAGCAGCAGGTGCCGAGAATGCAGGAACCTGCGAATACAGCGCGCCGCAGTCGAGGCGCGCATCAATGACGCTGACGTCGGACACGACCAGCGATTCCAGCCAGCGCTCCGGATGCAGGCGAAACAGCGGATGCTGGCGCGGGCGAACTCCAGGCCCGCCAGGCCAGTTCCGCGGCGGAGGAGCACGGCGACTTCGCAGTTGGGCAGGATCGTACGGATCCTTGCAATCGAGTCGGCGAACCGCTCAAGCGCGGTGCATTCGTTGGTCGCGTGGACCAGGCGCGTGGCTCCGTTGCCGCGGTCGGTGCAGTCCACTTCCACCAAGGCGTCGTGACGCTCGTCCAGCTCCAACCGGCGCCATTTCGCGGCGGCGCGGTTGAGGTTGGCCATGCGTTCGCGGACGAGCGCGGAACATCCCCGTGGAACAAATAAGTGAAGCCCCTCGACGAGAAACTTCCCTGCCGAGGACTGGCGGCAGGCTTCGAGCCAGAGGATCCCGAAAGTCAGGGCGGCATCGATCGAGGCCTGAGTTTCGGAGGCGTTGACTCCCAGAACCGCACACGCCGACTGGTCCTGCCGCAGCAGTCCGCGAGCATAGATCGGGCCGAAGGATTTCTCCAGGTCGATTCCGCTGGTGAGACGAGTGATTGTGAAGCCGGGAAAATGGCGCTGCAGCGTGCGGCGCAGTTTTTGCTCGTAGCTGGCCCGCGCCGCTTTCTTGGCGGAAGGCGAGCGCCGGTCGCGCTCGCGGCAGATCTCCAGCCTGGTGGGACGTGCCTGTCCGAGCCGCTGCACCGCCAGCCGCAACGTGCCATTCTTCACCTCGGCTTCGAGCACGCGGCGGACCGTGTTGCGCTCCGCCGACCACAGGTGCAGCAGGCATTGGTTGTACCCCCCCGAAATCGAGTACTTGGAATGTCCCAGGTCGAAGGCCACCGCGCCGTCTTCGGGCACAACGGCACCCGAGGCCTCCTCAAGAAACTCCTGCACGGTGCGGGTGAGGGCGTCGGGGGTCACAAGGGAATTGTCCACATGGGGCGGGCGGCGTCGGTGACGAGTGACCATCGTCATCGGCCAGCATGTGGAAGACTTGGCCGCAAGGGGGGCGGATGGGATTCGGTGTGGGATAATAAGAGAAAGGGAGCGACCGTCCTGGGGAGTCCTTGCTAGACTCGGCGGCATCTAATTCACGTGGATAAACAACTTCTCGATAAACAACGTTTTTTCTTCGAACATTATGGCCTGACCGAGCACGATCTGGAACGCTATCTGTCAGCCGCGCTTTCGGCCGGCGGCGATTACGCCGACCTCTACTTTGAATATCTATCGTCTACGTCGCTGATGGTGGATGAGTCGATGGTGAAGTCGGCCTCGCAGGGCATCTCCGCGGGCTGCGGAGTACGCGTGGTCTCCGGCGAGCGCACGGGCTACGCCTATACCGACGATCTCTCCTCGGAGCGCATTCTGCACGCGGCGCGGACGGCGGCTTTGATTGCCAGCGCTCCGGCCAAGGCTACGGTTGCGGGATTTCAGAAAGCAGCAGCACGGAGTCTGTATCCGGTGACGCTACCTTCAGTGGACGCGGAAATCAGCGCAAAAGTTGAGTTGGTGATGCGCGCCGATAAATCGGCTCGCGCCTATGATCCGCGAATTCAGGAAGTACGTGCGAGCTACGCGGACGAATTGCGGAACATTCTTGTGGTCGGGTCGGACGGAACGTTCGCGGAAGATTCGCAACCGCTGGCGCGCATGAACGTGTCGTGCATCGCGAAGACCGAGGGCAACTCGGCTCGCGGTACGTCGGGCGGTGGCGGACGCGTTGCGCTCGATTTCTTCTTCGGGGAAAAGACTCCGGAGTTTTTTGCCAAGGAATCGGCGCGGCAGGCGATTTTGCAACTCGACGCGCGGGAGGCTCCCGCCGGCGAAATGGAAGTGGTGCTGGGGCCGGGATGGCCTGGAGTTCTGCTGCATGAAGCCGTGGGTCATGGGCTGGAAGCCGACTTCAACCGCAAGAAGACCTCAGCTTTCGCGGGCCTGGTTGGCAAGCGAGTGGCCAGCGAGAAATGCACGGTAGTCGACAACGGGACCATGCCGTGGCGCCGCGGGTCGCTCAACGTCGACGACGAAGGCGAGCCGACGCAGGAAACCGTGCTCATCGAAAACGGAATTCTGAAGGGATATCTCAGCGACAAGCTTTCCTCGCGGCTGATGGGCATCTCCGATACAGGCAACGGGCGTCGAGAGAGTTACGAGCACATCCCCATGCCGCGCATGACCAACACATACATGCTGGCGGGACAAGACGATCCCGGAGGCATTATCCGGTCGGTGAAGCGCGGGATTTATGCGGTGAATTTTGGCGGCGGCCAGGTGGACATTACCAACGGGAAATTCGTGTTCTCGGCCTCCGAAGCCTACATGATCGAGGATGGGCAGATCACGGCGCCGATCAAGGGCGCGACGCTGATCGGCAACGGGCCCGATGTGCTGACCCGAGTTTCGATGGTGGGCAACGATCTGAAACTCGACGAGGGCGTGGGCACCTGCGGCAAGGATGGGCAGGCCGTGCCGGTAGGCGTGGGCATTCCGACGCTGAAAATCGATCGCCTCACGGTCGGCGGGACTGCCCGGAAAGATCCGGGCGGGTTCATGCAGTAGGACTTCTTGGCCACGGATTCACACGGATTTTCACAGATCGAGCAAGATTCTGTCATGCTGAGCGAGGATTGATCTCTGCGCCTAAGCGCAGGGAGCAACCGCAGTCTAAGGATCCCTAGCAGACCAGCACGATCGAAGAAGTTCAGGGAGTTTTCCCCGATGATTTGGGTTGGTTAGCCTCCTGCCCATTGTGGTGAAAGGTTTTTGAATGCCAACAACTGAAACAGTCACTCGCACGCAGCCAACCGCCACCGCTCTCCGCGAAATTGCCCAGGACATCGTCCGACGCGCCATGGCTGGCGGCGCCACGGCCGCCGAATGCGTCGTCCGCGAAGGCGATGAGTTCTCCACGCTGGTGCGCCTCGGCCAGGTCGAGACCCTGAAAGAGTCCGGCTCGAAGTCGATTGGCGTGCGCGTGTTCTTCGGCCAGCGCGCGGCCAGTACCTACTCGAGCGATTTTTCCCAAGCGGGTCTCGACCGCATGGTGAAGTCTGCGTTGGAACTGGCGAAGATTACGTCGGAAGATCCGTTCGGCGGGATCCCTGAAGCCTCGCAACTGGGATCGATTTCTGGCGATTTGGCTCTTTACCACGAAGACGTTTATTCGCTGCCTGGGCCCGATCGCATCGACTACGCGCGTCGCGCGGAGAAAGCTGCGCTCGATTTTGATCCGCGCATCAAGAACAGCGAAGGTGGATCATTCGACGCCGCCACTGGACACAAGGTTCTGGCGAATTCGCACGGATTTGTCGGCGAGTATCGCCGGTCGTATTGCTCGGTGGCGGCGGTGCCCATCGCACAGACCGCCGAGGGCGCGATGCAGCGCGACTTCTGGTACTCGGTGGCGCGCACGCTGACGAAGCTCGATGCGCCAGAGAAGGTTGGCAAGGTGGCGGCGGAACGCACGCTGCGCCGGTTGGGCGCGCGCAAGGCCAAGACCGCGCAAGTGCCGATCGTGTTCGATCCCATGGTTTCGACTTCGATCCTGGAGCACATTTTCGAAGGCGTGAACGGAGACTCGGTTTACCGCGGAGCGTCGTTTCTCGCGGGCAAGCTGGGACAGAAGATTGCCGGGGACAACGTCAATATCATCGATGACGGCACCATTGCCGGCGGGTTTGGAACGAGTCCGTTCGATGGCGAAGGTGTTCCTACGCGGCGCACTGTGGTCATCGAGAACGGCGTGCTGAAGTCGTACCTGCTCAACACCTACACCGCGAAGAAACTCGGCTTGCAAACCACAGGCAATGCTTCGCGCGGCCTGGCGGGAACGCCGGGGATCGGCCCGGGAAATTATTTTCTGCAGCCGGGCAGTAAGACGCCGAAAGAGCTGATCTCCGGCATCAAGGAAGGGCTCTACGTCACGGAATTTCTGGGCCAGGGCGTAAATCTGGTGACCGGCGACTATTCACGCGGGGCTTCGGGCATGTGGATTTCCGGCGGAGAGTTTGCGTATCCGGTGGAAGAGATCACAGTGGCGGGAAATCTGAAAGACTTGTTCTTCAACATTTCCGAAATCGCAAATGACCTGGAGTTTCGCGGCTCCGTCGCAGCCCCGACGATCCGCGTGGACGGTCTTACCGTCGGCGGCGAGTAGTCGAGCTTCGCTCTCGCAGGGCGCGCACAGAATATCCCCGAGCCCGGAGTATCCCGGACCCACACAAATGCAAGCCGCGAAGCGGCGGACGAATGTAGCCCACGGCGTAAGCCGTGGTTGGCAAGCCGAGAAATGAGCGAGCCCCGGAGGGGCGAAAGAGAAGCTACGAAACGGGCCCACCAAGCAACGGCACAGGTCCTCTGCAACGTCTCTGAGCTGCGATAAAATCCTTCCTCGAACGCGCCCTGAAACCCAAGGTTGTTTTTTCCCCAGGCCAACTCCGGAGCCTTGTGACGAACAACCCTTGACCGAGGATATAGAAAGCGCACAATGGTCCTCATGCGGGCCACACCCGAAACCGCCGTTCCAAAGACGAGGCGTCGGGAAAACGCCCCGCAAGCCCTTATTCCGGAATGTTTTACAAACAAACCGTTTAGAATCAGTATTTGGCCGGGTGGTTCGCCGATCGCAGCCTCCTAAGCCAAATCGAATGAGTACTTTATCGAGCTCGAAAGAAAGAAATTGTGGGGGATATATTGGGATTCTTCTGCACAGAGTTCCGGCGCATTTTCCAGAGGTAGCCAAATGAAATTCGCCAAGGTGGTTTTCTGGATTGCGGGCATTTGGGGTGTGCTGGTCCTCGCGCCTCTTTATTTCATGTTCAATCTGATCGGGCGGCAGGATCCTCCGGCCATCACGCATCCCGGCTTTTATTACGGATTCCTCAGCGTCGGTCTCGCATGGCAGCTCGCATTTCTGGTCATTGCGCGCGATCCGGTGCGCTTTCGGCTGATGATGATTCCCTCTATGGTGGAGAAGTTCGGGTATGGGGCTACGCTGCTCGTCCTCTATTTCCAGCAGCGAATTCATCCGTCGGACCTGGTGTTCGGCGGCGCGGATGTGCTGCTCGGCGTGCTGTTTCTGCTTGCCTTCTTTCGGACTTCGGCTTAGACATTTCTGTCCCACTGGATTCGGGACGGGAGAGACTCCATGAATCGACGATCTTTTTTGAAGTGGGCCAACTTCGCAGGACTGGCGGCAGGACTTCCTTCGGCGCGTGCGCTCGCGGTCACTCCGCTCGAGGCAAACGCTGGTCCATCGGCGGATGTCTCGACCGCGAAGAAGGCCGCGTCGCCCGAGACTCTTTTACTGAAGGACTACCGGCCGCAGTCGATCTTCAAGATTCCCGTCACTGCGATTGCGAAGGCCAAATTCCCTGTCATCGATATGCACTCGCATCCTTACGCCAAGACTGCGGCCGAGATTGACGAGTGGGTCCGGAACATGGACGAGGTCGGGATTGAGAAGACGATCATTCTGGCGATGGCGACGGGCGCGGCGTTTGACGAGATTCAGCGTAAGTATGCGAAGCATCCGGAGCATTTTGAATGGTGGTGTGGATTCGATTTCGCTGGCTATGACAAGCCAGGGTTCGGGCCTGCTGCTGTCAAGGAACTGGAGCGCTGCCGGCAGGCGGGAGCGCGCGGCGTGGGGGAAATCCATGATAAAGGCAAGGGGCTAAGGTCGGGAACGTCGAACGCCCCGGGGATGCATCCAGACGATCCGCGCATGGACTCGCTGTTTGAGAAGTGCGGCGAGCTTGGCATGCCGGTGAGCCTGCACGTGGCCGACCCGATCTGGATGTACCAGAAGATGGATCGGCATAACGACGGGCTGATGAACGCATACGAGTGGCGGCTGGATAATCAGCCGAATATTGTGGGGCTCTCGGGGATGGTCGACATTCTTGAGAGCACGTTGGCGCGGCACCGGAACACCACGTTCATCGCGTGCCACTTCGCCAACCTGGATTACGATCTGGCGCGGCTGGGCGAGGTGCTGGAGCGCAATCCAAATCTGTATGCGGATATTGCGGCGCGCTACGCGGAGACCGCGCCGATCCCGCGCTTCGCCGCGGCATTCTACGAGAAGCACGCTGATCGACTTCTTTACGGCACCGACATGGGCGTCGATAAGGCCATGTACCGGGTTACGTTTCGAATCCTCGAATCGCGGGACGAACACTTTTATGAGATCGAGCAGTTTTCGTATCACTGGAGTTTGCATGGGTTTGGGCTCAGTGATGCGATTCTGAAGCAGGTGTATCACGATAATGCGGCGCGGCTGCTGGCCGCTCGAAAGCTTTAACCACAGAGGACACGGAGGACACGGAGGAAGGCTGGAAATCGACAATCAAAATCCAACAGCCTACAATTCCTTTCATGAGCAGCTTGGGACAGCCAACTCCGGTCGCTGAGGAACGCGACTCCAGCCGTTTGATTATCGGGATCGCCGTGGCTGTAGTAATTGGGGGCGCGCTTGCGGCTGCATTCTTGATGCAACGGCCGCCGAAGGCCGCTAAGACGGCTTCGCCCTACATCGCCAGCCTGAAGCTTTCCGATTTCAAGATGAGCGCGGCGGAGAATTTCATTGGGCACACGGTCAGCTATGTCGACGGCACGATTACGAATTCGGGCGACAAGACCGTGACCCATGTCGTGGTGGAAGTGGTGTTCCAGGACTCGATGGGACAACTAGCGCAGCGGGAGGAAGTGCCACTGCAGGTGGTCCGGACCAATGGAGCTTATCTTGAACCGGTCGACGTTGGCGTTTCTCCGCTGGCCCCGGGACAGACGCAACCCTTCCGCCTGACATTCGACAGCATCTCGGCGCAGTGGAACCGGAATTATCCGGAGATCCGAGTCACGGATGTCTCCGTAAAGTAGTTGCCCGCCGCCCGTTCTGCGCGTTCCCGCTACAATGAATCCATGTCTGAGAGCAAGCCGTTTCGGCTGACGGAGTCGGTGAAAGCTGCGGGTTGAGCGTCCAAGCTGAGTCCGGCGGCGCTGGACACGGTGCTTGGGAAATTAGCCCGGCAACACGACCCGAATGTTCTGGTCGGCTTCGATCACGCCGACGACGCCGGAGTGTATCTGATTGCGCCCGACCAGGCGCTGGTGCAGACGGTGGACTTCTTCACGCCGATTGTGGACGATCCTTACACGTTCGGGCAGATCGCGGCGACCAACGCGCTGAGCGATGTGTACGCGATGGGCGGCAGGCCCCTGACCTCGCTTGCGTTGGTGTGTTTTCCAGACAAGGCTGACCTTGCAATCTTGGAGCGGATTCTTGCGGGCGGATTGTCGAAGATGATTGAAGCGGGATGCACCGTGATTGGCGGGCACAGCATCCGCGATGAGGAAACCAAGTTTGGATATTCCGTCACCGGAATGGTGCATCCGAAGAAGGTCCTGGCGAATGGCGGAGCCAAGCCTGGCGACTCGCTGCTGTTCACCAAGGGGATCGGGACGGGAGTGATTTCGACGGCGATCAAGCAGGGGAAAGCCGAGGCTGCGTGGATTGAGGCGGCGGTGCACTCGATGACTACGCTGAACAAGCGGGCCGCGGAAGTGATCAGCGAGGGAGACTTTCGCGTAAGCGCCATGACCGACGTGACTGGATTCGGGCTGGTCGGGCATGCGCGCGAAATGGTGCTGGCGTCGGATGTCTCGATCAGCATTTCTGCCGGGAAAGTTCCGCTGCTGGAGGGAGCGCTGGCGTGCGTGCGTGCCGGATACATTCCTGGGGGACTGAAGAACAACCGGGAGTTTGCGGAGTGCCTGGTGGGTTATGACGCCGGAATTCCTGAGGGCGTGCGGGCGCTGTTGTTCGATCCGCAGACTGCGGGTGGGTTGCTGATTTCTACGCCGGATGGGCAGCCTCTGACGAGGGCTCTCAATGATGCGGGAGTTGCCGCGGTGGAGATCGGCCAAGTGTTGCCCAGCGCCAAGCCGCGCATTCAGATCTCGCCCTAATCTCTTTTGAGATCGTCGCATCTTCGTCACGAATCCGGACATCTTTTTTATAGGGAGATAATCGACTCCGCGGGCGAGGCGCCCGCGGGACAGCCGGCAGGATGCCGGCGCTACCGGGAGAATGCCATTATGCAGATTCGTGAGCTTGGCCGCAGTGGGCTGAAGGTCTCCACACTCGGGTTGGGGTGCATGGGGATGTCGGAGTTTTATGGCGGCGTCGATGATGTCGAATCGATTGCGACGATTCATCGGGCGCGGGAACTCGGGATCAACTTTCTCGACACGGCGGATGTTTATGGGCCGTACAAGAATGAAGAGCTTGTCGGGCGCGCGATCAAAGGCAAGCGCGGGCAGATCGTGCTGGCCACGAAGTTTGGGATCGTGCGGGACCCGAGCAATCCGAATGTGCGCGGGGTCAGCGGGAAGGCGGACTATGTTCGCAAGTCTTGCGAGGCCAGTTTGCGGCGGCTGGGAGTCGAGACCATCGACCTTTATTATCAACACCGCGTCGATCCCCATACGCCGATTGAAGAGACGGTCGGCGCGATGGCGGAGTTGGTGAAGGCTGGGAAGGTGCGGTATCTGGGGCTTTCGGAGGCTTCGGTGCCGACGCTGCGGCGCGCGGTGAAGGTGCATCCGATTGCGGCGTTGCAGACGGAATATTCGTTGTGGACGCGCGATCCGGAGGGCGGGATTCTGGCGGCTTGCCGCGAACTGGGGATTGGATTTGTGGCTTACAGTCCGCTGGGGCGCGGGTTTTTGACGGGGCAGTTCCGGAAGTGCGAGGATTTCGCGGAGGATGACTATCGGCGGCATAGTCCGCGGTTTCAGGGGGAGAATTTTCAGAAGAATCTGGATCTGGTACGGCGCGTGGAGGAGCTTGCTCGTGAGAAGGGATGCAAGCCTTCGCAGTTGGCGCTGGCATGGGTGCTGGCACAGGGTGACAATATCGTGCCAATCCCGGGGACGAAGCGGCGGAAGTATTTGGAGGAGAATGTGGGTGCCATGGGAGTCGAATTGAACAGCGAAGATTTGCGGCGGATCGAGGAAGTGTTTCCGGCGAACGCGGCGGCCGGAGGAAGGTATCCGGAGCACATGATGGCGCTGGTGAACGGGTGAGCGGGGCGTCCTGAGGTTGCGTTCGCTGGGCGCGGTTCCCTGGGGGGACTCAGTTCAGCTTAGGTCCACGCTCCCGGCACTTCCCTGCCGGGCTTTCACATTCCGCCGCTTCGCGGCTGGAGCGGTTCGGTTTTCGGCGCCGTTCTTTCGCCCCTTCGGGGCTGGCTTCTCTTTCCAACTTCCCCCCACGGCTTGCGCCGTGGGCTGCATGCTTGCACCGCTCCGCGGCTGCAACCGCTGTCCTGCTTCCGCGGCGGCAACGCGGGCGAGGACGCCCGCGCTACATTCGTCTATTTTCGCTACTGAATCAGCGTGCCTCCGTTGCCACCGTTTGGTTCCGCGTCTGGGGCGATCACGACCGCTGCGGCTACGCGGTCGCCGGGCTCCATGTTCAAGAGGCGGACGCCTTGGGCGTTGCGGCCGGATTCGCGGATTGTCGTCGAGTCCATGCGGATGATTTTGCCGTAGTGGCTGATCAGCATAACCTCGCTGGTTTCGTCGACCTGAGCAATTGCGACGACTTTGCCGACACGCTCGGTGGTCTTTACGTTGATGACGCCTTTGCCTCCGCGGTTGGTGAGACGGTATTCGTCGGCGGGAGTGCGCTTGCCGTAGCCGTTCTCGGTGACGGAGAGAATTAGCGTGCCTTTGACGGCGGCGTCGATGGCTTCCGGTTCACCCTCGACTTTTTCCTGGGCAGGCGCGGGAGCGTCGGGCTTGGTTGTGGTGGCCATGCCTACGACGTAGTCGTTCTTGTCGAGGTCGATGCCCCAGACGCCGAAGGCCGCGCGGCCCATGGGGCGGACGTGGCTTTCATCGAAGCGGACGGCCATGCCTTCGTGGCTGGCGAGGAACACGATCTGGTTACCGTCGGTGATGCGGGCGGCGACCAGTTCGTCCCCTTCTTCGATTCCGATGGCGTTGATGCCGTTGGAGCGCACGTGCATGAACTCGCGCAGCTCGGACTTCTTGACCAGGCCGTTGCGAGTGGCGAAGAAGACGTACTTGCCCTCTTCTTCCAGATTGCGTACGGCGAGCATGGTCTTGACGGTTTCGCCGGGCTGCAGGCCGACCAGGTTGCCGATGTGTTTGCCCTTGCCGGCGGCGCTGACGTCGGGAATTTCGTAGACCTTGAGCCAGTAGACGCGGCCCTTGTTGGTGAAGATCAGAATGTAGGCGTGCGTGGAGGCGATGAAGAGGTGCTCGACGAAATCCTCGTCGCGCGTCTTCATACCGGTGCGGCCCGTGCCTCCGCGACGCTGCATGCGGTAGGTGGAGATGGGCGTGCGCTTCATGTAGCCGGAGTGGCTGACGGTAACGGCCACTTGCTCGTCGGCTATGAGATCTTCAAGAACAATCTCAGCGGCTTCGTCTTCGATGCGGGTGCGGCGTTCATCGCCGTAGAGCTTCTTGACCTCTTCGAGCTCTTTGATGATGACGTTGCGCAGCTTCTTCTCGGAACCGAGGATGGATTCGTATTCGGCGATGTTGTCGCGGACGTCCTTCAACTCGTTGGAGATTTCATCGATGGAAAGCTTGGTCAGGCGATGCAATTGCAGTTCGAGGATGGCATCGGCTTGCCGGGTGGTGAACGGCTTTTCGGGATCGAGCTTCGGCGCGCGCCCGGTGGTGTTGATGTCGATCTTCTTGCCGCCGAAGTAGAGCACCAAATTCTCACGGGCGTCGGCGCGGTTGGCGCTGCCGCGAATGATAGTGATGACGTTGTCGAGATGATCGAGGGCGGTGAGGTAGCCTTCGAGGATGTGCTCGCGGTCTTTCGCCTTCTGCAGCAGGTAGGCGGTCCGGCGGCGGACGACGTCGACGCGGTGCTCGATGAAGTATTTGATGGTCTGGATGAGGCCCATTTCGCGGGGCTGTCCGTTGACCACCGCGAGCAGGATCATGGAGAAGCTCTCCTGCATCTGCGTGTGCTTGAAGAGCTGGTTGAGGACGATCTGGGGCTCGGCGCCGCGCTTGAGTTCGACGACGATGCGCATGCCGTCGCGGTCGCTCTCGTCGCGAATGTCGGAGATGTCTTCGATATCTTTGTCGTTGACCAGTTGCGCGATGCGCTCGACCAGGCGGGCTTTGTTCACCTGATATGGAATCTCGGTGATGATGATGGCCTGGCGGTCTTTGGTGACGTTTTCGATGGCGGCTTTGGCGCGCATCATGAAGCGGCCGCGTCCAGTGCGGTAGGCCTCGAAGACTCCAGAGCGGCCGTGAATGATGCCGGCGGTCGGGAAGTCGGGGCCCTGGACGAACTTCAGAATTTCGGCGAGTTGCGCGTTGGGATTGTTCACCAGCGTGATGGTTGCGTCGACGATCTCTGTCAGGTTGTGCGGTGGAATCTTCGTGGCCATACCGACGGCGATTCCGTCGGAGCCATTGATCAGAAGATTCGGAATGCGCGCGGGAAGAACGTCAGGCTCGACTTCGCTGCCATCGTAGTTGGGATGGAAGTCGACGGTCTCTTTGTCGAGGTCTTCGAGTAACGCGGTGGAAACCTGTGCGAGCTTGGCTTCGGTGTAACGATCGGCCGCGGGCGGATCGCCGTCAACGGATCCGAAGTTGCCCTGACCGAAGATCAGAGGATAGCGCATGCTCCAGGTCTGCGCGAGGCGGACGAGGGCGTCGTACACGGCGAGGTTGCCATGGGGATGGTACTTGCCCATGACGTCGCCGACGATGCGGGCGCATTTGCGCGTGGCGCGATTGGGCTGCAGGCCCATCTGCTGCATGGTGTAGAGAATGCGGCGATGAACAGGCTTCAATCCGTCGCGGACGTCGGGCAGCGCGCGACCGATGATCACCGACATCGAGTAGTCGAGATACGACCGCTTCATCTCCTCTTCAATGTTGACGGGTTGAATGTTCAACGCGCCGGGGCCTTCGCCGCCGGGAGGAGGAGTGAGGGGAAGTTCAGGATTTTGATCGTCAGCCATTCTTAGCTCTCAGCTGTCAGCTTTCAGCCGTCAGCTCGAAACAAGGTGTTGCGAAACGCTTGTAACTGGTTGTATTTACAGGATGTTATGTGCCCTGGGAACTACGTTAATTATATCACGGTTGGGGGTGGAAATTGGGTGCGCGGGTTGACCTCGTTGAGGCTGGCGAGGCGTTGGTTCCGAGCTGGGAAGTCTGGTAAGAAATCGCTGTGATTTTGGTGGGCCGTCACTGAGAGTCTGCGGGCTTGGCTGCTAGGCTGCGCGAAATGAGGCGGATTCCATCGCTGGATGGCTTGCGGGCTGTTTCCATTTCGCTTGTTGTGGTGGGGCATTGAGTGAAGTTGCGATATCACTCTGACGTGGCGGGAGCATTGCGAATCTGGGAGTCACAATCTTTTTCATTATTTCCGATATCGGATCACGACGCTGCTGTTGAAGGAATTTGGAAAGACTTCGACGATCGGGTTGCAAGAGTTTTATGTGCGGCGGGCTTACCGGATGCTTCCGGCGGCGATCGTTTTTTCTGGCCGAGCTGCGCTGGTATCACATGGCGGCTGCGGCGTTGTATTTGGCGAATTTTGATTTCGGGCATCCGTGGTCGTTGAGCGTGGAGGAGCAATTTTATGTTCTGTGGCCGGGAGTGCTGAAGAAGTGGCGGCATCGGGTGGCGATTCTGGTGGGAGTGGTTGCGTTTGCGCCCCTGTATCGAGTGGCGTGTCATTTTCTGCGACTGCACGGGCGGGCCGACGAGACGTTTCCGGCGGTGGCTGACGTTTTGGCGATTGGGTGCCTGCTGGCTATTTTCGCGGCACGCCGGCCGAAGATCAAAGCAGCATGGGCGTTGGCGATGGTTGTGCCAGTTGGGCTGGCTAGTGCTTCTTACCACTTGATCGAGCAGCCGATGCTGCGGGTGCGGGAGAGGAAGGCTCGCGAGCGGAAGGTGGAGGCTGTTTTCGCCGCCGCGGGTGACTCGATGAGCGCGAAGCGAGGCGTGGTGGGAGAGACGTTGCTAGCAACGTCTACGGTCCGACGATCACTTCGTTGGGGGAGGCGGGCACCTGGAATCGTACGCCGCGGGACTGGTTCGACTTGATGGTTTCGGGCAGGTTCAGCGATGAGAGTTCGATTTTTCTGTTCCAGGATCCGGTGGTGTAATAGTCACCGCGGGTGTAGAGGACGCCGTCGGTGATCGTATAGTCGGATACTTCTTCGCGGTGGCCATCGCGAAAGATTAGCACCGCAGGGGGCAACTCTGGGGCGGCAACCGCTTGTGGCGCTGCGCTAGACGGGCGTTCTGGGCGAGGCGATGGATCGGGCATTCGATCGATCATTTCTGCACCCGACGTTTCTGGGCCGCTCACGCGGACGTAGCGGTCTCCTTGCAGCTCGATCATCAGCGGCTGGGCCGAGGATGAGAAAGGGTCCGGCTCCGGTGCCCTTGCCGGAGGGGCTTGCAGGATGATCAGGGGTGGCTGGGATGCTACAGGGTATCCCGTGCTGGACAGATAGTCTGCGTAGAACGGGTCGGAGTATGCGAGCGGAAAAAACGAAGAGCGCGAGTAAGCGCCTCGGTTGAATCGGGCGGCGAATCGCGGAGAGGCAGCGCCCCTTCGCTGCGCGTTTGTATACGGTGCGAGCGCGGCGAGAAGGGTGATGAGCAGCAGTCGGCGCATGGTCAGTTGGCCTGCGGCGGTAGCGGAGGCTGAAAGGTTACGCCGCGATCGTCGTTTTGCTTGCGCGTGGCTTCGAGATCGAGGTCGCTGAGCGCAATTCTGCGGGGGTGTCCGGGCGTCAGATCGAAGAGCGTAGCGCCGAGGATGGCGTAATTTCCTACTTCCAGTTTCCGACCGTCTTTGAAAACGAGCAGGGTCGGTACTTGCGGGGGTTCGGGATCCGTCGCGGACGCATCCGCATCCTGAGAGGCGTGAGGTGTGGGAACATTTCTGACCGGTGGAATGTAGGAAGCGGCTCCTGATCCACGGCGGTCAAAGATCGTAGGACCTCCCTGATAGTTGGCGTCAGGGTCATCCGCGTCGGCGTCCTCATCCGTTGCAGCTAGATCGACGGCGTAGGGAACAGGAACGGGGTACACCACGGGCGGAGTGGTGTAGTCCACGTGGTGGTGGCGATGTCCGTCGGCGGTGCGAGGCGGGCTTGACGTGGAGAAGGTCACCCCGGAGTTGGGAGCATAGCCACGAGCGCCAAGCGAAGTGACGCTCGGGGGGGTACCGTTGACGGCGCGTCCACCGAATCCGGGAGAAGTCACGGAGGCGGGCGCACCGTTGATTTGCCCGGAGCTGGTTGAGACAAAAATCACCGGCAGCGCGAGCAGGCTGAAGAGTGCGAGCGAGGCCGGAATCGAATGCCGCACGGAAACATGATACTCCAACGAGGAATTCATGGCGCACCTCGACGGTAAAAACGCTCGTACTGGGTTAGATTGCAGGCGGGGCTGGGCGGATGCCCGCGGAGCCAGGACTGAGGGCAGGGGCGCAGCTTGCATCTTATTGAAAAGGCTGCGTTAGCGATTGCTGTGGAGTGCGGACTATAATTCTGCTCACGAGGCGTGTTCGACGCTTTAGAGATATGAAATCTGCAATCCGATTTGCGATGCTGGCGCTGGTGCTGGTGATTGTGGCAATGGTCTCGGCGCTGACGGCGATGCGATTTGCCATTCACGGGCAGGAAGTCGCGGTGCCTCCCCTGATGGGGCTTTCTCCGGCAGAAGCGGAACGGGCGGTGGCGGGACTTGGCTTGCAGATCTCGATCGAGCGGCAGTACTACAGTCCACAGATTCCGGAAGGAAGAATCATGTCGCAACTGCCGCTGCCGGGAACGAAAGTGCGGCGCGGGTGGCAGGTACGAGTGGCGCAGAGTTTGGGGAAGACGCGGGTGACCATTCCGGATGTTACGGGGCAGAGCGAGCACGCGGCGGAATTAAATATCCGGCGGCGCGGGCTGGATGTTGCTTCGATCGCGGAGGTGCAGGCGCCGGGAACTCCGGCGGATCAGGTGCTGGCGCAGAGTCCGACGGCGAACGAGACGCAGGTGGCGGCACCGAAGATCAGCTTTCTGGTAACGGCGGTACCGGGGCCGCAGGCGTTTGTGATGCCGAGCTTTGTCGGACAGCCGCTGGGTAGCGCGAGCCGAAGCTTGCAGGATGCGGGGTTCAGGCTGGGCAATGTGAATGTGCTGGCTGCGCCGAGCGCGGATGCAGGAGATGCGGGTGGGGCTGCTTCGGCGGTGCTGTCGACTCCTACGGCTCCGGCGCAGGCTTCCCCGGCGAGCATCATCGTGTCGCAAGTGCCGGTGGCGGGGCAGAAGGTGTTTGCGGGGGCTGCGGTGAATCTTGAGGTGCGGTAAACAACTCGCCACGGATTGCACGGATCTGCTAGGGATAAACCCAAGAAACATTTCCTAGATTTTTTCCAGGATTGCTGCGAAGAAACCGTCGCCGGGGTGGATGCCTGGAATCGTGCGCAGGTAGGGACCACGGGTGAGCGACGCTGGGTCGGGCCAGGACAGTTCACCGGCGGACTTCAGGCGGTTGAGTTCTTTGCGGCATTCGAGCAGGCGGAAGGAATTATTCCCAGACAGGGCTGGCTCGACGACATTTTCGTTTTCTTCTTTTTCCAGCGAACAAGTGGAGTAGATGAGGCGTCCGCCGGGTGCAACCTGGGCCAGGGCGGAGTGGAGGATGGCGAGCTGGCGCTGAGGTAACTCGGCGAGGTCGTCGACGGTGAGGCGCCATTTGATCTCGGGATTGCGGGCGAGCGTGCCGGTGCCGGAGCAGGGCACGTCGGCGAGGACGCGGTCGAACTGCCGGGAGACCGGAAGATGCTGGGCGTCTGCGGTCACGATTTGGATTCGTCCGGACTGTGATGGATGCGCTTTCAACAGCTTCTGCAGAAGGCGCGCGCGGTGGGGATGAAGTTCGACGGCGGTGATTGCTGCTTCGGGATTACGGTCTGCAATCGCCAGCGTCTTGCCACCGGGTGCGGCGCAGCAGTCGAGGATTTTGGTTCCGTGGCCTACGAGCGCGACGACGAGCTGCGAAGCCTCGTCCTGAATGACGATTCGGCCGGCGCGGAATGCTTGGGTCTTCGTGATGTCCCCTGCCTCGACTCGGCGGGCAGAGGAGACGAGGGCTCCGGGGATGAGAGTAATTCCTTCTTGATTGAGCTGCTGTTCCGCATCCGCCTCGCGGCGGCGGATTGCCGTCTTGGGTATGGACTGATTGTGTTGGCAGATTTGGTGAGCGGCGGAGAGTCCGTATTCGCGGGTCCAGCGCACGACTAGCCACAGCGGGTGCGCTAGGGCGTGGGCCAGGGTTTCGGGCGAAGCGGCCTCGTCCGCTGCGGCGTCGGGGTTTCGTGGGGCGGCGGAGAGTTTTCGCAGGACGGCATTTACGAAGGGAGCGGCTGAGCGTTTGCGGGCACGCTTTACCAGTTCGACGCTTTCGTGAAGAGCGGCGCGCTGCGGGATGCGGTCGAGCCAGAGGAATTGATAGAGAGCCAGGCGCAAGGCGAGGAGAATTTCGAGGTCGAGTTTGGATAAAGGCTGCGAGGACGCGGTGGCGATGTCGGCGTCGAGGCGCGAACGCCAGCGGAGAACGCCCATGACGAGTTCGGTTGCTAGAGAGAGGTCGGGACTCGGGAGGCTCTTGTAGGCGGAAGAGTGCAGAAGTTCGGAGGCGTAGGACGATTCGCGCTCGACTCGGAGGAGAATGTCGAAGGCGGCAGCGCGGGCGAGTGAGACGGACATTGCTACCTAATTGTAGGCTCTCGCACGGAAGGAAAAAGCGCTTAACCACAGAGGACACGGAGGACACAGAGGTTAGCCCAGCTTTTCGCCGGGTTGCGGACGATATCCGTGGACGAAGTCGCGGGCGGAGGAACGTTTCTTGCCTTCTAGCTGGATTTCCAGCAGTTCAAGGGAGGTGTTGTGACCGCAGCCGACAAGGAGACGATCGGCTTGGGCATGGAGTTCGGCTGAGGCCAACGCTGGTGTTGCGGGGCGCGCTCTTGCGATCTGCAGGGTCTTGCCGCGGAATTTTGTGTAGGCTCCGGGCCAGGGTTGGAAGCCGCGGATGCGGTTGAAGATCTCGGCGGCGGAACGGGAAAAATCCACGAGCCCGTCTTCTTTTTTCAGGATTGGGGCGAGAGTGGCCTGCGAGTTGTCCTGCGGGCGAGGACGAATGGAACCTGCTTGCAGTCCGCGTAGGGTCTCGACCACAAGATTGGCGCCGATCGAGGCCAGGCGCGGAGCGAGAGTTTCGGCAGTGTCGTCGGGGGCAATTGCGAGTTCCTGCTGTTGCAGGATGTCCCCGGTGTCGAGGCCTGCGTCGATGCGCATGCTGGTAACGCCGGTGACGGTTTCGCCGTTTGCGATGGCCCACTGGATGGGAGCTGCCCCGCGGTATTTCGGGAGCAGCGAGGCGTGGAGGTTGAGGTTGCCGAGTGGGGGAAGATCGAGCATCCACTGGGGAAGGATGCGGCCGTAGCCGACGACGATGATGGCGTGGGGCTTGAGGGCGTCGAGTTGAGCGCGAAATTCTTCGTTGGTTTTGATGCGGTCGGGCTGGGTGATGGGGAGGTTTAGCCGCAGAGCAGATTCTTGGACCGGCGATGGGACGAGTGCGAGGCCGCGTCCTTTGGGACGGTCGGGCTGAGTTACGACGAGATGCACGCGGAATCCGGCGTCGACCAACTTTTCGAGCGTGGGGACGGCGAAGCGCGGCGTGCCGCAGAAAACGAGATTGAGGGATTGAGTCATGGAAGCAATCAATCATTGAATCATTGGCTCAATGAGTCAATCTCTCAATGATTCAATCTGTCTACCACTCTCCGGCTTTCATCATCTTGCGGATTTTGCGCTTCATCAGGTCGCGCTTCAGGGCGCTGATGTGGCTGATGTAGAGCTTGCCGTTCAGGTGATCGCTTTCGTGCAGGAAGGCGCGGGCCAGTAACTCCTCTCCCGTTTTTTCGTAGACTTTGCCGTGAACGTCCTGGGCGCGGAGGGTGACTTTGTTGGGGCGAGTTACGTTCTCGCGGAAGTCGGGGATGCTGAGGCATCCTTCACTCTGGGTGTGGCGGCCTTCAGTGTGAATGATTTCGGGATTGATGAGCACGAGTTTGGCGGTGGGATCTTCCTTGAAAGTGACGTCGATGACGGCAATGCGGCGTCCAATGCCGATTTGCGGGGCGGCTAGGCCGACGCCATGGGCGGCGTACATCGACTCAAACATGTCTTCGATAAGCTTTTGCAGCTCTTCGTCGAAGACGGTCACGGTTTCGGAAGGCTTCTCGAGAACCGGGTTACCGAATTTTACGATGGGATAGATCATCAGAAATTTATATCGTCAGTAGTTTTTCAGTTGCTCACAGTAGCCCTGGAAATTTCTCAGAGTCTCGGTCATGGAATCGCCGCCGAACTTTTCCAGCGCGGCGCGGGCGAGCGTCAGGGCGACCATGGCCTCGGCGGCAACGCCGGCGGCAGGCACTACGCAAACATCGGAACGCTCGTAGGCGGCCTTGACGGGTTCACGCGTCGAAAAGTCGACTGACTGCAGGGGACGGCGAAGCGTCGAAATCGGTTTCAGATAGCCGCGGACGCGGATTTCCTGTCCATTGGAAACGCCGCCTTCAAGGCCTCCGGCGTTGTTGCGAGTGCGGGAGAAAGCAGTGTAGCCCGAGCTGGCGGTGTAGCCGATTTCGTCATGCACCGCGGAGCCCGGCGCAAAAGCGGCCGCGACGCCCGCGCCAATCTCCACTGCTTTAACGGCTTGCAGCGACATAACCGCGGCGGCGAGCATGGCATCGAGACGCTCATCCCACTGGACGTAGGTGCCGAGGCCCGGGGGGACCTGGTGGGCGACGACTTCAAAGACGCCGCCGAGAGAGTCTCCGGTCTTGAGAACCTTGTCGACCTCTTCTTTCATGCGCTGCTCCGCCTCGGGGTCGGCGCAGTTGAGGAGAACGTCGTCGCGATCGTGGAGAGCACGAATTTTTTCCCACGGAACTTGATCGGGAAGCGTGACGGCTCCGGTGGTGACGACGTGACTGAGAACTTCGATGCCGAGTTCGTGCAAGAAAAGTTTGGCGATTGCGCCCAGGGCAACGCGAGCCGCGGACTCGCGGGCGGAGGCGCGCTCGAGCACGTAGCGGGCTTCGGGGAAGTTGTATTTTAAGGCGCCCGCGAGATCGGCGTGGCCGGGGCGGGGAGAGGCCACGCGCTTGTGCTTCGCGGGATCGCCTTCGCCGACGGGCAAAGATTCCTGCCAGTTCTTCCAATCCCGGTTTTCCAGTTGGATGGAGATCGGCGAGCCGATGGTCAATCCTTGGCGCACGCCGGAGAGAATGTGGGCGGTGTCGCGCTCAATCCTCATGCGGCCGCCGCGGCCGTAGCCCTGTTGACGGCGCCACAGCTCCCGGTCGAGGAAGGCCTGGTCGATTTTCAGTCCGGCAGGCATGCCGGAAAGGAAGGCGAGCAGAGCTTCGCCGTGGGACTCTCCCGCCGTGAAGTAACGCAGCATAAACGCTCGATTGTACCTGATTGCGTGGCGTGATCGGGATTTCCGGAACGGTATCGGGTCAGGACATCCAAAGAAAAACGTGGGATACGGAGTTTCCACAAGCCACACGACAACATCAAGGGATACAATGAAGTAACGCCTCCGTCTGGGTTCGAGCGAACCTGCGCCGATCGCAAATTTCTCTGGCCGGCATTAAGGAGTTGCCCTGTGTGCCCCCCCGCACAGATACAACGCGAAGACTTTTTTAGCGATAAAGAAATTCGTTGCCTTCTGGTGCACGATCACGTCCTGCTGCGCCAGGGACTGCGGCGTTTGCTTCAGGATGAACCCGACATGGAAGTGGTGGCGGAGGCAGGGAATGCTGCCGAAGCGCTGCAGAAGATATTTGAGCAGCGTCCCGAAATCGTCATCACCGATGCGCACATCTTCGGGTGTACTGCCGATCAAACAGAGTGGCTGATTCTGCAGGAATCGCCATCCAGCAAGGTGCTGTTTTTGACGACACCCGAAAGTGACGACTTGCTGCGGGAAGCGCGAACCGACGCGGCTAGTTGCGTGGTGCGGCAAACATCCGCGGAAGAATTAGTGGATATGGTGAGGAGAATACACGGCAGCCAAAAGACTGTGCTGCGGGAGATGCCGGAAAGACGCCGGGCAGAGTGGCCGTCCGAGGAACTCCTTCCGCGGCAGCGCGTTCTCACGGCGCGCGAGCGCGAGGTGTTGAAGTTGCTGGCCGAGGGCAGGACGGTGCGCTCTGCCGCCGACGTTCTTGGACTCAGCATGAAGACGGTGGATGCGCACAAGTTCAATCTGATGCGCAAGCTGGGGATCCATAATAAGGCGGAGTTGGTGATGTGGGCGATTCAGAAGAGAGTCGTCAAGCTGCCCGCGAATTTCTAGAAACGCGGCTTTGGATAGAACCCCCTGCCCTCCTTCCGGGCCTAGATTCCATTCCTACGACGTTACCCAGGACTTACGTCCTGGGCTGAAATGCGCCGCCGCTTCGCGGCTGCTGTGTCACAAATCTTCTTTCCACCCCTAAACACGAGACATCACCTTTAGTCGCAAACCGCGGCGGCTAGTTCAGCAAGGCTGGAGATGGCGAGATCGGGTGTGGCCGCGGCGGCTTTAACGGCGCCTACACCGGGGCGGGCCGAGGGACGATTCACCCAAACAGTGGCGAGACCAAGCGCCTGAGCGGGAATCACGTCGTGGTAGATGCTCTGACCTACATGCAGAACGCGATGGGCAGGAGCATGGATGCGACTCAGAGCCAACTCGAAAAGCTTTAGCGAAGGTTTGTAGGCTTGGGCCTGCTGGGCGGTGATGACCTCATCGAAGTCAACTTCAAGTTGGGGACGCGTAAGCGCGAAGAGATCATCGTCCACATTGGAGAGAATGGCGAGCCGCAAGCGAGTCTTGAGCTGGCGAAGAGCAGCGACGGTGTCAGGCCAGGGCTTCCACGTGGAAAGAGAATCGGGCAGCGAGCGTACTTCTTTGGCGGTGGGAGTGAATCGCAGCTCAACGCCGAACTGGCGAACGACACTCTCCAGGACTTCACGATAGGGTTGAAACGTGCCCTGTTCGGAACGCTGCTCAAAATCTCCGTAGAGCTTGAGAAGGGTGGCGTCGTCGATCTCTTTTTTGTGGGCGGAGAGAATGCGACGAAGCGCCGAGAGAATTCCGGTTTCCCAGTCGATCAGCGTGCCGTAACAGTCAAAAGTCAGGATTTCGAAGCGCGTGAAGTCGAGCGTGGGCGGCTGTGTCCGTTCAGGCATTGGCGATCTCGAATTGCCAGCGGGTGGCATTGTTGGGGAAATCCTTTTCTGTCCAAGCCAATACTACGCGCGGTCGGACGGAATACAGCACGACCTCAGGCGTGGTCATCAGCGGCATTCTGTATTTCACGCGGGAAGCGGCGTCGACCTTCTTGCAGGTCGCCTTGTCGGTGAGATCAACCTCGGCGGCTGTGCCTTCAAGAATGACTACATCATCGCCGGACTCGAGATGGATGGATACGGCGGCGTTCTGAGCCAGGTTGCGGGCCTTGCGCGAAGAGTGAGCGGTACCGAAGTAGAGGGCCCCGTCGATCCAGAATCCCCAGACGGGGATGGAGTGTGGGCGTCCGTCGGGGCGGGAGGTGCAGATCCAGTAGTTGCGCGACTTCGTGAGGCGGTCTTCGGCGTGGCTGAAGGGCAAGTACTGTTCTCGAGGTTTCAGTGCATACATGGCGGGCACGTGGGGCAAACCGACACGGCAGCCTGCCGGCTCCGGAGCTTTCTTTGGCCGGGAGGATTTCTTCGGAGCTTTGCCTTTCGCCATAGGTGACACCCCGTCGCTCAGAGCTGGGATGCGGTTGACCACTTTACCGCCGCGGGTCGAGGCCGGGCAAGGTGGGAGTGGGATCGGCGGATTCGTCGAGTGCGGCGTCGTGAGTCGCGGCGGGATCTTCCGGCGGCGAAGGCTTTTTCGGAGCCAGAAATTTTTCCGTGTTCAGGAGTGGGCGGCCGAGAGACGAGTTGTAGCTGGTCCAGGGGCTATCGAGCCCGGCTTCGCGCTCGAACTGGGCTCGCATGGCTTCCATCTTGGAGTCGAGGTCATCGAGATAGTGCAGCATGAGGGCTTCGGGGAACATAGGTAGTTTGGGCGAGCCGAAATCATACTGGCCGTGATGACTGATGATGAGGTGCTCGATCATGGTCTTGAGATCGTCGGGGAAGCCGGGCTGCAGAGCGAGCTTGGCCTGCAACATTTCCAGTTCGATGATCATGTGGCCAAGAAGCTGGCCCTTGGTGGTGTAGGAGAACGAGCGGTTGTAGGTGAGCTCGTGAATCTTTCCGATATCGTGCAGAAATGCGCCGGTGAGAAGGAGATCGCGATTGATGTGCGGATAGTTCTGGCACATCAGATCGCAAGAACGGAATAGAGAGACGACGTGATCGAGCAGGCCTCCGATGTAGGCGTGATGCAAGGTTTTCGCCGCGGGAGCGTTGCGGTAGGCAGCGGCGATTTCAGGATCGGCCATGAAGGCATGGATGAGCGATTTCAGATGCGGATTCTGGAATGAGGAGACAAAGTTGGTCAGGGTCTGCCAGAGTTCGTCAACGTTCTTGGTGGTCTTCGGCAGGTAGTCGGCGAAGTCGATTTCGGATTCGCCCAACTTCCGCAGCTTGTGGACGGTGAGCTGAAAACGGTTCTTGTACTTGTTGATGAGGCCTTTGATTTTGAGGAAGTCGTCCTGCTCGAAGGCGTCGAGAACTTCTTCGACGTTGTCCCACATTTTGGCTTCGAGTTGGCCGCTGCGGTCGCCAAGAGTGAGAGCCAGGTAAGGCTCGCCGGTTTTCTTGGGTTTGATTTGCTTACCGACGACGACGAAGCTCGAGGTAATGATCTTGTTCTCGTGGCGCGCGCAATCGCCAATGTAGAAATCTTTCATGGGCTGTCTGAGTATAAAGCAGGCGCCGCCCGCAAAGATCAGAGGAAACCCAACTTCTTATGTTTCTTCTTGCCGAGTTTCTTGGCGTCGGATTCCTTGGCGGCGGCGGTTTCGACTGGCTGGGTCTGGTTCGGGCTCTTTCCCGTATCGATGTAGCCGTCTGCGTATTTGATGTAGGCGTCTTCGCGCAGCTTGGTGAGGTAGGCGCGCAGCGCGGGCTGCAATTTCTCGTAATAGAGAGCGTCCTGAATTCTGGGCAAGACGTCTTTCAGCGGGGGGATGCCGGCCTGCTGGTGCTCCACGACCTTCAGGATCACGTAGCCCTGTTTGGTCTGGGTCACCTTAGTGACTTCACCGGGCTTCAAGGCGAAGGTTTCGTCCTCGATTGACTTAGCAAGCTTGCCGCGCTCGAACGTGCCCAGGTTACCGCCATCGGCGGCCGAGGGGCCGTCTGAATATTTCTTGGCAATATCCTCGAAACTAGCGCCCTCGTGAATCTGTTTGAGGAGATCGTTGGCTTTGGCTTCCGCGGCGCTGAGAGCCGCGGCCTCGGCGACTTGACGAGCCGCTTGCTCTGCGGCGGGATCAACGCTCGGAGGAGTAGGAGCGGGCGCACTGGGGTCATTGGCTGGGGCGGCGCCTGCGGGGGTGGGAGCGGCGGCGGGAGCGGGCGCGACCATTTTCGGCGCAACCAGAATCTCGCTCAGGCGAATGTACTCCGGCTGTTCCATCTCGTTCTTGTGCGTGTCGTAGAATTGTTGGATCTCTTCTTTGCTGACGGAGAGGTGGCTGCTGACTTCCTCGCCAATCACCTTCTGGGTGATGATCTGGTTGCGCATGTTTTGCTTGAAATCTTCCCAGGAGACGCCTTGCTTGGTGGCTTCCTTTTCGAGGTCTTCGAGCGTTTCAAGCTTCATGTCCTTGCGCATCTGGTCGAGTTTCTTGATGAGTTCGGTGTCACCGGTGATGCCGAGGTCCTTGCCCTTGTCGAGCAGGAGCTGCTGGTCGACGAGATCGCGGAGGACGTCTTTTTCACGTTCTTCGAACGCTTTGTCCGGATCTTTGGGGTTCTGCCCCTTGACTTCATCCCGGAGCTGATCCTTGCTGCGCTCAAATTCCGATTTCGTGATGATCTGATTGTTGACGCGGGTTATGATCTCTTCGACGGTTTGTCCCGATGCTTGTGCGGCGACCTGTCCGGACGCCAGGGAAGGCAGACATGCTGAAGCAACGAGAAGCAGGCAAAGTTTCTTCATAGGATGTATTGGGCCGCCACGCTTCCTGGGCTTGCGGGCAAAGGGTGGGCTCGGGCCGATTACGGTATTTTACTCCTTTGGAGCGAAGCCCGTGGTGCAACCCCTTGGTTGGACGCCTTGACAGGCTGGAAAGTTGGCCGCGCAGATCAGGTGGTCTGCACTAAATAGTCCGCACCAAGGCAAGGGCGGTGCGGTCGTCGCACAGGGGCGATCCGCCGCTGAACTCACCCACGCTTTTCAGGACCGAGGCGCAGAGCGCCTCTGCGCCACTGGCTGGGGCAACCCCGAGAAGCTGCTTGATGCCTGCCAGGCCGAATTCTTCGCCGCGCTTTTCGTGGTGACCCTCACATTCAACCACTCCGCGAGAAACGAGCAACAGAGCGGATCCTTTCTCCATGCCGACGGTCGGAGCATCGGCGGTGGCGTGGGAAAAGAGTCCCAGAGGCAGGCCGGTTGAATCGAGTTCGGCGAGTCCGTTGCTGTCGCGGAGAAGCCCGGGTGTGTGTCCGGCATTGGTGTAACAGAGGGTGCCGAACTTTTCGTGGTAGCAGGCGATAAATGCCGGGCAGGAGCGGACGCCGCTGGAGGCTTCAATGATGGCGCGATTGATGCGAAGGCTGAGCTCCGTCATGGCCTCGGATTCGTTGATGTCGGGACGCGAAAAGAGTTCAGTCCCGAAATTGCGGAAGATCTCTTGTGCGGTGACGAGGACACCGCGGTTGTCTTCGCGGCGGCCGGCAACGTCGAGCAGACCAAACAGAACGCGCTCCGGGCTGACGCGAACCGAGTCGTAGAAATCTCCGGCAACCCGTTTGCCCACAAACACGGCCGCGATGTCCGCTCCCTCGATCTTGGGGAATACGGTCGGGACGAGCTCGACCGCGGGGGCAGAATCAGGGACGCGGGAGTGAAAGAGGGAGCGCATGGAAGCCCAAGGCGAAGCTAGCACAGGAATGGGCGCTGGGCAAACATGCAGGGAACAGGAGCTACTCGCCGTACTTGTCGGCGAGATACCTGGCCAAGTCGGACTCGAACTGGCCGTAGTCGGAGTGGATCGTAGCCCGCAGGGCGGCCTCGGTGGAATTTCCCTGGCTGAGGCGCTCGAGGATGCGTTGGATATCGCTCATGCCGTAGGAATCGTTGATGTAGGACACCGCGGCCAGCGATTCGGCATAGGCGACATAGGCTTCAGCGCCAGAAAAACGCTGGAAGCTGCCTTCCAGGGCATTGAGCGGGATATTGCGTTGGGCTTTGAAGAGCAGAGCGAGTTGGTGTCCATCGCCGCCGAGGCTTTTGGGTTCGAGAAACTGGGCGATGCCTTCGTGCAGCCAGGGCGGGCAACGGCCTCCGGAAAGTTGCGTGATGAACGAGTGCGCGAGTTCATGCTTCAAAACGTGCGCCAGTTCCGACGTCATGGAGCTCAGGCCGCTGACCGGGATGCGCAGCTTGCCGTCATTGATCGCACCGGACCAAGTGGGGGCGTGGGTGACGTCGAAGAAAGCTTGCTCGGTGTACAGGGTGACGAGAATGTTGTCGCGGGGCGGATTGCCGAGATCGCGAACCAGGTCGTCATAGTCGGCTTCGAGCGCAGCCAGGATTTGTCCGCGAAGAACTTCGGAGGTTTGTCTGCCCTCATAGTGCAAAACGAAATGACTGCTCTCGCCTTGTGCGAAGTCGGACTCGACCGTCTGTTCGCGCTGGGCCTTGGCCAGGAACTGCTGAACGGCCGGATCGGGGCGCAACTCGAGAGAGCGCTTCCAGGAGGCAATCGCTTCCTTGGTATGGTCTGAGGCGAACTGGGCGTAGCCGAGCATGGTGTAGGCGTCGGGTGAACTGGGAGCGACTCGAGTGGCGCGCTCAGCGTAGGAGAGCGCTTGGGCTGCGTTTCCGGTGCGCACCAGCAACGCGGCGTAATAGATGAGGATGGTGGAATTATCTGGCTGAAAACGGAGAGCGCTTTCGAAATACTGCCGGGACTGCGCGATGTTGCCGTGTTCAAATTCAAACTTTCCGGCGATGAAATTGGCGGTCGCGCTCAACTCCGCGTTGCCCTTGCTTTCCAGGCTGGCCAGAGCGTCCGCGTTGACCTTGCCTTCCTTAATGATCTTGGCCTCGAGATCGCCCTCGTTCGCAAGGCTGTCGGCGGGAGTAAAGGCCGGAAGATCTGCCACCTTCGCGGCTCCCGACGCGGAATGAGTGGGCATACCTCCGGCATCGATGTGATCTACGGAAGACTTGAGGATCGCGTACGAGTCGTCGCCGATATCGTATTCGTAGTGCGTACCGTTCTCGCGAACGCGATCGGCCAGGATGGTGCGGCCATTTTTCAGGTGGATAGTGTCAGCCCGGGCGCCAGCGAGGGCAGACGCCACTAGTACAAAGAGGATGATGACACGTAGCCGCATTCAGGCGCATTCTAGCAACAGGGGAAGGCCCGACCCACGTGACGAAGGTACTACTCAAGATGCGAGGCTTGCGGGTGGCCGCGGCGCTCTGTTTGGCAGTTTGGGCGCTGCCGGCGGGCAGCGAGAATCCTCCGGAGAAACCGGCCGAAGCGCTTTATCTGCAGCTCGGACAGGTAGGGCTGGATCCGGCGCGGGTGTATCAGGTGAGGGGTGCATCGCTGGATCGATCGGCGGTTCATATTACGTTGGAGGACGGCACCATCGGCTTCACGCAGGACGTGATGGGCCGGATCACGGGGGCATTTTTCGAGGGCGACGGAGAAGTGCTGCTCACGCCCCCGAATACCGTTGAACGCAGCTCGATGAGCCTGTTCACCGGGATGGCAATTCTGGAAGAACATTTTGCCACCGCCTATTTTCGTTTCAACGATGATGCGGCTGCCGAACTACGTCCCGATTTGCGGGCGACCGACAACAAGCAGGAGTTCGTCGACCGTTGGGGAGCGACGGCGCGGAATCTGGCCAGCGCTGATGCCACAAGATTGCTGATGACCTTTAGCAAGATGCTCCCAGTGAAAAATAAGACCTCTGCTGAGCGAGCGGATGTGGCAGAGCCAGAGGTCGCGACCGATCGAGACCGGTTCCTGCACGCGCGGTTGCAAGGAACGAAGCTGGGCGTTTTTGACGTCTCCTTCGATTCCGCGTCGGCGGAGCAAGTTCAGGCCGGCCAGACCAAAACGGCAGAGCACGGGGATCTTTATTACGACGTCTGGACATCATTTTCAACGACCAATCCGGAGACCGGGCCGGCCAAGCACAGCGGGACACTGGCGCCCGAAGACGAAAAAGAGCATGAGAGCCGGGTGGCAGTTCGCCGCTATACGGTCACGACCGAGGTGCAGCCTCCCAAGCGGATTCACGCGAAAGCGCGCGTGCAGTTTGAAGTAAGAACGGGCGGGTTGCGAGCCTTGGTGTTCGAACTATCACGATTCCTGCAAGTTGAAAGCGTCAAGCTCGACAGCCAGCCGGTGGAATTTATTCACAATCCGGCGGTGGAAGGGACGCAGCTTTCGCGCCGGGGCAATGATCTCGTGCTGGTGATACTCCCGGAGCCAACGCAGGCCGGGCAGAAAATCGACCTTGAATTTGTGTACGGGGGCGAAGTCTTGGCGGAGGCGGGCAACGGATTGTTGTATGTGGGTGCGCGAGGCACCTGGTATCCGAATCGTGGGCTGGCGATGGCGGACTTCGACTTGGAGTTCAAGTATCCGCAAGGCTGGACGCTGGTGGCCACCGGAAAGCCGACACCGCTCTCCACTGCGGGAACGGCCGCCACGGGTGAACAGACGGTACGCTTTGTCTCGGAGCGTCCGATTCCTTTGGCAGGATTTAACTTGGGCAAGTACAAAGAAGTTACGGTTCAAGCTGGGGATGTGACGGTAGAGACCTATGCGACGAAAGGGGTCGAGCGAGACTTCCCGGCCCCGCCGGTGCAAGTGATCGAGCCGGACCCATCCGATCCAACTTCACGGAGGCGGCAGGTCATCGAACCGAACCATCCTTCCCCAGTGCAGAACGAAGTGACCGTGGCGGAGGCCGCGGCGCGGGCCATTCAGTATTACGCCGACCGGTTTGGCCCATATCCTTACAGTCACCTGGCTCTGACCCAGATACCGGGGCGGGACAGCCAGGGTTGGCCCGGACTGGTGTTTCTCTCTTCCTATGCGTTCCTCGATCAAGAAGAGCGCGAACAACTGCATTACGAACCGTACCGGATTCTGCTGCAGCAATCGATTCCGGCCCACGAGACCGCGCATCAATGGTGGGGAGATCTCATTACCTGGAGCAGCTACCGCGACCAGTGGCTCGCGGAAGGGCTGGCGAATTACTGCGCGCTGATGATGCTGCAAGAAAAAGATCCCGTGGGCTTTCGGCAAGTCATGGAAAAGTACCGCCAGGATTTGGTGGCCAAGAATAAAGCTGGATTGTCTCCGATGGAGGCAGGCCCGGTGACTCTAGGGGCGCGGCTGCTATCGTCGCGGTTTCCGGAGGGGTATGAAGCCATCCTCTATGGGCGGGGAACGTGGCTGTTCCACATGCTGCGGACGATGTTGAAAGATGCTGCCGTGCAAGAAGGTGGACAGAAAGGGCAGATCGGCAGAGCGGCAGATGAGCCCTTCGTGCGGGCGCTGCGAAAAGTCCGGCAACGGTATGAGGGCAAATCGATCAGCACGAAGGAATTGATGGACGTTTTTGCGGAAGACCTTCCGCCCGCGCTGCGTTATGAAGGCAAGAGTTCGTTGGACTGGTTCCTGGAGGGGTGGATCAACGGCACGTCGCTGCCAAAGCTGGAACTCAAAGCGGTGAAGTTCACTCCTAAGGGTGCGGGCTCGATGGTGAGCGGCACGATCGTGCAGAAAAACGCGCCACAGGACCTGGTGACGTCGGTTCCCGTGTATGCGGTGATGGCCGGGAAGCAGTCGGTACTGCTGGGACGCGTGTTCGCCGACGGCGAGGAGTCCTCGTTCCATCTGGCGGCTCCGGCCGGGGTGCACAAAATCGTGCTTGATCCGAATGAAACGATACTGACGAGTCCGAAGTAGAGGTTCTGTTGAAGCGCAAAGGCGACAGATTTGCGGGACCGAAACGGTTCTACGTTCCCCCCAGGATTCCAAAAATGGACCGACACGGGAAACTCTCACGCGATGTCGCCAAAAGCCGTCCGCACTTAAGTGCTGCATTTCCCTCGGCGATTACTGTGCCTGGCTCGCGCAAGGTTGTGGCAGCCGATCTGCTTACAGGGAGTATGCGGATCGAACAGGATGGGAACGATGGTTCGAGGAGCGAGCAACGCGAGTCGAGGGAACGGCAATGTGCGTGCAAACGATAGAGACGCCGCAAGAGGCAAGGGCGTGGTGTCGTGGTGCAGACGAGGAAACGCGGACGAGAGCGAACACGATTCTGTTCGTGGAAGACAAGCGTTTGTGCGGGAAGTGACCTGTGAGGTTCTCCGAATCTGCCGGATATCGTGTCTCAACGGCAAAGAATGCTGCGGAAGCTGTATACGTCTACAACGCGCGGCGAGGCGAGGTCGGCCTGTTGCTGACGGACGTAGTTCTGCCGGGAGAGAGTGGACGCGCATTGGCTGGGAGACTTCGGCGATAGAATCCAGGGCTCAAGATCTTACTGGTCACCGGATATGCGGAGCAGCGGGGACTGACAGACGCGAATCATGAGGAATGTTTAGCGAAGCCGGTTTCCAGTGAGGTGTTGCTGCGGAGTGTGAAGCAATTGCTCGACTGCTCGGGACTACCGATCAGCACCGAAGATCTGGTCACGCACGCTTGCGGCAACGGGTAGCGTGCAGGATCTGTGCCGGAAGCTGGGAGAGTGGGACGACGCGGGTGAGAATGCCCCACTCGGCACAGGCGCGCGGCATGCCATAGACGGTAGAGGTCGCTTCGTCCTGGCCGATGGTGAGGCCGCCCCGGCCATGGATGGCCTGCATCCCTGCTGCCCCGTCGGACCCCATTCCTGTCAGGATCACTCCGAGGGCAAGATTTCTGAAAGCGTCGGCCACTGAGCTCATGATAAGTGAACCATCCTTAATTAATCCGACAGCCCAGTCTAGTTAGAAACTGCTCAGTTGCAGCCAAAACTGAGCCCACACCCAGGTCTGTAGGTGCAAGAATGGCGCTCGGTTTCGAACCGGGAAATTCGGCGTGAGATTGTGCTCGAAGCGTCTCAGTCTGGTACGAACCTCCGCGGCCAATTCCTTCGCGTCCGCTGACCCGCGATAATTCCGAAGGGAGTTTTTCCGACTGGAGTCCTGCCTTGCGGGTGTGGAGCAAAACGACACTGAAGTCGCTGCTGGTCCCAGGCGGGATTCTGCTTTGGGGCGTCGCGGTACTCGTGTATTCCGGTTGGCTTACCCTGGCTTTGCCCTCCCTTAGCTTTCTGTACTATTGCGCGCTCATCGGAGGAATGCTGCTGGCCTGGCGATTTCACTCCAGCCGGATCTTCTTCGCGTTGGTCGTTCTGTTTCTGGCCCAGGAGGCGATTGCCGTCTTCGGAGGCGGGCGTGTCTCACCCGGAACGCCTGGGTGGACGGCGATACAAGCGGCGGCGGTACTCGTGCCGCTGGATTTTGTCCTCATCGCGCTAATGCATGAGCGCGGATTCACTGTCTCTGCAATTGCACCCGTCGGTTTGTTCTTGTTCGTTCAATTCGTGATCGTGGCCGTGCTGTGCCGTGCGGCTGAGGGATTTCCCTTGCCTCCCGTCCGGGCGCATCACGTTGCCACTGCGATTTCTCTGCCGCCCTATGGGCTGCTCGTGTTTGCCGCTGCAGGCATTTTCTTGCTGGCGCGATTCTTGATCACCCGTAAGCCGGTCGAAAGCTCTTTGCTGTGGTCGCTCTCCGCTTTTGTCCTGTCCCTGCGCTTCACTGCGGTCGCGCGCGTCTCCACGGTGTACTCGGCCACCGCGGCGTGCATACTGGCAGCTTCGATCATCGAGAACTCGTACCTTCTGGCCTATCACGATGAGCTTACGACGCTGCCGTCGCGGCGCGCCTTTAACGATGCACTCCTACGGCTGCAGCATCCCTATTCGATCGCGGTCGTGGATATCGATCACTTCAAGCGATTCAACGACACCTACGGTCACGACACGGGCGACCAGGTTTTGCGGTTAGTCGCGTCTTGCCTGTTGCGTGTGACCGGTGGGGGCCAGGCCTACCGTTGCGGCGGAGAGGAATTCAACATCCTCTTTCCGGGAAAGACCACTTCCCAAGTTGTGGATCATCTGGAGCAGTTGCGTGCGGCGATTGAGTCCTCGGAGTTTCGCATGCGGGGCGGCGACCGGCGGCAAGTTCCTCGGGGACCGGATCGCCGTAACGAGCGGGCTCGCGGCCGCGGCCGCAAAGGTCACGCCATCCGGGAGCTTGCCCAGGAAAAATCTCCGGCGTCGCTTTCGGTGACCGTCAGCATCGGGGTCGCGACCTCCGAGGAGGAAGAGTCAGCGCCCGATCTTGTTCTGCAAGCGGCCGACAAGGCTCTCTACCGCGCCAAAGCGAACGGACGCAATCGACTCGAGACGGCAAGCTCCCCGCGTCGGACTCGCATTAAAGCCGCTGGAATTGCCTGAGTGCTCGATCGGTCCGAAGCAAAAATAGACAAGAATAAGGTCGAACGGAGGTTGCCGGTGAGACGTGCGGGCCGGACCGTCAAACCGTAGGACGGGAAGTATGACGGCCCGGTTCCGAACGTTTTCGCGAGCACCGCAAGCCGTGCGGTCAGCCGGCGGTCGAAGGTGGGATCGGGCGCTTCCGGCCTGTGCCCCCGCAGGCGGGACATTTCAAGCGGATAAATGCGACGCCCTCGGACTTACCGTTCAAGTCCACAGGCTTCGCGACATATCCAGTACCGCCGCAGTTCGGGCAGTCGTCCGGAGCCACTCCTCTCCCCCCTCATTGTTGAGTGCATTGTCCACGACATGAGAACGAAATCCCCGGCAGAATGTTTTGCGTTACGAATCACGAACAAACTTTCGCGGGAGCCGGAGTTCTTCGATGCTCGACAGTAATGTCGCGGAGCCGGGAGAGGGAAAAACTCACGACAACCGCTTTTGACGTGGGAGTATTGCTCCTCAACGCGACGCTGCCAATCGGCACCAGCACATTGGCTTCCGGAAAGTACGTGGCCACGCAGCGCCGAGGAATTCTCATAAGGTACTAGTATATCGTTTCATTAAATCATACCCATACTATCCGGTGGTCAGGGCCTCGAACTTTTTCCACCGATGAACGACGGGAGCGGCATTGATTTCCGCAATGCCCTGAAGGATGCGGGTTTG
>Ga0181532_10000150_pt1 | contig 69121 bp, 54 predicted proteins | sample PEATcosm2014_Bin_33_FD_119768 | JGI IMG/M metagenome (GOLD analysis project Ga0181532, IMG submission 119768) | Peatland microbial communities from MTU Mesocosm Facility, Houghton, MI, USA - PEATcosm2014_Bin11_30_metaG | ecosystem: Environmental > Terrestrial > Soil > Wetlands > Peat | place... | reverse complement strand
TCTGGCAACCATCTGAGTCATCTTACCTCCGGCGTCATCCGTTCTTCAAGCGGGTAGTTCCGGACGCTTGTGTCTATACACGCGAAAGCGTCTGCCGCGCGAGCGGCTTCGTTCAAGTCGGCTTGGAGGAGATCTCCTACAAGCCCGTTTCCGGATGGCTTTCGGTTGGCCGACCATCCTCTCGGAACGCGCTAATATACTTGGGGTGACTTGGGGTAGTTGGGCAGATGACTCTCGTTTCACGCTCGTGCACTGTTTTGTTGCGGGGAAGAAGCATGGCCGTTTGGCACGCTCGGCCCATATTCATCCTGGCCCTTCTCTTCTGTGCAGCCTTGCCTTCGCTAGGCACCTCCGGCCAACTGATTTCAGTATCTGAAGCGAACGTAGCTTTTCATCTCTTTCCGGAGACGCGGTTAGAAGTTCCTGTCTTCAATCGGGCAAATCGAGCCGTTCGGGCTACCCTTGCGGTGGAAATGCTAGGCAACGACTCGAATACCGTAATCGCCCGTCACGAGCGCGTTTTCGAGGCGAAGCTCGGCAGCTACACGGTAACTCTGGACTGGCCTCGGGACGAACTACCCACAAAGGAGGTGCGCTTTCTCAGTGCCTACCGCCTGCGCTACAGGTTGACCCCAACCACAGAGAGCGACTTCCAATCGCTGCAGGGAATTCTGCAGATGGGGCCGCACATGGTAGATGGATTCGGCATCCAGGGGTATCCAAGCGGAGAGTTCACCTGCGCGCTGGATTGCAGTTTTCTGGTGCGCGTGGCGGAGCCAAACGGCGGGCGCGCCCTGGCTGGCTACGATATCAAGGCTGAATTTGGTCCCGATATTGATCAAACCGTAATGCACGCGGTTAGCGACGCGGACGGATATGCCACGATTCACTACGATGTGCCTAGCGATTACGCCTATCCTCACTTAATGATGGGACTCACCGTATCGCGAGGGCCGTTCTCCACCGGATGGGTCGGAGAGATTTTCTGGAGGGTGCCCCCGCATCTGACTCTGACAACCGACAAGCAAACGTACCACTCGGGCGAAACAGTTCGAATGCACGTGGTGCTGACCGGCGTTAATAGGCAACGGTGGGCCGGCGGCAATCTGAGTCTGACGATTACGAACGTGAGTAACTCACAGGAGCTCTTAAAAAAGAAGCTCGTGACATCGCAGGCCGGAGAGGCAGCGGCTGAATGGACGGTCCCAGGCAACATTGAGAGCGGAGATGTCTCTATCGCGGCCTTGTCGGAGGATGAGCCGCAAGCGAACTGGACGGCCAAGGACAAGAAGACGATCGACATAGTACCGCTAGAGCAACCGAGCTTCGCCGTCAGCGCAGTTCCGGATCGCGACTACTACCTGCCGGGACAAATTGCGAATCTCACGATAAGGGCCGCAGAGTTCGGAGGCAACCCAATTCGCGGAGGCAAAGTGAGCGTGAAAACATGGAACGATGTCGTGTTCTCCGACGAACTGGATCATGCTGGAAAACTTGTAGCCTCGCTTGCCCCAGAGGTCATATGGGACCAGATAGCCGAAAGCCCTTCGCCTGGGTGGCCGGAACCACGTTCCTACGATTTCCCTGTGGATGTGACGGTCACGGATGCCGCGAGTCTCAAGACAGAATCGCGTCACGTGGTACTGCGGCTTGCGCGCCACGAGCTTCATCTCGCCGTGGACGATCAGCCGCGAGTCGGGTCGGAGAGGACACTCGGTATTGTCAGTTCTTACGTGGACAGATCCACGGCATCGGTGGATGGAGTGGTAGAAGCATTCATCCCAGACGAGAATGGGCATTGCCCGGCAGATGATGATGCGTCGCACCGCACCGTGCTTGGGAACTTTCACACAAATGCCTTCGGTGTGGCGCGATTCGCTTTACCAAAGAGCTGGATCAACTATGCCTATCCAAAGCGTAATGACGGAGCCTACAGTTGGTACGCACGGGTGCGGCGCGTGGATGCTCCCAACGAGCAGGCCACAAAGTATGCGTGCATCTTAATTCAGGCAAAGGACAAAAAGGGTAGAACCACCTTCTTGACGCTGCAAATCGGAGTCGTCCCGGAGACACAATTTGCAACAGGTATTTCAACCGATCATGCTCTGTATCGACCGGGAGATCCGATCCGCGTGAGGATCGAAAGCGATGCAGGATTGATTGAGGCTGCCATAGAAATACGAACGCCCGGTGAGGAATTGGTAGGAGCCCAACACGTTCGTTTGTCGAACCGCCGCGCCGAGGTCACGTTCCCTTACACTCCGAGGCTCCGCGGTCTGCTGACCGTGCACGTTTACGCGGTCAACGCAACGGACGACCCCAACACCGCTGATTCCTGGAGCACCGACGTGATTTACCCAACGGGTGAGCGTGTGAAGGTGGGCGATCGCTGGGGCGATGAGCTGTGGGCACCGGATGTGGTTCAGCCGGACAACCCAAGCATCGTTGTTACGGCTGCCGACGCCGAACGCGGGCAGATCGCCGGCATTCGGAAGGAGGACCTCTTGCAGCTCGATCCGGTGAAGCCGATCCCGGACGGGATGGATCCGGTAGCTTCGGCGTTGCTGGGCGAGCCGAGGTCGTGGGGAGGGTGGTCGTGGGAGAACTACATCTTCAGGCACGAAGAGTTTGATAAGAACAATCTCGCAGCAATCAAACCGGCATTGCAGAAGATTTGGGCTCAGAAAGGGCAGCGCTCGACGACGGAAGAGGATCTAGTAAGGGAACTCAAAGAAGTGGGAGTCGACCTTGCTTCACTTCGCGATGGCTGGGGAATGCCGTATCGCTTGGTGGTCGCCCCGCCGGAACTCTGCGTAGTGAGCAACGGCGCAGATAAGACTCCTAACACGAAGGACGACTACGTTGCCGAGAGGTTCCAAATGGCCGTCATTTCGTCGGCAAGCACACCATAGAACAGTCGAACAGTCAAGCCTCTATTCCGGACCCGCAAGGGCTTGCCGCTTGCTTCGGTACACTTAACGGGCAAGCCAAAATCATTTGGGCCCGAAGTCTGGTTCGGGGAAGTTTGGAGCATCCTCGCCCCCGCTGGTGGCGATGAAGGCGAGCTATCGGCTGCCGCAGCAATCCGGCACACAACTAGCGCACAGCTAGCTTTGAATAGTCAGGCTTCCCGCGCGGACGAGAGAGTGTGCGGCTGATCGGCCGTCAGTCATCTAGGGCAGCAACTGACCCGCGAGGGGGGTGCTGGAGGCACAGCGTAAGGTGGATGGAAGCGAGCGGGCGACAACCGCAAAACTTTCACCGTTTAATCTAACGGGCCGCATTTTACCTAATGGGAAAAATGTGTTTTGAGCAACTTACGCCAGAATGGCCGCTCTAATCGCGATTAAGAATCTTCCGTCCTAACTCTCAGCGCCGACGTCACCGCTTCATTGGCGAATGATGAGATAATTGCCTCGCGAGGAGGGCAACGATTCAATGAGAGACACCTCGTACGCTAGTGAGATAGCGAGAGCATCCATCGGATTCGATGCGGCAAACGAAGGGAGAATTGAGCGCATCCATGTAAAGTAGCAAGGGCAAGACGAGATCAGATTCTCTTGGTGGAACGCCGGTCGAATGACTCCACGGCCTCTTGACCTCTCCGAAAACGACCTACTGACATTGCTGCAGATGCAATCGAAGCTGATATTTTCACGCCCGATTTAGGACAAGACTGCGGGACATGCTCTGAGGCCACCTCAACCGAGCGGCCTTCGTTTTCGGCGTGCAAGTTTCGTGCAACTCAAGCCCGAAATGTTGCAAAAGTTAGGAAAGTTACCATTCTGTAAGTTGGTGTAAACGCTGCAAATACAGGGGTTACCCTCAAGTTGAAAGAGTCCCGGAGGGACGGCACCAGTCCTTCCGCATCTTGAGCGCGTCAATTTTGTCAGAGTGATTTCAGAAGAATAAACTCATGCCCGAACTCCCCGAAGTCGAAACCATCGCCCGCGGCCTCGCCAAACGGATCACCGGAGACGTGGTGGAATCGGTCTGGCTAGGTCAGAAGAAAGAAACGCTGAAGTCTCCCGCCTCCGAAATCGCCGCAACCCTCGAACACAGCCACATCGCCGCCATCCGCCGCATGGGCAAACACATCGTCTTCGACCTGGAACAAAATCAAGAACGGGAGAATGTGGCGCGGGCGCCCTCGCCCGCGCAAGGCCGGAGAGCGGCTCGAAAGCCGCAGGAAGATGAGACTGCATCAACGATGCAGGCAGAGGCAGGCCAAGGCGCCCATCCCGCATCCACCAAAGCCCAATGGATCGTCCACCTCGGCATGACCGGCAGCCTGCTCGTGTGCGAGCCCCAAACGGAAGTAGCGAAGCACACCCACGCCATCCTGAGACTATCCTCTGGAAGGGAACTACGCTTCGTCGATCCCCGCCGCTTCGGTCGTCTGAGCGTCGCGCAGTCCGGAGACTTCGACGCAACCGGCATCGAACCGCTGGAAGCCGATCTGGCACGTTTCCTAACGCTGTTCCACGGCCGCAAGACTCCCATCAAAAGCGCGTTGCTCAACCAGAAACTTCTGCGCGGCGTCGGCAACATTTACGCGGATGAATCTTTGTTCCGCGCCGGCCTGCGCCCTCGCCGCCGCGTCTCGACCATCACCCGCGACCAACTCGCCAAACTCCTGAGCGCAGTCAAAGAAGTCCTGAAAGAAGCCATCGCCCTCGGCGGTTCCTCCATCTCCGACTACGTAGACGCCGACGGTGAAGAAGGATTCTTCCAGCTCCAGCATCGCGTCTACGGCCGCGAATCCGAGCCCTGCCTCGTCTGCAAGACGCCCATCAAACGAGTCGTAATCGCGGGCCGCAGCAGCCACTACTGCCCCAAGTGCCAGAAGTGAGAACGGAATAGCAACCGAGGAAGTCTGCCCCTTAGTGTCTCTGCGCCAATGACGGTCGTCAGACTGAGCTTGTCTGCCGTTGCTCTCAGCGGAGGAGTAACATAGCTCAAGCTGGGAGGTCCGATATGCGCCCTCTTTCGGCGCTGACCCTTCTCATGCTTTCTGCTTCGCTTGCCCTCGCTCAAGATCACAACAAACAGAAGCTCTGCGACACCGCCTCGGCGTCTACGGTCGATCATGACGCTGGGGTGATCGTTCAAACAGTGACACTCAGCGGAAAATGGGGTCGGAATAACGCTACGGTTTACCTCCCAGACAAAGAAATTGCCGAAGGTGCGGTCGTATTCTCCCACTCCTCCCTTCACGTGGATGGTGCTACAACGGACCTGCTTCCCCTCGCCTTAACGCTGGCTCGCGCAGGCGCGGCTGTGATCGTGCCGGAACGCTCCCTGCTCTGGCCGCCGAAGGCTCAGTCCACCAACCGCGAAGGCGCAGTAGTCATCTGTGCAGAGCATTGGCTCATTGACCACTCCAACATCTTCCATGACGGCAAGCTAACCATAAACGAAAAGAACATCGTCGTTCGTTGGGGTTATGCCTACGTCGGCCCGCGAGTGTGCCATCCAGCGACTCCTTCCGATTGCGACCTTACCGATCCGTTTGGCTCGGAGGACGCCGCGACATCGCGATACCACCGTCACGGCGTATGGGTACCTGTCGGCGAAACCGAAGGCGGTGATAACACGGCCCGGTTCATCTCCGACGGAGGATCAAAAGCGGCGCACGATCTCCAACGGAGCTTAGGATCAGCTCCAATCAACGCACTCGTGGCCGTCCCATCCTCATCGCGATCGTGACGGTTCATAAATCTGAGTTGCATCGCCCGGCTTTGCGCACCGCGCTCACCCGGAGAAAACCGGCCGCAGTTCTGATACCCTTCTGCCCATGCCTGATTTTTCCATCGGAGTCGATCTCGGCGGTACCAACCTGCGCATCGCAGCCGTCAGCACCGACGGCCAGCTTCTCGAGAAAATTACTCTTGGCGTCAAAGTCGCCCTCGGCCGCGACCACGTCATCGGCGAGATGTGCGACGCCATTCATCGCCTGACCGAGCAATATCGCGGCAGCGGACGTTTCGTCGGCGCCGGGATCGGAGTCCCCGGCATCATCGACATGGAAACCGGAATGATGCGCAAGTCCGCCAATCTTCCAGGATGGTCCGACTATCCCGTGCGCGACGAAATCGAGCGCCGCCTGGGCGCCCGCGTCTTCCTCGAGAATGACGCCAATGTCGCCGCGCTCGGTGAGAAATGGCTGGGCGCCGCCCGCGACGTCGACAACATGGCGATGATTACGCTGGGCACCGGCATCGGCGGCGCAATCATTCTGAACGGGAAAATCTTCTACGGCATGAACGGCATGGCCGGCGAGTTCGGACACGTCACCGTCGAGCCCAACGGCGTCCCCTGCGGTTGCGGCAACCACGGTTGCGCCGAGCGCTATGCCTCCGCGACTGCAGTCGTGCGCATGGCCCGCGAAGCGATCGACTCCGGTCAGGCGCCCGCGCTCGCCAAGGCCGCCAGTTCCGACGCCGAGTTCAGCGCCAAATCCATCTACAATCTCGCGATCCAGGGGAATGAAGACGCCCAACGCATCTACCACCGTTTCGGCGTCGCCTTGGGGATGCTCATGGCGGACCTGGTCAACGTTCTCAATCTGGATATGTTCGTGATCGGCGGTGGAGTAGTCAGCGCATGGGACGCCTTCGCCCCGCCCATGTTCGCCGAACTGCGTGAGCGCTCGCTGGTCTACGCTGCAACCGCCCCGGAAGATCCGCTGGGTAAGAAAGAAGGCGCGTCCGCTCAGATCGCCGCCTACACACGCAAGAAAACAATCATCACCCGCGCTCTGCTAGGCAGCGACGCCGGCCTCTACGGTGCCGCCAGAATCCCCGCGTCATAGGAATCTAGAGGTGGAACTGGTTCCCAGCCGCAAAGCGGCGAAAGAATGCAGCCCACGGCGCAAGCCGTGGGTAGGTAACCGGAACGTTAGTAAGCCCCGAAGGGGCGAAAGAAAACTACGGCCGACTCGGAATGCGCCTCGGCGAATGTTTACCGCTGCACCGTCCCGCCAACCTTCCGCACCGCACTCAGAAAAACCTGATTCTGCTCCGGCGTCCCAATGCTCACCCGGACACAACGCGGCGCGCCCCACCCCCCCAACGGACGCACGCTGACTCCCTCCGCGCGCAATCGCTCCGCGAACCCGGACGCTTCTCCTCCCACATCGCAATAAAGAAAATTCGCCGTGGTTGGAACTACGCGATATCCCAACTCCGACAATCCCACGCCCAGAATCTGTGCCTGGGCCGCATTGTTCGCAACCACTCGTCCCACATGATTCAAATCATCCAGCGCCGCCACGGCCGCGGCCTGCGCCACCGACGCCACCGAAAATGTATCCCGCATGCGCGCGCAATATGCCAGCAACTCCGCCGGCCCCAAGCCATATCCCACCCGCAGCCCCGCCAGTCCGTGCGCCTTCGAAAACGTGCGCAGCACAACCACGCTCGCGCCCGGGCGCAGGTACTTCAGCGACCCGGAATATTCAACCCTCCGCCGCGCCGCGAAGTGCGTCGCGAACTCGTAGTAAGCCTCGTCCAGAACCACGACCACATGCCCCGGAACTTCGGCAATGAACTTGTCGACCGCTGCGGCCTCCAGCATGGTTCCGGTGGGATTGTTGGGATTCGCCAGAAACACGATGCGGGTGTGCTCGTTGATCGCCTCCAGGATCGCTCCCAGATCGAGCCCGTCCTCGCGCATCGGAGCTTCAATCAACTGTGCCCCGGTCGCGTGCACGGCCATCGAATAGACAATGAACGTCCGTTCGCTGGTCACCGCATTTAGTCCCTGCGCCAATAGAGTCTGGCACAGCAGTCCCAGCAAGGCCGTCGATCCCGCGGTTACCAGAACTTGCTCGGTCGGTACATCGTGGTGTATCGCCAGCTTGCGGCGCAACTCCGTGCTGTCGTCGTCGGGATAAGCGTGCGTTCCCGCGAGAGCCCACTGCATCGCTTCCAACGCAAGCGGCGACGGACCAAATGGATTTTCGCTGGAGTCAAGCTTGATGAGCCGCGGCCGATGATCCGCTGGGAAACGCTTCGGGGGCGGGGCGGGAAAGTAGTCGCCCATCTCGCGCGCCGGCTTCGAAACCAGATCAAAAAATCGGCTCATGCTCGCCGCACATCACTTTGTGGCTTGTTTACCGCGCGTCGCGCCAGTTGCGGTGCTGGCGGATTTCAACTTTTCGATCTCCCGCAACGTGAGCGATCGAAACTTTCCCGGCGGAACATCGAGCGTCAGCGGTCCATAACGCACGCGCTTGATCTTCTCCACGTGATGCCCCACGGTCTCAAACATGCGCCGGATCTGCCGGTTCCGGCCTTCCACCAGCGTGATCTCGTACCACGGATTCGCGGCCTCTTTCACTACCCGCACCAGGGCAGGACCGGTTTTCACGCGCTTCCCATCGTCGGTAGCGATGGAAACTCCCGCCCGCAGTTTTGCGATCGCCTCTTCCTTGGGGGTCCCCGCAACTTTCACGACATAGGTTTTCGCCACGTGCGAAGCTGCCTTCATCAGCCGGTGCGCGAGATCTCCATCGTTGGTCATCAGCAGCAATCCTTCGCTGGCATAGTCCAAACGTCCGATCGGATACACGCGGCCCTTGACCCCGTGAATCAAATCCATGACGGTCGGCCGCTTTTCCGGATCGCTCATCGTCGTCACGTAGCCCTTGGGCTTGTTGAGCAAAAGGTAGGTGTGCCGCTGCGCGCCATGAAGAAGTTTTCCGTTCACGCGCACATGATCGGTTTCCGGATCAGCCTTGCTGCCCAATGCGGTGACCACGGTCCCATTGACCTGCACATGCCCCGCCGAAATCAGTTCCTCGGCCTTCCGTCGGGAAGCAACCCCAGCAGCAGCGATAATCTTTTGCAGCCGTTCCAGCGGCATAGGAGAACTCGGAGCCCGAAGGGGCGAAAACAATTTAGCCCAGCGCTTCAGCGCTGGGTAGGTAAACCAGAAAGAGGAACAAGCCCCGGAGGGACGGTACAACAGACCGGCCGAATCATCCCACCTTCTCCGCTTCCGACCCGCTCTCGCTCGGCTCAGCTTCCGCTGCGGGCGCACTCTCGACTTCCGATCCCGCGCTCTCCGCCGGAATCAACTCCGCCTGAAACGATTCCGCCACCAGCTTCTCGAACTCCTCCATGCTGGGCAACTCGTTCACATCCTTCAACCCAAACCGCATCAGGAATTCCTTCGTCGTTTTGTAAAGAATCGGACGCCCAATCACCTGTTTTCGTCCCGCCGTAGTAATCAACTTGCGATCGAGCAGAGTCCCAATCACCCCGCCGGAATCGACACCGCGAATGTCATTAATCTCCGGCACAGTAACCGGCTGCTTGTAAGCAATGACCGCCAGCGTCTCCAGCGCCGGCAGCGACAGCCGGATCGGCGGCTTCAAGCTCTTCGCGAACGCCCGCACCACTTCGTGCTGCTCCGGCTTGGTTGACATGCGGTATCCGCCTGCTACCTGGCGAATCTCAATCCCGTGGTCGGGCCCACCATATTCCCCGACGAGTTCTTCCAGGCATGATCGGACGCGCGACTTCATCTCCGCCTCGTCCGCCGCTCCGTCAGCGATGACCGTTTCCTTCACAAGCTGGGCCATCTGCTCCAGCGTAATCGGCGTCTCCGCCGCATAAATAATGGCTTCGAGTTGAGCTTTAAGACTCATAATCTATTTGCGAATCATCTCCAGTCGTCGCGCACTGTCGACTGTTCGTTCATGATCTCGTCGAAGTGCGTATGTTTCCGGACCGCGATCTCGCCAAACATTTTCTCCTGCCGCACCTGGATCGCCTGCAGCCTCACCATTTCCAGCAGCGCCAGGAACATGCACACCAGGGCAGGCCGCGACGGAACCCGCATCAGCAGCTGCTTCAGCCGGATCGGCCGGTCCTCCAGCGCCAGCCGCCGCCGCAGATAATCAATCATCTGCCCCACGGTGACCGTCTCCTCATCGACATTGAGCACCGGACGGGTGCGCACCCGCTCCAGCACCTGCTGAAACGTCTTGACCAGGTCGATCACGTCAGCCGCAATCTCCGGCTCAGTGCCCTCCGCCTCCATGAATTCCTTCAACGAAGGATTCGACAGCACCGCATCCTCGATCTGCTGCTTCTGCAAAAGCATCTGCGCCGCCGACTTAAATTTCTCATGCTCCAGCAGTCGGTTGACCAGTTCGTTCCGCGGATCTTCCTGTTCCTCCGCCGTCGCAGCCGGATCGCGCGGCAGCAGCATCTTCGACTTGATGTGAATCAGCACCGCGGCCATATAAATGAATTCGGCCGCCACGTTCACATCGAGTTCGCGAATCTGCTCCACATACGCCAGATACTGCGCCGTAATCTTCGCGATCGGGATATCGTAAATATCGATATCCTGCTTGCGGATCAAGTCCAGCAGCAGATCGAGCGGCCCCTCGTAAACGTCGCTCACCGAGACCGCAAACGCTGAATCGCTCTCTTGCTTCTTCGCTGCAGCCTTGCCAGCGTTCGCAGCAGACGTACCAGCCACTGTCGGCGGCGCAGTTGCGATCGGCTCATTCACCGCATCGAGTTTTGAATTGTCCGTCATTCCTCTTAAGCCCTGTCATCCTGACGAAGCGAAGGACCTATGCGATTCGTCCTCGCCATCCGGTCGCGTGTCGGGTGCCCCATTTCTGGCGCCGGGTGCCCCATCCTAACGACGCGCCTTTTGCGGCGTTAAGGTGGGAAGTTGACTTCACTTCGGGCCCTCATGCTCCAGCGACATCCCCATCGCCGCCCTCACATCGTCCATCGTCTCGCCCGCCGCCTGGCGCGCCCGCTCCGTGCCCGCCTCCAGAATATCCCACGCCAGCCGCGGATTCTCCTCGAATTTCTTACGACGCTCCTGCATCGGATTCAGCAGCTGCACCAGCGCATCGGCGGCCCAGCCCTTACACTCAATGCACCCAATCCCCGCCGACCGGCAGCCTTCATTTACCTTGGCCATCGTGGCCTTGTCGCTAAAGATTTTGTGCAGATCGCCCACCGGACACACATCCGGATTCCCCGGATCCGACCGCCGCACCCGCGCCGGATCGGTCACCATCGTTTTCAGCTTCTGCCGCACCACCGGCTCCGGATCGGTGAGCATGATCGCGTTCCCATACGACTTCGACATCTTCCGCCCATCGGTCCCCGGCAACTTCGCGGCCGGCGTCAGCAGCGCCTGCGGCTCCGGAAACACTTCTTTGGCCGCACCATAGAACCCGTTGAACCGCCGCGCAATTTCCCGCGTCAGCTCGACGTGCGCCACCTGATCTTCGCCCACCGGCACGCAATCCGCCTTGTAGACCAAAATGTCCGCCGACTGCAGCACCGGATATCCCAAGAATCCGTACGTCCCCAGATCCTTGTCCTTGATATTCTCGCGCTGTTCTTTGTACGTCGGAACGCGCTCCAGCCACCCCAGCGGCGTGATCATGGAAAACAGCAAATGCAACTCCGCATGCGCCGGAACATGCGACTGGATAAAGATCACCGACTTCTCCGGATCGAGTCCGGCCGCCAGCCAGTCCAGCGTGACTTCAACAGAATTCTCCTTCACCCGCGACGTGTCGGCGTAATCGGTGGTCAGCGCATGCCAGTCGGCCACCATGAAAAAGCATTCGTACTCGTCCTGCATCCGCACCCAGTTCTGCAGCGCACCCACATAGTTGCCCAGGTGCAGCTTGCCGGTCGAGCGCATGCCGCTGAGCACGCGTTTGCGAAATTTGGAAGAAGATGTCATTTAACGATGGAAGCCCCGCTCTGCGAAATACGGCCATTCAGCAGGGCTGCTTGTCCAGATCAGGTGTTGAAGTGTCATGCAGGGCTAATTTCGATACTAACACGCGAAAAGCCCATTCGGCGTCCGGCTCCCGCCATCCGGTTTCCGGGTTTCGGTGACAGGAATGATCTTCCGGAAGCCGGTAGCCGGTATGCTTTATAATTCGCGCCACTCTTCTCCTTGCTCACAACCCGGACCTCGTGAACACTCTCGCCCGCCAACTCCGCGCCACCGACTACTTCACTCTCGGCTGGGGAACCATGGTCGGTGTCGGTTGGCTGGTCATCATGGACGACTGGCTGCTCCGCGGTGGCGCACTCGGTGCTCTCCTCGGTTTCGTGATCGGAGGCGCGCTCCTGCTTCCCATCGGATGGGTCTACGGCAAACTCGTGGTCGCCATGCCCGACGCCGCGGGAGAAATCGCCTACACCTCCGCCGTCTTTTCGCGCCCCGTCAGCTTCGCCACCGGCTGGATGATGACGCTCGCCTACTTTATTGTCTGCCCCTGGGAGGCCGTCGCCGTCGGCCGCATCGCCGGCTACATCATCCCCGGCCTCGATTCCATCGAACTCTACCGCATCGCCGGTCGCCCCGTGTATCTTCCGCACCTCGTCATCGGCCTCGCTCTCACCGCACTGCTCACCGTCCTGAACTATCGTGGCATCCGCCTCAGCGCCACGTTTCAGAACTGGACCAGCTTCGGCACCCTCGCTCTGTTCGTCATTTTTGTATTGCTCGGCGTAAGCCGCGGATCATCCGCGAATTTTCAGCCTCGCTTTACCCACACTCCGTGGATCTCGATTCTGCTGGTAGTTCAGATCGTCCCCTATTTCATGACCGGATTCGAATCCGTAGGCAAGGCCGCCGAAGAAGCCAGCCCAGACTTTCGCAGCCGCGGTTTCTTCCGCGCCATCTGGATGGCCATCTTCATCGGCATCCTCTTCTATGCCAGCATCGTTGCCGCAGTTGCATTCGTCGCCCCCTGGCGCAAACTGACCGGCGAAAAATTTATGACGGCAGTGGCGTTCCAACAGGCGCTCGGCTCTCGCTGGATCGTCCAAATCATCCTCGCCGCCGCGCTTCTGTCGCTCTTCAAATGCTTCAACGGAAATTTCGTCGCCGCCAGCCGTCTGCTCTTCGCCCTGGGACGCCGTGGCATGGTCGACTCCCGCGTCGGCGCGGTCCACGCCAGTTACCAGACTCCCTCGGCAGCGGTTCTTTGCATCGGCATCGCCACCGCTGCCTGTATGCTTTTGGGCGACGCGATCCTCGTTCCCGTCACCGAGGTCGGATCCGTAGCCTGCGCCATCGGATGGTCAGCCGCCTGCGCCGCGTGCCTGGCCTTGGCGCGCACCAAGCCCGCCGTGATGATGCTGTCGACCACGGAACGCGCCGTAGCATGGTTCGGCCTGGCAGTCGGCATCGCCATGGCTCTGATGAAAGTGATCCCGCACATCCCCGGCCACTTCACCGTCTACGAATGGCTGGCGCTAGGAGTTTGGGTAGTATTGGGCGGCACGGCAGCAATCTTCCGAGGTGAACACGCAACCTAGCGCCGCCGTCCCGGCGGCTGTCCGGCGGGTGTCCCCGCCCGCCGCGCCGGGAGCTACGACTAAAAAGGAGAGGAACTTGGCAAACTTGATTTTCAAGAAATTGGGGTACACGCTGTCCGGTCTCATCCTGCTGTTCGCCGCCGCCCCTCTGCTGGCCCAAACGCCAGCCTTCGACCTCGTCATTACCCATGGTCGCATCATCGACGGCACCGGCTCCCCTTGGTATTCCGGAGACCTGGGCATCCGCGACGGAAAGATCGCAGCCATCGGCGATCTAGCCGCCGCTCCTCGCAAGCGCACAATCGACGCGTCTGGCAAAGTCGTCGCTCCTGGCTTCATCGACATGCTCGGCCAATCGGAGCTCACGATCCTTGTCGACCCGCGCCTGCCCTCCAAGATTTTTCAAGGGATCACCTCCGAGATCACCGGAGAAGGCAACTCGATCGCTCCGCTCAACGACGCGATCATCCAGTCCGATCGCAGCGGCTACGACCACTACAAGATCACTCCCGACTGGCGCACGCTCCGTCAATATTTCTCGCGTCTGGAGAAGCAAGGCATGGGCATCAACCTTGCAACCTACGTGGGCGCTACGCAAGTCCGCCGCATGGTCCTCGGCGACGACGACAAGCAGCCCACCCCCACGCAACTCGGGCAGATGCAAGCACTGGTACGCGAGGCCATGAAGGACGGCGCCGTCGGCGTTTCTACCTCGCTCGAATACGCACCCGCGCCCTATGCCAAGACGGACGAACTGATCGCCCTCGCCACCGAAGCCAGCAAATCTGGCGGCATCTACGCCACTCACATGCGCAACGAGAGCGATTCGGTTCTCGAAGCGATCAACGAAGCCCTGCGCATCGGCCGAGAGGCCCACATTCCCGTGGAGATCTGGCACATCAAGGTCGCCGGTAAAGACAACTGGGGACGCATGCCAGAAGTTGTAGCCAAGATCAACGCCGCCCGCGCCGCCGGCGCCGATGTATCCGCCGACACCTACGCCTACACCGCCTGGTACAACGATTTCTCCGCCTTCATCCCGCCGTGGGCGCACGACGGCGGCACCGCCAGATTGGTCGAACGCCTGAAAGATCCTGTGACGCGCGCGCGCATTCGCAAAGACATGCTCACTCCTTCCAAGGACTGGGACAACGAATGGCAAGAGATCCCCGGCCCCGACGCCATTATGATCGGCGCAGTTGAGAATCCCGCCTTGCTGCCCATGCAGGGCAAGCGCCTCTCCGAGATCGCCAAGCTGTGGAACCAAGATCCCATGGACGCGCTCTTCGACTTTCTCATGGAAGATCCATCCACCGGAGTCGCCGTCTTCGGCATGTCGCAGCCCGACGTAACCTTAGCTCTGCAACAGCCCTGGGTCGCCATCGACAACGATTCCGAAGGCACGTCACCGGACGGAATTCTCGGCCAAGCGCATCCGCATCCCCGCGCCTACGGAACGTTCCCGCGCATCCTGGCCAAATATGTCCGCGAAGAAAAAGTTCTGACCCTCGAAGACGCCATCCGCAAGTTCTCCGCGCTGCCCGCGCAGCGCATGCGACTCACCGATCGCGGCGTTCTCAAAGCCGGCATGTGGGCCGACGTGGTGATCTTCGATCCCGCCACCGTGCACGATCGCGCGACGTTCGACAATCCCAATCAGCTTTCCGAAGGAATGGAGTACGTGCTGGTCAACGGCGTCCCAGTAATCGATCAAGGCAAGAGGACGGGCGCTCTTCCCGGCAAAGTGCTGCGTGGTGCAGGCTACGTTCCGTAGCCATGCTCAGCAGCGACAAGCACGAATGATTAAAATGTGATCGCAGAGAAGATCAGTTCAGCTCAAGGGCGAGACGAACTTGCCTGAATCGAGCCGTACCACAAACGGCTCCCAGCCGCCGGGAGGGTCCCACTCCCCTTGACCCCTTACCAATCCGCGTTCAACTAAGTCAACGACAACACCATCGATCCCAAGCTCGGAGGCCCGCCACGTGACCCCACCCTGTACAGATAGACGCAAGCAACTGCTCGCCAGATGCGACGAGCAAATAATCTGTCGCGGCGTAAAACTTGGAGAAATAACTCCCCAGCTCAATCATGGACCCCGAAGGCTTATGCGGATCGATGACGTAGACCGAGTTGCCGTAGCCCAGGAAAACAAGTTCCCGCCAAGCGATTGCTGCCTCAAACGGAGCGGAGATCTCGCCTGCATAGAGATCAACACGACGAAGTGGATGGTCGTCTTGTGTGATCGTAACCAACAGGTCTGCCGTACCTAGCCCGCTCGGAAGTTTCCCGAGCCGCAGGGGCGGCAGCGTGATCCAGGGAGATACGATCGACGGTTGGAAACCTATTCGCAGCATCGTAGAGACCCGCTGCAGCGGCGAATCTTTCCGGGTCGTTCTCCTCACGGCTTCAGCCGTGCCTGTGTCTCATTGCCCGGTAAGCGAACTACTCGCGGCTCAGCCAGCGTCCCAGTAACCGTATACTCCACAGCCGTACCGCTGGCCGACACTCTCGCCAGCTTGAAATCGAGCTCGCCCTTTAAAGACGCAGTCCCGCTCAACTGAAATTTCCCGCTCGGCGAATCCAGCTTGGCATCCTTCATCTCGATCTGGCCTGCGTGTAGCCTCGCCTGCCCAGCGAGATGCGAGACCTTCAACGCTTCCGCATTCTCTCCGAGCGCAACGTGCGGCAAGGTCCCATCCTTCATGTCAAACTGCAGCGAACCTTCAGCCGACGTCCAAAAGTCCGCCGGGCATGATCCCTTCAGGTCGTAGCTCGTGCTCGCAGTGCCCGCGTCTTTCATCGCGTCCCCCAGGCGCGCCAGCGAAACGCCAGTCAGGTTTCCGCCGCCGCTGCAAACCGCTGGCTTCAGGCGGAAGTTCGCTCGCCATTCGCCACGATGCTTGCCTCCAAGAAAATCGGCGTTCAACTCCGAGACATCCAATTTCCCGCCGTCGAGGTTCACCTTCGCGGAAACCCGCGTCGCCGCCAGGCCCTGCACCAGCAAGCGGTCTGTGGTCACTTGCCCCGACGCACGCACACTCGCCAGAAAAGAGGGTCCCGCTTGCGGGCTCGACTCCAGCACTCGATACCACGGCCGCTTCTTTGGACTCGGGCTCACCCACTCGCTCAATTCGTCGAGCACAATCTGATTCGCGTTCAGGATGAAGTGCACCTCACACGCGCCGGGAGTTCCGCACCCGCGCGGCATCTCCAGCGACCCCGTCCACGATGTGTCTGCCGCCTTCGCGTTCAACTTCGCGACCCGCACTTCGTCGGGCAAAAGCTGCATGTCCGCCGAAACAATCTCGACCGGGCCGCCTGCGCCACGAACCGCAATGCGAACGTTTCGCAACTTCGCCGTCCCCGTCACTTGCGGTCCCGCAAATCCTGATGCCGCCCCGTTACTGCGCCCCGCCCATGATCCCGCGATCTGCAAATCCACCTGTGCCGTGCTTTCCGATGGTGTCTGCAGCGCCGCGAGTCCAAACATTCGCGCCACGCGCAGCGCCTTCGCAATCTCGGCGTCTCCCGCAACTGCAACGCTGTAACCGCCGCGGTTCACCCAGCCCCGAGCCGTCGAGGCCACGCGTCCGATCGCAACTGGGAACGGTCCAAACTCCACATGCGGGCCTTCCGGAAATCGCATTTCCGGCGCGCTCTTGCGAGTCATTGGTTTTCGCGCCGCCGAATCGCCAGCCGTCAGCAGGAAGGGAATCGTTTCCGGTCCAATCTCTGCCTTATTCGCGGCCGAGGCCAGACGAAAGTCGGCGATCTCCCCTCGTCCCTCAACCTGCAGTTTCGACGCGGCCGCAGCGTTCTCCGTGACCGAGAGACTCCCGCGCACTGTCCCGCCCGCAACCAGATCCTCCGGCAGATTCTTCTTGGCCCGCTCGACCAGCGCTGCCGCCGCACTCGCAGGCACATTTTCGACCGTCAGCGTGAGTCCGTAGTGGGGGCTTCCCGGAAGACCCATGTCCCCCTTCAGCGCGATCAACCCGCTCCCCACCGGAGCGGTACACAGAAGCCCGTGAAACGCGTGATTGAGCGAACTGTATTCCGCGTCGCAGTGGGCCGCCAGTTGCAGCGCCTGGCCGCTCGTAATGTCGTAACGCCGGAAATCCTGAATCGATCCATGGCTGGTGATCTTCAGATTCGCCGGAGTTCCCGCCAGCGTTACGTCCACCAGCACCTCTCCCCGCCAGCCCTGGTCGTTCCCCGTGAAGAATTTTGTGAACTGCCCGAGTTGCGCACGATTCCACTCCAGATTGAACTGCAGCGGCGTGTCGCGCAGGGCGTCCGCGCGCTGCCACGTCCCGCTCACCTGCAGCAGGCCCGTGTCGTTCAAATTCAAATCGGTGCGGAATGGTTGTGCCTTCAACCGCACGCCCCAACTATTCTCCGAATCCTGCCACAAAGAAAAATCCGCATTGGTCAGAGCGTATGGTTTCTTCTCGGGACCGCTTTTGAAATTGATCCGCGCCGACGTCGCTTCAATGTAAGGAAATCCCGGCCGCGGTTCCGACTTCGCTTTCGCCGTAGGCGCCAGCGGGATGTGCGCCGTCCGCTCCAATAGAGCTTCCAGGTTCCAGCGTCCGCCCACCGCGTGGACCAGATTCAGACTTGGTTCGGTCAGGTCGAGCCGCGCAATTTCCAGCCGCCCACGTACCAGCGAAGTCAGGCGAAGATCCGCTGTCACCTCACTCGCCCGCAGCATCGGTTCCGCCCCGAACGCCGAGTCGTCGTAAACCACCACATTTTCCAGATCGAATCCCGGCTGCGGCAGCAGCCGAAGGTGAACCGAGCCAATCTCCACGGGACGCCCGACTCCCGAACTGATGGAAGAAGCAATCCGCGATTTCAAACGGGAGGCGCCGGGCCGCAGAAGAAACAGCACCAGCACGCTCAATGCTGCCGCCACCACGATTCGCCGCTTGGAGGAGAAGAGCTTCACCGCGCCCTTACTGGAGATTCGAGGAGCCCCAGCTTCATCGTACAAACTGGAGCGTCCGCTTCCATCGGGTCTCATCGAAAAAGTGCAGGACCACCTTGCCCAGAAACAAAATACGATCGCCCCAGGCCGTTTTCCGGTATTGATCATCCGGCGTTTCAAACGACCAGTAGATGAACATCGGACGCCCGATTATGTTTCCCTTGGGAATGAACCCCCAATAGCGGCTGTCCAGGCTCACGCCGCGATGGTCGCCCATGGCAAAGTAGTGATCCGGTGGAACCACGATGTCGTCCCCGTGAATGTAGGACTGCAAATCCACCATCCAATTCGGGTACACATTGGGATCGTCGGTAGGCGGCACCGCCGGAAAATTGTTCCGGTAGGGATCCAGGGTGTCCCGGTCGTGCAACACATAAGGTTCGTCCAGTGCCTCGTCATTGCGATACACCACACCGTTCCGCAGGTGGATGCGGTCTCCCGGCAGCCCGATGATTCTCTTCACCACGTAGAGTCCCGGCTCCGCCGGCGACAGAAAAACTACAATGTCCCGAAAGTGCGGATCGCGATAGGGAAGCAGCGGCCCTATCCATGAACTCTTAGGCGCGAACTGGATGCGGTTCACGAAAACATGGTCGCCGATCAGCAGCGTGTTCTCCATCGAACTCGACGGAATCTCAAACGCCTGCACCACAAACGTAATAATGAACAATCCCGTCACCAGCACCGCTGCCAGCGACGACAGAAACTCGACCGTAGTTTCCTTCGGTTTCTCTACCGCGACGTTCTCTTCCACCAAGTTTTCTTTCTTCGCCACTATGAATGTTTCCGTGCTCTGCAGAAACTTGCCTTCGTCTGACGACCCGGCGCCAGCCTGCCGGCGGAATACTCAGTGTACCAGTCGCAGCGTGCGGTTCCAGCGCGTGATCTGAAAGATGTGCGTGACCGCGTATGCCAAGTGATACAACCGGCCTATGATCGAAGCCGACGGACTATGGTCCCAATCCCGCACCGACCAGTAAATCACCAGCGGCCTCCCGATAATATTCTCCCGCGGGACGAACCCCCAATAGCGGCTGTCCTCACTGTCGTCGCGGTTGTCGCCCATCACGAAATAATGCCCCTCCGGAATAATCAGCTGGCCGTCGACCACGAGCTTCTTCATCTCCAGCCACCAATCTCCCCCCAGTCGGGGCGCGGCGATGTCGAGCCGGGGAAAATTGTCGCGGAACACATTATTCGGCGGTTCCAGGAATCGCACGTAGGGTTCGTCGAGCGGCTTGCCGTTGATCAGGACCTTCTTGCTCACCATCCGCAGGTGGTCTCCTGGCACGCCGATCACGCGCTTCACAAAATGCTGCTGCGGATCCACCGGGTAGTGGAACACGATGATATCCCCACGCGAAATCTTCTGATACGGCATGAAATGATCGCCCAGCCCGGGTCCCCCGTAGCAGAGCTTGTTCACCAGCAGATAGTCGCCAACCAGCAGCGTGTTCTCCATCGATTCCGAAGGAATCTGGAACGCCTGCACGATAAACGTGATCACGAAGATGGCAATCACCACCGTGCCCATCAGGGACTGCAGCGACCCAATCACGTCAGCGCCGAGTGTCGTCACGATGCGGCGTTCAGGCGAAGAGGCAGGAACGTTGGGCTTGGCAACAGGAACATCCGGCGAAGGAACAGGAACGTCCCCCAGGGAAACGGGCGGAGCGGCAGGGCCGTCATGCGAAGCGATCGGGAGGTTTGACGAATCCATGAACTCTACTTATCTGCCGGGATGGAGGCCCGTGCCCCTTTCGCTTCCGCTGTTTTCTGACGGGTTGCCAGGAACGTCAGCAGTTGCCGCGCCGCGTCCTGCTCCGCGGTCTTCTTGGTCGACCCCTGCGCGCGTCCCACAAACTCCGCATCCTTCCCGTTTTTCGTGTGCAGACGCGCCTCGACCGTAAACGTCTTGCTGTGCTCCGGACCCGCCTCCTCCACCAACACATACGCGGGCTGAGGAAGTCCCAGGCTCTGCACCGCCTCCTGCAGGGCAGACTTGAAGTCCGTAACCGGCAGCGTGCCGCCTCCGCGCTCCATCCGTTCCAACTCCGGCGCAATCACGTTGCGCAGAACGAAATCGCGCGCGACCTCAAGCCCGCCATCCAGATAAATCGCTGCCAGAATCGCCTCCAGCGCGTCCACCAGCAGCGCCGTCTTACCCCGGCCGCCACTTTTTTCCTCGCCCCGCCCCAGGCGCAGATAATGGCCCAGTTCCAGTTGCTGCGCCACCCGGATCAAATGCCTCTCACTAACTAGATGCGCGCGCAGCTTCGAAAGTTCGCCTTCCCGGAATTGCGGAAAGCGCTGGAACAGTTCTTCGCTCGTCACCAGCGCCAGCACTGCATCCCCCAGAAACTCCAACTGTTCGTTATCGCTGACCTTGTATTTGCTCTCGCCCTCCTGTTGCGCTTCCAGCTCCCGGGCCTGCGAACTGTGCGTAACCGCTTGTTCAATGACGGCCCGGCGCCGGAAATGGTAGCCCAGCCCTTCTTCCAGCGCCGTGATTTCCCGTTCTTTCATAGGTGGGGGAGTTGCTCTGCTGTCCAGCGACCGTATGTGGGGACGGCCGCCCTCGGCTGTCCGGCGAGCACCGCTCGCCTTTGTCGGAGCGCCCCATTCGCAATTAGTTCTTCGGAGGGGTCGCAGTCTGCCCCGGCGCCGCGCCCACGTTCAGTTTCGTCAGCCGGTCCTTCTCCTCGCGCGCCGCTTTGCCCACACCGGAGTCGGGCCGATCCTTCGTGAGATCCACTGCCTGATCGGCGTATTTGATCGCTTCCGGAATCTTGTTCTGCATGTCGAGCGCAACCGCCAGTCGCAACACCGCGATCGAGTCCGGCTGTTGTGGGAATGCATCGATCGACTTGCGTAAGTTCGTCTCCGCCTCCGGCCAATTCTTGGCGTCGGAGGCCAGTTTTCCCAGCACTGCATACGCTTCCGACCGCAAGAAACCTTTGTAAGCCGCCAACTGCTCCGCCGGATAACCTGAAGATGGAATGTCGGTGTCGATCGTCGCCAACGCTCGCTCGGCGTCTTTCTTGGCTTCCGCCAGGCGCTGATCTCGATCCAAATCCGTATCGTGCGTCCGTTCCGCAATTACTTGTGCGATGCCCACCAGCGCCTCTGGGTCGTCAGGGTCAATTGCCAGAACTTTGTTTCCCATTTCCATCATCTTGTCGGCATTGTTGGCCACCTGGTACCGCTGCATTGCCGATCGGTACAGCAGCGGACGCAACTCGCTGTCGGGATATTTCGCGGCGAAATCGTTGGCAGCTTTTTCCAGCGCGGCCGGATCGGTCAACGCTGCCGCCGCCTTGTATGCGGCGAATTCCTCTTGACTGTTCACCTTGGGCGGGCGCTTGCCCGCCGGCGCGGCCGCCGCCGCTTGTCCCGCGGCCGGCGCAGCCTGTCCGGCTGGTGGATTCTGCCCTGCAGGTTTATCGTTGCTCTGCCCGAAACTCCAGGCACAAATTCCCAGCACCGCGACCACCATCGCTGCTCGCTTCATGCTTTCTCCTCGACCCCAAACTTTTCTGATTTCAAACCGACCCGTGCAGCCCGCAACCGTGCATTTTATCGTAGCCGCGCAGAACCTCAGCAGGTTTTACTGACAAGCTGATGGCTGACGGCTGATAGCGATTTACTGGGGCTTCGCCGGAGGCTCATACGCCTGCTGCAGTCCGCGCTCCGCCGCTGCTTTCACTTCAGGCAGTTCCGCCCCCGTCGTCAAGGCCGCACGGTACTCGTTCAGAGCCGCTTGCCGGTCTTCTTTCATGTCCAGAATCCTACCGATGTACACATGCGACCACGCCACCACCTTGGGATCTTTCGTCTCCTGAATCGCCTTCTGGAAATTCTCCAGCGCTGCTTCCCGGTTCTTGTTCGCCACCGCGACCTGCGCCAGAATGAACAGCGCTCGCCCCGGATCCCCGATTTTTTTATCCAAAGCCTGCTGCGCCAGTTCCTGCGCGCCCTTGGGATCGCCCGCCACCAGCCGCTTCTCGGCCGTTACCAGCATCCGCCGGTCTTCCAGCCGTGACAGTTGCACCAGTTCGGGCGCCGATACCTGGACATACTGTATCTCGTTCGCCGCCTTCTCCTGTGCCTTCAAATCGATATTGTCGAGGAACCCGGAATACGCGGCCCGCAGTCCCGCTGGATCTTTTTCGAATGCCAGCAGTGCAGTATAGAAATACTTCGTCAGGATGTATCCCTGTTTCACCGCGTCATCCACCGCCTGCAGACGCATCGCCTCGGCGGTTTGCTTGGTTCCCGTGGTCCGGATCTCAATTGCCCGCACCAGGCACTCGGTGACGAGCAACGAAATATCGGACTTGAAGCCCTCTTCGAGCGGTGCCCGTTTCACTGACTGCAACAGCGGTTCGATCCGCTTGATCGCGCTGAAATGTTTGTCCGCCAGCGGATCCAGCAGGTAGTGCAGGTACGCATGCCGGATCTGCGGCATCTTCAGTGGATCGGTCGAACTTGGGTCGGGAGACGGAAATACCACCACGTCGTAGTCGGTTCCGTAATTGCGTGCGTTGGCTTCATTCGGATCACCCATGAAATCCAGGTAGACCGTGAATGTGCGCCCCAGATATCCCCCCGACTGCAGTTTCAGGTAGATATCCGTGTCGAACACCATCTTTGCCAGCGGCACATGATAGCGATCCACCAGCGCGGCGTAAGCGACCCGGTGCCGCTCCCAGATGGAGTGCAACCCGGCCTTTTCGTAGAACGGCTCCAGCACCGTCCCAAACGCCGCCAGCGGCATCGCATCCGGAGGCATGTCGTCCTCCTTCACCCGCGGCAGAAAGTGCGGAGGCCCCTGCAGGTACAGCGCCAGCGACACGTACTGCGAAAGATCGTGCGCCGGATCCTTCCCCCGGTTCGCCACATACCATTCGCATATCGCGTTCATGGTTTTCTGCGCTTCCTCCGAGCCCCTGAGGTTCCTTTCCACCTCGGCCCGGATGTTGAGCCGCTGCGCATCGGAAATATTCAGCCCAACGTTGTAGCCACACGTATTCATCGCCGTCAGCACGGCGAACAAAGTTTCGTTCGTATCCAGCGTAATCGGATTATTGTTGTCCGCCGGGCACACCGGGACTAGCAGCCCCAGGAAAGCCGCCGCGATCAAACCTCGAAGCCCACAACCCAGAAGACGACTCAGGAAGAAACGACTCAGGAATCCCTCCCGCACGATGGCCCCTATCGTTGGCCACGATCGAAGATAGGCGGAGAACACCATTCAGTTTACGGGCTTGTCCGCAGAGGGTCAAACCCCCGCGTTAGATTCGTTAGATTCATGTGGCGCGGGCGCCCCCGCCCGCGGCTCTTGATCTTGGTGTTATTCTGATTTTGATGAGTGCGGTTGCCCCATCCGTCGCGGTCTTCGACGGATGGGCACCACGGACCTCGTGCGCAGGTCGATTTCGCCCCTCCGAAGTACTGGCCGCCCGTGGCCCACAGCTCTTTCTACAGTCCAGCGAATCCCAACACCCGCTGCAACGGCCGGGTCCCGAAACGCACTAACCAGTAGTGCTGTATCGGGCGGATGGGCTCTTCGCAGGCAGCCACCCTAACCCGGCGGAGGTCGACATGTTTGCTCGCAAGGTCTCTGTGCGCCTGAAGCCGGACTCGCTCGGCAAATTTGCCAATCTCATGGAGTTCGAAATCCTTCCCTGGCTGCGCAAGCAGAAAGGATTTCTGGACTTGATCACCCTCTCACTCCCTGACGGCAGCGAAGTCGCAACCCTCAGCTTCTGGGATCAGGAAGGAAACGCCCAAGCCTTCAACGCAAGTGGTTATCCCCAGGTGCTGGAGGTTCTCGAAGAGATACTGGACGGGATTCCCTACGTGAAGACGTTCGAGGTGGTCTACTCAACGTTTCACGCGGCCGCGACGGTGCCCCCCACGCCGGCATCCCTGAACTACCAATCGCATGAACTCAACATCTGAGCGACAAGCCGGATGGCAATCAAACGAGGGTGCCCCATTTCTCGCGTACTTTGCTAGAAGTGGGGCTTCTTTTTGAAAGGAAAGCAGATGACTAAAGGTTGAAAAGGAAGCTGAGAGCTAGAAGCTTTCTACCCTCTCACGCTAATCTTCGAAAACGACAACACCGCCCGGCTCGCCGTCGGACGCCCCATCGACAATGCCGGACGGAACGTCGTGAAAATCAGCATCCGCTTCACTTGCGGCAGCACTTCCTTCGATTTTTCCGTGTCCGACAGAATTCGGTAATCCTGCACGCGTCCGTTCGCGTCCACGTATGCCTCGATCACCAGCGAATCTGCTTCGATCGTGTCCAGCGTCATGCCAAACGCGCTCTGCTGCAACTCCGGCGCGGTGTTCACCATGACCAGCGGCACATCGTTGCCCGCCTGCAGCGTTGACGGCGCCACGAAATACACCATCGCGATTCCGAAAATAATCAGCGCGCTCAGAAATCCAGCCGTGGCCGGAACCATGAAGGCGTGCAGCGCATTCTCCAGCCGCACCCGCAGTCCCTCGAATCGGGCCCGCTTCGCCGGCTCCACTTCACGCGAAATCGCCAGCCGCAGCTTCAATCCCAGGTCCGCCGGAACCTTCGGACGTCCCACGCTCGCCAGCAACTGCTGCGTCCGGCGCAACGCCTCGTACTCGCGACTGCAAGCCCCGCAATTCGACAAATGCTGCTGCAACGCGAGCATCTCCGTGCCCGTCACTGCTCCATCCAGATAAGGCGAGAACAACCGCTTCGCCTGGGGGCACTGCAGTTCCGTCTTCTTCCCTGTGCCCATCATGAATTCACCTCGACCCTTCTACTCCCTCCAGCAACCTGGTTCCTCGAAACCTCGTTCCGCAGACTCCGTCATCCTTTTCTAGCTTTGTTTCGGTCAACCCCAGCTCCCGTCCAACTTCACGCACGTACGGCGCTAGTCGTTGCCGCAGCGCATCTCTGCCGCGTGTCAGCCGCGATTTCACCGTTCCCAGCGAAATCTCCAGCACCTCGGCAATCTCTTCGTACGACATCTCTTCCAGATCGCGCAAAATCAGCGTCGTCCGGTACGGTTCCGGAACCTTCCTCAACTCTTCTTCCACTCGATGCTGCACTTCGTGTTGCGCCACGCTGTCAAACGGTGAATCCGCATGATCCGTCAGCGCCACTTGCACCGCATTTTCTCCGGGGCTCGGTCCCTCGGACTCCACCGGCTCAATCGAAGTCTCTTTTGCCTTATGCCGGAACCACCAGCGCCGCCGGTTCGCCGCCTCATGCAGCGCGATGCGGTAGATCCACGTCTTCAGACTCGATCCCCCGTGAAAATGCTTCATCCCACGAAACACTTTCAGGAAGACGTCCTGCGTCGTATCGGCCGCGTCCGCCGGATCATTCACGATCCGGTACACCAGTCCATACACCGGCTGCTGAAATTCTCCGATCAGCCAGGCGTACGCCGTCTCCGAGCCGGCCTTCAGCTCCGCGACGATCGCCGCTTCTTCCTGCGACCGTACACCGATTGCGCTTGCCAAGTCACCCAAGGTGGTTGCTCCCGCCATATTGGCGTCCCCTGATTATAGGATTTTCCACCCCACCGCGCCTTGAAAACTTGCTGCCTGGCCAATTCCGAGCCAAGTCCGGTCAAACCGTGAGCGGAGCCGAGACTCTCACTCAACATAGACTCCGCCCAGGTGTCTAGAGTTCCCACCCGTAAGTGATTTATTTTCAGCCGGTCAGGGAAGTCTTCGCCAAAGAGGCCAATTCATCCCCGCGAGAACGAGGCTCAGGTCGGAAAAGGTCACATTCCGCAGGTTACCGGCGATTACGAAGAAATCCGCCCGATTCCAGCCCGCGTTAGCGGCGAGAGAATGCAGCCCACGGCGTAAGCCGTGGGCGCCAAACGCAAGAGTGAGCAAGCCCTGAAAGGTCCAGACAGAAACGCCCAGCACACAGACTCCGGAGTGGGACACACCTCCTCCCCCACACTTTAACTTCGTCGTCTGCGATTGTCCGTTCGCGGGCACCAGCGTCCAAGATTGGACGGCGAGAACTCCGCCTATGCCAACTTCCGCCCTGTTGTCAACGCTCGGACAGCTTGAGAGTTTGGCGTGATATGTGCATCTCCGAAACGTCTGCAAATCGCCCCAAGCGGCATGGCAGGAGCGAATGGTCCATGGAAACTATCCTTCAAGACTTGCGATACGGACTGCGGCAGTTGCGCAAGAATCCGGGATTCACCAGCATTGCGGTTCTCACCTTGGCGCTGGGCATCGCCGTGAACGCGACCATGTTCAGTCTGGTGAGCGCCTTCCTTTTGCGGCGTCCGCCGGGCCGCGATCCCGAGCGCGTGGCTGTGGTGACTTCCGTCGACCCAGCGCAGGGCTTTCAAGCCGATGCGAATCCCGTCTCCGCGCCCAATTACTTCGCCTGGCGCGAAGCCAACCACGTTTTCACGGACATGGCCGCAGCCGACGAATATCGCACGGTCACCCTCACCTCGCAGAACCAGTCCGAGGCCCTCCACTCCGCTGCCGTGTCCGCGAACTATTTCAGCGTGCTGGGTGTCAACCCGCAACTCGGGCGCACCTTTCAGGCCGGCGAAGACCAGCCCGGGCAAGGTCGCGTCGTCGTTCTTACCCACGAACTATGGGAGCGCCAGTTCGGTCTCGACCCTTCCATTATCGGACGCACCATCCGGCTCAACCGCGAGAACTACACGGTGATCGGTGTGATGCCCGCGAGTTTTCGTTTGCTGGGTTTCACGCCGCAACTGTTCACTCCACTCGTGTTGTCCGCCGCGGATCAAACCGCTGCCGCCCGCAAGGACCGTTCTTTGAGGCCGTTCGCGCGCCTGAAGCCCGGCGTAGCCCTCGCACAAGCGCGCGCCGAATTCGTGACCCTGGCCCACCGCACTGAAGAGAGTTTTCCGCAGGACGAAAAAGGTTGGGGTGCTGACGTGCGCACCTTGCCCGATTTCCTGGTCTACCGTTTTGGGATTCGCAGCGGCTTAGCCGTGATGATGACGACGGTTGGGTTCGTCCTCATGATTGCCTGCGCCAACGTCTCGGGCCTGTTGTTGGCGCGTGCGGTGGGGCGCGGCAAGGAAGTGGCGATTCGCGTCTCTCTCGGCGCCAGTCGCTTGCGCATTATCCGGCAGTTGTTGACCGAAGGCTCGATGATCGCCCTCCTCGGGGGCGGTCTGGGTCTTCTGCTTGCATTCTGGGGGATTAACTTCATTCAGGCGCGGATGGTCTTCAGTGATATGTTCAGCGCCGTGGGACTGAGCCTCGATGGGAACGTCTTGCTCTTTTCAGGCGGCGTTTCCTTGCTTTGCGCCGTGCTGTGCGGCCTGGCACCGTCGTTGAAAGCGTCGCGCGCCGACCTTACGACCAATCTGAAGGACGAAAGCCGTACCGCCTCGCCGAGTCGTTCCCACAGCCGTCTGCGGATCGTGATGGTGACCGGCGAGATCGCGCTGGCTTTGTTTCTGCTGATCGGAACTGCCCTGCTTTTTGTCGGAATTTTCCGGGTGGAGCATCAGAACCTCGGATTCCAGGCAGATCATCTGCTGACCGCCGGAGTGACCTTGGACGACGCTCGATACAAGGATGCCTCCCACCAAGCGGCTTTCGTTCGCGATCTGCTTCCCCGCCTGCAACAGATTCCCGGCGCCGAATCCGTCGCCGCCGCTTCTGACTTGCCGGCTACCGGTCCCGGCACTGTGACTCTGCGCATCCAGGGCCAACCGGATTTACCAACGAAACAGGGCCTCAGCGCTATCGATTCTGTCGTCACTCCAGATTACTTCCGGACCGCGGGCATCTCGCGGCTGCGCGGCCGCACCTTTTCGGAAAATGACAACGTTGCCGCTCCCCGCGCTCTGCTGGTCAACCAGAAGTTCGTGGATCGCTACCTGCCCGATCAGGAACCTCTCGGGAAACACATTCGGCTTGAGGTGAACGGCGCAGCCGGCGGATGGAGCGAGATTGTTGGGGTAGTGGGCAACGTGAAAACCTACTCGGAGACTACTGCGGACGACCCCGAGGTCTACGAGTGTTTTGCCCAGCGTCCCGTTGCGTCCTTCTCTCTGATGATTCGGGCAAATTCCGACCCGAACAGCCTCGCTTCTGCTTTGCGCAACGCCGTCGCGCAGATGGACGTAGAACTTCCCCTGTCGCAGGTAATGAGCATGCCCGCTGTTATCGACCTCCAGAAGGCCGGGAATCCTTTTTTCGTGCGCGTGCTCGGCAGCTTCGCTCTTCTGGCGTTGATTCTCGCCGGGATCGGAATTTACGGATTAATCGCATATTCCGTAGGCCAGCGAACCCACGAAATCGGAGTCCGCATGGCTCTGGGAGCGAGAAGTCAGGACGTTCTGCGTATGGTTTTTGGGGAAGGCCTGGGTATGACGGCGATCGGAGCGGCGGTGGGACTCGCGATGGCGCTCCCGCTGCCGAAAATCTTCGACGCCATATTCTTTGATCTTCACGTGCGCGAGCCGCGCGTTTACTTCATCGTGCCCCTCGCGATTCTCATGGTGGCCGTATTGGCAACCTACATACCGGCGCGGCGTGCGGCACAAGTCGATCCCATGAGTGCGTTGCGCCAGGACTAGGCCGATTGCGGCAAACTTTCGGCTGCACCCGAGGTACTGGAACGCCGAACGTGAATGAGAGCGCGAAGACTTACAGGTGGGCAGCGTTCTTGGCTGATTCCGGCAACGAGAGTTGGAACTTCTCCACCGGCAGGGGCGCGCCGAACAGGAAGCCTTGGAACGAATGGCAGCCCAGACGAGCCAGGAAGTCTCGCTGTCCTTCCGTTTCCACTCCTTCGGCAATCACCGACAAGCCCATGGCCTTACTCAGGGAAATGATGCTCTGTGCGATGGCGCTGCTGCTGGCATCCACCAGAATGTCCCGCACAAACTCCTGGTCGATCTTCAATTGGTCCAGCGGCAAACGCCTCAGATAGCCCAGGGAAGAATACCCCATGCCAAAATCGTCCAGAGAGAATCTCAGCCCGTGAGCCTTGAGCTCGGCCATTTTGCCGACGACATCTTCAAGATCGTCCACGAACATGCTCTCGGTCAGTTCCAGTTTTAGATTTCGTGGATTGGCTCCGGTGCGCTCCAGTGTCAGCAGCACATTTTTCACGAAGTCCGGGTTGAGTAATTGCCGGGCGCTGATATTCACCGCCACCGTCAGATGCGCCGTGCTCGGCCGAGCCGCCCATGCCGCAATCTGTTTGCAAGCCGTCTCCAGCACCCAGTCTCCCACCGATAGGATCAGCCCCGTTTGCTCGGCTAAAGGAATGAAATCGTCGGGTGGCAAAAAGCCGCGCTTCGGGTGCTTCCACCGGATAAGCGCCTCGGCGCCGACCAGGATACCGCGGTCCACTTGCGCCTGATAGTAGAGCCGGAACTCGTTCGTCTGAATCGCTTGGCGGAGGTCTTCTTCCATCACCGCGCGCGCATTCACGGCGGTCTGCAGCGCCGGAGCGAAGAAATGCAGCGTATTGCGGCCCGCTGCCTTCGCCTGATACATCGCAATATCCGCCTGCTGCAAAACTTCATTGGTGCTGTCTTGCGGAGTTCCGAATACCGTGATCCCGATGCTGGAACTACTGCGGCATTCGCGGCCATCGAGCCGGTAGGGCTGATGAATCGTGGCCAGAATCTTCTGGGCCACAATCTTTGCCTGAGCCGCCGCATCCTCGGGCAGTTCGCTGAGGTCTTGCAGCAACACTACAAACTCATCTCCGCCCAATCGCGCTACCGTGTCGGTTTCGCGGATGCTGGCGAGAATGCGCCGAGCCACCTCCTGCAGCAGAAGGTCGCCAATGTGATGCCCAAGGGTGTCGTTCAACGTCTTGAAATCGTCGAGATCGACGAACAGCAGCGCGCGCTTGCGGTTGCTTCTCACCCCCGCCGCCAACGTTTGCTGCAACCGGTCCAACAGCAGGCGACGGTTGGGCAGACCGGTCAGCGGATCGAAGAACGCCAGATTCCTGATCTCGTCATGCGCAGCCTTCAGTTGCTGCAGTTCGCGCTCCCTTCGTCGCGCGCTCAAGACTCGCAATCGCACCACAACTCCCGCGGCCACCAGGGGCGCGACCACGCAGATCCCGATAAACCACCACGACGCATACCACGGCGTCAGAATTCGGAAAGCGAACTCCGCCTTCTGCCCGCTCCAGCTGCCGTCCCCGTCCTGCCCTTCTACCTCCAGGCGATAGGCGCCGGGCGCCAGTTGCGCAAACTGGAGTTCTCTTTGCGTCGTCTCCGTCCAGGTTGAATTCGACCCTTTGAGCTGGTAGCGAAACAAAATGCGGTCGTCGTTGGAAACATTCAGCGCCGAATAGCGCGCGATCAGAGAGTTGGCGTGCGCGCTGACCGATGGATTGCTCTGTCCCGAAACATCCGCCCCTCCCATCACCAGCTTGGTGAACACCACCTCGATCGGCATTTCGCGCGCTAGCCGCGGATGCGGCTTGAATTCCGAGAGTCCCCCGCTGGTGCCGATCCAGACGGTGCCATCGGGTTCCTGCGCGAACCCGTTCAGATCGCAGTCGTTCCACGCCAGGCCGTCGCTCGTATCGTAGTGGCTCCAGCGGGACCCATTCCACATGTCCACGCCTCGCTCCGTGCCCGCCCACAATTGCCCCGAAGCGTCGAATTCCAGAAAATACACCAGCCCATCGGTTCCGGGTCTCTGAACGCCTTTCTGCACCGCGAACCCGCCTGGCTGAAGATGGACACGGTCGATGCCGCCACCGAACCGATACCCGATCCACATCTCCCCGTTCGCACCCGCACCCAGCGCCAGCACTTCCTGATTGCTTAACCCGTTGTTGCGCGTGAAATTCTCCCAGTGCCCGTTCGCATACGCGAAAAGTCCGTCGGCGCCTCCGGCCCAAAGGATGCCATCGCTTCCCTCGGCGACCGCCCAAATCTGTGTAGCCGGCAATTCCACCACGCGTGAAAACTTGTGATACGGTGCTGTGGCCAAAAAGAGTCCAGCATCCGTGGCTGCCCACAGTCGTTGCTCGCGATCGAAGCGCAACGTGTATGCGGATTTCCCCAGGAGACCTTGGGCCGCGCCAAACCACTCCACCGTCCCGGCTCGTGCATGAAATCGGGCTGCGCCATGCGCTTCCGTGCCGATCCACAGATCCCCGTTCGGAGCCGTGCGCACCCCGTGAACTGGAAATCCATCCAATCCTGCAACCTTGTTCCACCGGACGCCTGATTCTCGCCGCTCCCCTCGCAGCAACCCTCCCTCGGTGCCAACCCAGACTGTCCCGTCGGCCTGCGGCTGAATCTCGTACACGATGTCGCTCGCCAGTCCGCTGGCCGTGGAGTAGCTTTTCCACTCCAGGTACCCTCGCCACTGCGCCAGTCCCCGCCCCGCCAGCCCGATCCATAACGTGTGCTGCCGGTCCTCGAAAACCGAATAGACCGCTCCCCGCAGCCCGAACGACCGGTCGATCTTCTGCCACCCTTTTCCATCCCAGATCAGCAGCCCATCGGGCGACGGCAGCAGAATCCGCCTGTCCGCATCGATGCCGGGAATCCCAATCACCGCACCTTTACTCAGCTGAGCGGGCTTTTGGAATTTGCTTTGGCCGGCAGGCAACTCAAACACACCTGCGGGTCTTGTACGCACCCAAAGATTGCCCGCCCCATCTTTGCGGATCACCATCAAGGGATATTCCGGCAGTCCGCTTTCGGTTCCTAAGACGCGAGTCCCGGCCTGGTCCCTGCGACACAGTTGCTGTCCGCATCCATACCAGAGTACGTCCCCATCGACCAGAACCGCATCGACACTCGGCCCGGAGGTTGCCGGCGGTTGTGGAAAGCCGTGCACCGCAAATCCATCCTGCCCGGCTTCCGACTCGAGTTCCATCAGACCCAACTCGGTGCCGAGGAACGTGTGTCCCTTTCCATCCGATTGGATCCCTTGCGCCCAACTGACGGTTTTGAAATCAACGGGAAGTTTTTCGAAACGATTGCCACGCAAGCGGTAGAGCCCAAAAGTGCCACCGGCCAGCAAAGAGCCGTCCGGAGCGTCTCCGAATGCCGACGCCGAGGAGATCGGAATCCCCTGCGCCGGCCCAAATGCCTCGAACCGATCCCCGTCGTACCGGAAGATGCCGTTTTCCGTGCTCACCCAAAGGAAGCCCGCGCGGTCCTGGTAGATCTGCCGCACCGCGAGGTTGTCGAGCCCCTCAGCGTTCCCGAAGGTACGGAAGCTGTATTCTTGCGCGCAAAGAGCCCCCGCCGTCAGCAGCAGGGAGGCGAGCGCGCGCGCAAGTCTTGAGCACCCCATCCTCGCATGATATCGTCTATCTCATTGAATCCCTTAGCCTAAATTCGGCCCCAGACGGAACCGAAGTAACCTAAAAGGATGTTCTGTTCCCTCATTTCGCCAAGTTGCTGTACTCCTCGACCCCGTGGGAAGCACGTCATCTATCGCGTGGAAGTGGCGACCGGCAGGCGGACCTTGCTGCAGACCATCGAGCCGGTCGAGAAAGCGGGTTCGCGATTGCCCTTGAGGCCAGCGTACGCGGAACGCAGCAAGACCTATGTGTGCAGCGCCGTGCGGGATTTGGGAACCTTATATGTGGTGGAAGGATTGGAGTAGTCCGAATGACCGCCAATCGGGCAATGATCGTGCCCTAAGTTAGCGGCCAGTAGGCTCCGCCGCTGCGGGCGACAAGAGATAGATTGTGTGATTACCGTCGGGGCCGCTTCCGGTCGCCGTCAGAAAAGTTGGCTTCCCCTCGCAGCATCGTCCTCATCGCCGCCCGGCAGGCCACGCGCAACTGTTCCTCATGCCCCTCGGGGATCGATTTCGAAAGCAGCAGCATCGTCGTCCCGTGCAGCGTGGCCCACACTCCCAGTGCCAGTTGGGTGTGATCCTCGGGGGCCCCGCCCAGGCGTTTCGCCAGCAGACCTTCCACAAATGCGAAGTTCGGTCGCGATTCCCGGATCGGCCGCAGCCGTCCCGTTCCTCTCGGAGGCGAAAGCTCCCGCGCATGCGAGTAGAACAGTTCGTACTCGTGCGGCTGCCGCAGCGCCGAGTCCACATAGGCCTCCGCCATGTCTTCCAGCGTTTTGCCTGCTTCAAAATCTCTCCGGATCCGGGCCGCGATCCGCAGCAGCAACCCCCGCACCAGGTCGCGCCGGTCTTTAAACCGCCGGTAGACCGCCGGCGTATTCGTTCCGGCCGCCCGCGCTACCGCCCTCATCGTCAGCGACTTCTCGCCGCCCCGCTTCCACAACACGTGGGCGGCGTTCAGAATGCGGTCCTCCAAGTCGGGATCAGGCTGCCGGGGCATCGCTCTTTCCTCCTGGGATGGGGTCCCACCGCTGGACTATTCTGTTGACACTGTAGACATAACATTGTTATATGTATTTATACAAGTCCTCCCCCCATTAGATACTAGGTCCCTGTCAGGAAGGGCGGTCGCGGCGCAGCAGCCTCGCGGCCGCTTTGTGTTTTCCGTCATTTTTTCCCGGTTCCTTCGGTCACCGACAATTCTCATTATTACGTTGACACTGTAAACGAAATCAGGTATAAACGAGAAGTAATCGGGCCCCCTCCCTGCGGTTTTCCAGTTCCTCGATTTAGGAGTGTTTCCGATGTATTCGTACCAGGATTCCGAAGACCGGATCCCCATTCTGCAAATGGATTCCGAACTCCAGCATGCTCAACTGGAGCTTCTAAGCGCCCACTGCGCCACCCGCCAGCTTCGCCTCCACTATTCCGTCGACGATCTCGCCCGCTTCGGACGCCGCGACGTCCTGCGCAAATCCGCCCAGGCGGCCAGCGCCCTCAACGAGTTTTACTCGTCCATCGAAAAGAAGATTCCCCCGGCCGCGGCCAATCCCGCAGCCTCGTTGCAGCCGGCCGGCGAGGCGACCGAGGCTCAGATCGCACAGGCCATCGCGTGCGTCGCTGCCTACCTGCGCCAGCAGCGCGAGCACTATCTCCCAGCCGCCCTGTCGCTCAGCAACTCGCACAAGGCCCGCATGTGGCCCTATTTCTCGCCCACGCTGCTCGACCAGGTCCGCGTCATCGAACTCGATGGCCAGCGCGTTCCCACGCCTCCTTTCTACGCTGAGGCCCGCGCCCAGGGTTTTGACAACCTGCCTGAGATCACCCACATGGACTCGCTCACGTTTCTCGACGTCGTGGTCTTCAATGAAACGCTGACCGAGCGCTCCCTGTTCCACGCCCTGGTCCATGCCGTCCAGTTTCAGATTCTCGGCGTCGAGCGCTACACCGAGCTGTTCGTGCAAAGTTTCCTGAAGACGAGAACCCATTTCACGGTTCCTCTCGAAGCCCACGCCTTTAGCCTCACGTCGAAGTTCATGCGGCCATCTCCGGAAAAATTTTCTGTCGAAGATCACGTCCTGCGGTGGGTCAGCGATGACCGCTACTAGCGTCGGCCCGCCCAAGTTGCCCTCCCCATCACGGGCAAGGGGGCGGCTGTAGCCGCCCCCGCGTGACCCCAAAGTTTGTTTCACCCCCGCGCACAACAATAAAGAGGGGGCGGCTATGCACCGCCCCTCAACCCTCACCAACGAAACGATAGTAAAACGATAACGATAGGAAGATGATCTGGTGGGCCTTAACGCGCCTGCCGCTGGTTCAAATCTTGGAGGATGCGCTGTTCGATCTTGAGCACGAATCCCGGGATGTGCCCCGTCACCGCCTGCCGCAGCTCAGGCCCAAACTCGTGCAGCACGTTCATTCCCGCGTCATTGCCAACCGTTGAACCGAAATCGCCGAGCGGCGCCGTGTTCGAGCGCGCCCAATAGGGACGCTCTGCGCGATGCACGGCCACCGTCGTCAGCACCCGCAGGAAATACGAGGTATTCAGCTGCCGTCGTCCCGACTCGTCCCGCGTCACAAAAATGCTCGACGCGGCGTCGGTAGCGCGTCCCATCAAGCTGTCTTTGGACGAGGCCCGGTAGCGAAAGCCCTGCTTCGACAGCGATGGATTCAGATACTTACTGAAAAAGTCCGTCGGCGCTTGCTGTGCGCGGGACGTCTCATAGACCATCGCGAAACTGGGAGCCGGCGCAACCGGTTCCAGCGCCGTTTCACCCAGGAAGTTCACGCCAACTGCTTCGGACTGGCGTGCCACCTCCGCTGAGGGAGCATCGGGCAGGGAACTCCACGCAGGGCGCGCGAAGTCACCGGAACTCGTACGCCCCAACTGTGTCTCTGGAACCACACCATCCACCGGACGCGCGCTCTGGCACATCGCTCCGCAAGCCCCGAACAGGCAAGAAGAAACGATCCAAGCTGCAATTCGTTGCAACATATCGAACGTCCGTTTCACCACAACCTGGGCAATGCCGGTCGCAGGCCAACCACTTTTCCAGCCCGCGCCTCAGTCCGCACCACTCTACACCCTGACTTTAGCAAGTCACGTGCCATTTTGGCTGAGCAATAGCGCTCAGGAGGCCGCCTTATACTTGGTTGAGAAAACTGACGGTTCCGGTTGCCAAACGAAAGCAACGGCCGCGAAGTGCGCGCCGGCATGGCAGCCCAAGCGGCATAACCCGCGGATCGCGCAGGAAAAAATGACCAAGCCGGGGCCGCAAACGCATCTACAATAAAGCGGAGCTGGCTCCACGATGACGGACGACACCATCACGATTTCACCCGGGCCGAACTTCATGGCCGCCATGGTCCTCGCCCTCGTGGCCGACGCACTCCAGATCGTTGTGTTCCCCGTATTTGTGGAGGGGGCTCTGTCTCCTGCCGACGACGTACTCGACGTCGGCGTCGGGGCCGCCATGGTTCACCTGCTGGGATGGCACTGGGAGTTTCTGCCCTCGTTCCTCGCCAAGCTGGTCCCCGGCGTCGACCTGGTCCCGTTCTGGACGCTGGCCGTCGCCAACGTCTATCGCAAGGCCAAGCGCATCGCCGAAGCCGCGGACGCCGAAAAGCAGGCCCAACTTCCGCCGGCTCCCTTGACCAAGAGTTAGGCGTCAATCTTCCGTCCCTCGCCCTTCCCGCTTGTTGCCGCAGGGACTGCACTCCTAACTGCCCACACAAAATGGAACTGGTAGCGGAGGAAGGGGATCCCGAGCGGTAGGTCAGGCTTGGATACCAGCCCGTCCCACGGCCTTCGGGAGTGAAATCCAGGAGGTTCCAGAGCGGCCAGATCATGTCGACGTGGCGCTCGTTCTGTCCCGGATCGGACGGAACCAACAGAAGCTCGGAGTGAAAGAAGTGGTGAATCTTCCCACCGCGGCCAACAAAGATGTTCAGTGACGGCTGCTGGCCTCCATCCGCGTTCTCGCCGTAGTAGTCGCGGTTGTAGTGATTGCTGCTCGAAGACAGAAGACGCAGGCGGATCCATCCACGGTCGCGGGCGAAGGTACGGATTCTTTTCAGCGGAGACTTTGCCACGACCGCAAGACTCAGGCGCTGGGCGGCATGGACGGCGGTGGCGTTCAACGCATCGATGATGGAACTGCACATCGGGCACGGCGCCTTCATCGTCGGTCCAAACATAAAGCTGTAGAGGGCAAGCGTGTCTTGGCCGGGTTGAAACAGTTGCGAAAGCGACACCGGCCGGACGGCTTGCAGGTCGTTGAGATCGGCCGAGCCCTCTTCGAACACATAATCTTCCGGGATCTCGCCGCCCAGAGGAAGTTGGCGACGCAGAACGGCAACTTCTTCGACGTGCCGTCTCAGGGCAATTTCTGCGTGCAGCAATTGATTGCGAGCGCGGCGATAGGAATCACTTTCGTTAGGGAAGCGAAACGAGTGAGGGTCGGACATCGATGCCTCCAAAGCCCCCGCCTGGATTTTCGAGCATAAGCCGGCACCGGCGAAGGCTCAAGCGACTAGGGCGCCGCACCCGCTGGAACCTGGGCCGCGGGCGCTGCGGGATAGAGGACGGCGGCCAGCCGGGGGTACCGCCCGGCAAAGAAGTACAGGGAATACGCGGGAAAGAACACGATCGCTGGCACGGAGATCAGGGAGACCAGATAGAGAAAAATTGCCAGCAAGATGCATCCAATGACTGCGGCCAGAGCGATGGTGTGAGCGTTCCAGGTCCACCCAGCGGCCTTTCCGGTGAGAACGGCCAGCAGGCCGAGTGCAATGCTGGGGACGGCGATAATCAATCCTAAGAAGATCGTAGCGATTCCAATGACGAGCGCCGCGACGATGGCGAGCACGATCTTCATCCCAATGTAAGCGGCGTAAGCTCCCATCTCGGCCTGCATCATCGCCCACAGCCGGCGCCATCCCTCCACGGCATCAACATTCTCGAGAGCCATCTGGGGAATGACAAAATCTTTTGTCAGTACGAAAATTACCGCCGTGGTTACAGCGAAAATGAGCAACACGAGGAAAGAGAAGATTCCGCCCAGCACCAGCGCGGGCACGTGCTCTCCCGGTTGCTGGAACCATCCCTTGGAGAACGCAACGGCCACTGGGATTCCGACCACTACGGCAATGCCCGCCAAGGAAAGGAGAATGTAAAGCAGCTTCCACACGAAGTATCGCCACCCGGGGCCGAGCCGGCGGCTCCAGCTCCAGCGGATGTAACACTCTCGCGAGACGATGCTATCGAACAGGACAAAGCGCATCACGCTGCTGACATACATGAGGATGATTCCGATAGCGAGCCCGGCGATAATAGCGGCCGTTATAAACGCGGCCAGCGCAGCCAGCAGGGTAGGATCAATTCCTAGAGAGCCCGGAATCCCAGCATGTGGCGCAGTCCCGGGATGGTGAGGAAGGTTGAATTGGGAGCGGTTGCATCCGTTGGTGCCGAGTTCTCCGGCCAGCAGACCCACGAAGGCCAGCTTGGTCCATTGAACAATCTGGAAAGGCTTGAACAGTTGTTGCTTCGTGTGTTCAAGAGCCAGCGTGATCGAGTCCCCGGCGGAAATAGGCAACCTGCACCTCGGGCAGCGAACGGCTTCACGAGCAAGGTACTAAGAATTGAGCCGCGGATCAAATCAATTCGGAGAGAAATTCAGAAGCCGCGGAGGGTCGCAAGAATGCAGCCCACGGCCTGCCCTGAGCTTGCCGAAGGGGCGCGAGCCGCTCCGCGGGGCGGATCTCAGGAAGGCGGACCTCTACGGCGGGAACCTCAGCGCGGCAAACCTCAGCGGGGCGATCCTAACGGGGGCAACTTTGATAGACGCCAACCTCGGAGCAGCAAATCTGACGGGTTGCTCCGTATTTGGCATCTCCGCGTGGAACGTAAAGCTGGAAGGAGCGACTCAATCGAACTTGGTGATCACCGACGAAGGCGAATCTCTGGTCCAGGTTGATAGTCTCGAAGTGGCCCAATTCATTTATCTGCTTCTGAATAACGGGAAAGTCCGCAGCGTCATCGACACGATCACTTCCAAGGGGGTTCTAATTCTGGGTCGTTTCACGCCCGACCGAATCGCCGTGCTCGAAGCGATTCGAGAAGAACTCCGCAAGGGTGACGGGTTGCCGGTGTTGTTCGATTTCGAGAAGCCGGGCAGCCAAACGACGCTCGAAACAATCTCGACCCTGGCCCACATGGCTCGATTCGTCGTTGCGGACCTCACGGACGCCAAGAGCGTTCTCCAGGAACTTCAGGCGGTGGTTCCGCTCAGTCCATCCGTCGTCGTGCAACCTCTGCTACGCGCCTCCCAGGAGGAGCCAGGGATGTTCGATTTCATTCGCAAGTTTCCGTGGGTGCCCGATACCCACCGCTACGCGGACCAAGAGACACTCCTGGCGGAGCTGGACCGGAAAGTAATTGCTCCCGCGGAAACGAAGGCGAAGGAAGTGGCACGGAAGCGGAAGTAAAACCGGATTCGCAGGCATACTTTGGGGCAAAGTGACTGCGAAAGCCTTGTCCAGTAAGTCTTTTCACTCGCGCGCCGGATATGGAGTCCTCCTCCTAGCCTCCCCAATTACAAGGCAAGGACCACCCCAAAACGTACGGGGCGGCTCACGCCGCCCCGCAAACTGAGAACCGAGAACTGAGAACCGAGAACTACGTTCCCTCGCTCCACCCCGCCAGATACTCTTCCTGCTCCGGCGTCAGCTTGTCGATCTTGATGCTCATCGACTCCAGCTTCAGCTTCGCCACGCGCTTGTCGAGTTCGTCGGGGACCTTGTAGACCGTCTTCTCGAGTTTTTTCGAGTTCTTCACCATGTATTCCACGGAAAGTGCCTGGTCGGCAAAGCTCATATCCATCACCGACGCGGGATGCCCTTCCGCCGCGGCCAGGTTGATGAGGCGGCCTTCGCCCAGCAGGTTGATCTTGCGTCCGTCTTTCAGCGAGTACTCTTCGACGAAGGTGCGGGTGGTGCGCTTTGAGGACGACATGTTCTCCAGCGCGGGGATGTCGATCTCGACGTTGAAGTGCCCCGAATTCGAAATGATCGCTCCGTCCCTCATCAACGCGAAATGTTCTTTCGTGAGCACGCTCTTGTTGCCGGTCACGGTGCAGAACACGTCGCCGAGTTTGGCGGCTTCGGCCATCGACATGACGCGGAAGCCGTCCATCACGGCCTCGAGCGCTTTCGTGGGATCAACTTCGGTGACGATGACTTCCGCCCCGGCGCCGCGCGCGCGGCTGGCCAACCCGCGGCCGCACCAGCCGTAGCCGGCGACCACGAACTTCGATCCGGCCAGCAGGAAATTGGTGGCGCGGATGATGCCGTCGATGGTGGACTGTCCCGTGCCGTAACGGTTATCAAAAAGATGCTTGGTGTCGGCGTCGTTGACGGCGACGATGGGGAACTTGAGCACGCCTTCCTTCGCCATGGCGCGCAGGCGGATGACACCCGTCGTGGTCTCTTCCGTTCCGCCGATCACGTCGGTCAGGGCATCGGTGCGCTTGGTGTGCAGGATCGACACCAGGTCGGCGCCGTCGTCCATGGTAATGTGCGGCTTGTGGTCGATGGCGGCGAGGATGTGGTTGTAGTAGGTGTCGTTGTCCTCACCCTTGATGGCGTAAACGGGAATGTTATGGTCGCGGACGAGGCTGGCGGCTACGTCGTCCTGGGTCGACAGTGGGTTTGAGGCGCACAGCACCACGTCGGCTCCGCCGTCGCGCAGGCAGATCGCGAGATTCGCGGTCTCGGCGGTCACGTGCAGGCAGGCCGAAACCCGGACGCCCTTCAACGGCTGGTTCTTGATGAACTCTTTGCGGATGATCTGCAGCACTTTCATGGACTGGTTCGCCCACTCAATGCGCTTCTTCCCCAAGTCGGCCAGTTCTACGTTCTTGATGTCGCAATTCACTGCTGCTGTTGACATGCTTCTCCTATGTGGCGCGCGCTAAGCGCAGAAAACTAAGTTGATGACCTATGAGTGGTGCCTGCTTTGATCCCCGTCGTTGCTTCTCGAAAGCATACACGAACTTGCTGGTACGGTCAGGATATCCAGTGCCCGTTTGGGACCCGTCCTTCGGTCCACGCCCGGCATGACACTCTCGTGTCCTCTGTGTGCTCTGTGGTTAAGAGCGGGTGCCCCATTGCTTGCGCGTTTTTGCGCTAGAAGTGGGGATTATCCGAACGTCACTTGCGAACCGTCTGTCCTACTGGTTCCCGCAAACCGGCATCGCTGGCTAGCTTCGCCGCTTTGTCGGTTGCCTCCCACGTGAAGTCCGCATCGCTGCGCCCGAAGTGCCCGTAAGCCGCGGTCTTCTTGTAAATCGGGCGCCGCAGATTGAGCGATTCGATGATCCCGCGTGGGGTCAGCTTGAAGTGCGCGCGAATCAGGTCCGGGATAATTTCCGGATCGACCTTCGCCGTGCCAAACGTCTCGACCAGCACGCTGACCGGATCGGCCACGCCGATGGCGTAAGCCAGTTGCACTTCGCAGCGCCCGGCGAGACCGCCGGCGACTACGTTCTTCGCAATGTGGCGCGCCATGTAAGCCGCCGAGCGATCGACCTTCGTCGGATCTTTCCCGCTGAATGCCCCGCCGCCGTGACGTCCCATGCCGCCGTAAGTGTCGACAATAATCTTGCGCCCGGTCAGGCCGGTGTCGCCCATAGGCCCGCCAATCACAAAGCGACCAGTGGGATTGATGTGATACTTCGTGTATTCATCGAGTAGACGCGCCGGAATCACGGCCTGAATCACATGCTTCAAAATCCCCGCGCGCAGTTCGTCGTTCGAGACAGTCTCCGCATGCTGCGTGGAAATGACGACGGCGTCGACGCGGAGCACCTTGCCGTTCGCATCATATTCAACCGTAACTTGAGATTTTCCATCAGGACGAAGGAAGGGAAGCGTTCCATTCTTGCGAACCTGCGAGAGCCGCATGGTCAGCTTGTGCGCCAAAGAAATAGGAGTCGGCATCAACTCCTCATTCTCGTCCACCGCATAGCCAAACATCATTCCCTGGTCGCCGGCGCCGCCGGTGTCTACGCCCATGGCGATGTCGCCGGACTGCTTGTTGATGCTGGAGATGACGGCGCAGGTGTTGGCGTCGAAGCCGTAGAGGGCGTTGTCGTAGCCGATGGCGGCGACGGTGCCGCGGACGACGGTTTGAAAATCGACGTAGGCCTTGGTGGTGATTTCTCCGGCGATGACGACCAAGCCGGTGGCGGTGAGAGTTTCGCAAGCGACGCGGCTGGTGGAATCTTCGGTGAGGCAGGCGTCGAGGATGGCGTCGGAAATCTGGTCGGCGATCTTATCGGGATGGCCTTCGGTGACGGATTCAGAAGTGAATAAATAACGGTTCTTTGATGCCAAGTTGTGTGTCTCCTTCGTGCACGTATTTCGTACTACTGCGTCGTGCAGAAAACTGATGGACTTTAGATCGGGGGGACCCGCGGAAATCCACGCGGCCGCGACGGAGCGAACGGCGAAAGGAAGTCCTCCAAAAAGGCTATCAGACCCGTCTTTGGCACGCAATGGTTTTGACCCTAAATGCCCGGGGATGAATTCAATAGCGGAAATGGGGAGGTGGATGGGAGGAATTGGAGGGTGGGCGGGGACTTCTCTCGCTTGCGCGGTCGGGCAGCCTTCTGCGGGGCTGCACGCGGAAATCCCCGCCCGTCGACGTTGCTCAGGGCAGGCTTTCTCGCGCAAAGGGCGCGCGAGAAATGGGGCACCCGGTGCTTGCTTTCCGCAGTTATTAGAAGTTTCCAGCTCTCGAAGACCGCAGAAGGGAGGGAGCGACCAACTCTTCCCGCAAGATCCTTCCCTTCGCCTGAAAGGCGGCTCCGGTCAGGATGACCCTCATGATGTTCAAAGAAAGCCTATTCAAAGAAAGGCTAATTGTTCTGGGCGGGAGGTGTAGTTGAGGGGACGACTCGCATGCCGGTGGAGTCGAAGACGAAGGTTTTGACTTCGGCTTCGGCGCCGTCGGCGGGAATTTCCTGGCCGTTCCAGAGGAAAGTGACTCCGGCGGCGTTGCCGATCTTGGCGACGATTTCGCGGTTGGCGCGGACGGAGGTGTGGGCGGGAGCGATGAGAGTTTCCTGGCTGACGGTTTGACCATCGGCGAGGACGGAGATCCAGGAAGTTTCGGTGGCGCGGATTACGAGGGTGAGAGCGGGCGCTGATTTCTCGGACGGTTGCGGATTCGACTTGGGGAAGGTACGAACGGTGACATCATTCTTGTCTTCAGTATTCTTGTCTTCGTTCTTATTTTGGGCCTCAGCGGCGGCCGGTGTTGCGGGCACTGCCACCGGGGGATGAATTGCGGCGGCGGCCGATGTGCTTTGAGGCGGGGGAGAACTGTGAGTGGATGGCTGCGCTGACGACGCCGCACTGGGTGCGGTTGGAGGCGGCTGATTCGCCGGTGTTGAGAGGGCCGGCGTGGACTGCGTGAGTTTTGCTGGAGACGGGCCGGCGGCCGCGGCATTCGCGTGGTGGGAGCGGCGTGCCCACAGGATGACGCCTAGGACGATCACCAGGGCGGAGATAGCGAGGATTCTCCACGGAATTTCGGGAGTGGAGGCCCCCGCGAAATCTTTGCGTCGAGGGCGAACATCTTCGGCGCGGGGAAGTTGCAGTTCGGGGAGTTCCTCAACCTGTGCCGGGGATTGCGATTTCACTGCGGGCTTGTTGGGTACGGGTTTGTTGGGCTGGACCAGGCGAGGCTTTTCTGGTGCCGAAGGGCGTGATGGTGAAGCCTGTCTTGGATCCCAGACTTCGTGGGCGTCGATCTGCGCCTGACGGAGGCAGGCCAGATAGTCGGTGACGGCTTCTTCGTCGTTGAGTCCGAGATGCTTGGCGTAGGCGCGGATGAATCCTTTGTTGAAAACGCCGCCGGGGAGCTGGTCGAAGTGCTCATCTTCGATGGCCTGGAGCATGCGCGAGCTGATTTTGGTGACGTTGGAAACGTCATCGAGCGAGAGTTCTTTCTTCTCGCGCGCCTTGCGGAATTTGTCGCCGAATGCGCCCACTGTGTCCTGCCGGGGGATAACGGGAACATCATAGGACAAGCGGCGGGGGGTTGCCACTGCCAAGAGGTCTAGAGTGGGGTAACCAGAGTGGCAGAGGATATACCCTGCGGAGACCATGTGGGCATCCGTAACGAGCATTTACTGAGACCGCTCGGGTTGGGGAGTCATCGATTACTGGGTGGATTCGGGAAGGCGTATGACCGGAAGATTCGTGGTTGCGGCTGCAGTCTGGGTGAGCGGACTGGGGACAGCTTGCGCCCAGACGCTGGAGGTGAAACCCAGCCTGGCGATGGTGGATGAGAGGGCGGTGATTCGCGCCAGCGGCCTGCAACCTAATGAACGGGTTTCGATACGCGGCGAACTGGTCGACAGAGGTGGGCACAAATGGGCGTCGATGGCGGAGTTCATTGCGGATGGCCAGGGAACGGTGGATGTCTCGAAACAGGCCCCGGTCAAAGGATCGTACACGGAAGTTTCGGCTCTGGGTCTGGTGTGGTCCATGAAGCCGAGTGAGAAGAACGTGGAGTCGTATGAGGGTTCGCGGGAACTGGCGGCGCAGACGATTCAGTTTCAGCTGCTCAGGAATGGTCAGGCGGTGGCGAACGCGCAGCTGGAGCAACGCCGGATCCGTGATGGGATGCGACAGATTAAATTAGAAGGACTGCTGCACGGTGTGCTGTTTCTGCCGGCGGAGAACGGACGACATCCGGGGGCGCTGGTGGTGGGAGGATCGGAAGGCGGCGAACCGAGGCAGAAAGCGGCGTGGCTGGCGACTCACGGATATGCGGCGCTCGCGCTGGGATACTTTCACGAGGATGGCCTGCCGTCTGACTTGGCGGGGATTCCGCTGGAGTACTTTGGGCTGGCGTTGGGGTGGATGAGGCAGAGGCCGGAACTTTTGCCGGACCGCATCGCGGTAGTGGGCACATCGCGAGGCGGCGAGTTGGCGTTGCAGTTGGGATCGATGTATCCGCAGATCGCGGCGGTGGTGGCGTACGTGCCGGCCAATGTTCGCTATCCGGCGTGCTGCGGCGATGCCCCGGTTCCTTACGCCTGGACCTGGAAAGGACAGCCTCTGGCTTATGTGCCGGTGCGGGCGCTGCGGCGTCCGGACGCAGTGGTCGCGATGAGCGCGGCGATCGCGGTGGAGCAGACGCGTGGCCCCATCTTACTGATCTCGGGGCAGGACGACGGAGTGTGGGACTCGTCGCGGATGGTGGAGGCGGTGGTCTTGCGACTGAAGCAGGCTCATTTTGCGCAGCGGGTTGAACACGTGAATTATCCGCACGCGGGGCACCGGGCGGGACGGCCTGAAATTGTTCCCACCTGGCACGGTGCGATGCGGCATCCGGTGTCGGGCAGGGTGGAGAATCTGGGAGGGAGTCCGAAGGGAGATGCGGAATCGTCGATCGATGGGATTGAGAGGGTGCTGACGTTTTTGCGGGTGAGCCTGCAGACGGAAGCGGGGCCGGCGCAGTGAGACGAGAGGCGGAGCTCAGAGAAAAAACATGTCGCACGCGGCGCGCGACATGGGCCCCGGGGACTCTTCTTGGCGCGCTCAGGGTTTTTTGCGCAGGGTGACGGTGAATTGGGATTTGCAGGTGGTGGCGGGATCGACGAAGGCGTTGGCGGTGCGGTCGTCTGCGGAGGCTTCGAAGAAGAGCCCGCGCTTGGTGCGTTCGGGGAGTCCGGTGAAGCGGGCTTTGCCGTCGATGTTGGTGCCGATTTCGAGGTCGAGCTTGCGGGCGTACATGAATCCGTAGGCGATGTGGACTTTGATTTTGGCAGCGTAGACGGGGGCGTTGTCGGTGTCGGTGACGGTGAAATCGTAGGAGCAGTTGCCGATGCCGCCATCGACGACGGGGACGGATTTGGGGTCGGGTGGCGTTGGCGTTTGCGAGAAGGATGAGATCGAGAGCGCAACCGCGAGGAGCGTTGACGACAGGGCGCGAGCGATGAGGTGGTACCTATTCATGTTCATGCTTGTTTAAGCTTACGCCTGCGACAGAAAGATGTCGTAATGATGGGGGTGCGTCGCTTTTTTCTTTCGCCCTGCTGGGGCTCTGTGAACTCACCGTGTCCGCCTACCCAGCGCTGAAGCGCTGGCTAAATTGTTTCGCCGCTTCGCGGCTGAGCTTTCGTTTTTTTCAATGTGGGGATCAAGGGTGGAGTTCGAACCCGGGATTAAGAAGAAGGTCAAAAGCCGCGGGCGGGGGAGCCCGCGCCACATGGAGCCGCGCCACATAGGGCACCGTCAAAAGCAGCGGACAGGAGTGTCCGCGCTACACGTTCCTTGCTTCACACTTCCTTGCTCCGCACGAGTCTGTGCCTACACATGCCCTGTCGGGCGCGAAATGGTTCATCCCGTTGGCTTTAGGGGTTCCTGTTACCAACGTTCATTGCCCGTGTACGAAAGTGACGCTTATAATTTTTTGAACGCCACCCTTCTAGTGAGGAACAACGGTATTCTCTGCATGCCTGAGGCCGGCACTCAATTGACGCGCCAGAACCAGGAACTGACGATCTTTCACGACGTGGCCAAGGCGCTCACGTCGTCGCTGGATCTCGACTCCATTCTGCAAACCATCATGGAAAAAATGGCGGAATATTTCCGCCCGGATACGTGGTCGCTGCTGATGGTGGACGAGGGCCACGACGAACTTTACTTTGCGATTGCCGTGGGGGATAAGGCCGAGGCGCTGAAGAATGTCCGGTTGAAAGTGGGCGAGGGGATTGCTGGGTGGGTGGCGAAACACGGAGAGGCGCGCGTGGTGCCGGATGTGGGCGCGGATCCGTTTTTTGCGAGCCGGGTGGATGAGACCACCAAGTGGGAGACGCGGTCGGTGATCTGCGTGCCGCTGCGGTCGAAGCTGCGGGTGCTGGGCGTGATCCAGTTGGTGAACGTCAACATGGAGCGGTTCAAGGAGCCGGAGCTGTTCTTCTTACAATCGCTGTGCGACTACGCGGCGATTGCGATTGAGAACGCGCGCTGGGTCGAGAAGATTCAGGAACTGACGATCACGGACGACTGCACGGGGCTGTATAACGCGCGGCATCTTTATAAGACTTTGGAAACCGAGGTGTACCGGTCGTCGCGATTTGGATACGAATTCAGTGTGCTGTTTATCGATCTCGATCACTTCAAGTCGGTCAATGACACACACGGGCATTTGATTGGCAGCAAACTGCTGGCGGAGATCGGGTATCTGGTGAAGGCGCAGTTGCGGTTGATTGACTTTGCGTTTCGGTATGGCGGGGATGAGTTTGTGGTGCTGCTGCCGCAGACAAGTAAAGATCAGGCGCTGGTGGTGGCGAAACGGTTGCGCGATGGGCTGCGGGCGAGTTGTTTCTGCCGCGAAGAAGGATTGAATCTGAATGTGCGGGCGTCGATTGGGTTGGCGACGTATCCGCATGACGCGCGCACGGCGCATGACGTGATTCGGCAGGCGGATGGGATGATGTATGTGGTGAAGAATTCCTCGCGGGATAATATTGGGATTGCGCAGAGAGGGATGTTGAAGGAGTAGGGGGTTCGACTCCCGCTTCTCGGCTTCCGGCTTTAGACCTCGGTCCTCGTACTTAGAACTCATTTCAGAAAACTCCCGCCTTAGTGTTTTAGACTGCGAATTGCCCGCTTGGAAAACTGGTGTCGGCTTATCGCGTTTTCCAGGCTCCTCCTGCGTCGGTGGTTCCCTATGGATCGGATTCTCGATCTCGGATGTGGTACGGGTGATTCCTGGCGGAAGCTTGGGTTGAAGGTGGAGAATTGCCGAATCGTAGGGATCGATGTTCAGCGGGATCGAGTGCAGGAAGCCAATCTGAAATACGGCGGCCGCGGTTGTGGATATTTGTGCGCTCGAGGTGAAGAGATCCGCTTCCAGACGGCAGCATCCAGGGCATTTTCTGCAATGTGGCTTTGCCTCTATGCACATTCCACGCACGCTGGTGGAACTGCACCGAGTGTTGGTTCCGGGGGGGTGGTTGAAGGCGACGCTACACGCTCCGAGTTTCACCTGGAGCGAATTCCGGCGGTCGTTTCCTAGACCCAAACCGAGCCTGTTCCGCATGTTTGCACTTTTGAACGGCATGGTTCTTCATTTTTTCGGCGCCGTGCTTTCTTCGGGGAAGGTGGCCGAGGCCGGGATGCGGATTGCCCTGCGACGCGCGGGGTTCGCGCCGATGAGTTTTCGCAATGAAGGGCGGCGCTTCTTTGTGGAGGCGAAGGTGCGTCTGAGCCTGTGATATTGGCACCTGTGGCTTAGCAGCCGTAGCTAGCGCTGAAGGCGCTGCGTAACCCCAAATCACTTGCCCGCTGACCTCGAAGTTCTTTCTTGAGCCTCGTAATTCTCTTTCGTCCCTGCGGGACTTGTTCCCATTTTTCCACCGGTGACCCAGGGCTGAAGCGCTGGGCTAAATTGTTTCGCCGCTCCGCGACTGGAGATGGGCACGGTGTGGGTTCGCCTGTTGCACCCGGATTTTCTCAGTTTGGATTTCTTAAGTTTGTCGCGGTGCGGATTTCAATTGGGCTTCGGGACGGGCTCTTGTTTTGGCTCCGGGGCCTTTGGCTTCCAGGGGTTGGCGTTGGCGGGGGCTTTGGGGTTGACGCCGAAATCCCAGACGTAGAGGTTCATGCCTTGGTTGCCCGGTGTGCCTTCCTGGCCTGCCATTTCGACAAGTGCGTATTCTCCAGGCGCGAGACTTTCGGCGGGAGTGAGTTTCAGCCAGCCGCCGGTGACGCGGTCGATGGTGGTCTTCACGATGTGCTGTTCCTGGCTGATCTTGCCGGTGACCTGGCGCTTGACGTCGCCGATGATGCGCCGGCCGTTTTTGACCTCGGTGCGGACGATGCGGAAACGGTCGAAGGGGACGATGGGCTGTTGCGGCTGCTGGGGTTGCTGCGGGCCTGATGAGGTGTGGGTGGAATCTCTCGGCGCGGGTTGATCGGGGTGGGGCGAGTCGTCGTCGATCTTGATGTAGAGCGAAGGAACATCGACGTGCGACTGCACGGAGGCGTGGGCGCCGTCGAGCTCGATGGATTGCTTGAGTCCGGCGATGGGATTGATGGCGCCGCGGAAGATGTTGCCTTTGGTGTTGCGGACGACGTCGCCGGCGGTCTGCTGCACTTCCACGATTTGGGGCTCGCCCTGAAAATTGTCGAGCAGAAATACGCCTGAAGGTTCCGGCAAACGGAGGCCGGGAGCGACCTGCGGGAGTTGGGCTTCCGCGCGATCGCGGTCCTGTTCGATCTCCTTGTCGAGCTGCACGGCTTCGGGGACGGCGGCTCCGGCGGCGCGGTCTTTCTCGTACTTCTCGGTGGCGGGCCAGTCGACCAGCGAGGTGGGGAGTTCCTCCCAGTCATCGCGTTCGGCGCTCAGGTAGCGGACGCGGTCGCCTTTGATTTCATACTTGGTGACGAGTTGGTAGGAGCCGTCTTTGAGGATAATGCGGCGGGCGAGATCCTGGGCGGGGGAGTTGCGAGGGAACATAAGGAGCGCAGTGAGGACGAGGATCAGGGCACGGAGTTTGTGGCGGGAGGGCGGGTGCAGTCGGCGGGACATAGGATTACCTCATTATTATCATCTGTCGCGGTTGTCTTCGCCAATCGCGGCTGCATCGCCACCAGGAGGTAAAACTCGGGTCTCGGAGGGCAGGTTAAAGACCCCACTTCTCGCGCAAAAGGCGCGCGAGAAATGGGGTACCCGGATGTTGCCGGTCTGCGCGCGAGATCCTTCCCTCCGCCTGAAAAACGGCTCCGGTCATCATGACGCCACCAGAGTGCTGGAATGCGACCCGCAGGGTTGTCGGGGATTCACCCGATGAACAGTGGGATGGCTGATATAGTATCCTGTTGCTCGCGAACGCCACCGCCCCAGACAATGAAACGTACTTTTCTTCTCTCGCTATTCGTATCCTCTTTATTGTGGATGACGGCTGCGCTGGGCCAATCGGGGCCAGCGGCATCGGGAGGGCTTTCCGCGCAGGGTGGCGAGCCGGTTTCGTACGCGTCGGTGACGCAGTTGAACGGAATGCTGGCGCAACTGGAAGCGAGTTCGAAGAGCACGCAGGCCGACCTGGTGAAGCTCCGCATCGAGCACTGGAAGACGGACAACTCCTACAAGAGGCAGGCGCTGGGGAACGTGGATTCGATTCAGCGCAATCTGCAGGGAGCGCTGCCGGAGATGATTGCGCAGTTGCGGGCCGCGCCCGAAGATCTGCCGGCAACTTTTAAGCTCTACCGCAATCTGGATGCTTTATATGACGTGATGGGGAGTGTGGTCGAGGGAGCGGGCGCGTTCGGGTCGAAGGATGATCTGCAGGCGCTGTCGAATGATCTGAACGGCTTTGAGGGGACGCGCAAGCAGTTGGCGCAGCGCATAGAGACTTTGTCGGCGTCCAAGGAAGCGGAGATTGTGCGGCTGCGGGCGGACTTGAAGACGGCGCAGGCGGCGGTTCCTGCGGCTCCGACGAAGAAGATTGTGGTGGATGACAATGAGCCGGCGAAGAAACCGGCGGTGAAGAAGAAGCCGGCGGCGAAACCGACGACGCCGAGCACAGCCAAGCCTGCTGCGGGGCAGACGCAGACGCCAGCGGCGCCGACGACCACCAAACCCCAGTAATGGAGGCCAAAGTCAAAGTGCCCCATCCTCTCTACTCTGACAGTTGCCTCGGCGAGCGCCGAATCTGATAGTCTTCCCACCGCATCTACATCCCAATGTTCCGGGCTTCAACATTCCTTATGAATTCGCACGGCAGCGTGGTCGCGACGGCGTTTGGCGTCATCATCATTTGGGTGGTGTTGCTTGATGCGTTTGAGACTGTCGTACTGCCGCGGCGGGTGACACGGCATTTCAAGCTGACGGCATGGTTTTACCGGCAGACGTGGATTCCGTGGAGGAACGTTGCGCGGCACATCAAGACGGTTTCGCGGCAGCAGAATTTTCTGGGATATTTTGGGCCATTGTCGTTGATCCTGCTGCTGGGGTTCTGGGCGGCAGGGCTAATCTTGGGATTTGCCCTGATCCAGCAGGGCATTGGGGGACACGAGCAACTCAGCGGAGAGCCGCTCACGTTCGGCAAGATTGTCTATCACAGTGGGGAGACGTTCTTCACGCTGGGGTATGGCGACATTGTGCCAACTTCGGGGGCGGCACGGGCGCTTTCGGTGTTCGAAGCGGGGATGGGCTTCGCGTTTCTGGGCGTGGTGATTGGATACATTCCCGTGGTGTACGCGTCGTTCTCGCGGCGGGAGATCCAGATTTCGATGTTGGATGCGCGGGCGGGATCGCCCCCATCGGCGGCGGAGTTGCTGGTGCGGCTGGCCGGGAGGTCGGAGGATCCAGGCGTGGAGCAGAAAGTTCTGGACGAAGTCTTGCGGGAATGGGAGCGCTGGGCGGGAGAGTTGCTGGAGAGCCAGATATCGTATCCCGTGCTGACGTTTTTTCGGTCGCAGCACAGTAACCAGTCGTGGGTGGGTGCGCTGACGACCATGCTGGATGTGACTTCGCTGGTGCTAACGGGGATGGAGGGAGTGCAACCGGGGCAGGCGAAGTTGACGTTTGCCATGGCGCGGCATGCGGCGGTGGATCTGGCGCAGGTGGTGAATGCGAAATACGATTCCGCGGCGCCGGATCGGTTGCCGGAAGCCGACTTTACGGCATTGCGGGACGCGTTGGCGGCGGCGGGACTCCGGTTGCGGAGCGACGAAAATGGGCGGGACAAGCTGGCCAAGTTGCGGTCGATGTATGAACCGTATGTGCATTCGACGGCGAAGAATCTGATGCTGGCGCTGCCACCGTGGCGGTTCGCGACGAAGACGCGCGATAACTGGCAGGCGGGGCCTTGGGACCGGGTGATCCAGGCGCGGGGGCTGGCTGTTCTTGGACAGAAGACCGCGACGCCGCCGGGGGAAGATCACTTCTGATTCGCCTGATCTAGAGCGCTGACTCGGCCGGCCTTGTGGCTGGTGGTTGGAGGAGACGTTGCAAGCAACGTCTCTACGGCGGGTGCGTGCTAACATCCTTCTTTCTTCTTTCTGGAATCCCTTGGGAATGAAACATACGGGCGAGAATGTGGTGCGCATTGAGGCGGAAGCTTTGCGGGCGCTGGCGGACCGGATTGGCGGACCGATGGCGGAGGCGTTTCAGCGCGCGGTGGAGTTGATGTTTGGTTGCGTGGGGCGGGTGGTGGTTACGGGGATGGGGAAGAGCGGGCTGATTGCACGGAAGATTGCGGCTACGTTGAGTTCGACGGGGACTCCGGCGTTGTATCTGCATCCGGTGGAGGCGCTGCACGGGGATTTAGGGATGGTGGTGCGGGGGGATGTGGTGCTGGCGCTGTCGGCTTCGGGGGAGACGGAGGAGATTCTGGCGCTGCTGGCGACGATTAAGAGACTGCGGGTGCCGTTGATTGCGATGACGGGGGATGAGATTTGCGGGCCTCGGGGGCTGCAGGCCTCATCTTCAAGGGCAGCATACGGCATGGCTGAAGCTGTGTCCTTCCCGAAGACTCCGTCGTCTGCGGCTCCGGACGCGGGCGGGGGCGCCCGCGCCACATACACCTCCAACCTCGCGATTTCGACTTTGGCTGCCGCGGCGGATGTGGCGTTGGATTGTTCGATTGCGCAGGAGGCTTGCGCGCTGGGACTGGCTCCGACGGCTTCGACGACTACGATGCTGGCGTTGGGGGATGCGCTGGCGGTGACTTTGAGCGAGCGGCGCGGGTTTAAGGAAGAGGATTTTGCCAACTTGCATCCGGGAGGGAAACTAGGGAAGCGGCTGGCGCGGGTGGAGTCGTTGATGCATACGGGCGAGGCGCTGCCGCGGGTTTCGCCTGCGACGAAGATGGCGGACGTGATTTATGAGATGTCGCGGAAGAAGCTGGGCGTGACGGCGGTGGTGGAGGGTGAGCGCCTGGTGGGGATTGTCAGCGATGGGGATTTGCGGCGGTTGCTGGAGAAGCGGGGAAAAGATGTGATGGATCTGACGGCGGGGGAGGCGATGACGCGGGATCCGAAGACGATTTCCGGCGGGGAGTTTGCGGCGACCGCGTTGGCGTTGATGGAAGAGAAGAAGATCACATCACTTGCCGTGGTCAAGCAAGACGGCACACTCCTTGGAATTGTGCACCTACATGACTTGTGGAGCACCGAGCTCGTGTAATGGAGTGACGTTGCACAACGTGTGCCGTCCCCACGGGACTCGTTCGGTATTTCTGATGCTCCCCCAGCACTGCCGTGCCGGGCTTTCACATTCCGCCTCTGCGGGGCTTGGATCTTAGACTTTTCTGCGCTGCGCTTTCCTGAAAGCAAGTCTTCGCAGTGCTTACATGGATGGCCGCCGGGACGGTGGCGCTACAATATCTGCATGTATCACTATGATCCCAAGACCGCGCTGGAAGAATTGAATGAGGATGCCACGTTGCCGAACCCGGTGCATGTGCGGGACATGATGCTGCGCAAGCATCTGTCGGCGGACAAGTCGCTGGAGTTGAACCGGTTGTTCCTGGAGTATCAGAAGTTTTTTGGGGAGGCGCAGAAGCTGGGGAAAGAGATTCTGCGGCAGCTGGCGGGGTAGGCTCGAGATGCTCCTCGTCGAGGTGCCTGCAACTGCGACGGCTTACACGACGGGCTTCCTCAGGCCGTCGGAAGCGAAGAACGTACGCGCGATTCTGGAAGTCTCTTCGAGAAAGGCAGGCATATCGAAGGGACTCACGGGCCTGCCTCCGCGGTAGACAATCAAAGTTGGTCCGGCTCCTTCGATGTACCACTTGGTTTGGAACTGTTCAAGGTAGGTCAACAGGCTCGGGGTGAAAAGTCGCAGCGTGTTAGCCTCGTCCGGGCTGCGCAAGAGGTAGCGCTTGGAAAACTCCGGGTTGGAGTCGAAGTTGATGTCGTTGTGGAAGACGGCGTCTCCAATCCTGTCGAAGACGTTTTCGGGACGGAGTGCAAAGGGCGGCAATTGCTGGTCCTGCGAGAAGGCCGCTAGGGTCTGGGTCACGGAACTTTTACCCATTGGATAAGTGTAGTCAAAGAGGCTGATTTGGAGTCCACCCGAGGATCCGCTCATGACGTTGCTGAATCTTCCGCGGGTGCGCTGAAGCAAGGAAACCTTGGGTTCGGAGGAGAGGGACAGGCCGCTCCAGTTTTTCCCCACAAATCGGAAGCCGATCTGCTGCGCGACCGCGGTGAGTTCCCGGGTTCGTTTTTTCGCGTAGAGGATGCTGACTGTAATTATGACGGCCATCAAGGCTAGCGTGCCACTAAAGAAGAAGTAGGGAACAAGGTCGTGGCTAGGCATGGCGGCACCCGATTTCCGGGGTGCGGGAATGGTAGCCGGGAAGTCGCGGCGACGCAACCTGTTGGCCCGCGTGACGATCCGCGCGAGATTCCTTCGCTCCGCCTGAAGGACGGCTACGCTCAGGATGCCGCCGTTAGCGGAGTCGAACTCAAACACGCCACTCTTCGCTGCTACAATAACCAATTCCACTTTGCAAGCAGCGAGTGTCTGTTGCTCTCGGCACTCGCGATTTAGAACACGGAACTCAAACCTATGCATCGATGGTCTGAAAGTTTTATTCCTACATTGCGCGAGGCGCCGGCGGATGCCGAGGTCGCTTCGCATAAGTTTCTGGTGCGGGCGGGGTATATTCGGCAGCTCGCGGCGGGGATTTACTCGTATCTTTTTCTGGGCAACCGGTCGTTCAACAAGATCATGCGCATTGTGCGCGAGGAGATGGACCGGATTGGGCAGGAATTTTATTTGCCGGCGCTGCATCCGCGGGAGATTTGGGAGGCGAGCGGGCGCTGGGGTCTCATGGGGGAGAACCTGTTCCGGCTGAAGGACCGGAAGGGTGCGGATATGTGCCTGGGCATGACAGAGGAAGAGGTCATGACTTCCATTGCGATCAAGGAGTTGCGGAGCTACAAGCAATTGCCGCAGATCTGGTATCAGATTGCGCCGAAGTTTCGCGACGAGCCGCGGCCGAAGTCGGGCCTCTTGCGGGTGCGGCAGTTCATGATGAAGGACGCGTATTCATTCGACATCGATGCGGCGGGGCTGGATGTTTCTTACAAGAAACATTACGAGACTTATTGCCGCATCTTTGACCGGTGCGGATTGAAGTACCTGGTGGTTGAGGCGGACTCGGGAGCGATGGGCGGGAAGGAATCGCACGAGTTTATGGTGCGGACTCCGGCGGGGGAAGATCAGATTGTGAGCTGCGACGGGTGCAATTACGCGGCGAACATGGAGAAGGCGACTTCGAAACTGGAGGCGGTGACGGATCTGGCGAGCGCGGGCGATGGGACGCCGCTGGAAGTGCATACGCCGGGGCAGAAAACGATCGAAGATGTGGCGCGGTTTCTGGGAGTGTCGCCGAAGAACAAGATCAAGACTCTGGCGCTCATGGCCGAAGAGACCGATGGCGCGGGAAAAAAGAAACTGCGCGGGATTGTGGTGCTGATGCGCGGGGATCATCAGCTGAACGAGGCCAAGCTGAATGGCGCGGTGGGCGGGGCGACGCGACCGATGGAAGAGAGCGAGATCACGGCGCTGTTCAAGTCTCCGGCGGGATATTTGGGTCCGGTGGGGATTGAGTGGGCTCGCGATCGCAAGAAGGATGCGGACAAGGCGGTGCTGTTCGTCGACAAGGCGCTGGAAGGGCGAGTGAATCTGATTGGGGGCGCGAACAAAGCGGACTATCACCTGAAGAACATCACACCGGGGAAGGATTTTCATCCGACGGCTTATGCGGACTTGCGGGCGGTGACGGCGGGAGAGGCTTGTCCGAACTGCGGGAAGGCGTTGCGGATCGATACAGCGGTGGAGATTGGGCACATCTTCAAGCTGGGGTATCGCTATTCGGAGTCGATGGGAGCGCGGGTACTCGACAGGAACGGCAAGGAAGTGACGCCGATCATGGGGAGCTACGGGATTGGGATTGAGCGCATTCTGACGGCGGCGGTAGAACAGAGTAATGATGAGAACGGATTCTGGCTGCCGGCGTCGATTGCGCCGTTTGAGATTGTGGTGGCGCCGGTGAATGTGAAGGATGAGGCGGTGCGGAGGGCGTCGGAGGACATCGCCGAACAGCTGGAGGCGGCGGGGTTCGATGTGATCCTGGATGACCGGAACGAACGGCCGGGAGTGAAGTTCAAGGATGCGGATTTGGTCGGTATCCCCTTTAGAATCACGATCGGGAACAAGGTTACCGAAGGCACCGTGGAAGTCGTTTTACGTTCGACTCGGGAAGTACGCGATGTTAGGATCACGGCGGTTGTGGAATCTTTTCGGGAGTTGCTCGGCAGGACGATGTGAAATCCCCAGTTCTCGCAAAGTACGCGAGAAATGGGGCACCCAAGTCCCTAGTCGAGCAGATTGTGGGACATGGGAACAGTCAAAGCGCTAATCGGGTTTCTGGTCATTATCGCCTGCGTTTACGCAGGATTTCAGATCGCTCCGCCGGAACTGGCGAACTATTCGTTTCAGGACGACTTGCGGAATGTGGCGATGGTTGGCGGATCCAATCCGCACACGACGGACCAGGAGTTAATCGATCAAATCATTAAGAAAGCGCAAGAGCATCAGATTACGCTGGCACCCGAGGCGGTGACGGTAACGCGCATTGGAACGCCGGGAGCTCCGGCGGTGTATGTGGCGGCGGAGTACAGCGTTCCGGTAAGTTTGCCGGGGTATTCTTTCGTTTTGCATTTCAATCCTTCGAGCGGGAATAAGACCTACTAGATGTCTTGCAGTGAAGAACATGACTCATTTGCATCAAGTTTTTCACTGCAAGACATCTAGAAGAACGGCCGGTTCTTCGACGCTTACGATTTTCTTCGGGCAACTTCTTGGACATCGAAGTCAAAATTCCCAACCTTCGACTGCGCTCAGGGCAGGCTCTCATCTCGCCAAAAAACGGCGAGATGAGAGGATGGTCCCAGGCATAAAATCCCTGGATTCGGACAATGACGTTCGTAACCTTGTCAGGAGGTTACGTCGCACCTAACATCGGCGTGGGAAAGATTGTTTTTCGCGCGATTTGGCGCGGGTTGGATCCAGAAAGCTCCTGGGAGAAGTCATGGCGATGAAAGCTCGATTGTTGCTTAGTGCGGTATTGGTGCTAGCGGCGGTATGGCTGGTCAGCTGCGGCCACTATGTTTGCAGCACAACGTTTGGAGCGTCTACTTGCACGCCATCCGGCGGTGGCATTTCAGGTGGCGGGGGCACGAGCGCGGCAACTGCGTATGCCTTCGTGGACGTGGGAGGAACGATCGACGAATTGGGCCTGGATACAACCGCGGGTACTCTGCTGACGCCTACAGGCTACATAGGACCGACCACGCCGAACGTATCGGGGTGGGGGATGGTGGTGGCGCAGGGACAGTATTTGTACACGGCGTTTCCCGGAGTCGGACAGATCTATGGGTATACGCTCAGCTCGGGCGGAGCTTTGACGGCGATTGGCGGCACCCCGGTCAATGCACCCTATATGATCGGCAGCACGCTCGCAGGCCTGCAGGGCATGATCACGAATCCAGCAGGGACGCTGCTGTTCGTGCTCAACCAAAGTGGCGATGCGGTTTACGTATATCAGATCGGCGCTGGCGGCGCTCTAACGGCGGCTGGTTCAGTAATCCTTCCATTCCTGCCGGAGAACATGGCCACCGACGGGCTCGGAAAATACCTCTACGTTACATCCGCATCGACGGACACCAGCGTCACTCCTGCAATAGCGGCTTACAGCATCAGCAGCAGCGGTTCCCTTACCGCAGTCTCGGGCAGTCCCTTCAGCGGAAATGTAGGCGGTATCCTGAATGCATACGGTATGCTGCAGGTCGAGGGTGATCCGTCGGGCAAATATCTAATTGGTACGACGAGCGCGGTGATCGGTGACAACCATCTCTATGTGTTCAACATCCAGCAGACGGGGGCGACCGCAGGGGCGATCACTCCGGTGAGTGGATCGCCATTCGCCACCGTGTACTCGCCATATCGGATCGCGGTTCAGCCGAATACCGGTGGCATCTTTGTATATTCGTTCAGTCTGAACGGATTGGGAACGGGGGACAATCCTATTGAGGGTTACCAGCTGAACACGTCTACCGGCGCGCTTACCCCGATCACGGGGTCGCCATTCGCTGCCGGTTCGGTGACCGGCGATTCGGGCCAGTTTGATCAAAGCGGAACGTACTTATTCGTGTTGAACAGCGCGACGACAACGATGGGAGTCTACAATGTTGGCACCACTGGCAATCTGACCCAGCCGGTCGCCAGCGTAGGTTTCTTCGACCAAGCTTGGACAGTCTCGGATGCACCGTAGGCTGCGGGACCGTTGGGGCGGGTACGTCGGCTTCTCCGTTTGTTAACAGCTTAGAGACTCGCATGTACTGCGGGTCTCTTTTCGTTTTGGAGAGCGGCGGTACAATGAGGGATACCGCCATCGCGATGATCGGGCCGCAGGTTTGTCGGTGAGAACGAATGCGCAATCGCGAAGGCGATGAGGCGGGGTTTGAGGAAGGTGGAGGGTGCATCCCCCACCCTTCGACAGGCTCAAGGCAGGCTTTCTTGCGCCAAAGGCGCGCGAGAAATGGGGATACTGTTCAAACCTTTTGGCTTGCCGAGTCGTCTGATTAGAGTTGGGGCGTAGCGTCGGGACTGTGACCATCAAGATCAGAATTCCGAAGGGAAGTGAGGGCAGCGCGAAGAGGATTCGCGGGCTGCCGAGGGACCCGGTGCTGCGGGCGGCGCTGGTGCTGTTTCTGATCCTGGCAGTGTCGTTTACGGTTCTGTTTTCTTACTTTTACATCAAGTACGACCGGATCATCGAGAAGCGGTTCCGGTCGCCGGTGTTCGCCAATTCGGCGAAGATTTACGCGCTGCCGAAGACTGTGCGCGACGGCGAGCAAATCGAAGCGCGTGAGATTGCGACGGAACTGCGGCGGGCCGGGTATTCGGATAAAGAAGGACAGTCGACGCTGGGCACGTTCCGCGTGACGAAGGATGGGATCGAGATCACGCCGGGGCCAGAGTCATACCACAGCCCGGAGCCGGCGCGCATCAACATACACGACGGGCAAGTCGACCAGATCAGAAGCAACGGGAACGACCTTTCGGCGTACGAACTGGAGCCGCAACTGGTGACGGCGCTGTTCGATGCCGAGCAGCGCTCGAAGCGCGAGCTGGTGAAGTACGACGACATTCCTCCGCAGATGGTGCAGGCGGTGCTGGCGATTGAAGACCGGCGCTTCTTTGAGCACAGCGGCGTGAATTTTCTCCGCATGGCGGAAGCAGCGTGGATCGACGTCGTGCGGGGACGACACGAGCAGGGCGGATCGACGCTGACGATGCAGCTTTCGCGGGGATTTTTTCTGACGCCGGAGAAGACGATCAAGCGCAAGCTGACGGAGATGCTGATCGCGGAGGAACTGGAACAGAAGTTCACCAAGAAGCAGATTTTCGAGTTCTACGCGAACTGGGTGGACCTGGGGCAGCGCGGATCGTTTGCGATCAGCGGGTTCGCGGAAGCGTCGAAGGCATACTTCAACAAGGACCTGAAAGACATCACGCTGCCGGAGGCGGCGCTGCTGGCGGGCATTATTCAACGGCCCAGTTATCTGTCGCCGTACCGGCATCCGGAGCGCGCGCTGGAGCGGCGGAATCTGGTGCTGGAATCGATGGTGGAAACGCACGCGATCACGCGCGAGCAGGCGGATAAGGCCAAGGCGGTGCCGCTGAAACTGGCGCCGCCGAATGTGGAAGCCAGCGACGCGCCGTACTTTGTGGACATGGTGCGCGACCAGTTGATCAGCAAGTTCAATGAGACCGAGTTGAACGACCAGTCGTACCGGATTTACACGACGCTTGATCCCGACCTGCAGAAGGCGGCGGCGCAGTCGGTGGAGATGGGCATCAAGCTGGTCGACGATCAGGTGAAGAAACTGCGGACCAAGAAGGTGAAGGTCGGAAAGAAGTTTGAGACGACGGTGGCGCCCGGTCCGCAAGCGCAGGTCGCGATGGTGGTGCTCGATCCCCATACAGGCGCGGTACTGGCGCTGGTGGGAGGACGCGACTACGGCTGGAGCCAGTTAAATCACGCGGTGGCGAAGCGGCCGACGGGATCGATTTTCAAACCGTTTGTGTATGCGGCGGCGATGAACACGGCGCTGGACGGATCGCAGACGGTGCTAACTCCGGCGTCGGTGGTGACGGACGCGCCCTCGAGCTTCGCCTACGGCGATCAGATCTACGAACCGCGCAATTACAAAGAGGAGTATCACGGCGATGTGTCGCTGCGCTACGCGCTGGCGATGTCGCTGAACAACGCGACGGTGAAGGTGGCCGAGGAGGTCGGGTACGAGAAGGTGGCGGACCTGGCGCGGTCGGCGGGGATTGCGTCGGTGAAGGCGACTCCGGCGATGGCGCTGGGATCGTATGACGCGTCGCCACTGGACATGACGGGCGCGTACACGTCGTTTGCGAATAATGGAATTAGGCTGTCGCCGGTTCTGTTGCGCTCGGTGCGCACTGGGAAGGGCGACGTGATTGCGAACTATACGACGGACCAGCGGCAGGTGCTGGATCCGCGGATTGCTTACGTCATGACCAACATGATGGAAGGCGTGATCAATAACGGGCTGGGATATACGGCGGTGCGGCTGCGAGGGTTTACCCTGCCGGCGGCTGGAAAGACGGGCAGTTCGCATGATGGGTGGTTCGCGGGATACACGTCGAACCTGCTGTGCATTGTGTGGGTGGGGTATGACGACTACAGCGACCTGCGCCTGAGCGGCGCGATGACGGCGGCACCCATCTGGACGGAGTTCATGAAGAAGGCGGCTGCCCTGCCGCAGTACGCGGACATGAAGGAGTTCCAGCAGCCGACGGGCGTGGTGGACGTGCAGCTGGACAAGGCCACAAACCGGCTGGCTACGCCAAACTGTACGGACGATTACGTTTCCGCGTTCGTGGCGGGAACGGAGCCGCGCGATACCTGCGACGCGCAAGAGGGCATGAAGGGGTTCTTCTCGCGCATGTTTGGTGGCGATAAGGCAGTCCAGCCGCAGCCAGCGCAGGCGGCGAATGGGGACGATCCCAATAATCCCCAGGACCCTAAGAAAAAGAAGGGGTTATTCGGCAAGATCGCAGGAATTTTTAAGGATGACAAAACGGCGGCTCCGGTGTCTAAACCAGCAGATAGCGGGCAGACGGCGCCGCACTGAAGAGTTTTAGGTCCGGGGCTGGTGCGATCTCGTGGGGGGCGTTGGTTGGCACCTGGAACGCGAGACTCGGCCCCGGAAAAGCGTAATCCTGCACCAAAATCTTCGCCGACTGCCTAAAACTGTGCCAGAATGTGTGCACTAGCTGGGGGTGGCCTATGTCGTCCTGCCCGAGAGTTTGGCTGGTTCCCGTCTCGCTTTTCACAGTTTTGGTCTGCGCCCTGTCGAGTGTGTCATGGGGGCAGGGTTCCCACTCCGAACAAGTTCAGATCAAGCCGCCGCTGCTGCGGACGATTGATCCTCCGGCGCCGGACGCCACGGCGGCGGATCTGGAGGCGCGAGCGGAGCAGTTGCGCGCATCGAAGCTTTATCTGGATGCGCTCGACTACTATCGCGCGGCGCTGGCCAAGCAACCGAACTCGCCGAGTTTGCTGAACAAGATCGGCATCACTGAGCTGATGATGCAGCGCTATCGCGAGGCGAAGAAATCGTTCGATCAGGCGATCAAATATGACCGCAAGTATGCCGACGCTTATAACAATCGGGGCGTGGTGTTCTACGAGGAGCAGAAGTACGGCGCGGCGGTGAAGGAGTACCGGAGGGCGATCGCGCTGGACGGAAATTCGGCGTCGTTCTTTAGCAATCTGGGCGCGGCGCTTTTCGCCAAGAAGGAGTTCGATCCGGCGGTGCAAGCTTACGATCGCGCCCTGGCCCTCGATCCCGACGTGTTTGAGCGGACGCAGCGCGGCGGAGTGCAGGCGCAGTTGCCCAGTCCGGGAGATCGAGCGCGCTACGACTTCCTTGTGGCGAAACTGTACGCCAAGATGGGCTACTCGGACCGGTCGCTGGAATATTTGAAGAAGGCGATGGAAGAGGGATACAAAGATCTCAACAATGTTTATAAGGATGCGGAATTTGCCGCATTGCGAAAAGATAAACGGTTTACGGAACTGATGGCGGCGAAACCTCCAGTGTTGTAGGAAGGAGATCGCAGCCACATCCGCCGCTTCGCGGCTTTGGGCAGGCTTGGATTGCGGGCCCTCCCGTCGCCCGTTCTCATGCGCATTTTGGCCAACAGGGCTGTGGGAATCCTCGGCGGCACTCTCACTAATTTTCCTGCTCACGTCGAAATGGGCGAGGGCTCAACGACGTGCGGCTTCGAGCTGTATGCGAAGATTTTACAAAGGTTTACAAAAATAGACGGAACTTCGGCGGGTTCCGGTGTTTAATTTCTCCACATACTCCTGAAAACAACAGGGTGAGTAAGGAGAAACGGTAACCCATCGGATGCTGACCCGAGCACGCCCCAAGCAAGCATCCGGTGGGTTTTTTGTTTGGAGCTCTTAGCTCAAAACTAAAGAACGAAGCGCTTGCCTCAAGGCCGCATTCCCTGTGTGCTCAGGGGCGAGCCCGCAAGGTTCGGTTCCAGCTAAAGGCTTAAGAGCTTGCTTTCGGGCTGCTCTCGCCGAGGTAGGCTTCTACGATCTTCTTCCATTTGCCTTGGGCTTTGAGGATGAACTCTACGGCGTCGCGGAGGGCGCCGTCGCCGCCGGCGTGGGGCGTGACGTAGTGGGATTGCTGCTTGACTTCGGCGCGGGCGTTTCTTACGGCGATGGCCAGGCCTGCGGTGCGCATGGCGGGGAGGTCGATGACGTCGTCGCCGACGAACGCGGCTTCTTCTGGTTTCAATCCTGCCTCTTTCACAACTTCTTCGAAGCAAGTGCGCTTGTCCTGGATTCCCTGGCGGACGTATTCGAGTTTCAGGTCGCGGGCGCGGAGGGCGACAGTTTCGGAGATGCGCTTGGTGATGAGTCCGGTCTTGATGCCGGCGAGGCGGGCGAGGGAAATCGAGGTGCCGTCGTGGGCGTGGAAGCCTTTGGCTTCGAGCAAGGTCTGGCTGTGGAAGCCGAATCCGCCCTGGCCGGAGTGTTGGGCGGAGCGCGCTTGCGCCTTCTGATCGAGGACGCTTGGCTGCGATCCGGCGGGGGCGGGGAAGATGAAGAGTTTGCCGTCGGTGAGGACGCCGTCGACGTCGAAGAGGAGGAGCTTGATTTTGCGGGCGCGGGCTTGAGGGGAGAGTTTGGCCATCGGCGGGATTTTAGCAGCCTTTGCGGCGAGGCTGGGGGCCTGGCAACTCGGGTCAATGATAAGGCGATACTACGCCACCTGCGCGGGCCTGCTACCATTGCCGCATGTTTAATTTTGGGAAACCGAAAACAGCTGGCGACTGGATAGTTCACATCGCGGGGGCCATCGTCGCGATGTTCCTTGTCTGGTGGATGCTTCGGATGTACGTACTGTGAATGCACTCAAAAGCGCTCCCGCGTGGTCAATGCATTATGAAAGAGCGGCCCGCTTCAGAAGGTGGAAGCTGGATGTGGCGCCGCCTCCGCTGCGCGGCGCTGTGCAGGGGCTTCGCTCCGCTACCGCGGCGCTAGGGCAGGGAACGAGAGTGGCCTGCGAAGCCGCGATCGTTTGCCACGACCCACTCTGGACAGATTCAGAACAGCTGTCGGACCGGAAGTTCCTCAAAGCTAGAATGCATTACTTAATTTACTCAACGAACTGGTGGTAGGCTAGGCACGGTAATTGACGTCATCAGCTCATTACACGCATTGACCCGTTGGGCCGGCCTGGAGATGACTCGGGGCCTAGTGAGGTCACCCCTTCACGTAGGCGAGTTTGGCGGCTACTTTGCCGTCGCGGACGGTGAAGATATCGACGCCGCGAAGGTGCCAGGGTTGGCCGTTGCGCATCTTGCGATAGACCCACAGCACCACGGCCCGATTGCCACTCACGATGATTTCCTCGGCGTCGAAGTGTGCATCGGAATTGCGCGCGAACCATCCGCGCCAGAAGTCGATGACGGCGGCTTTGCCGTCGATGCGCCGGCCATCGGGGGCGGGGGATGTGTCCTCGAAGACCGTGTCTTCGGTCAAGAACGCTGCCAGGGCGTCGGCGTCGTGACGGTTGAAGGCTTCGTTGAAATTGTTGATCGCCGTGCGCGTCGACTGCCCCTGGGACTGCGCATTCTGCTCGTGGCTCATGGGAACCTCGTGGGTCTTGCCGGTTGAGAGCAAACCTCCGAACAGCACCACGGCATACAATATCACCAAGGGATGGCGATTTGCGGAGCGCATCATTCAACCTCCTGCGGGGTCTTTGCTCAGGGAATCCGTCTCCCAGTGGGGTTCATTCTAGCTTGGGATTGTTGGCTGGGTGATGCAGTGTGACTTGAGCAGAGCGGAAGGGGAACCGGCGGGCTTTTCGAGACCAGTGCAGGTGCGCGAGATCCTTCCGTCCACCTGGAAAGCGGTTCCGGTCAGGATGACGCCACGGGTGAGGGAGGGTCCTGCGACAGTCAAATGCAGCCTGTTGGCGAACATTTGGCGAAACTGGCGGTTCGGGCTAGAATATGCGGATGCAGTCCCTTCCTGAGTCGCTGGCCTGGGCGCACCCTTTGGTGGCGGAGTGGTTTGTGGGGAAGTTTGGGACGCCCACGGAGCCTCAGGAGCAGGGGTGGCCGCACATTCTCGCCGGGCGGACCACGTTGATTTCGGCGCCGACCGGGTCGGGGAAAACGCTTGCGGCATTTCTCGCTTGCATTGACCGGCTGGTGCGCAAGGCACTGGCTGGGAATTTGTCCGACCGGACGGAAGTGCTTTACGTTTCTCCCCTGAAGGCGCTGGGCAACGACATCCAAAAAAATCTCGAAATCCCGCTGGGGGAGATTCTTGCCTTGGCAGGCGAGCGCGGATTGCTGATGCCGGAGATTCGCACGGCGGTGCGGACCGGGGACACGCTGCAGCCGGAGCGGCGGGCGATGCTGAAGAGGCCTCCCCATATTCTGGTGACGACGCCGGAGTCACTCTACATTCTGCTGACTGCAGACAAGAGCCGGGGGATCTTGCGCGATGTCGAGACGGTGATTGTCGACGAGATTCACGCGGTCGCGGATGACAAGCGCGGGGCGCATCTGGCGCTGTCGCTGGAGCGGCTGGAGGCGCTGTGTTACAGGGCACCGGTGAGGATTGGGCTGTCGGCGACGCAGAAGCCGATTGAGGAAGTGGCGCATTTTCTGACGGGAAGCGGGCGGGCGGCTCCCGTCATCGTTGACATCGGGCACAAGAGGAAGCTGGATCTGGGGATTGAAGTGCCGCCGATGCCGCTGGGGCCGGTGGCGTCGAATGAGTTGTGGGATGCGATTTATGACCGGCTGGTCGAGTTGGTGGCGCAGCATCGGTCGACGCTGGTGTTTGTGAATACTCGGCGGATGGCGGAGAGGTTGTGCCATGAATTAGGCGAGCGCATCGGGGAAGAAAATGTGGCGGCGCATCATGGCTCGCTGTCGCGCAAACTGCGGCTGGCGGCAGAGAAGAAACTGAAAGAAGGGCAGGTGCGGGTGCTGGTGGCGACGGCCTCGCTGGAGTTGGGAATTGATGTGGGAACCGTGGACTTGGCGGTACAGATTAATTCTCCGCGGGCGATTGCGGTGGCGCTACAGCGCGTGGGGCGGTCGGGACACTGGCGGGGCGCGGTTCCGAAGGGAAGATTCTTTGTTACGACCCGCGATGATTTGATGGAATGCGCTGCGTTAGTGCGGGCGATCAAGCAGGGGGACTTGGACCGGCTGATCATTCCGGAGGCTCCGCGGGACGTGCTGGCGCAGCAGATTGTGGCGGCTTGTTCCGCGGAGGAGTGGGACGAGGATGCGATGTTTGCGCTGGCGCGACGGGCTTATCCGTATCGGGGGCTGACGCGGGAGACGTTTGATTCGATTCTCGAAATGCTTTCCGAGGGGATTGCGGCGAAGCGCGGGCGGTACGGGGCTTATGTGCATCGCGATCGGGTGAATGGGAAGTTGCGGGCGCGGCGCGGGGCGCGGCTGGCGGCCATCACTAGCGGCGGAGCGATTCCGGACAACTCTCTGTATACCGTGGTCGCGGAGCCTGAGGGGATTGTGGTGGGCTCGGTGGATGAAGACTTTGCGGTCGAGAGCATGGCTGGAGAAGTCATGCTGCTGGGGAACAGTTCGTGGCGGATCCGGCGCATTGAGACCAACGCAGGTCGGATGCTGGTGGAAGACGCACACGGCGCGCCGCCGGGAATTCCGTTCTGGCGGGGAGAGGCTCCGGCGCGGACGCAGGAACTGTCGGCGCATGTGGGAGAGTTGCGGGAAAAAATCAGCGAGAGGTTGCTCCGGACTTCTCCGGTGGGATTTTCGGCAACGCAGCCGGAAGTGGCTGCGACGGTTTCGTGGCTCAAAGAAGAGTGTGGGCTGGATGATTCGGGCGCGGAGCAGGCCATTGAGTATGTGCTGCAGGGGCGCGCGGTGCTGGGAGCGGTGCCGACTCAGACCACCGTGATTGCCGAGCGGTTTTTCGATGAAGGTGGAGGGATGCAGTTGGTGATCCACGCACCGTTTGGCGGGCGGATCAACAAGGCCTGGGGGCTTTCGCTGCGGAAGCGGTTTTGCGTGGGATTCAATTTTGAGTTGCAGGCGGCGGCAACCGATAACGGGCTGAACATCGCGCTGGCTGAGCAGCATAGTTTTCCGCTGGGCGATGTATTTCATTTCCTGCAGGCCGAAACGGTGCAGCCGATTCTGGAGCAGGCGGCGCTGGATTCTCCGATATTTGCCACGCGCTGGCGGTGGGATGCGAACCGGGCGCTGGCGCTGCTGCGTTTTCAGAATGGCAAGAAAGTTCCGCCCCAGATTCAGCGGATGCGGTCGGATGATCTGCTGGCGTCGGTGTTTCCGGATGCGGCCGCGTGCTTCGAAAACATTGAGGGGGAGCGGCAGATTCCGGATCATCCTTTGGTGGGCGAGGTCATGAAGGATGTGCTCACCGAGGCGATGGATGTGGAGGGATTGAAGTCGCTACTGCGGGGGATGGCGTCGGGAGCGATTCGCGTGATTGCAGTGGATACGCCGGTGCCATCGCAGTTTTCGCACGAGATTCTGAATGCGAATCCGTATGCCTATCTGGACGACGCGCCCCTGGAGGAGCGGCGGGCGCGGGCTGTGAATATGCGGCGGGTGCTGCCGGAATCGGTGCTGGAGGAAGTGGGAGGGCTGGACGCGGGCGCGATTGCGCAGGTGCGGGACGAGGCTTGGCCGGATGTGCGGGACGCGGATGAGTTGCATGATGTGCTGCATACGCTGGTGGCGCTGCCGGAGGAGTTGGGGGCCGAGGAGGGACGTCGCGCTTCGCTTGACCGGACGGCCGAAGGCGTCGGTCCCTACGTGAGCCTCGCTCAGGGTCGGTGGTCGGCATATTTCGAACGACTGGTGAATGAGGGGCGGGCTGGGGTGGCGTTTGACTCCGGGGGCGAGAAGCCCCCGGGACAGCCGGCGGGCCGCCGGCGCTACTGGGTGGCGGCTGAGCGAGCGCGCAGCTTTACAGCGCTGTTTCCTTCGGCTCGGTTTGAGCAGACTTTGTCGGAGGTCGAGTCGGGAGAGATTTCTCGCGATGATGCTTTGCTTACGCTGGTGACGGGGTGGATGTCGCATGTGGGGCCGTCTACGGCTTCGCAACTTGGGTCTTCGTTGGGGTTGGCGGCTTCTGATGTGGAGAAGGCTTTGTTGCGCATGGAGGCTAGCGGGACTGTGCTGCGGGGCAGGTTCACTGGTGCTGCCGGCACGCGGGCGGGGGCGTCCGCGCCACATAAAGACGAAGCGGAGATCGAGTGGTGTGAGCGGCGATTGCTGGCGCGGATTCACCGGCTGACGGTGGGGATGCTGCGGAAGCAGATTGAGCCCGTTACGGCTGCGGCGTTTATGCGGTGGCTGATGCGGTGGCAGCATGTGGCTCCGGGGACGCAGGTTGCGGGGGAGCGCGGGACGCTGGAAGTGCTGCAGCAGATGCAGGGGTTTGAGATTCCGGCGAATGCGTGGGAGCGGCAGGTGCTGGCGCGCAGGATTGTCGACTACGATCCGAAGTGGCTCGACCAGCTTTGCCTGACGGGAGCAGTGGGGTGGGGAAGGTTGTCGCCGCATCCGGCGACGGTGGATGCGGCTGCTACGGGTAACGGGACCGGAGACGCGCCGGCAGCGCGGCAGCGGCGGGTGATTCCGACCAGCGTAGCGCCGATTACATTTTTTGTGCGCGAAGAAGCGGATTGGATGATTCCGCGGCACGCCGCTGGGGATGAGGCTGAGTCGCGTGGGTTGAGTCATGGGGCGCAACTTGTGCTGGAGTTTTTGCGGCAGCGTGGGGCATCGTTCTTTGCGGACATTGTGCGCGGGACCGGCAAGCTCAAGGCGGAGATTGAGACTGGCTTGTGGGAGCTGGTTGCTGCTGGATTAGTGACGGCGGATGGGTTCGACAATCTGCGGGCGTTGATTGATCCGAAGCGGCGGGCGGGGCAGGGTAGTGGGAAGACTACTCGTCCTCGACACAGTTCAGGGCGGTGGGCGCTGCTGCACGCAGATGCGGCAGTGGAGAGGCCGCGAGCAGTCGAGGCTGCGTGCTGGATGCTGTTGCGGCGGTATGGGATCGTGATTCGCGATTTGCTGGCGCGGGAGTCGAACTTGCCGCCGTGGCGCGAGTTGCTGATGGGATTCCGGCGGCTGGAAGATCGAGGGGAGATTCGCGGTGGGCGTTTTGTGGATGGGTTCCTGGGTGAGCAGTTCGCTCTGCCGGTCGCGGTGGAGTCGGTGCGCGGGATGCGGGGGCTGCCGTTGAGCGGAGAGACGATGACGCTGTCGGCGGCGGATCCTCTGAATCTGTTGGGGATTCTGGTGCCGGGGGAGAGAGTACCGGCGATTTCGGGGCGGACGGTGAGTTATCGGGATGGGGTTGGGGTTTCGGCGGTGGATTCGAGGATTCCGGACCAAGGCGCGTCCGGGAAGGCGGCGAGTTAGCCAGTGGGGAGTGCTCGGGTGTGGGGCAATGGTGAGGCGGGGTGGGGTGGAGTTACCACAACGAAGTTTGTGTCGTCCCTCCGAGACTTGTGCCATCTTCCTGGCTCGCCCCAGCGCTGAAGCGCTGGGCTAAGTTGTGTCGCAGCTCTGCGGCTGCTCGCGGGGCGGGTCCGGCCGCGCGCGAGTGCGGATCCAGCTGCAAGTGCGGCTGCGGGTGCTAGCGGGAGTTTACTGACTGCGATCAAGCAAGGGTAGCAGCAGTTCTGCGAACTCATTGCGTCGTATAGAGTTGTGCGATCCCGGTCGCGACCGATTGTGTATTACCCTTTCTCAACCAGG
>Ga0181532_10000147_pt1 | contig 69573 bp, 62 predicted proteins | sample PEATcosm2014_Bin_33_FD_119768 | JGI IMG/M metagenome (GOLD analysis project Ga0181532, IMG submission 119768) | Peatland microbial communities from MTU Mesocosm Facility, Houghton, MI, USA - PEATcosm2014_Bin11_30_metaG | ecosystem: Environmental > Terrestrial > Soil > Wetlands > Peat | place... | reverse complement strand
TGCCGGATGCCGGGGTCGAGAACCGCCGCGATTTTAAGCTGAAGCTTGCGCAGCGCATCCGAGCCCTCCAGCCACGCACGGTGATTCTACCCTATTGGGAAGGGCGCCATCCGGACCACTATACGGCCGGCCAAATCGGCTACGAAGCGTGCTTCCTTGCCGGCCTGGCCAAGCTGCCGCTCGACGGCGCGCCGCATCGTCCGCACAAGATCATCTATTCGTCGCTGTACGTGCCCGCCGTGCTTCCCACCTTCGTGGTTGACATCACCGGCCAGTTCGAACGAAAGGTCAAAGCGGTCCTTTGCTTTGGTTCGCAGTTTTCGCCTCGGCAGGATTGGCAAAATCTGTTCCCCTCGCGTGCCGATTGCCGCGAACGTCTGGCGGCCCAAGCCCGTCATTTCGGGGACATGATCGGTGTGCGCTACGGTGAGCCGTTCGTCACCCGCGAGATCGCCGCCGTGGACGATCTGGTGGAGATGCCGGTGCGGTCGGTTTAACGTCCTTCGCAATGATCTGCCCCGGCCACCTCACCGAATAGCCCTCTCCGTTGGAAAATGTGACGAATCAACCGGATGTCATCCTGAGCGTAGCGAAGAATCTCTGCAGTCGTTCGTAAATCACTGTAGGGAACTGCGGAGATCCTTCGCTACGCTCAGGATGACACTTCCGGGTTTTGTCACAGAGCTTTTTGGGGAGAGACTTCTTGATCTGACTTGGCTTCAAAGGTGATTCGACGGACCCCTAGGCCGCACGAATGCGGTTCTTCCACCTGTTATGCACGAACCAGACGGCGGCAATGATAATCAGGACGGCCAGGACGGTGTCGAAGCGGTGGAAGTACGCCCGCAGAGTTTCCCAGCGCTGGCCAAGCTTCATGCCCGCGTAGGCCAAGGCGAGGCGCCAGGGAAGGGAACCGAGGAAAGTAAACAGGTTAAAGCGCAGAAAGTTCATGCGCGACACGCCGGCCGGAAAGGCGATGAAGGTCCGAATCACGGGCAGCAGGCGCGCCAGGAATACCGCCCAATCGCCGTAGCGGCCAAAGAAGCGGTCCGCCATCTCCAAATCGTGGTGGGTGACGAGAACATAGCGGCCGTATTTCTCTACGAGCGGCCGTCCTCCCCATGCACCCACGTAGTACGCTACCAGCGAGCCGAGGTTGCAGCCCACGGCGCCGGCAATCGCCACCCACACAAGTTTAAATCGACCCACGGAGACGAGATACCCTGAGAAGGGCATTATGACTTCTGAAGGCAGGGGTATGCACGCTGACTCAATGCCCATCAGCAGCACGATTCCCAGGTAGCCAGAGTGTGAGATCACCGAAATGATGAAGCTTGCAAGATACTCGAAGAAGGTTGTGACCATGACGCGCAATAATCTAACCTCTCCAGGTGCGGGAGTCAATTGCCGCCGAATCTGGCAAGCCCTACCCCTACACCGAATGGAGTTACTCGAACGCCGGCCTTTTTACGCATATTCAAGTGAAAGGTCACGAACCGAGGCGCGAACTGGATTCATACGGAAACGCTTCGTCCATGCATCGGCGTACCGTGGGCATTCTACCCGCGCTACGATTGCACGGCAGGGAAGCGGGCTGGAACTGAATTTTCTCGAACCCCAAGGCCGCTCCGAACGTAATTAGACAGTGAGGAGTAAGGAGGCGCGATGGAAAATCTGCTTCGCGACATTAAGCACGGTCTAGGATCCCTGCTGCGCGACAAGGGGTTTAGCGCCACGGTGATGCTGACGCTGGCCATTGGCATTGCCGCTTACACTGCCACCTTCGCGATCGTAAATTCGGTCTTATTGCGGCCGCTGCCGGGCCCAAACGCCGACTCCATCGTACTGATGTCCAATGAGTATCCTAAGGCCGGCGCCCCGGATCAGAGTATCAGCGCCGCTCCTGATTACTACGATCGCCTTCGCGTTGTGACGGCTTTGCAGGAACAAGCCTTGTTCGGGGAGAACGATACGACGCTGGACATCAACGGCTCACCGGAGAGAATTGAGGCCATGAACGTGACCCCGTCGTTTTTCAAGGTGGTGGGGATATTTCCGGCCCGCGGCCGAGCATTTACCGCGGAGGAAGGCGAAGTCGGCAACGAGTACAAGGTGATCCTTAGCGATGCGCTTTGGCATCAGCTCTACGGCGGCGATCCCTCCGCCATGGGACGCGAACTGCGTCTGGGCGGCACGCCTTTCACCATCGTGGGAGTCATGCCCAAAGACTTCGTCTTTGTAGACCCTCAGGTCCGTCTCTGGGTGCCCGTGGCGTTCACCCCCCAGCAGAAAACCGAGTATCACAACAACGAGTGGGGCAATATCGGGCGGCTGAAGCCGGGCGCCACCATCGCTCAGGTCCAGGCGCAGGTCAACGCTCTCAACGCTGCCAACCTGGAACGCTTTCCTGCCTTCAAAGACTTCCTCGTCAATGCGGGGTATTACACCAGGGTGGAGCCGCTTCAGCATGAACTGGTCAAAAGCGTAGAGAGCGCGCTTTACCTGCTGTGGGGAGGAGCGGTGTTCGTGCTGCTCATTGGCGGATTAAATGTCACCAACCTGGCGCTGGCGCGTTCGAGCGCCCGCAGCAAGGAAATTGCTACACGCCTGGCGCTGGGCGCGGGCCGTGCCCAGATCGCGCGCCAGACGATCGTTGAAAACGTGCTGCTGGCGGGAGCAGGCGGCGTCGCCGGCGTGCTGCTTGGTCGAGCCCTTTTGGGGGCCGTGGCGGCGATGGGGCTCGGTCAGTTTCCCCGGGCGTACGAAGTCCGCATCGACGGTACCGTGGTTCTTGTCAGCCTGGCACTGGCGGTCGGCGTAGGTGTGCTGGTGGGACTTCTGCCGCTTGCGAGCGCCTTCAAAATCAATCTGACAAGCACCTTGCGCGACAGCGGACGCACGGGTACGGGCGGCGTCGGGACGCGCAGGCTGCGCCAGGGCTTGGTAAGCGCAGAGATTGGGCCGGCCTTTGTGCTCCTGGCCGGAGCCGGACTGCTGCTAGCCAGCTTTCGACACTTGCTGGCGGTCAATCCGGGCTTCAACACCAGCGGAGTGCTGACGGCGTCCGTCACCGCGCCGGCCTCCCGGTACCGCAGTGGCGGGGATTTGCGGACCCTTATGAACCGGGAGCTGGATTCGATCCGGCAACAGCCCGGCGTGGTCACGGCCGGGGCAACCAACGACATCCCCTTCGGCAACAACGAAAACGACAACATCATCATGGCCGAGGGTTACGTTATGAAGCCGGGCGAGTCCTTATTCTCTCCGTACAGTGTTGCAGTCACGCCGGGCTACTTCGAGACAATGAACATCGCCCTCGAACGCGGGCGCTACTTCGATGAGCGGGACAACGAGAGCGCTTCGCAGACGGTCATTGTCGATGAACAGCTGGCCCGGCACTTCTGGCCGAAGCTCGATCCGATCGGACACCGGATGTACCAATCCGACAACCTGAATGAGCCCACCAAGGCCAGCGCGCACACAAGCTGGTATCAGGTGGTTGGGGTGGTCCACTCCATCACCCAGGAAGACTTGGCCGGAACCAGAAATGGGTTCGGCGCTTACTACCTGCCGTATGCGCAGCATCCGACTTCAAATTATACGTTTGCCATCAGGACCGCCGGCGCACCAGGCGGCGCCGCGAGTACGCTCCGCAAGGCGATCGCCCGCATCGACCCGGAGTTGGCGCTGTTCGACGTGAAGACCATGGACGAGCGCACCGCGCTCTCCATGGCATCCCGCCGCGCCTCGCTGACACTGGCCCTGGCGTTTGGCGGATTGGCGTTGTTCCTTGCGGCGATCGGCATCTATGGGGTCCTTGCCTACCTGGTAACGCAGCGGAGGCGCGAGATCGCTATCCGCATGGCCCTTGGCAGCACGACAACGGCGGTGGTGAAATTAGTCCTCAGGGAAGGCATGACTCTGGTCGGCATCGGATTGGCAGTAGGATTCGCCGGCGCTGCGGCGCTGCAAAAGGCGGTTGCGAGCCAAATCTACGGAGTTCGTCCTTCCGATCCGCTCGTAATCGGCGGCGTGAGTCTCCTGTTGGGAGTTGTCGCGCTGGCCGCCTGCGCAGCGCCCGCGGAACGCGCCACACGCGTCGACCCCATCGAAGTCTTGCGCCAGGAATAACCGTGGCCGTGCAGCACGCAGGGGCAATCCGTCAATTGACGGATTGCCCAGGGCGGCCACAAGGGCCGCCCCTACTGTGATGCTATTTCGAGCACCCGGTCGATTTCCGCCTCGGTATTGTAGAAGTGGGGAGAGATCCTGACCATCCCGCAGCGCGCCGCCACTTGTACGCGATGCGCCAGGAAGGATTCCAGGAGGCCCTCGGCGGTGCCTTGGCGGGGAACAAAGGAGACAATCCCGGAGGCTCCTTCCCGTGACTGGGGGCCGAATACCGAATGGCCGCGCTTGAGCAATCCGCGGCGCAGGCGATCGGTTAAATCCAGAACACGCTCGGCGATATTCGGTATTCCTACCTCCAGCAGGAAGTCAACTGCGGCCCCCAAGCCATAGATTCCAACCGTGTTAAGCGTCCCGCATTCGTACCGGCGGGCGTCGTCTCGCCAGGCCAGTTCGCGCTTGGTGAAATCGGCCCAATAGCGCACTCCCCACCATCCGACCTCCGTCGGCGTGATCCTGTCCATCACCTGCCGATTGACATAAAGTACTCCGGCGCCTTCCGGGCCCAGCAGCCATTTGTGCCCGTCGGCAGCCAAGCCGGCAATCTGCGCCGCCTTCACATCCAGGGGGAACGCCCCCAGCCCCTGGATCGCGTCAACAAACAGCAGACATCCCTGTGCAGCGCAAGCTTGACCCAGTTTCTCAAGGTCCAGCCGAAATCCGCTGAGGTAATCGACGAAGCTGACCGCCACCAAGCGCGTACGGGAAGACAGCGCGCCTACAATCGAGTCCGGACTGACGCGGCCTTGTTCCGGCCGGACCAACCGCAGGACCACGCCGCGCTTTTCCAGGGCCTTCCAGGCATAGTAGTTAGAAGGGAATTCGCCTTCGATTGAAACGATCTCGTCCCCCGGTCTCCACTCGAGGCCGTTGGCGAAGGTGGAGACCCCTTCAGAAGTGTTTTTGGTGAGGGCGATTTCGCCCTGGTCCGCGTTGAGCAACTGCGCCAGCGAGCGTCGCGTGGCATCGTATGCACGGACCCACTGCCGCCAGTTTTCGGCGCCGCGCTGGTGGACTTCGTCAAGCTGTCCAACCATCGCGTCCCGCACCCTCCGCGAAAGGGGCGACACGGCGGCGTGGTTCATGTAAACCAAAGATCCAGTAACTGGGAATTGCGAACGATAATGATCGACGTCAATACGCATAAGTGGCATCTCGGAGAATTTGTGGTCAGCCAATCAGTATACATGCTGCGAGCTGAAGCGGCCAAGTCCAGAGGCGTGAGATGAATGTCTGCGCGTCGACATCTTCTCGCGTGAGCGATTGCAAGTTTTCAACATTAACTTGAAATTACCACCTTATCAGCCTGCCTAATAAGCTGTTCTTAAGGCCCGGCCGTGAGCCGCCATTCCTTCCGCACCTCGGCGCAGGATCTCGGTATTTCGCTCGGGCGGTCGGAGGTTCCGGCTACCATAACGCCCAGGGAAGAGGAGCAAAAGAGCGGCTTAGGAGAGGATTTGGGAGCACTTGGCGCATAATCACTATGTCTGATAAGGTATGTTATGTTAACTAAGAGATGGGTTCGATTTCCGGCGTTCTGGCAAGTCCCCTTACAGCCTCGGCTTACGGAACACGGCGCAGTAGCCGTGGTTGGGCCAATCGTTGAGGGTTTGGACTCCCTGGAAGCCTGCGGAAGTAAGCTCCTCAACCAGGAGTTTCTGCGGCATGCCGTGGCCGCCCCGGTCCTGCGGAACGCCGTCGGGCGGCTTGGAGTTGGCGGGCGGCTCATCGTCCAACTGCTGAAGATTCGTGACCAGTTTGTCGTCGAGTTCAGTGGAGTAAATCTTACCGAGGCGCTTTGCCGCCGCCAGGGTTAACTGGCCGTGTCCGGCCCCGATCTCCGCCACGGTGCCGGTAGGCTGCCAATCCAGCAGCACGGCGAGGCGGTCGGCCTCCTTCTGGTAGACGCCCATGTCTTGGGCGAGGCTAAGAAAGGGTTGAAACACGACGAGGGCCGCGAAAACGATCAGGGAGGGTTGGCCGCTTTTAGGCGCCTTGGGTTTAACATCTGAATCATCACGTAGTACTTGAAGTCAGCGATCCGGAACCCCGACCTTTAGGTCGGCATCCCTCGTGCCGATCTAGAGGTCAGCGCTACGGCCACGGCGGTCGTTCCTTCGCAACGCTTAGGACGGGCTCTGCCGGTGAGTTCGTGCGCGGGCGGGCCCCCCGCACCCCATCCGGCGCTACCTCAGGACTGAGTTGCCCCTTGGAAGACCTCGCGCAGGCGCCGGGCAACGATCACGTCCTCATCCGGTTTCAGCATCCAGACACCCACCGTGACGAAATTAGGACCTACGGCGGGATTCAACTCAATTCGGGGACTTCCCTGCCGCATTTTGTCCATAATTTGCTGACCCGTCAAGCCGATCCGGTTCTGGTCAAAATTAACCTGCAAGTGCGGAACGCGGTTGGCGATGGGAGGAACGAAGATCTTGGTCTCGACGGTAGGAACAGACTTCACCTGGGCGGCGATCTTCTCCGCGCGTTTCTGGAACTCCGAAATCATCGCCGCTTCGTCCTGACTCAGGAACCAATCCACAGCCGCGACCATGCCCACGATCTCTTCCTTCCCGACCTTCATGCCGCGGCCCACCGTATTGCCATAGGGGTTGTTGTTCTTTACAGCGTATTCGATCAGGTCCTTCTTCCCCAGCAGCAAGCCGGTGCACTGCGGGCCGCGAATTCCCTTTCCGCCCGAGAACGTCACGAGATCAAATCCCATCTGCGTGTAATTCCAGAGATTGGAGATGGGGGGCACATCGGCGGCGGCATCGTTGAAACACGGCACATTGTGTTTGTGGGCCACGCGCACCCAGTCTTCGCGGCTGATTTGGCCGCCTTCAGCGGCGTTAAAGAAGTGGGCCATCACGGTGTTCTCGTTAAACGCCGCCTCATAGTCGGCCAGCGTTTCCACGTTGACGAACTTGATGCCGCAATTGCGCAGAGCGTGGTCGTAGCCGTAGCGATGGGTCTTCTGAACGATCACCTCATTCTTCAACCCCGTCATGTCGGTCGGCAGATTGACGATCGACTGGTCGTTGCCCATGCTGACGCAAGCGGCCGTTCCCAGCGTCAAGGCGGAGGCGGCGCCGGCCGTCACCATGGCGGCTTCGCACTTCAATTGCTTCGCCAGGTACTCGCCGGCCGCCTTGTGGAGTTCCTGGATATTCACGGGCTGTTGGGCCGCCAAGTTCATCGCGGCCTGCACCTCGTCCGGCAGAATGGAGGCGGAAAGCACCGTGAAAGTTCCCGCCGCGTTGATGAAAGGGGTGACTCCTAGTTTAGCATAGTAGTCTACTCCCTTGACGGGCGCGGTGCGCTTCTTGGCGCGGGCCTCTCCCACCCCGCTGCCATAGGCCAAGGCCCCGCCCGCCATCAGAGTACCACCGGCCCTGCGAAAAAACTTCCTGCGATTAATAGAGTTTGACATGAGTTTCTCCTTTTAGTCGAAAGTCAAGAGTCAAAAGTCGAAAGTGGAGCGTCGGAAGCCCGGGGTCGGAACGTCTCAACTTCAACAACGCTTGACTCTTCAGCCTCGCAACGTCTTGAATTGTCAACTCCTCGACTCTTGGGTTCAGAACTTTCGACTTTCGACTCTCAACTTACTTCGCCTTCACCGCAATGGCCGAAATTTCGATCCGAGCGTTACTCACCAACGCCGCGACCTGCACGGTGGCGCGGGCGGGACGCGGCTCAGGGAAGAACGTCTTGTAAACCTTGTTCATGTCCCCGAATTCGGACAGGTCCGCCATGTAGACGGTTACGGACACAACATCGGACATCTGAAAACCGGCCTGCTCCACGATCTTCTTGATGGCCCCCAGCGCAGCTTCGGTCTGGGGTCCAATTCCCTCAGCCAGCTTGCCGTTGACGGTTCCCTCCTGGCCTGCGACGTACAGCGTGTTGCCCACCAGGATGCCGTTGCTGAACGGCAATCCTTCCGCGGTGCCAGGCGGGTTAATCGCCCGCTTTGCCGAGGAACTCGCGGGATTGCCTGCGGCCATCAGCGAGGCGGACGCAACAAGAGCCATCAGTAGAACTGCCAACTTCAGTAGTAGTTTGTTCATAGTGATAAGTTCTCCTTTGTGCTGCTTTGAAGGTACTTGGGAGCGCGGGCATCCTGCCCGCCCGTCGCGCCGCAATTCCATTCGCCGCTGCTGCGGGCAGGATGCCCGCGCTCCATGGCATTTAATTCCTCGGGAAGTTGTCAGCCCGCGCCGGTTGAGGTGCGCCTATTCCCGGTATGTTGAAATACTGCTTCGGGGCCTTCTCCCACTCGACCATGCTCAGGCCCGAGGGGTCGTAGGAGATCCGTCCCGCACGCACGGTCATGCGGGCAATCAACTTCACGTTTCCATTCATCCTGGCAAGCCCGTTATCGCTGTACCCGAAGTGGCCGTGAAGCACTTCCAAAACCGCCACGTCCGCTTCCCTTCCCACAGATAAAGTTCCCAGTTCCGTATGATGGATTTCTTGCGCCGGATTCACGGTAGACCTTCGAATCAGGTCTTCGATGGGAACACCCATGGCGAGGAATTTAGACATCACCTCGGTCATGCTGAGAACGGTGAAGTCCCCCAAATGTAAATCCGTTGACATGGAATCCGGAATGAAACCCTGCCTTACGGCGGGTACCGCGTTCCGGAACCAGAAGCTCCCAGCTCCATGTCCTACGTCAAATATCACACCGCGCGCCCGCGCCTCGGTCAGGATGGGATTCAGCTTGCCATCCGCGAGCAGGATGGGGAATTGCTGCGCGAAGACGTGGGTGTGAATATCGCCTGGTCGCGCCTTCTTCAGGATCAGGTCGGCGTAGGTTCGATCCGGGCGGGGCCAGAAATCGAACATCACCGGCACGTTGGCCAGATTGCCGCATTCCACGGCGCGGTCCACGGCGGCCCAGGGCTCGTGCAGCGTGTCGGCGGGCTTCTCTGTCCAGTAGTGCGCCGTTTTCACTCCCACTAGGATGTCGGGGAACCTTTTGATCGTGGCCGCGCAGAGCTGCGGGTCCATCTGGTCCACGGTCTGCTCCAGGCCGCCGTTCATGCCGTTGGCGACAATGTTAAGGAAAGCCAGCACTCGCACCTTGGCGTGGTCGATGACTTCCATCTTTTCCTGGAGGAAAGTCTCCGCGCCCGAGGTCCCCGCGTCTACAACCGTCGTCACCCCCGAGTCCAGCGCGATGTCCGCCGGAACGCCCAACGGGGCGGCAGCCGAACGCGCTTCCGGCGCAAACCAATTGAGCGGAACTCCGCCGTGCCCCACATGAAAATGAATATCGATTAGCCCCGGGGTCACATACAGACCTGATACGTCAACCACCTTCCCTGCCTCACTGGCAGGTATATTGTCCGCGACGGCTGCAATCTTCCCCGCCGTGATCGCCACGTCGGCCACGCGATCGACATCGTTGGCCGGGTCGATGACGTGGCCGCCCTTCAAGAGGAGATCGTAGTGCGCCGCCTGCCCTTGCGCGAAAATGTTCGACGCCAAGCCCATGGTGACGGCTACGCCAAACCAGAATAAGACCGATTTTGCCCAACCGGACATATTACATCCCCTTCCCTGCTTTGGGGCCAGAATTTGTGACTGTAAACTGACTCCTCGTCCCACCCGCAACCGTCGTCCCTGGTCGCGGCCGGTGTGCCGTGCCCGCGATGCTGCAACATTCGCGCAGTAGCTTACCCTTCCGCATCCGCGATTACAAGAGCTGTAGGGGCGGCTCGCGAACCGCCCCTGCCGGGGGATCGAAGTGGTTACGGGGGGCTGCTATAAGGGCAGGGGTTTGCCAGGAGACCACGCGCTATGCAACTAGCCCAGTGGGAAAGCTCAGTAGAGGGGCGGGCGCGCAAAGAAGCCGACTCTTGTCTTTCGATCCTCAGCAGCTCTGCGATGCGCCCGACTGCAATCTACGTTAGCTTTGCCGAGTGCTGCCTAGCTTCCGCAACTCGATCACCAAGCGCAAAGCGTCGTTGACGGCTTTTTCACTCCGAAAGGCTTTCCGGACGTCAGGGTCCAGGAGGACAAGATTCGTGCCCGCGTGGTAGCGTTTCGCGTACTTGCCTCGCACGCCACCTTTCAGCAACTGGCCAAGATCATATCCGGGGAGCAATTCGTCGCTCCTACTACTCGTCCTTGCTTTCATACTTCTAGCCTTGCGTGCGGAGTTTCAGGCGGCTCTTGTTCGATTCCATGAAGGCTTTGAGGTCTTCGGCGGCATCCAGCAGCTTCAGCCATTGTTCGTAATAGAGGGTCACCGGAAACCGTCCCAGACCATAAACGCTTACGCCGCCTTTCTCGCCGACTCTAAACTCCAGCTTGCCGGTGCGCTTTGATCCCACTTGCTTCTCGAGCTCAGCAATTTTGGCCAGCAACTCTTCCTGTGTTGGTTCCGCCATTGGATGCATCCTCCTTGTGGTGACAGGCCGCGGTCAGGACTGCATGGAGCGCCGACTGCGTGTACGACAGGATCTGTTCGGCCCTGACCATCCCACTCCAACCCTGGAGCCTATCATAGCCGATTTCGGAAGGCAGTGGTTAGTGGCTAACGGCAGTCCGTCGTCGAAAGGCACCGCTGGTGGTGCGGGAGTCTCCCCCGCTTTGAAGGTGCCAAAAAATCGTAGCGGCGGGTTTATCCCGCCATCGCGGTTCTGAAAATGCTGGATATATGGCGGGGTAAACCCGCCGCTACCTCTCGCGCCGGCGATTTCTTGACGGCTTCACAGCGGGCGTCTCGCCCGCACCACAGGACCACTGGGCCGAAAGTACTCTTGACCGAATTGTGTTCATGTTGGCAAGATGGTAACCTGGGGAAGCGGGAGAGCATCCCGCAGCGGGGATAAGAGCCATGAAGTGTCGAATCACACGAATTGCTGCCCTGGCCATGCTTGTCGCCTGGGGAGTTGGTGTTGTCCTGGCGCAGGACTCATCGAGTCCGGAGTCTTTGGCAGAGATGTCGCGCCAAGCCAAAGCACAGCGGGCAAAGTCGCGTGAAAAATCCAAGGTTTACACCAACGAAGACATCGATGCGCTCCCGCCTCTGCCCATGAGCACTACTGAAGTCCCGCCGGCGGAGCCAACTGCCCAGCCTACAACCGGCAACAAGGTCGGGAACGACGCCCTGAAGGCGCGACCCGCCGAGGCCGGCAGCGAAAAGAAGGGAGAAGAATACTTTCGCGCCCGAATGGGCAAACTCGAGGAGCGTCTCGAGTTGGACCAACGGGAAGTCACGATTCTCCTGCAGACATTGGGCCAGAGCCAGATGATGTATTACTCTGATCCCGTCCAAGGCCTGTTACAGTCGAGCGGGCCCACCGCCATGTCGGACATCCACAGCCGGCAAGACCAGATCGCCAAGAAACAAGCGGACGTTGCTGCGGATCAAGCGGCCATCGATAACCTGCAAGACGAACTGCGCCGCGAGGGTGGCGATCCTGGCTGGCTTCGTAATGTCCCTCCCGGGGAGCCGAGGGTAAGCACGGCAGAGCAGCCCGGAGGCCAGGGCGAGAAAAACTGGGATGCACGGTTCAAGGCGGCGCGCGCCCGGCTAACGGACGCCGAGGAACAGCTTGAGGTCACCCAAGACGAACTAAAACTCCTGCGGATCCAGGATGTGCACGCCATTAACTCCAGCGCGAAAGCGCAGGTGGACGGCAAGGTAAAAGACAAAGAAGACGAGGCAGCGCAGAGGCAACAGGAGAAGGACGAGGCCCAGAAAGCTCTGGATGCGCTGCAGCAAGAATTTGACGCCGCGGGCGCGCAGGAAGATGTTGTGAAGCAGTAGGCGTTACCTAGCACTCACTGGCCGCTACCAAAGGCCCGGAGGGCCGACAGCGAGTAGCCCATGGCGTAAGCCGTGGGATCGAGGAGCGGCCCAGGATTGTATAAGCCCCGAAGGGGCGACAGATCCCCCGGCACTGTTTCTGTCGGCCCTCCGGGGCTGAGCATATGAACGCCGTGCGGCGTCCCACGGCTTACGCCGTGGGCTAATTTCTGGCGCCGCTCCGCGCCTCTAGCATATTCAGCCGAAAATTACCCGGCTTTCTCCGCCAGATGAAGGGCCGCGATCCCGCCGGTAAAATTCACATAACGGACGTTCTGAAAACCTTGCGCACTCAGCAAGTCCGCAAGTGCTTGCTGGTTGGGGAAGCTGGTCACAGAATCGTGAAGATACTGGTAGGGTCCGGGAACGCCGGATATCCAGGTTCCGACCCGCGGCAACAGATTACGGAAATAGAAGCGAAACAGCGGCCCCAAGACTAGCCCTTGGACCTCAGAGAACTCAAGAATGGCCAGCAGCCCGCGAGGCTTGAGCACCCGGCGGATCTCCGCGAGGCCAAGCGTGTAGCTGGCCAAGTTGCGAAAGCCGAAGGCCAGCGTAACGAGATCCAGAAACCCATCCGGAAACGGCAAAGCCAGCGTATCAGCTTCCAAGAAAAACGTCGAATGCCGCCGGGACTTTGTCCTTGCGAGGAGAAGCATGGGGCGGCAGAAGTCCGTTCCGAATACCCTGCCGGCTGAATAATGTGCCAGTTCGAAGGCCAGGTCGCCCGTACCGCAACACAGGTCAGCGGCGCTCGAACCGGGGCGCTCCAGGACGTGGCGCAGAACCTCGGCCGTAGCTTTCCGCCACGCCACGTCTCGGCCCAGCGAAAGGAAATGGTTCAGAAAATCATAACGGGGCGCGACCGCCGCAAACATTTTACGTATGGCGCGGGCAGTGGATTCATTGGTCTTGGGTGAGCCACGATGGCCGGAGAGCGGATGAAGTTGGGCAGGGTCATTCATTTCAACGGTCCCGCTGCACTTCCCGGAACGCAACTTCGGCAAGGCTTGTGGGGACCTGGTCTGAAATCGTGACCTTGCCGATTCGTTCAGGAATGACCCAGTGAATACGCCCGCCGACCGCCTTTTTATCCTGAGGCAACAGATTCAGGATTCGCCGTACCGCAAGGCCTTGGAGGCTGGGCAAGGGGCCGATGTCGCGCACCAGCCGGGCGATTCGCTCGCTTTCGGCGCGCTCGACCGCTCCCAACAACTCTGCCAGGCGCAGCACAATCAGAATCCCCCAACCCACCGCCTCCCCATGCAAGAACCGCCTGTAGCCGCTCGCTTCCTCGAGGGCATGAGCGAAGGTGTGGCCCAGGTTGAGGACCCGGCGCAGACCGGCTTCGCGTTCATCGCGGCTCACCACGTCGACTTTCACCTTTGCCGCTCGCGCCAGCGTATCCGCCAGGCTGCGCGCGTGCTTCGGGAGGAAGTACGAGGACGTGGCTTCAAGCTGTTTGAAAAAGGCGGGCCCCGAAAGGATGGCGTGCTTGGCGACTTCAAAGAAGCCGGAACGAAACGAGCGTTCGTCGAGCGAAGTCAGAACCTCAGGCTCCGCCAGCACCAGGCGGGGCGGGTAGAACGTCCCGAGCAGATTTTTCATGGCCCGTACGTTGACCGCTGTCTTACCGCCGATCGCGCTGTCCACCTGGGCCAAGACCGTAGTAGGAATCTGGACGTAATCGATACCGCGCATGTAAATGGAGGCCACAAAGCCGCCCAGATCGCCAATGACGCCTCCCCCGAAAGCCAGCAGCAGTGAACGCCGGTCGGCCCGCTGCCGTAGTAAATCAGCTCCGACCCGTTCCACCATCGCCATACTCTTCGAGTTCTCTCCGGACGGAACGAACACGGCCCGCGCACTCTTCAGCTTGGTTTCGCGCAGAAATCTCTTTCCCCATCGCTCCCACAACGGCTTCTCCGTGAGGATGAAAATCGCAGAGTATCCGTCGTGAGGAAAATCGGCGAAAGCGCGCCACGCCCCGTGCCCTGCGTTGACGCAGTATTTGAAGCCCTTGGATGTCACCCAGAAGCGTTGCATAGGCAGCTATCAGCCATCAGCTTTCAGCCGTCAGTTCTCAGCTCTCAACATTGGCCCGAAATGTTACTGATACCACGACTGCACGACAAGCCGCAAGCGCGGGCCATTCCCAATCCGTCGATAGTCGGCCGCTGTAGGGGGACGGCTTGCCGTCCCCGCATTTCCGCAGGGCCACACGTGGGTAGGGCAAGCCCTACCCCTACAGCGAGAATTCAACGCTTCTTTTGTACTTGTTGCAGGCTTGTGAGGCGAAGACTATGATTGAAGGGATATGCCCGGAAAGAAAGAACTGCAAGTAGATTTCCTGATTGTGGGGGGCGGGATAGCCGGCACGCGGGCGGCGCTTGAACTCGCGCCAGTCGGCGAGGTGCTCGCTCTCACCAAAGGCGAACTCTACGAATCCAGCACGGAGTACGCGCAAGGAGGCATCGCCGCGGCGCTGGCTGAGGATGATGAAGTAGGACTGCACCTCGAGGACACGCTACGCGCCGGCGACGGCTTGTGCAGCGAAAAAGCAGTGCAAATCCTGGTGAGCGAAGGTCCGCAGCAGATCGAGCGGCTGATAGCCTGGGGAATGCGCTTCGATCGTGAAGGGAATAAGCTGGCCTTCACCCGTGAGGGCGCTCACAGCCGTTCACGCGTCCTGCATGCTCAAGGTGATTCCACCGGCAGCGAAATCCTCCGCGCCTTGATGGCCAGGGCGCGCTCCCGGCGCAGCATCCGGTTCCTGCCGCATTCCTTTGCGGTAGACCTTCTGGTGGAGGATCGGCAAGTTTGCGGAGTGACCTTCCTCGAGGAGAAAAGTTCCACGCTCAAGACCGTGCGCGCCAAAGCGGTGCTGCTGGCGACAGGGGGATTGGGGCAGGTGTACAAGGAAACTACGAACCCCGAGGTTGCTACCGGCGACGGCGTGGCGATGGCTTATCGCGCCGGCGCGCTGTGCAGCGACATGGAGTTTGTGCAGTTTCATCCCACGGCCTTGTACTCAAAGGGTGCTCCGCGCTTCCTGCTCTCCGAAGCCTTGCGTGGCGAAGGCGCGTGTTTGCGCAACGTGCTCCTGGAACGGTTCATGCCCCGATATCACGAGGCCGCGGAATTGGCTCCGCGGGATATCGTCTCACGCGCCATCATCATGGAGATGCAAAAGACGGAAAGCGAGTGCGTCTACCTCGACATGACGGAGCTTGACGCGGAGCATGTGCAGAAGCGCTTTCCACGGATTTATTCGACGTGCCTGAGTTACAACATCGACGTCACCGCCGACCTGGTGCCGATTCGCCCCGCTGCACACTATGCCATGGGCGGAGTCACCACCGACTTGCACGGCGCCACGACATTGCGCGGCCTGTTCGCCGCCGGGGAGGTCGCCTCGACGGGCGTCCACGGCGCCAACCGGCTGGCCAGTAATTCCCTGCTGGAAGGCTTGGTGTTTGGGGCCCGGGCGGGCGCCGCAATGATCGAGGAGAGACGGGAAACCAAGCCGCCCTCGCCCGGCAAACCTCCCAATATTCACGCCGGCCATCCTGCCCCGCGACATGACTCGAAGGCCTCCCTGAGCGAACCGGTTCGCGTTTCCGCGCAAAAATGCGTGGACGAAGTCCGTTCTCTTCTGTGGACTAACGTGGGCATCATTCGTAACGGTAAGGAGACTTGCGGGGCCCTGTTGCGGCTCAACTCACTTCACCTGGATTGCCAGCCCGATCCCTCCAGTCAATTTCACGAGGCGTGCAATATTCTGGAAGTCGGCAGGATCATCACGCAATGCTCCCTAGCCCGGCAGGAGAGCCGCGGCGCCCACTATCGCTCAGATTTCCCCTTGAAAGACGAAGCCGTACCCGCCAAACATTCGTTTGCCGCTAAGGACGCAGCGGTTTTCTTCGCGTAGACAGGTTTCAGTAAACAGTTCTCAGTTTTCAGTAAACAGTTTTTTAGTTTTCAGTGGTCAATCCCCAGTCGACGACATTGTCATCCTGAGCGCAGCGAAGGATCTCAGCAGTTGTCCGCAGATCGCTGAACCACAGGAAACTGCGGAGATTCTTCGCTCAGAATGACACCATAAGCTTAGAATGACAGCGTAGGCTCGGCATGGGGGCAAGCTAGAAAACGGCGGCTAGTGTTTCCGTGGGGATTTATCCAATTCCTCGAGTGAGGCGGCCACGACTCGGCCCACGATGGTAAGGCTCGAGGGGCTGCAATGATCGGGTGTGTCCTGGGCGGTGTGCCAGTAGCTTCCATTGGGTCCGTAATCAAGATCGATCAGGTCGAGAGCTGAGACGCCCGCGCTCACGAACGGGATGTGGTCGTCCTCGACCGCGCCCTGGCTGCCTACGAAGTACTTGGAGTAGCCGAGGCGCTGGGCGGTCCTGAATACAAGATCCGACAGCCAGGGAGTCGAGTTCGATTCCCGGGGTATGCGGAGCTGTGCATCGCCGATCATATCCACCAGGATCAGGGCCTTGATGCGGCTGAGTTCCCCGCTCGCCGAGAGCTTCTCGACGAGGTGGCGGCTTCCATAAGTGTTATCGGTGCCTTCCCACTGAGTCCGGACAGCCTCTTCCCCGTCAAAGAAGACCAGCCAATAATTCAATGCGTGCTTTTGGCCGTTCAGGACGCGAGCGAGCTCCACGAGCAGCGCGGCGCTGGAGCCGCCGTCGTTGGCTCCCACGAAACGGAAATCGTCGAATCGTTTGGTATCGTAGTGGCCGGCCACGATCACCGTCTCGCGACCCGTGCCGGGAAACTTGGCGATGAGGTTGGCCATCGGAATGGAGCCGATGGGGGTTGACGCCGTGAAAGTGTCTTCTTCAAGCTGAGCACCCGCGCCTCGCAACTCCTGAATCATCCAATCGCGGGCCTTGTCCAAAGCGGGAGAACCTGAAGGCCTGGGACCGAACGCAACAAGGTGCTTGAGATCCTCGAAGGCGCGTCCGCCGTTAAAGCCCGCCGGTTCGGCGGGTGTCAACGGTGAGGCAAAACCGAGGCACACACATGCTGCGATCAGGACCAGGAATGACGGCCGCCCCCTACGTTTAAGCCTCAGCACGTTGTTTGTTCCGTTTCCTGCGCCAATAGACGATCCAGGAAAGCCCGATGCTGATGATATAGAGCCCCACCATGGGAATCCAAAGCATGAAGAGTGTGGCGAAGTCCGGAGTGGGTGCGATGGCAGCGGCGGCGACGGCCGTCAGGAGCACCGCGTATCGAAGTTGCTTAATGAGAAACTTGGGAGTGACAATTCCGAAAATGGAGAGGATAAGGATGATGACAGGGAGTTCGAAAACCACACCGACGCCAACGATGATGGTCATCGCGATACTCCAATACTCGTTGATGGTCACCATCGGTTGGAAGTCGTGGCCGAAGTTCAGCAGGAAGTGTAAACACGGGGGGAACGCCAGCTTGTAAGCAAAGAACCCGCCGGCGATGAACAATCCGCTCGTCAGCCCGACGAACGGCCATATATAGCGCTTTTCATGCCTGTACAGGCCCGGAGAAATGAACAGCCATAGCTGGTAGAGAACGTAAGGCGAGGCCACAAAAAGGCCTGCCATGGCGGAGATTTTGAGGTAGAGATTAAAGGGGTCGATCGGATTCGTGTAGACCAGCTTGTCCGGCATGTGCAAGGCGCGCAGCGTGTCGGTGAGGGGTTTGGCCAAATAGGCGTAGATTTTCTCGTGGAAATAAAAGCTGATGCAGAACCCCACCGCAATTGAAAGCACGGACCGAACCAGCCGCACGCGAAGTTCCTCGAGGTGCTCGAGGAACGACATCTGCTTGCCGCTTAGTGATTCGTCCTCAGGGTCACTGTCCGGGTTCTTTGGGGGTGGGTTCTGGATCGTTGTGGCCATACTTTGGGCTTGAGTCGGCTGGGCTCTCCTGGGGTCGGTCCAGGTTCTTGATTTCCTCTTCCAGCGAGAACTTCAGCTCGTTGGACGCGCGTCGTAACTCGCCCAGACCCTTTCCCAGGGTACGCGCAATCTCCGGGAGCTTCTTGGGCCCAAACAGTAGGAAAGCAATGAACAAAATGAACGCGATTTCGGGAAATGCACCACCAAACAAGGTCAACCTCTCATGCACATGATAGGTGAGGGTCGAGGGGATGTCAAGCAGGATTCGGGCGCGCAGGATTCGGGCGCGTAACCTGCACGACTTCTTTGGCTTTTCGCTGGCGACGCACTGGGGGCGGCGGCGGCGCCGGCAGCTCTTTGATGCCTGCCCTGTCGCGCAGGGCTTTAGTAAGTTGCTGGGGGGTTTTGATTTTGCCGTCCAACTCGTCCATGAATACGCTCTCAATGATCTGGTCGAACTTGGGCCCAGGCTTGAATCCCAAGGATTGCAATTCCGCCTGCGGCAGGTTGGCCCGCATTGGCAGGTACTTGGTGAGATAATTCTTCACCCGGGACTGAACCTTGGCTTGGGGGCAGTAAACCAGCAGATAGAGCAGGAGGTTGCGAGACTCCTTCGACAGCAGGTTGTAAACCTGGTGCGGCAGAGCAGCTTTCGGGCCCGAAAGCACGCGGATCAGTTTCTTAGCGTCGTGCTCCAGGCTGAGGGCTTCCTTGATCACGTTTCCAACTCGCAACACTTTCTTCGCCATTCTCTGTTTTTCATTGCTGCCCAACTTCTCGACCAGGGAAAGGAAATTGACCAGATAGGGATCGACTCCCTGACCGAGCCCTGCCGCCGAACGGCTTTTCGAAAAGTGATCGTACGTGATGCGTATCGACGCCAGTTTCTTGTCCAGCCCTCCCAGGAGTTTCCGCTCGGCGAGCATCTTCAGAATACGGGAGGGGTCGGCTTCTTGCAGAATAGCGCGCAACTCGCGACCTTGTTGCTCCGGCGTCAGCCGCTCCCAGGCGTGATTCTCGAGGGCTGCCTCGAGATAGTTTTTGGTTCGCTCCTCGATCGTAAAATCCAGCCGCAGGCCGAAGCGCAGAATACGGTAGATGCGCACTGGGTCCTCAGAGAAGCTGCGTGGATGCAAGACCCTGAGCTCATGACGTTCGATATCCCCGGCGCCGTTCGTGGGGTCAAGAAGCAATCCCCGGGAGTTGGGATGCAGCGAAATGGCCATGGCATTGATTGAGAAGTCACGTCGCCGCAGGTCTTCAAAAATGGTGGCCGGCCGGGACTCCGCGCGCTGGCCCGTCCTCGAGACAACGTCCTCCCGGCACTGGCCCAACTCCACCCGCACCCCATTCGAAAACCAAAGTTCGAGCGCCCCGGCATGCGCATCGAACTCCTGGTACTCCAGCGCCAACGGCCTGGTTCTCGCAGCACCGGCGCGGGTTGCGAGGCCCGTCAGGGGTGAGGAGTCCTTCGACTCCAGGCGGCGCACGAGCTTGAGGGGATCGCCTTCGACGGCGAAATCCAAATCACGTACTACCTGCTGGCCGTAAGTCAGATCTCGGACCGCGCCTCCCACCAGGTACAGGTTGAATCCTTGCTCGAAGGCCGCGCGGCTGATCAGGCTTAGCACGCCGTCCTGCTCTGGCGAGAGCTTGCTTTCCATTAGAAAGTTATAGTCGCTCATGGGTATACGGCGTCCGTTTCGTTGAAAACCCAGGGGCCTGAAGCTCAGGCTCTAGGATGGTGGCTCTGATACACCTGCTTCAACCTTTGCTTCAAAACGTGCGTATAGACTTGCGTGGTCGAAATATCACTGTGCCCGAGCATAAGCTGGATCGAGCGCAAATCAGCTCCCCGTTCGAGAAGATGCGTGGCAAAAGAGTGCCGGACCATATGCGGCGTCAAGGGAGTCGAAAAGCCGGCCAGACGCCCGTAGCCGGCCAGGATCTTCCAAAACCCCACGCGCGTCAGGGGCTTTCCCTGGCGGTTGAGAAACAGGAAGGGCTCGCTTCCGTTCTTGCACAAGCTCGAGCGGCCGCCTTGCCGGTAAGCTTCCACGGCTCGCAGAGCTGACTTGCCTACCGGAATCAGCCTCTCTTTGTTTCCTTTTCCCAGGCAGCGAATCACGCCCAAGCTCGATTCAAGGTCCGCGCAGCGCACCTGCACCAACTCGGATACCCTCATGCCGGTGGCGTACAAGACCTCCAGCATCGCTTTGTCTCGGAGGCCGAGAGGTTTAGAAACATCGGGTCTTGCCAAAAGCAATTCAACCTCGGCGGCGCTGAGATACCGCGGCAACCTCTGATCCAGCCGGGGCGCCTCGATATCCAACGTCGGATCAACTTTGATTCTGCCTTCTTCCGCCAGGAATCCGAAAAAATTTCGAAGTGAAATCAAATGACGAGCCGCACTTTGCGCGCTCATGCCCCGCTCATAAAGGGTGGCCAGAAAAGCGCGAACATCATCACGAACCGCGTCCGCAACGGTTTTCCCGCGGCCAGACAGGAAGCTACAAAACTGCAGCAGGTCCCGCCGGTAATTCGAAATACTGTTGGCGGCAAGGCCCCTCTCGACACGGGCATAGTCAAGATAGTCAATAACTTCAGGCACCCCTGGCGAAGTGTCATCTAAGCGGTTATGTTTCAATAGATTATGAGCTTTCTTCAAGCGTCTGTACTCCGACTACGCGCCGGGTAGTGCCCAAATCTGACTGGTAGCGCCCCGACCTTTCGGGGCATTTGCCCCGAATGTCGGGGCGCTACTTTAGAATTCTGACACCGCTTTGCACCGAAAGACCTTGACAGGCTTAGCTCCGACCTTATACTAACACAAGCGGTTAGCCGTGGCCAAGCTGCATTTCAGCGCAGCAGATTCCTCACGGACCGCCCCTTACGTGACCGATACACCAAAATCGACCTACAAGAAAGTAGTAGTCCGTAGACTCGATCATGAACTAATCAAAGGCTTTGTTGACAGCGCGAGCTATCTGAAACCCAACGCCATCGAGATGCTGGACCGTGAAGGCCGTGCCCTGACCGTTTCTCTGGCCGAGATTAAGGGCGTCTTTTTTGTGCGAGAATTCGACGGCAATTCCCAGCGGTCCGAACGTAAGCTCTTCCAGAGCCGTCCCCGCATGGCAGGCCTTTGGGTTCAAATGACCTTCAAAGATCAGGAAATACTTGAAGGACTTCTTTCAGGCAACCTTATCGAATTTAGCCCAGACGGATTTCTGCTTACGCCCGCGGATCTTTACTCCAATAACCTCAAAATCTTCGTTCCTCGCAGTGCACTAAACGACATCACTGTCCTCGGCGTGATACCCGATCGGCGCGTCAGGGAGCTGTCGCAAAGAAGGGGTGCGCGGCCGCGCGAGACGGCAGCTTCTGATCGCCAGATCGGTCTTTTCGCTGCCCAAGAAGAGAAAAAGCTCTAATCCAGGCCGTGGAGAAAACTACAGGTAACTCGGGGTGCGATCCGTGCTTGCAGACCTAAGCGAGGTTACTCGGCGGGCTTTGACTTGGCCGCAGCCTCGGCAGGCCCGACGGGGGGAAGCAGCAGCTTCTGATGGATGGCGTAAAGCACCAGTTCCAGCCTGTCCGAAACTCCCACTTTGTCGTAGATGGATCTCAGGTGGTTTTTGACCGTCTGTTCGGTGATGTTCAGATGCTCGGCTATTTCGCGGTTTCGCCATCCTTGCATCAGATAGCTGATGATCGTCTTTTCACGTTGCGTCAAGGTGTCAACAGGCCGCGAGGGCTGGGCGGCGGAAGTCTCGACGAACTTCGCCATGGTGGCCACCTGCTTGTGCGGCAGCCAAACCTCGTCGTCCCACACCACCTTGCGCGCACACCGGACGAACAACGACGGTTCCACCGATTTCAGGATGATTCCCGCAGCCCCCAACTGGACGTACCGAATGCCCTGCTCTTCGCTCGGCACTGAGGAGAAGGTCACCACAATCTTGCACTTGGGAGCCTGCTCGCGAAGCTCTGAAAACAGATTGCCGCCTGCTTCTGTTACGATTTCCGATTGAACGAAGAGCAAATGCGGACGTAGCGATTTGGTGAGTTCGAGGATTTGCGACGGGCTGTGGGCTTGCGCGACGACGCGCACGTCATCCTCGACCGCGAAGAGCTCTTTCAACCCAAACCTGAAGATACCTTCGCGGTCTGCTATGAGGACTCGGATCTTCTTCTTCGCGCTCTTGCGCAAGCTCATCCGGAATCACGTCCCAGCGCCACTGGTTCGTTCGTCCCACCAGCCTGTCCCCATGGGCCGGCGCCGAGGCCATCGATTGGTTTTTGGAAATTTGTCTCCATTGAACCGCGCCGTGCCAGAAGGCCGACCAGGCTGGAATCCGGCACCCTCGGTTCAGACAGCGTCCAACGGCTTATGTGCGAGCAGGCCGGAATTCGTACTCGTCAATCGTCGCCCCCATTCCCCTTGCTTCGCCGGAGCGATTCCATCGGATGACCCGGCCGTTGCAGAGCAATTCGACGGGGACGGGGGTGATGTTCTCAGGCAGGGTTACCCTCACCGTCACCGTGGTGTTGCAAGGAGGGCGGACGGGAATACACGTGAACAACCCGTTCCCACTGATGTTCTCAGTCTTTCCCGCCACGCTGCGAGTGCGTCCCCCACGACTCTTCCAGTGCACTTCGACTGGCAACACAACCGGAATTCGTATCCCGGAGCGCTGATTTTCACTCATAGAATCTCCTGGAACAAAACCAGATTCCCACAAGAGATTATCTCGTTTCTGCCACTGTGGCAAGAGGAAAGTCCCGAAAATTCTGTAAAATCGGGGCAATACTTAGAACCACAAGGCGAAGTGACATATTGCCTAATCTGCCGGCCGCTGCTAACCTTGCCTGCGTTGGCTGAGGGTATTACCAGCAGGCCGGGGAAAATGTCCGCGGCGCTGTCATCCTGAGCGCAGCGAAGGATCTGCAGTTGGTTGTTTTCAAAGCTATACTGCAGGTGCTTCGCTGCGCTCAGCATGACAGGCGGGCATTCTCCGCGGCCTGTTAGGCTGGCGGTGAAAAGGAGAAAACGATGAAACTCGGTGAAGTTGCTGCCCGGCTTGAATGCCGGCTGGAGGGCCCTGAAGAGCTCGAAATCGCGGGCGTGGCGGGCATGGACGAAGCCGGACCCGGGGAGCTGACTTTCCTTGCTAATCCCAAGTACCTTCGCAAGCTCGCGACCACCCGCGCGGCCGCCATCATTGCCAATCCGGGTGAGGACCTGGCGGGCCGGCCGGCGCTGCGCTCGACGAATCCCTACCTTGCTTTTGCCAAGGCCTTGGAGCTTTTCCATGCTCCCTACCGGCCTGCCGCGGGTATTCACCCTACCGCCGTAGTCTCCCCAGACGTCAAACTTGGGCGGAATCCCTCGATCGGGCCCTACGTGGTGATCGAAGAAGGTGTGGAGATCGGCGATGATTGCGCGCTGAAGAGCCACGTGGTGGTTTATCGCGGGGCTAAAATCGGGCATCGCTTCTTCGCTCATTCCCACGCCGTGGTGCGCGAATTCGTCCGTATCGGCGACGACGTCATCTTGCAGAATGGCGCGGCCATCGGAACGGATGGCTACGGCTTCGCCCGCCAAGACGATGGCTCCTATTACAAGATCATGCAAACGGGCACCACCGTGATCGAGGATGGCGTCGAGATTCAAGCCTACGCGTGTATCGACCGGGCCGCGGTGGGAGAAACGCGCGTGCACCGCGGCGTCAAGATCGACAATCTCGCGCAAGTCGGTCACGGCTGCGAGATTGGCGACAATTCCCTTCTCTGCGGCCAAGTCGGCCTTGCCGGCACAAGCAAAGTGGGCCGGAACGTTATCCTCACCGGCCAGGTTGGCGTCGCGGGCCACGTAACGATCGGCGATGGCGTTATTGTCTCTGCCCAGTCCGGGATTCACAGCGACGTCGAGCCGGGCCGCATCATGTCCGGTTCTCCCGCCCTTGACCACGCCCAGTGGATGAAATGCGTCGCGGCCTACGCGCGCCTTCCCCAGATGTTCGCGACTTATCGCAAAGTGCGAGAGTCGCTGGAAAAGAAAGAGTCTGGGTCGTAGACGGCAACGAACTCTGTCAACCCGCGATCTTGGCTGCGGCCTGCACTAGTACTCGCCGATGAGATTACGCGTTATATTCCTGAGCGGAGGGAAGGGCGGGGCTTCAGGCCCGCCACGGGAAACGGCTCGTCATTAGAGGCTTTAGCCTCTGAAGGAACGTGGCTTCAGGGCCTAAAGGCCCAACTTGTTGGGCTCCCGGAGGCGGCGGGGCTGAACCCCCGCCCTTCCGAAGCGCCGCGAAGCATCAACGCTGCGAGGCGTTGTTGGCGGGTGGAATGACACCCGTGCCGGTGAGCGCGATCGTCTGCGGGCTGTTGGTTGTGTAGTCGGTGAGAGTCAGCGCGCCGCTCACCCATCCGGAAGAGACGGGCCGGAAGTTGACCTTCACGGTGCAACTCCCCTTCGGGGGAACGGAAGGAAGGCAGTTGTTGCTCTGCGTCCAGCTGTCCGAGATCTTCAGGCCAGTAAAGGTCAGGGCGAGGGCGCCGGTATTGGTAAAGGTCACCGTCTGCGAGGCGCTCGCGGTCCCCACCGATTGCTCGCCAAAGCTCAGCTTCGACGGCGATATATCCGGCGCGGTGAGAACCCCGATTCCGTCCACTTTGAACACACGAGGGGGGCCGGCGGCGTTGCTGCTGACGGTGATCGCGCCGATGAGAGGCCCGGTGGCCGTCGGGCTGAAGGTTACCTGAACCGTGCAGTGTTTCCCCACGGGCACCGAAGGCCGGCAGTCGTCCGTCTCCGCGAAGTTTGCCGAGGCTTGAATGTCTTTGATGGCAAGCTCGATCTTGCCGGTGTTCTGAAGTTGAATGGGTTGGGCGTCGCTGCGAGTTCCTATCTGCTGATCACCAAAAGTCAAAGTGCTGGCGTCGTCCGAACCGGCCGGAGATTGCGCAAGAGCCTTGCCGGCGCCGCCACCGGCCAGGGCGAACATAACAAAAACCGCCCAGGCATACCGTACTGAAAGGACAAGGCACACGCCGGTGCCCTTGCCATTGCAACCCATAATCACCTCGTGCCCTGATGTAAGGAATGTCTCCCTGAGCATTACTCACATCAAGGCTGATGTCAAGGTGAGCGAGGGTCCCCAATCCTTTGATAACCGCTCCGCCGTAAGGGGACGGCTTGCCGTCCCCGCATTTCTGCTGGCCCCGCCGAGGGTAGGGCAAGCCCTACCCCTACGCCACTTCACGTTGTGGGCGATGTCAAGGTGAAGGCCATTCGTCCTTTGCCAGGCCTGTGAGGATGGCTTGACGAACCCGGTCGATAATGACATCGCGATCCTCAGTGGTAAAACCCTCGGTGGCGATACTATCGTGGAAGGTGATGCGCACGCGTCCCGGCCTGATCACGAACTTGCCTTTGGGCATGATCTTGTTGCTTCCGGAAACTGAGATAGGAACGATGGGCGCGCCGGCTTTGACAGCCATGACGAAGACGCCCTTCTTAAATTTCTGGAGCCTGCCGTCGGGACTCCGCGTGCCCTCGGGATAAACCAGAAACGACTTCCCCGCTTTGAGCGCCAGTACGCCCCTTTCAACCGCGTCGAGCGCCTGCTCCCGGTTCTTCCTGTCCACACGGATGAAGCCCACCAACCTCATGCCGCTGCCGATAATCGGGACGCGGAAAAACTCCTTCTTGACCAGCACCAGCACGTTCGGCAAGACGGCCAGCAGGCCGGGAGGATCGCAGTTGCTTTGGTGATTGGCCATGAAGACGACCGGCCGCCCGCGCGGAATCCGGTCGCGTCCCTGTACTTCCAGATGCACGCCCGCCAGCCAGAGGGCCAGTCGCGCGCCCAGCACGCCGGTTCTGTAAGTGGGATCGCCGTTGCCGCTGAGCAGGCCATAAATCAGCACCGGCGGCCCGAAAACCAAAACGTAGGCGAAGGTTATAAAAGTAACGAGAAAGGCGCGAAGCATAAGAATTATAAAGTGTAAATTATAAAGTGTAAATTACTATTGTACCTATGATACCTATTACGTATCGCTAATCATGGAATACTATCAAGTGTAATTTACAGACTTCATACTTTACACTTTATAATTCATACTTCAAAATTAACTATTCACCTTCCATCTTGCCGCGCAGCCATCCTTCCCGGATTCGGACCTGTTCAGCCGAAGGGTTCGAGATCTCCTGCACGCGGAAAGTGGACCCGGCAGTGGCTTCCAGGCGGTATTCAACCTCCCGAGGGGCCCCATCGCGCTGCACCTCGAACTTGATCCCTTTTCCCGGCTTGAGTTGGGCAAGCAGGTCGGCGGGCGAGCCATGCAAAGGCTGGCCGTTCATTTTCTGGAGGATGTCGCCCTGCGCCAGCCCCGCCTGTGCGGCGGCACTGCGCCTTTCGACGTAATCCACTCGAACTTCCCCGGTCGAATTCACGCTGGCCGTGAATCCCAGGCGAGCCGAGCCGGGACCTTGACTCTCCAGCTCCAGGCCGGCGTAGCCCAGGTAAACCGGGTAGTCCAGTTCGCGCGTGCCCCGGACGTAGTCTGCAAAAAACGCCTCCAATCCCAAATACCCCGGGGCAACCTGGGCCATCACGCGCTGCAAGTCAGAATCGGCATAGAAGCGGCCGCGGCGGGCGAATTCTTCGTTCAGCCGGCGCATCACATCATCGAGGCCGGCCGCGTTGCCGGTGGCGTGACGGATCGCGAGGTCGAGCAGGAAACCCAGCAACTCACCCTTGTTGTAATAGGAGATGCTGCGCTCGGGACGGAAGTAGTCGCTATATTTCTCGAACCAGGCCTCCAGGCCGGACTCCTCGGCGCTTTGGAAGAAACGGGCCGGCCGGGATTGGAGCTCGGTAATCTGATAGGCCAGGTGGGCGAAAAAATTCTTGCGTGAGATCAAGCCCGCCCGCAGCAAGGCCAGTTCGCCATAGGTGCTGGTCAGTCCTTCGCAAAACCATAAGTCGCGGGTGTCGTTGCCGTGCACGTAGTCGATGGGCTCGAGCAGCTGCGGCCGGATGCGCTTCACGTTCCACAAGTGGAAAAACTCGTGCGCCGCGACGCTTTCCACGCCTTCCCAGTGCTCGTGCACTTCCTTCGCTCGCACTGTAATCGCCGTGCCGTTGCGGTGCTCCATGCCGCCCCCACCGGGCGCGTCTTCCGGAAAGTGGAAGATAAAAGTGTAGCGGGAAAAGGGCACGTCGCGCATCAGTGCGGTTTCAGTGGCCGTGATCTTGCCCAGTGACGCCAGCAGGCGCTCGGAAGAATAATCCTTGGGGTCCGCGTGCACGATGACGCGATAAGTGGCTCCGCCTTGGGTGTAGCTGTATTCCTGGAACTGCCCGGCTTCCGCCGGGCTATCGATCAGCAGGTCGTAATTCGGCGCGGAAAATCCGTTGGCGTCCTCGTCCAGCAGGCTCGCCGCCTTCCACCCCTCGGGCAGAAGCAGCTTGACGTGCACGGCCCGCTCGCGCTCTTTGGGCAGATAGAAAAGCATGGTGGCGAAATTGAGAAAAGCGTGCGAGCCATCGACATCGCTGGAAAACGGCGTCGGCCCCGACACATTCGCGCTGTAGTGCAGCGTGAGCTTGGCGCAGGATTTGGGCTCCGACCGCCAGGTGTCGAGGTCGACTCGCGCCAGCGCTTCCGCGTGCCCGTCGCATTCCGCAGTCACGTCACTGACGCTACGCGCGAAGTCGCGGATCTGGTAGAGATTGTTCCAAGCAGGGATCTGGAACTCCGTGGCAGGCGAGGCCCCGGAGACTGTCATCTCGATTTCCACCTGGTGCGAGGCGGGGTTACGCAAATCGAGCTGGTACTGAATCGGCTCCGACGCACCCAACGCGGAGGCCGCGAGCCAGAGAAGCACAACAAGGCTGGCGAGAATCCGGAGATAGACGATTGTCGATGGTCGATTGACGATTGCCAGCGGGCCCGCCGGGCGTTTCCTGGACTTCTGTCCTACTAAGGGTGAGTTTGTTCGCGGAGCGCAAAGACAAACAGATCCTTCGCTTCGCTCAGGATGACGTGTCATTCTGAGCGAAGCGAAGAATCTGCATTTGGTTGCGGCTTTGCGGAGTTGTGACCTTTGTGGCCAACCAAAGCTTAAACACAGAGGCCACGGAGACCCTCTGCGTCCTCTGTGTTGACTCTGGAAACGCGCAGAGTGCACGGAGGATTTTGCCGGGTTTGGGCCATCGGGCCGCGGCGCAACACAGATTTTCATTTTGATTCGCGTCGTTGTAGCGTGCTCCGACTTCACCAGAAAAAGCTTGCCGTTCGCTTCCGGGCTTTCTAATATAACATCTTGTGGGTCAGGGACAAGCAAACAAGCTATTGAAGGCGGACATGCATTGTCACAGCCTTCACTCCGGGCGGGTCAAGCACCTCCGCTTCCTGCGCGCCAGGGATTGCTATTCCCGGCCCCTGGATGTCTATGCGACGGCCAAGCGGCGCGGCATGGACTTTGTCACCCTCACCGACCACGATTCGATCGACGGCTGCCTGGAATTGCTGGACCGCCTGGGCGAGCGCGAGGATTTCATCACCGGTGAAGAAGTCAGCGCCACTTTTCCGGAATTCAACCATACTGTTCATATCGGAGTTTACGGGTTGAACGAGGCGCAGCATCGTGAAATTCAGCGCCTGCGCTCCAACGCCGAAGAGCTCGTTCCGTATCTGTGCCAACAGAACCTGTTGTTCGACCTGAACCACTTTTACCATGACTTTGCGGACCTGGCGCGCGTGCAGACTTTCACCGAACGCATGTCGGAACTCTTTGACGTGTTCGAGGTCCGAAACGGCACCCAGGAGCGCGTCCACAACACTCTGATCTCCCGCCTGGTGGAGAGCCTCCGGCAGGGCGGGCGCACGGTCGGGATTATCGGCGGCAGCGACTCGCATACGCTGCGCCGCCTGGGGCGCACCTACACGGCTTGCCCCGTTTCAAATCGAGAGGAATTCTTACAGGCCATCCGCAGCGGCCGCAGCCAGGTCTGCGGCGCGCATTCCAACCACCTTTCACTGGCGGCCGACATTTACGGCGTAGTGCTGCGCTACTACCCCGCCGTCTTTGGCATCGGGAACGGAGAACTTCCCGCGGGCATCCGGGTGAGGAATATCTTCTTCAGCATTCTGGCCGCGCCTTTTCTGTTTATTCCCTACGTTACCGCCGCGCGCCATAGCTCCATCGAGCACGCCCGCGTGAACCGCTACGCACGCGTGCTCAGCAATCACAACTGGCCGAGCCCGGAACCGCAGGTGTGAGCAAACCCGCCGACTGCCGAGATTCCCCGATTTCTGGGGTCCGATAGACCCCATCGGGGTCCGGAAATCGGACATCGCTTCGCTCAAAATGACAGAGGACGCACTCTAGTCGCCTCGTGGTTGCGGAAACGCCCGCGAGGCTGTACTTTTGAAATGGAGGTGTCCATTGTCGATAGAGACTACTTATTCAGGTCTTCGGCGGAGGCTCGCCCCGCTTCTTAAGCGTGTGTGGGACGACCAGGAGGTTGTGATACTGCGTCGACGACGCGCCAAGCATGTCGCGCTTGTCGCGGCCGGGGAACTGGCGAGCCTGATTGAAACGGCTCACTTGCTTCGGTCTCCCAAGAACGCTCAACGCTTGCCTGCGGCTCTGCGGCGGACCCACGGTAGGGCGCACAGGGCTTTGCACACCAACGATTAAACGTCAACGGCGGCAGCTTCGCTGCCGCACTCCAAGAAGTTTCAAACCGCCACGACCCACCCGATTCCGATTCCCTCGACAGTCCTGAGCCGGTCGATCAATTGTCCGGCGTGATGATGGATGTGCCGGATGTTGTAGAGTTGCAGTTCCAACTTGTTGAATGGAAGCCAGTAGAAACCGGAGGGCGCGCTCAAATCCAGGCCCGGCACTTTGGCGTCAATCTCTTGCCGGCAAACCTCGAAGTACTCGAGGACTTCCTCTTTGCTGTAAGGCTCGCCAATCTTGGGCTCGTTGTGGGGCGGCCAGGGAAGGCGGCCCAGCCACTGGTACGTCTCGCGATGTTTTTTCCACGGGGTGAATGCTTCGAAGGAATTCTGTAGATACATGTGGGTGCAATAAAGCAGGTGGTAAGCAATATGCCAAGACTTGTTTGGATACTCCGGAGCAAGCCACAGTGATTCCGGACACTTGGTGATTGCTTCCTTCAGCATCGCCATCGAAGCGCGATATTGTTTCGAGAGTATTTCGTGCACGTTTGTCTCCGACATGACGATTCTCCTTGAGGAAATCACCGCCGAGGCACAGCGCGACAAAACCGCAACCAGATGCAGATTCTTCGCTGCGCTCAGAATGACATATTATCCTGATGCAGATTCTCCGCTTCGCTCAGAAAGACATGTCATCCTGAGCGGAGCGAAGGATCTGCTTTTCCTCGCGAGCCGCCCCTACCCCTCTAAAGTGAGTCTCACTCCGTACGGCGCGGCCGGAAGAAGCACTGATAGGCGAGCATTCCGGCCGCCAGCGTCAGCAATCCCAAGCCGGACTCCTTCGGCCGCAGCGCCATCGTGTAGCAGAGCATCCAGGCGCTGGCGCCGACAAAGACCGCGGGAACCAGGGGATATCCCCAGCTTGCGGCTCGAAGCCGTTTCCAGCCCGGACGCTGGCGCAGGCGCACCATGCCCACCACCGCCAAGGCGGCAAACAGCACCAGGGCGAAGCCGATATAGTAAAGCAGGCTCTCGAAGCTCCCCGTGAGGATCATCAGGGAAGTGGCCAGGGCCTGCCAGAGAATGGCCTGGATGGGCGTTCCCCAGCGCGCGTGGACGCGCGCGGCCCCGCGAAAGAAACAGCCGTCCTTCGCCATGGCGTAATAAACGCGCGGCCCCACGATCGTCATGGCGCTTACGGTGGAAAGCAACCCCACCGACATCACGGCGCTGAAGAAGTCTCCGCCCTTCCCTCCGAACAGCGCCGCCGCTGCCGCCGCGCCGATCCGCTCGACGCCCTTCATGGCTTCCAGAGGCAGGGCGTAGATGAACGCGACATTCAAGGCAAGATAGAACGCCGCGACAATCAAAGTTCCGGCCACCAGGGAAGCGGGCAGCGTGCGCTCCGGCGACTTCATCTCCTCCGCCACGTAAACTGCGGCGTTCCAGCCGCTGTAGGCGAACATCACGAAGATGAGTGAAACCGCGAATTGCGCGCCCAGGCTGTGGTGCGAGGTGCGGACTGCCTGCGCCGAGAAATGGGATAAGCTTCCCTTCCCCAGCAGGAAGGCAAGCGCCAGGAAAGCGCCCAGGATTCCGATCTTCAACCCGGTAAGGATGTTCTGGACTTTGCCGGCGAAACGCACCCCAACGATATTGACAACCGCGAATACCGCAACCACACCGATCGCCAGCAGGTTCCCGTTGCCGGTGTGAATCCACTTCGACGGAATCGTCAATCCCGTTGCCGAGCTTGGCGAAAGCGCGGGGTAGAAGTGCGCCAGATACTCAGAAAAGAGCAGGGCCGCTGCGGCGATGGGCGCCGCAAAACCCGCGAAGAACGAAATCCAACCGCTCAGAAAGCCCCACGCCGGTCCCCAAGCTTCGCGCAGGTAGACGTACTCGCCTCCCGATCGGGGAAGATTGACGGCCAACTCGGAATAACAGAGACACCCCGCCAAGGCGACGAGTGCGCCGGCCAGCCAGATGCCAAGCACCCAGTATGGCTTGCCAAGATCGCCGGCCAGAAAGCCGGTGATGCCGAAAATTCCCGCCCCGATCATGTTCGCCACCACAATGGCCGTGCCGTTGGTGACGGTCAGTTCGCGGCGAAGAGAGCGGTCGACAGTCGAGAGTCGAGAGTCAATAGTTCGCTGGGCGTCAGTGGGCGGTTTCATGAGAACAAGCCAGCCGTCTCCCTCTCTGGGTCCCGAAGGGACCCAAGATCATTAGCCGTGGGTACAACCCACGGAACAAGCGTCCACCGGGAGTTGACCAACCCCGAAGGGGTTGAACGAAACCTCATTCGACCCCTTCGGGGTCGGCAAAAACTGGAGGATGATGGCTAATAGCCTGTAGGTTTCACCTACGGCTAATGAAATTAATGCCCTTCGGGCATTCGCTGAATCCTTGGCTACCCCCTCGACAAGGCTCCCCGCTCCCCATAGAATTGTCCTATGAAACGAATGTCTTACGCCATCGACCTGCTCCGTGGCTGCGGCTGGTTCGCGGTCTTTGTTTCGGCCTTGCTCTTCTTCTGTCAGCCGGCTGCCGCCCAGTCCGTACCTATTGAGCCTTCTCCGACCGATGCCGGCAAGTATCTGGAGCACATTGTTCCCTACGTCCCTACTCCGATGCTGGTGGCCCAGAAGATGCTGGAAGTTGCCAAGGTCGTGCCCGACGACGTGGTCTACGACCTTGGATCGGGTGACGGCCGCATCGTCATCATGGCGGCGCAGAAATTCGGCGCGCACGCCGTAGGGGTGGAACTTGACTCCGACCTCTACCAGAAATCCTCGGACCGCATCCGAAAACTCGGTTTGCAGGACCGCGCCCAGGTCATCCACGAAAACATGTTCGAGGTCAATGTCCGCCACGCCACCGTGGTGACGCTTTACCTCCTGACCGCCGTGAATGAACGCCTGCGACCGAAGTTGGAGCGCGAGCTTCGATCAGGGGCGCGTATCGTCTCGCACGACTTTCAGGTTCCCGGCTGGCAACCGGTGCAGACCGTCGAGGTGAATTCAGAGAACCAGGTGGTGAGCAAGGTCTACCTCTACATTCGGCCCTAGCAGTTGAGAGTCAAGAGTCGAGAGTTGGCAGACGACTGTCGAAAGTTAATAGAAACAACGCCGCACTCTAGACTCTCGACTACGCCCTAACCGCCTCGAACATGGCCACGATGTTCCGCGGCGGGACGTAGGCGAGGATATTGTGGACCTGCTGGAAAACAAACCCGCCACCCGGGCTTAGGATTCGCACTTGTTCCTTGACGTGACGCCGCACTTCCTCGGGCGTCGCGTTGGGCAGGAGAGTCTGGGTATCGCAGCCGCCGCCCCAGAACACCATCTCTTTTCCGAATTCAGCCTTGAGTTCCGCGGCGTCCATCCCGGCGCAGGATATCTGCACCGGATTAATGGCGTCGAGCCCGGCGTCGATCAGATCGGGCAGCAGTTCCCTGACCCCGCCGCAACAGTGCAGCATGACGACGACGTTGGCCAATTGTTTGGCGCGAGTCCACATCAGTTTGTGGCGGGGCTTGAAGAACTCGCGATACATCCTGGGCGAAACCTGCGGGCCGCTCTGCATTCCCAAATCGTCGCCAAACTTAATGATGTCGATCGAGTCTCCCACCGCGCCCAGGTATTTCTCCAGGTTGGCGAGGTGAATCTCGACAAGATCGTCGAGGAACTTGTGCGCCTTCGCGGGCTCGCCGGCCAAGAGCATAAAGAAGTTGTCGTTGCGATAGAGGAACTGCCCGGTCTCGAGCAGATTGCCGCCGAAGCCGCCCAGGATGGCCTTGTCCGTCTGTTGCCGCAGCCGCTTTGCGCCCTCGCGCAACTGTTCCTGATTCACCCAGGGGCCGGGAGGACCTCCAACGGCGTTCCACATCGACTCCGGCAGTGCTTCGCGGATCGTGGTTGGCCCTTTTTCGTCTGTGAAGGGGAAATACGTTTGTTCGAAATAGAGCGCGCCCTCCGGCATGTGAGCAATCACCCGGCCGCTCTTTGAGCGGAACACCCAGCGTCCGTCGGCCTTTTCAGGCAGCGCCCACGCCGGCATTTTGCAGGGCGTCCCGTCGGGCAGAATCCAGTCCGCCCAAGCTGTTTCGTCGAGCGCGAAGCCTCGCCCAAGGTCCAAAACATCGATTCCGAATTTCTCCAGAACGTCTTCATCCACAATGGCCAGTTGCTGGATCGGATCGTAAACGCGGATGGTTTTCTTGGGAAGTCCGAGGTAGTCGCGCAGCCTGGCGTAGGCGATCGCAGCGATGCCTGAGGACGGATGGCCTGAAAAATCAATCGGCACTTGATCGGGCTGGCGATGCTGGGAAGCAGTGAGAACTCGTTCTCGGGATGTCATGGCTTATCTCCATAATCGTAGGTGCCTCGGCCGACTCTCGCGACCGGTCCGGTCAGTGTGACTTCTCCATCCTCCGGCCAAGCCACATCGAGCGCCCCGGCTTCCGTGCGCACGCGAACGCGCCTCTCGGTCAAGCCATTCAAGATGCTCGCCACGGCCGCGGCGCAGGAGCCGGTGCCTGAGGACATAGTATGACCCACGCCTCGTTCCCAGAAACGCACGGCGATTTCTCTTCGCGAGATCACCTTCACAAACTCCACGTTGGTCCGGTTCGGAAAGTGCGAATTCGTCTCAATTTCGCGTCCCAGCGCCTCCCAATCGTCCGGCGGGTCACCCCCAAAAATCGAACAGTGCGGATTGCCCATCGACGTCACCGTCACCGGCAGCAGGCCTCGTTGGGTGCGCAGCTCATAGTTTGTGACGGGCGCCTTAGCGGCCTCGCCTTTGAACGGTATTTTCTCGGGCTCGAGGACTGGCGCTCCCATTCCGGCGCGAAAACGCCACCTGCCCTTCCCCCCCTTGACCTTCTCGAGCGACTTTAAACCTGCCGCCGTTTCGATCAGGAAAGTGCGTTGGTCCGGCTGAAGTTCCGCCAGAAACGCGCCGGCGCAGCGAATGCCGTTTCCGGACATCTCCGCTTCGCTGCCATCGGCGTTGAAGAAACGCAGGCGCGCCGTGTGGCTGGATTCCTGCGCGGGCATCAGCACCAGAAGTCCATCCGCGCCGATGCCCGTGTGCCGGTCCAGAATCGCTTTCGAAAATTTCCCTAATGCGCGTGGAAGGCCTACCGCCCCGGCCACCAGCCAGTCGTTCCCGAGTCCGTGAAACTTAGCAAATGGGATGCTACTTCTCAATTGTGATTTGCGATTTGTGATTTGCGATTTGTGAATCGTAGACGCCATGCTTCATTCCGCTTTCTTCTGTCTTTTGCTTGCTGCCCTTCCGCTCGTCACTTGTCACTTCTTTTGCGGTAGATTTCTACGCTCCCCTCCTTCGAAACCGAGTCTTTCTCGAGAAGCTCGAATTTTGCAAACGCCTGCGGGTAGGCTCGCATCAATTCATCCACCGCGTCGCCGTCGCCGCGAATGATCCATTCCACCCAATTGCCGGCATCGGTGCGAAGCTGGCGCCAGTATTCGCGGTTAGCGTCCGAGATCGTGTTGCGGAAGTGAATCCCGACCTCCGGCATGACGCAAGGCCACTTCCCCCCCGCCACCAGGACACGTCCGCCGTCGTAATGATGGCGGAGGAAGCGAATGATAGCCTGTTGCCGCTCCGATCGGCAAGGCGTATTCAGTATGCCTTCCCTGGCGACCACCAGCCGCCCGGCGCCCCCCGAAAGAAGCGCACCGCCCTGCAAAACCAATCCGGCCACAAAGAACGCCAGCAGGCGGTGACGCCAGGGGCGCGGGAGCGTTCGCGGAAGAACAAATCCCGCGAACAACGCCAGCGCAGGGATCATCTCGGCGCCGTACCGCAGGTTGTAATAAGTGAACGGGAACCGCGTCGGCACATACAGAGGAATCGCCGCGTAAGCCAGCGCGTTCACGTAAAACGGCAATGGGACCAGGAAAAGAAATGCCGCGCTACCCCTCGCCCAGGACGGCCGATGGAGTATATAGGCCATCAGCCCGAGGACCGCCAACTCCAGTGGCCACGCTCCGAAGACGAGCTTGAGGTCCTCCACATAGTACTGCGCGGAGAGCAGAAGCTTCCCGTCCGTGGGATAGGGAAATGCCGTGGTGGCGAGTTGATGCGCGTAGATTGCCTGGGCGGAGAATGCTCCGTTGTAGAACTCCAAGGGATTCGAGAAGCGGTACGCGTTGTGAAGCAACCAGAGCGTGGGGCCGGCCCCCGCGATCAGCGAGAAAATCAAGGCGTGACGGATGCGGATCTGCCACGATTGGCGCCGCGCCAGCAATACAAACAAAGCCGCAAAGGGCAGAACGTACCACTCTTCGTAGCGGGTTAGCGTTCCAAGAAACCCTGCACCTGCTGCCGCCACTAGATTCCCAACCCCGCCGGTCTGCTGGTAGCGGAAAAGTTCATACACCACCAGAACTGACCAGAAAATCGCCAGCGGCTCGGTCAGCGGCGTACTGGCGAGATAAAGCAGGTTGGGGCTTAGCAGAAACACGCCTAGGGACAGCAGTCCAGCGGCTCGACCCGCATTGACTGCCGTCCCGAAGCGATAGAGGATCCAGGCGGTGCCCGCAAAAGCTGTACACGACACGACACTGCCCGCTAATCCCGTCCGCCACAGGAAGTCATTGGTTGCCAAGGGTGCGACGAGCAGGTGAAACAGGGGAAGCCAGACGGTGCCAATCTCGCTGTAGCCGGGAGTCAGCGAGTCGAAGATCCGCCGCGCCCCCTCCATGTGCGCGATGGCGTCGCCGTAAACGTTCGTCAGGCCGCGCGAGTAGAAAAAATATGAGGCCGCCAGGGTGACCGCGGCGATGCACAGGGCTACCGCGCCATCAATCCTGAAGGAAAGCGCGGGTGGATGGCCGCAGTGCGGCTGGGAGATATTCCTGTCGTTTGCTGGACTCCGGAGATCCACGTGAGGAACGCTTTCAGCCCCGAAGGGGCGACCTATCACAGCCCAGGCCAACGGCCTGGGAAGAAGATCGCGCCGCTGAGATTTGCGACCCCTGAAAGGGCGTGATAACCAAGCCTGCAAAGGCGAGGCGACCGTCTGCGGCTGCACGACGATACTATATCGCCCTTTCAGGGCTTCCCAGGGAAAAAAGGGGGTGCGTCCTGCCCCAGGCCGTTGGCCCATAAGCGCTAAGATAAGGATTGCCATTTTTGGGGTTAGAAGTTATGCTTTGGGCATGTCAACGTTGCGTGAGGATTGGCAGGTGTTGGTAGGATTGCTTCCTTCCGACTGGGAGCAGTTGGGGAGAAGTACCGGGGCGGTAAAACGCTTGCGGGGTTTCGACTCCGTGAACAACCTGCTGCGTACGCTCCTGCTGCATGTGGGTTGTGGGTGGTCTCTGCGGGAGACGGCGGTGCAGGCGAAATTGGCCGGCATTGCCGAGGTCTCCGATGTCACGCTGTTGAATCGTTTGCGGCAGGCCGAAGGTTGGTTCCAGGCACTGTGCCGGCAATTGTGGAAAGACAATGGGGTGAATCTGCAGCCTGCCTTGCAAGGCCGAGCGGTGCGTTTGGTGGACGGAACGCTGGTGAAAGAGCCGGGCAGAACGGGAGGACAGTGGCGGATTCATTACAGTCTGCGCTTGCCGACGCTGGAGTGCGATCAATTCGATCTGACGCCGTCGCAGGGGAAGAATACGGGGGAAAAGTTGGGGCGGTTTCGCTTGCAGGCCGGGGAACTGGTGATGGCCGATGCGGGTTACTGTAACCCGCCAGGAATTGAGGCGGTGAAACAGCAAGGGGCGGAAGTCCTGGTGCGCTTGAATCCCTTGTCGTTGCCCTTGCAGGACCGGTCGGGGCGTGCTTGGTCGGTACTGGAAGCGGTGAAGCAGTTACGGCGGGCAGGCGAAATGGGCGACTGGCCGGTGGTCGTGCGCGCGCCCGGAGGAGAGATAAGGGGACGGGTATGCGGGGTCCGCAAAAGTGAACAAGCGATCGAGAAGGCGCAGCGCAAGCTGACGCGCCGGCAGCAGCAAGGGAAAGCCCAGGTAACCGAAGAGACTCGCCAGTACGCCTGTTACGTTCTGGTCTTCACGACCTTGCTCGTACGCCAAGCGAGCAGCCGGCAAGTGCTGGAGAGTTACCGTCTGCGTTGGCAGATCGAGTTGATCTTCAAGCGCCTAAAATCGATCGTGCAAATAGGTCACGTGCCCAAGCAAGACGATCACAGTAGCCGGGCCTGGTTGTATGGAAAGCTGTTGGTGGCACTATTGACCCAGCGGTTGGCACGCGAGGGAAGCGCCATTTCCCCCTGGGGCTATCCCCTGCGGGAAGAAACCCCCTCTTCGCAGTCGCTGGCGTGAATTCCAGTTTGCCTTTCATCGGGTTACGACGGCGATCTGCCCGGCGGTTCCGCTGGAGTCGGTGTTGACGCGCTGGAATCAGATCGCCGCCGCGCTAGGAGAACGAAATCGAAGACGAAAACCCCGGCTATAGGCACTTTCTTATCTTAGCGCTTATGGGCCGTTGGCCTGGGCTGTGATAGGTCGCCCCGTTGGGGCTCAATCTACCTTCAACAACGAGGCATCACACATCAAATTGAGTCAGCTTCTTGAACTCGCGGTAGCGCGTCTCAATATCCTTCGGTGTCAGCCGGAGCAAGCGCGAAAGTCCGAACTCTTCCACCGCATAGCTGGCCATCACCGAGCCGTAAATCACCGCGCGGCGAAGCTCGCGGTCGGAGAATTCGCCGGCCTTCGCCAGGTACCCCATGAAGCCGCCCGCAAAGCTGTCTCCGGCGCCGGTGGGATCCTGTACCTCGTCGAGGGGAAAAGCCGGTGCGGAGAAGATTCCTCCCTCAGAGAAGAGCAAGACGCCATGTTCTCCGCGCTTGATCACCAGGGTGCGGGGCCCCATCTTGCGGATCGCTTCCGCTGCCCTCTTCAAGTTGGTGATGCCGGAGAGCATTCGCGCTTCGGTCTCGTTGATCACCAGGATGTGAATCTCAGCCAGCGCCTTCTTCAATTCCTCGGGCGTTCCCTTGATCCAATAATTCATGGAATCCAGGCCTACCAGGCGAGCGTAAGGCAACTGCCGGCGAACGTGGATTTGCAACGTTGGATCGATGTTGCCCAGGAATAAGAACTCCGTATCAAGGTAAGAAGCGGGTAGCGCGGGCGAGAATTGCTCGAAGACGTTGAGTTGCGTTTCCAGCGTCCGCGCCTCACTCATGTCGCCGGTATATTCACCCGACCAGCGAAACGTCTTGCCGCGGGCGCGCACCAGGCCCGTGATGTCAATGCCGCGATCGCGAAAAACGCACAGGTGCTCTTCTCCGAGATCGTCGCCGATTACGGCGACAACCCGCACAGGCGCAAACCAGCTTGCGGTGACTGCCAGATACGTCGCGGCCCCGCCTAGAATGTTTTCGGCCACCCCGTAGGGCGTTCGGACGCAATCGAACGCCACGGCGCCGACCACCAGCAAAGGGGCTGGGGACTGGGGGCTAGGGGCTGGGGAGATTTTGGATTTTGGATTGTGGATTTTCGATTTGGGTTTTTGCATTACTCTCTCTTTTACGCTCGCAGTTCGTTGCATGCGCAGTAATTTTGGGTCTCAGTTCTCGGTCAGGAACCCAGCCCGCAAAGCGGGCGGCAGAACGTAGCCCACGGCGCAAGCCGTGGGATCGAGGAGCGGCCATGGGGTTCTCTCAGCCCCGGACGGGCGGCAGAGGCTCCTGTACGATGTCTGTCGCCCCATCCGGGGCTGTGAATATTAATGCTGCATGGCGCCCCACGGCTCACGCCGTGGGCTACTTTCTGCCGCCGCTCCGCGGCTCTCGCGGTGGTCTCACCTTCGGCTAACGCCTCTGCCGCAAGAGCCGTTGGTCCTGCTGCCTACTGCTTCTTACCTCCCCCTCCACCTACCTCAGATACTTTCCCACCAGCAGCGCCAGCTTCTTCTTGGCTTTCGGTGAAATGCTCTTGCGGTCTGTCAGGATGGCGTGGGCCAGTGCCGCGGCGCATGGGCAATTTCGTTCCCGGGGCAGAGCGCGAATGGCCTTCAGCAGGATATTCTGGGAGTTCGCAACGTTCTTCGTAAGATACCCCAGCACCACGTTGATGGTTACGCTGTCATGCTCGGGATGCCAGCAATCGTAGTCCGTCACCATCGCCAGCGTGGCGTAACAGATCTCCGCTTCGCGCGCCAGCTTGGCCTCCGGCAGGCTGGTCATGCCGATCAGGTCCATGCCCCACGACCGGTAAACGTTGGACTCGGCCTTGGTGGAAAACGCCGGTCCCTCCATGCACACGTAAGTGCCTCCCTGGTGGCAGGGTACGCCCACCTCTTGGCATGCCGAAGCCAGTGTCTCAACAAGCGTGGAACAAACCGGCTTGTCAAAGCTGACGTGCGCCACCAGGCCCTCGCCAAAGAAGGTGGAGGCTCGCTGCCGGGTGCGATCGAAGAATTGCGCGGGCAACGCCATGTCCGTGGGCCGGTACTCCTCCTTCAGAGAGCCTACGGCGCTCACCGAAATGATTCGCTGCACGCCGAGTTTCTTGAACCCGTAAATATTGGCGCGCGAATTCACTTCCGTGGGCAATAGGACGTGGCCGCGCCCATGCCGCGACAGAAATGCAACCTTGCGTCCCTCCAGATCTCCCAGCACATAGGCGTCCGAGGGCCTGCCAAACGGCGTCGCGAGGCGGACTTCCCGTACGCGCTCGATCCCCGGCAGATTATACAGGCCGCTTCCTCCGATGATTCCGATTTCCGCTTGTGGCAAAGGTCCCTCCAGACTTCCGGCCCCCGAATGACAGTGCTACGGCATGCGTGGCTCCGTAAGTGACGTCACCGGCACCCCGGTAATCTTGCCCTCTCTCTCCACCAAACGCAACCACGGCGCACTCATCTCGTGAGGAAAAATCACGATCGCATTCTGACGAGCCAATTCTGGCAGCAGTCGCTTCTTGCTGGCGAGGGTCTCCATAGGATAGAGGTCGAAGCTCATGATCCACGGATAAGCGAGGTGCGCCGCCATGGGAACGGTGTCGGAGATGAAGTAGGCGCACTCGCCCTCCGATTCGATGCGCACACACTGCAAGTGGCGAGTGTGGCCGGGCACAACCTCCACCCGAACGCCTGGGGCTACCTCCGTATCTCCGTCCAGAAAATCCGTCTGCGCTTCGGCGGGCCGGAAGAACTCCTCGATGTAGCTCGCCCGTTCCCGTTCGCTGGGAGCGAGCGCGCTCTCCCACTCGCCGCGTTGGATCAGATAACGAGCGCGGGAAAAAGTGGGAACCGTCCTTCCCCCAAGGCGCCGGGTGTTCCAACCGCAGTGGTCGAAGTGCAGGTGGGTGTTGATTACAATGTGAACATCCTCCGGCTTGATCCCCGCGTTTTCCAGCGACGCCAGCAGAGTCGGGGGATGCCGGACGTCATAGATGTTCCTGAACTTTGCGTCGAACTTGTCGCCAATACCGGTTTCCACCAGAATATTCAGCCGCCCGGCGCGAATCAACAGGCACGTCAGGGAAAGCTGAATCCGGTTGCGTTCATCCGCAGGCGACTTTCGCTCCCACAAGGGTTTCGGCACCACGCCGAACATCTGTCCGCCATCGAGGGCAAAAGTTCCGTCGCTGACGATCTGCAAATCGAAATGCCCTAGCTTCATTATTCCTCGGCTCGGCGCGGGCGAGACGCCCTCACCACATCACTTTTCTTCGACCAATTCGATAAGCACACCCGATGTACCGGCGGGATGCAGAAAAGCCACGAGCTCGTTCCCCGCCCCGCGGCGAGGCTCCCGATCGATCAGCTTGACTCCCGCGTTTTCCAATTCGCGCAGCGTGCCCGCCAACTCCTTGACCTCGAGCGCGATATGGTGCAGGCCCTGCCCGCGTTTGGCGATGGAACGAGCCAGCGGCGAATCCTCACTCGTGGCCTCGAGCAACTCCAGGCGGCTCTCGCCGACCTGGAACATTGCCACGCGCACCTTCTGCTCTTCGACCACCTCTTCCGAGTCCGGGGGCTTCCCCAGCAACTTCTCAAAGACAGGCCGCGCCGCCTGGAGCGAGCCAACCGCGATGCCGATGTGGTGAAGTTTCATAAATACAGCATTCAGCCGTCAGCTATCAGCTCTCAGCGATCCAGGCATGTCATTCTGAGCGAAGCGAAGAATCTGCAGTTCCGGTCCCGGGCGAACTAATGCAGATTCTTCGCTTCGCTCAGAATGACAGACTTTCAACCTGTCAGTGACTCCGCCACGATTTTCTCAACCAGTGAGTACGGGTCCGCGCGATGCTCGAGCAGGTCGTCAACGAGGTGGTCGAGAGTATCGTCGCCCAGGCGTTCGCGGACAACTTTCTCAAAGAGACTGCGCCGCAGCATTTCCAGCAGGCGTCCGCGCCAGTAATTCCTCCGGCGATTCGCGCGGCCGGCGCTCTTCTCCTGGAAGTGTTGAAACTGTTCCAGCGCCTGCCGCACTTCGCTTATGCCTGAACCTGCGGTGGCGATCGCCCTGACGATGGGCGGCCGCCATCCATCCGCGCGCGAAGCCAGGGAAAGCATCGCCTCGATTTCCTGTTCCAGGCGTTCTGCGCCGGGGAGATCCGCCTTGTTGAGCACGTAGAGGTCGGCGATTTCCATGACACCGGCCTTGAACGCTTGCACGTCATCGCCCATGCCCGGCACCAGGAGCAGGGCGGTCGAATCGGCCAGGCGAGCGACTTCGACTTCATCCTGTCCGACGCCGACGGTTTCAATCAACACGACATCGCAGCCCGCCGCATCCAGCACGGTGACCACGTCGTGGGTAGCCGGCGCCAGGCCTCCCATTTGGCCGCGCGTTGCCATGCTGCGGATGTAGATGTCTTTATCGTCCGCCAGGTTCTGCATGCGAATGCGGTCGCCCAGCAAGGCCCCGCCGGAGAAGGGGCTCGTCGGGTCAACGGCGATGATGCCCACCCGTGCGCCGGCGCTCCGATACGCGCCCGCCAACTTCTCCACCAGGGTGCTTTTCCCGGCTCCGGGGGAACCCGTGACTCCGATGACCTGCGCTTTTCCGGAGGCCGGGAATAGATGCTTCAGCAGAGCCGTGCCCTGCGCATCGCCCGACTCGACCGCAGAGATGGCCCGAGCGATGGCGCGCCGGTCTCGCGCGAGCACTTTTGCTACCCAGGTCTCGATTGAATCCGCCATCTGGAGGCAGGGCCCGTCCTGATTCCTGCAAGGCATCTCGCGGGCGATCGAGGTGCGTGGGAGATCGTTCCTCGCTCTGCTGCATCTCCCAATGTCAAGGCTATACCACCTGCCCCACAGCGTCAAGAAACCACCAGCGGCCTGCGGAAAAAGCCCAACCCGTCTGTCATCCTGAGCGGAGCGAAGGATCTCCGCGGTGTCCTGCGGCACAACGACTCACGAACAACTGCAGAGATCCTTCGCTCCGCTCAGGATGGCATATTCCGAGTTTCTTCACACCTTCAGACGCCCGCGTCACGAAGGCTTGCTGATTAGTGAAGTTATGGTTTAAGTTACAAGAAGCGCGAATTGAGTTCCGGCAATGACTTCACGCTTTGGTTTCACTTTCGGACTCTTGCTTCTGGCGGGCGGTTTTCGCCCCGCCTGGGCTGCTGACAAGCCGCGCCCGCCCGAGTTGCCGCTGGTCACCGTGCGCGCGCCTGGCCCGGGCTGCCAGGTTGACATCGACGGCCGCGCCGCCGGCAAGACGGATGGCCACGGCGTGCTCGTGGTTCCGGAGGTCGAACCTGGGGACCACTACCTGCATCTCCGCTGCCCCCACGCGCGGGAAAAGACCTTTTTCATTTCGCCCCTGCCCGGCAAGGACCTGGCCCTCGACGGGAGCAAGCCCTCAGAGTCTTCGACTTCGCAAGACGATGCCGGAGAGAGGTCCGCTGAGACGGAAATTCAGCTTCGCCAGTTGGTTCAACAAGCCCAGCAAATGCGGGCGCAAGGCAGGCTGGACGACGCGGTCGAGCGGCTGCGGGCTGCGGTCAAGCTCGATACCGCGAACTCCGACCTTCACCGCGAGCTGGGAATCTCCTTCCTGCTCAGCAAAGACTGGAAACGCGCCCGCGTGGAGATGCTGGAGGCCATCCGCAACGATCCCACGGATGCCGACGCTTATAACGGCCTAGGCTATGCACTCGAGAAGATGGGCGAATTGAGCGAGGCGCTGAAGCAGTACCGCATGGCCACCCACCTCGATCCCGCAGACCCCACCTACCGCACCCACTATTTCGATATGCTCTCCAAATTGTCCCAGGAAAATGCCAAGAAGAAATAAGAAGAAGTCAGAAAGCAGAAGACCGACCCGCATAACCATCTGCCGACGGGCAGCCAGACACCATTAAATGTCATTCTGAGCGAAGCGAAGAATCTGCAATAGTTTGCCCCGCATCGGAACTGCAGATCCTTCGCTTCGCTCAGGATGACAGCGACTTCCCCACTGCCGACTGCCCACCTGCCGACCTGCCCATCTGCCTATCTGCCGACTGCCTTCTCACCGGCCACGATTTCGCGTAGGGCGCACAGGGCGCGTTCGCACCCCGCCCGGTCCACATCGAGGTGAGTCACCATGCGAATCAGTTTCGCGTCGTAGGGATTCGCCAGCACGTTCTTGGCCTTCAGCCGCTGCGACACCTCCGGTGCGGTCAGACCGCTGCCCGAAACATCGAAGAACAGGATGTTGGTGACCACCTTCTCCGTTTCGACCTTAATCCCCCGAATCTCCGCCAGGCCTTGCGCCAGGAACTTGGCGTTCTCGTGATCAATATGAAGCCGCTTGGGGCCTTCCTCGAGGGCGAGCAGGCCGGCCGCGGCAAGGATACCCGCCTGCCGCATCCCGCCGCCCAGCATCTTTCGTGCAATGCGCGCTTCTTCGATGAATGCCTTGCTGCCCACGAGCATCGAGCCTACGGGCGCACCCAGTCCCTTCGACAAGCAGAACATGACGGAATCGGCCTTCCTGGTCAACTCCGTTACAGGCCGCCCCAGCGCCACGCCGGCATTGAAAATCCGCGCGCCATCCAGATGCACGGGCACTCCGGCGGCGTGGGCGTGGTCGGCAATCTCGTCGAACACCTCGGGAGGGTAGACCGAGCCCCCGGCAATATTCGAGGTATTCTCCATTTCGATCAGCGCCGTGCGCGCGCGATGGTCGCCGCGGCCGCGTACGAAGGGAGCGATCAATCCCCAGGTCAGGATTCCGTCCTCTGCCCATATGCTCCGCGGCACCAGACCGGCAAAGGCCGCCACGGTCCCCATCTCGAAGTTGTAGATGTGCGCCCGGGCTTCGCAAATCACGTCCTGGCCGGGCTTGCCGTGGACCTTCAGCGCCGCCTGGTTACCCATGGTTCCGGAAGCAACGAAGAGCCCTGCCTCGCGGGCAAAGACCTCCGCCGCGCGTTCCTGGAGGCGATTCAGCGTGGGGTCTTCGCGGTAAACATCGTCGCCCACTTCCGCTTCGTACATGGCGCGCCGCATGGCGGCGGAGGGCTTGGTGACGGTATCGCTGCGTAAATCGACGATTGCTGTGTTCATAAGTCTTGTATCTCCGTTCGATTTTGTTCGTGGTCAGTGGTCAGTGGTCCGTTGCTGAAGTTCGATTGTCCTTGGTCCATCACCATCAGACACTTGTCATCCTGAGCGCAGCGAAGGATCTCAGCAGTTCCTGTTATTTCCTCCACCCACGACGAACCGCGGCGATTCTTCGCTTCGCTCAGAATGACAGACGGCCACGGACAACTGACAACGGACGTCACTGCACAAACTCCTGAAAAACCTCATTAGAGACCAGATAAGCCGATTCCGCCAGCCGGAAGTTATCTCCGCGGGTTGTCAGCAAGCCATCGCGTGCCAGCGATTCAATTTTTCCTCGCCACCGGCTCAGCACGTCCTCGCCCCACTGTTTCCGGGCGGTTTCCAGGCTGACGCCTTCCGCCTGCCGCAGTCCGAGGAAGAAGAACTCTTCCACCTGCTCCTCCGGCGAAAGCCTGCGGACGTCCACGATCGGCGTGCGCTCGTTTGCCAGCTCATTCATGTAGGACTCGGCGGAGTCCAGGTTGGCCCAGCGGCTGATGCCGTCGAACGAATGGGCGCCCGCGCCGAGTCCGAGATAAGGAGCCAGCCGCCAATACTTCAAGTTGTGCCGGGATTCATAGCCAGGCAATGCAAAGTTGGATATTTCGTACTGTATGTACCCTTCGCGGCCGAGGGCCTCGCGCCCGCTCTCATAGGCGTCGGCCATGAACTCCTCGCCTGGAACGGTTGACGCATGATAGCGCGAACCGCCGTGCATCACTTCCCTGCCCAGGCGGCTCTTCTCGTCGATTTCGAAGAGGTATAGCGAGATGTGCTGGGGCGCAAGCCGCAGTACGGCGTCCAGATTGCCCCGCCACGACTCCGTGGTCTGGTGAGGCAAACCGGCCACCAGGTCGATGCTCAGGTTGGTGAAGCCCGCGCCGCGCGCGGTTTGCACAAGCTCCTGCGTGTCCGAGGCGGAATGCAGCCGGCCCACGGCGCGCAATTCCTGGTCCTCAAAAGTCTGTGCCCCAATGCTCAAGCGATTCATGCCCATGCCCAGAGCGCGTTCGAGGAACAGCCGATCCGCCGAGCCGGGAGTGACCTCGACCGTGAATTCGACCGCGCCGGCCATTTCAAAGCGCCCGTCGAGAGCGCCAACGATCTTCTCCAGTTTCTCGGCCCCCAACATCGGCGGGGTTCCGCCGCCGAAGTAGAGCGTGTCCACGGGAAGCGTGAGAACGCTCTCTCCCAGCCCCAGAGCCTCATAATGAACAGGCAAGCGGGCAATCTCCTGCTCGAGCGCGTCGCTGTATCGGCCGAAGAGGCTCGAGGGCTCAACCCGCGAGCTGAAGTTGCAGAAGCTGCACTTCGATGCGCAGAAGGGGACCTGAACGTAGATGCCGAGAGAATGCATCGAGAGCCATCATAACCCAACTTTGCCCGGAAGTGGCCAACGCTGAATGTGTAGGGGTAGGGCTTGCCCTGCCCCGTTCGTTAGGGGACGGCAAGCCGTCCCCCTACAAGGTTCATGAATTCTGACGTACTATTGAAGGTGCGGCAACTTGCCGGCTTCGTCAGGAATAATTCCCATGCCTAATCCATTCTCGCGCGCCAAGCACAACGCTTCTATTAATCCCCAGTTCAACCCTTCGATCAATCCCAAGATCAAGGCTGCGATTAACCCCAACTTCAATCCCTGGATCAATCCCAACCGGAACTCGCGCATCAACCCCAACTTTAACCAATCCTTGAACCCCTTGCTTACGGCCTTGCTGAATCCCACGCTCAACTCGCGCCTTGACCTTAAACTGACTCACAAGTATTCCGGCCTGCGCCGGCTGAATCCCGAGGCGGAGTTGGTAGGCTACGTCGTGCAGACCAGCCACAAGGCGGTGCTGCTGTTTTTCGACCGGGACCTGAACTGGACGTCTTACGTCGTGGATAACGGCCAGCAAGGCTACAACGTTTTCGACCGGGAAGGAACCTGGCAAGGCTACGTGCTCAAGAACCAGGCCCGCGGCTGGAACGAGTTTAACCTCCAAGGCGACTGGCTGGGTTTCATCGCGCGCTAGTCCCGGCAAGCCCCCGAAAAACGAAACCTTTCACGGCAGGACCGCATCCATAGTTTAGAGGAATTCGGTGGCAGATCTTACTTCCAACACCAGAGGAGGAACAACCTATGCGCAAGTTGCTTGGACTCGCAACCCTCGTGCTCTTGACCACGGCTCTCGCGCTGGCTGATTCGAAAAATCAGCACAATGACGCCTTTACCGCGGGGCCGCAAGACGAATCCGACCTGGCCCGCAAGATACGCCACGAGCTGGTGACCCTGCCGTATTACTCGATTTTCACCGACCTCGCCTTTAAGGTGGACGGCAGCGTGGTCACGCTGGAGGGTGCGTGCCCTCCTGAGCCTCCCTGGGATATCAAGAAAGACGCGGAAAATGTGGTGAAGCGCATCCCGGGCGTAACCCAGGTCGTCAACAATATCAAGGAATTGCCAATGTCGAACTTCGATTGGCAGACCCGTCGAGCCTTGGCGAAAGCCATTTACGGCGATGCGCAGATCGGAACGCGCTACGGGTATCAGGCCTTGCCGTCGATCCACATCATCGTGGACAACGGCCACGTGACGCTGGAGGGAGTGGTCGACAACCAGATGGATGACACGATCATCCGCATGCGCGCCAACGGGGTGCCGAACGTCTTTTCCGTGACCGATAATCTGGTGGTCTTGAACCCGTCCAAGAAGAAAGATAAATAGAAGAGCGTGGTCTCGCAGGGGGACGGCTTGCCGTCCCCGCGTTTCTTCCGGCCCCGAAGGGGGTAGGGCAAGCCCTACCCCTACACAGGGCTAGCGCTGCCGCCTATCCATTGAGCATTCGGGTTACTTCAGCGGGAGGTATTCGACCCGGCTGATCCACTCCTCAGGTTTGGAGGCGCCAGCAATCAGTTCCAGGTCGCTTACAGCCTGACGAACGGTGACGTGAAGCTGGGGCGCATAGATAATTCCAAGGAAGTATTGGGAGCGTTCTTGACGGTATGCTGCCTCCTTCAAGAAGTCGGTATCTTGAGTGACCAGCACGCGCCCCATCGCTGAGGCGCGGTCCAGAAGCTGTGAATCGTCCTGTTCACTCGCGCCGTCCTCTTGGGCTGTCATTACATCGACGGCCCGGACGCGCAGTTCCCTTGTCATCACGTGCGGGACATGGACATCCATGTAAAGGCGGAGGCTCACCTTGATTTTCTTACGTCGCGGAGTAGTTTTTCCCTGAGGGCGGGATTGATCAATCGCGGCTTGAGGGCCTCAGCAAACTGGTTCTGGCGCTCAATTTCGGCGTCAAGTTCATTCTTGTTCTCGTAGTAAAAGGCCAACGCGGAGTGAATCTGGGCCAGCGACAAGTGGGAGTGCTGAGAGTGGATTTCTTCGGGGCTCCAGCCGTAAGCGAGCTTATCCAACACCACCTCAATGACTTTGGTGTTTGCGCCGGAAATCCAAGCCACGCCATTCTCGTCAATCACGACGTGGTTCTTGACACAGATTGCCACGGCTTCCCGCCTCCAAGCCTAATGTATCATACTGCGCTAACGATGCGGTAGGACAACGCACGGGCTGGCGCGGCGTGGCACTGTCATCCTGGCCGTGCGCACGGGCGGGACGCCCGTGCCACGAAATCTTCGCGACCCGCTGCCGATCCGTTGTCCCCCTTGCCTCCCGGGCATATAATCTGCTCTGGCGGCGCGGCCGTCGCGCAGTCCTATCCAAATGTATCTGATTTACAGTTTGCTGTTCACGCTCGGGGCACTTGCCACAGCCCCGTATTACCTTTGGAAACGGCGCGACGAGCTCGCCGGAGCGCGCTGGCGGGAACGATTCGGAAAGCTGCCGGAATCGTTCCAGCAGCCGGAGCGGGACGCCATCTGGATTCACGCCGTTTCGGTGGGCGAAACCCTGGCGGTCGAGAGGTTGACGCGCGAGATGCAAGCGGTGTTTCCCGGGCGGAAAATTTTCATGAGCAGCGTTACCCCGGCGGGGCGCGCGGCTGGAGATGGCCGAATCCCCGCGGTGGCCGGCAGGTTCTACCTGCCCCTGGATTGGCGCCGAGCGGTGAGGTCGACGCTGGATAAAATTCAGCCGTCCCTCCTGGTGATTGTTGAGACGGAGTTGTGGCCAAACCTTCTGCGGGCCGCGCACGATTCCGGAACGCGCATTATTCTGATCAACGCGCGCCTCTCCACGCACTCCTTCCGGCGCTACCGCCTGCTGCGCCCGTTCATGCGTCGCGTGCTCGAAGATGTGGATATGATCTGCGCGCAATCCGAGGCCGATGCCGAACGCTTCCGGCAGTTGGGTGCGCTTCCGGAGCGCGTTGTTTTGTCGGGAAATCTGAAATTCGATTCGGAGCCGCCCCGCTCGGCTTCGTTTCCCCGCATCCTCGAGAAAGCCATCTCCGCAGCGGGACGCGCGCCCATCCTGATTGCGGCGAGCACGATGGCGGGCGAGGAGCCGATGGTTCTGGAGGCCTGGAGCAAGGTGCGGGCGCAGTGCCCGAAAGCCCTGCTGATCCTTGCTCCGCGGCACCCGGCGCGTTTCGACGAGGTTGCGCAGATCCTCACGGCCGGCGGCCACAACTTCGTCAAGCGCACATCACTAGCCTCGCAAGACGCGGAGAATCTCTGCCAAGTGGTCGCTGCGGAAGTCCTCTTCCTCGACAGCATCGGAGAATTGGCGGGCGTACTGGAATTGGCCGACGTGGTGTTTATGGGAGGAAGCCTGGTTCCGACCGGCGGCCACAATATTCTCGAAGCCGCATACTGGGCGAAACCCGTGCTGTTCGGCCCGCATATGGAAAATTTCCGAGACATCGCCCGGCTCTTCCTCGAAGCGCAGGCTTGCCTCCAGGTTCAGGACGGGAACGAACTGGTTGACTCGGTGCTGCTGTTGTTTGCGGATCGCACGGCCGCCCGGGTACTGGGCGAGCGAGGCAAGCAGGTCCTGGCACAACACGCGGGGGCCACGTCTCGAGTGCTGAAGCAGATTCAACGGTTGCTGGAGGCGCCGGTAAGCCCCAAAGGGGCGATCTAAAGAGGCCACGCCTGTAAGCCCCAAAGGGGCGATCTAACGAAGCCCAGGCCAACGGCCTGGGTCAGCGATGTCGGCCCACTTAGATTGGGTCAGCCCTGAAAGGGCGGAATAGGGCAAGAGCTTTATTTCGCCCCTACAGGGCTACGAGTTTGAAGGCGCGACGTTGACCCGGGCCGTTGGCCTGGGCTTCGTTAGATCGCCCCTTTGGGGCTTAAGGCGGGCACAGATTGAGTGACAAGTGGTTGGGGCAAGAGGCGGAGTTTGAAAAGTGAATCTTTTACTTAAGCTCCTGTCGTATATCTTCATGACCGGCGTTAAGTTGCGACGCGCCGCCCACCGCAACGGTTGGCTCAAAACACGGCGCCTGAACCGCCCGGTGATCAGCGTCGGCAACCTGAGCGTGGGAGGAACGGGCAAGACTCCCATGGTGATTCTGATAGCCGGGATTCTGCGGGCGGCCGGCCTCCACCCGTGCATCCTTACGCGCGGCTACGGACGGCGGCGGGGAAGAGGTCCGACACTCTTGGACCCGGAGGAGCGGCTTGTCTATGATCCGCGAGAAGTAGGCGACGAACCCGCCGCGCTGGCCAAGGCGCTGCCGGATGTCCCCATAGTCGTTGCCGCCGACCGTTTCCGCGGCGGCACGATGGCCGAGCGGACTTTTCGGCCCGGCGTATTCCTTCTCGACGATGGATTTCAGCACCTGGGTCTTTATCGCGATCTCGATGCAGTCTTGCTCGACGTCACTACTCCGGCGGCGGACCTCGCGCTGCTTCCTGCCGGCCGCATGCGCGAGACATTCCAGGCTCTTGAGCGAGCCCATTGGGTGATTCTCACCCGGACCGAACTGGGCGATGCCGGCGGAATGCAGGCACGAGTGCAAGCCGCGAATCCGCAAGCCCGCATTTTTCGCTGCGCGACGAAACTGGCCGGATGGGTCGAGGCGCGCAGCGGCCTGCCCGAACCGCCCCGGAGCCTGCTCGGCAAGAAGGTCGCGGCCTTCTGCGGGATTGGAAACTCCGGCGCATTTTTCGCGGACTTGCGGAGTTGGGGCTATGACGTGGCGGCGGAGCGCGCGTTTCCCGACCATCACGTCTACCGGCATCGCGACGTGGAGAGCGTTTTCGCGCTGGCGCGAGTCGCAGGGGCAGAAGCCGTTCTCACAACCGAGAAGGACCTCATGAATCTGCCTCCGCGTTGGGACGCTGCGCTGCCGCTGTTTGCCTCTTGCATTCGGCTGGAGATCGAGAACAAGATGGAATTCGAACGAGCGTTGCTGGCGGAAGTAGAGGCGGCTTTACGCCGCCATCTGGCGAGGTAAACTCGCCGCTACAATTTCAAACTGAGATGCTGCCCGCGGAGGGCCCCTTGAAAAACCACGAACTTCCCTCCTGGAATCCTAAGAAAATCATGATCCGGGCGACCAACTGGATTGGCGATGCGGTGATGTCTCTCCCGGCCATCGAGGCGCTGAACGCGCGCTTCCCGGAGGCAGAGATCGTTGTGGTCGCCAAACCTTGGGTGAGCGAACTCTACCAGCATCATCCCGCCGTCAGCCGGCAAATCGTTTACGATGCGGAGGGCGAGCACCGGGGAACGGGAGGCTTCTTGAAGCTGGTCCAGACGCTGCGCGAGGAAGGCTTCGGCGCCGCGATCCTCTTTCAAAACGCCTTTCAGGCCGCCTTTATGGCCTGGTGCGCCCGCATCCCCGTGCGCATCGGTTACGCGCGGGACGGGCGGAGTTCCTTGCTGAACGACGCAGTAGAGGTCATCTCTCCTGCCGCCTGCGGGCATCAAGTTTACTATTACCTGCAATTACTATTTCGTTCGGGGTTAATCGACAAGCCAGAACCGGTCGAGGAAGTTCACCTCCGCCTGGCGGACTCGGAACGAAGATGGGCGGCCCGGCAGCTTCAAACTTTGGGACTGGGCGGCAAGCGCTTCCTGGTGGGGATCTGCCCGGGTGCGTCCTTCGGCCCGGCCAAGCGCTGGCTGCCGGAGCGCTTTGCCAGCCTGGCGGATCGCTTGATTGATGCCTTGGGCGCCGATGTGCTAATCTTTGGCTCCCCCGCCGAGAGCGCCCTCGCCGAAGAAGTGGCGCAGGTCATGGAACACACCCCGGTGCTGGTGGCGGGAAAAACCACCTTGCGGGAATTCATGGCCTTGCTCGCGAGGTGCCAACTGGTCGTCACGAACGACTCCGGCCCCATGCACCTGGCAGCGGGCTTGGATTTGCCGCTTCTGGCCATCTTTGGCTCCACGAACGAGCGCGAGACGGGACCCATAGGCCAACGCTTGCGCATCGTCAAGCATCCTGTCGAGTGCAGTCCCTGCGGCCTTCGCGAGTGCCCGATTGATTTCCGGTGCATGACGGGAGTCTCTGTGGACACGGTCTACAAGACGGCTCTTGAGGCGGTTAAGGAGTGGGAGATCGGGCCGTAGTCGGCAGATGGGCAGATCGGGTGAACGCTCATCAAAAGCTGTCATTCTGAGCGAAGCGAAGAATCCCGGCAGTTCCCTGGCCCAGACACCGCGAGGGTCCTTCGTCGCCCGTCGGCTGACGGACTCCTCAGGATGACGGCGGGAGAGGGTGTTTAGCGATATGGCAATGTTTAGTACTTATTCAATCTAATGAAGATTAACTCCCAAGATAGAACAACTCTGCTGGCGATTATCGAGAAATTTCCCCGTCAGCGCATCGTCATGTTGGGCGACCTGGTGGCGGACGAATATGTTTATGGGGAGATCGCCCGGGTCTCTCGTGAAGCCCCGGTACTGATCCTGAAGCAGCGCGAGAAGCAGGTAACACCCGGCGGGGGAGCGAACGCCGCGAACAACCTCGCCGAACTCGGCGCCCGGGTCAGCCTGACCGGCGTGGTCGGCGAGGACGAGGCCGGGGATGCGCTGCTCCGCTACTTTCAGCAGAAGGGTGTGTCAACGCGCCACGTGGTGCGCCTTGCCGGCTGCCCTACCCCCACGAAGTCGCGCATCCTGGGCGCGCTCAGCCATTGGCAGCCCCAGCAGATTGTTCGCGTCGACCGCGAACCTGCGGGGCGCTGGTCGAAGGAGATCCGAAGGCGGCTGACTCGCCGTGTACTATCACAGGCGCGGCACGCTTCGGCGCTTCTGGTCTCCGACTACGGCTACGGCGCCACGGACGCTCGCGAGGTGGAATTTATTATTCGCCACAGGGGAAGCGACCAATGGCCGGTGGCGGTGGACTCTCGCTACGACTTGTTGACCTACAAGCATGTGACCACCGCAACGCCGAATGAGCCGGAAGTGGAGGCCGCGTTCGGCCGGACCATAGGCCACGACTTGGACTGCCTTCACGACCTGGGAAGAAAGCTGCTGCGCCGGCAGGGGTTCAAGGCTCTGCTGGTGACGCGAGGACGCGAGGGCATGGTGCTTTTTGAGCCGCGCCGTGCGCCCCTCCCTCTGCCGATCTTCGGCTCCGACCAGGCGGTCGATGTGACCGGCGCCGGGGACACGGTGATTGCCGCGTATACGCTGGCGCTGGGCGCGGGAGCGAGTTTCCTCGAGGCCGCCATAATCGCGAACTGCGCCGGCGGCCTGGTGGTGATGAAACGAGGCACCGCGACGGTCACGGCGGCGGAGATCAAGGAAGCCATCCGAAACGCATGAGTGCGCCGATCATTCCGCGTGGAGGACTAGCCGAGCTCGGTGAGCAATTGCGCCGTGCCGGGCGCCGTGTGGCGTTTGCCAACGGGTGTTTCGACGTGCTGCACGCGGGCCACGTACGCTATCTTCAGGCGGCTCGGCAGCAGGGCGACGTCTTGGTGGTGGGAGTTAACAGCGACCGGTCGGTTTTGACGCTGAAGGGGCCGGGAAGGCCGCTGCTCCCCGCGGAAGCGCGCGCAGAATTGGTGGCCGCGCTCGAGCCGGCGGATTACGTTGTCATTTTCGAGGAATTGAACGTGGAGGCCATTTTAACCGAGCTACACCCCGACGTGCATTGCAAGGGGCCGGACTACACCGTTGAAACCGTACCTGAAGCCGCGCTGGCCAGAGAGCTCGGGATTGCCGTCGCCATCGTGGGAGATCCGAAAGACCACTCGACGCGGGGCATGCTGGCGGAGATCGCGCGGCGCTACGGCAAGTAGCGCAGGCAATCCTGCCTGTGCCACTAGTTTATTGGACCTTGTTGTTTTGCGAAGATTTCTTCTCTGTGTTCTCTGTTCCTCGAAAGACTCAACACAGAGATCACTGAGACCCTCCGTGTTCTCTGTGTTGAGTCTTTCGAGGCACAGAGGGCGCGGAGAAGTTGGTTTTGGTTGCGGCCACCGATCCGTGCTGTCCTACTTGTTATGCAACGTCTCCTGGTCATTCGCTTGAGTTCGATCGGCGATATCGTGCATGCACTGCCGGCCGTGGCGGCGCTCGGGCAGTCTTTCCCGCAGCTTGAAATCCACTGGCTCATTGAAACGCGCTATGCCTCGCTCCTGGCGGGAAACCCGTACGTACGGCGCATTCTGCCGCTCGATACGCTCAGTTGGCGGGGCGGCTTTCCACCGCTTGCGGTGCTCGGGGACATGGCGGGCACTTTGAGGGGACTGCGGGGCAGCGCTTACCAGACCGCGGTGGATTTCCAAGGCCTGTGGAAGTCGGCGCTGATTGCCTTCCTGGCAGGCGCCCACGAGCGGGTGGGCTTGGCGGAGCCCTGGATGCGTGAGCCGAGCGCTGCGGTCCTCTACACGCAACGAGTTGCCGCGACGGGGCGGAAGCACGTGGTGGAAGAGAGCCTGGCCCTGGCCGAACATCTGGGAGCGCGCGTGGGCCGCTGGCAATTCCCTTTGCCCCGCACCGCCGCGGACGACCAGGTCGTGGACGATCAGCTAACTAGCCTCGACGCGCGGGACTTCATCATCCTCAACCCTGGCGGCGGCTGGAAAGCCAAGCGCTGGGCGCCGGAGAATTACGCGCGACTGCTCGGTCACCTGGAGGGCCGGCTGGCTTCGAAGTTTCTGCTCACCGGGTCGCCGGGCGAGGCCGCGTCGATCGCAGAAATCATCCGGCGCGCGGAAGCCAAACGCGCCTTCTACTTCCCCTCGAGCGTGGTGCAGTTCATCGCCCTGGCGAGGCGCGCCCGATTGTTCCTGGGCGGCGACACAGGACCCCTGCACCTGGCGGCAGCCGTGGGAACGCCGCTGGTGGCCATCCACGGCCCCACCGACCCGGCGCGGAATGGGCCGTTCGATCCTGCCGACATCGCCCTTTACAATCACGCACCCGTAAACCACACACGCCGGAATCCGAACGCCGCCTACATCGAGGGGATTCCGGTCGAGCGCGTGGCGGCGGCGATCGAGGAACGCCTGGCGAGGGCACATGCCTAGAGACTACGCCGCGTGGGCCAGCCGCTGGCGCGTGCCGCTGGGTTTCGGACTGGGCGTTTCGTATTTGCTGCTTGCGCGGCCCGCGCCCAAACTGCTACTCTGCGGTGCCGTCGTGGGGTTGGCGGGTCTGTTGTTGCGGGCCTGGGCGGCAGGGCACCTGGCCAAGAACCAGCGCCTCGCCACCGGCGGGCCCTATGCCTGCACTCGGAACCCGCTTTACCTGGGGAGTGCGGTCATGGGACTGGGCGGCGCGTTGGCCGGGCGCTCCTGGCTGATCGGCGGAGCCTTCGTGGTCCTCTTCGTTCTGGTCTACTGGCCGGTCATGCAGCGCGAATCCCGCTTTCTCGAAAAGGAATTTCCGCAGACCTTTGAATCGTATGCCCGCCAGGTGCCGTTGTTTTTCCCCAGGCTGTCTCCGTGGCAGGGCGAGGGCGAGAGATTCCAGTGGCGGCTGTATCTTCGCAACCGCGAATATGAAGCTGCGGCGGGTTATGCGGGCGTGATGGTTTTTCTGGCTTTGCGGATGTGGTTGAGTTAAATTCGAAAGGGCTACCTTTGCCCCACCATGAACGTCCAACTTAATAGAGTGCGCGGCTCTCTACTTAAACTCGGCGGCCTGACCTTGTCGGTTGCGGTTCTGGGGAATCCCTTTCTCTGCGGGCAAACCAAACGCGCGCCGTTCGAGCCGGGCGAACGCTTGACCTACGATGTGAGCTGGTCGGTCTTCCAGGCGGGGACCGTCGCTTCTACTTTGCAGCGCACGCTGGACGGAACCAAGGAGAAATACACCGTCGTCACCACCGCCCAATCGCAAGGCTTCACTTCTCTGCTGTTCAACGTGAATAACGAATTCCGGTCCGTCTTCAATCCCCAGACCTTGTGCTCCGAAAAGATTTCCAAGAAGATCATCGAAGGGCGGCGCCGCAAGGAGACGCAGATTGTCTTTGATGCCCAGCGGAAGTTGGCGATTCTCGACGAACGCGACTTGACCCGGCCCCAAGACCCGCCCAAGCACGCCGAGAGCGAAATCCCCAGTTGCGTCGAGGATGTGGTGGATGCCTTCTACTATCTGCGCAACCAGGATATTCAAGTCGGCAAACCCCTTCAGGTGGCGGTGAACGACGGCTCGAGGACTTACGATGTGACGCTCGATGTTCAGGCTCAGGAGACGATTCAAACTCCCCTGGGCCAGCGCGCTGCCATCCGCGTCGAACCCAAGGTTTTCAGCGGCCTCTTCAAGAGAAAAGGACGGATGCTGATCTGGTTCAGCAACGATGAGCAACATTTGCCGTTGCGCCTCAAGTTCATCATTGCCGTGGGACCGATCACCGCCACGCTGAGATCCGTCACCCAGGTGAAGCAGTAGGGATTAGGGAACAGGGAACAGAGAGCATGGCGCCCCCCTCCTTGTTGGCTCTTCGCTGTTCCGTCCTCCCTCTTACTTGCTCGCTGATTCCTATTCCCTATTCCCTGTTCCCTGTTCCCTACACGATTCGGTATTTTTCCGCCATTAAACGCTTGAACTTGGGCTGGTAGATGAGGTCGTAGGCCAACTCCTTGTCGGGGAAAAGGTCTAGAGCAAACTTCCGCGTGTTGGCAACCAGCGCAGAGGCTTCCTCGATGGGAAGGTCGGATTGAGCCACGACGTTGAGGACCAGGCTCACCACGAATTGCAAGCGCCTCACCTTGCGGTTTTCCTCGAGGATTTCCTCTTGGCTTGCCATGCCGGCGCCTTCCCCTTCTGGCGGCAGGTTCATCCGTCACTCGACGGAGCAAACGGCGAGATCCGCGTCGAATCGGAACGGGTACCGCAGGAAATTGACCCCACAACTCGCCCACCTTCAGCAATTGTAGTATAAGCTAGTAGTCCTGGCCAGTCGTAGCGTTGCGCTACGTGAATCCGGCCGTGAGAAGCCATGTCAAGCGAAATCACGCTGCGAAGAAAGCTACTCCTCGCCTGGCGCTGGGGACGGATACGGGTAGTGCTTCGCGAGGCAGTTGCCAACTTCTTTCGCGAGAACTCCTTCGCCGTTTCCGCTTCCATCGCCTATTACAGCCTCCTCGCACTCTTTCCCATGATGCTGCTCCTTTTGGGGGTGAGCGGCGCATTCATCCGCCGCTATGAACTCTCCGGCCGTCTGGCTCTGGTCTTGGGACATTACCTGCCCGTCCGGCGAGACTTCATCATGACCAACCTGGTGAGCATCTCGCACGCCTACGGAAGGGTGAGCATACTTTCGTTCCTGCTTCTGCTGTGGGCTTCGTCAGGCGTTTTCCTTCCCCTCGAACGCGCCTTCAACCAGGCCTGGGAAGTCGAGAAGCGCCGGCCGTGGTGGCGCCGGCGGCTTCTGGCCCTCGAGATGGCCGGAATCTTCGGCATCCTGGCCTTGCTCTCGACGCTGCTGGTGGGAACCCGGCGGTACGCGGACGCCTGGCTCAAGACCTGGGTTGCAGGCCCGCTCCTCCCTCTGGCCCAACTCCTCTACCGCGGCGTCTTTATGGCCGCGACTTTTGGCATCACGCTCCTGATGTTCGTGGTCATCTTCGAGCGCTTGCCCAACCGCCGCCTGAGCCTTGGACAGGTTTTCCCCGGGGCCTTGCTCACCGCCCTCTTCTGGCAGGCAGTGCGCTGGCTGTTCTTTCGGCTGCTTCCGCTGTTCAATTACCGCCAAGTTTACGGCTCCATCGGAGTGGTTGTGGCTCTGATGACCTGGGTCTATATCTCTTCCGCGATCATGCTCTTCGGCGCCCAGGTATCCCGTTCACTCTACAGGACTTGGCGAGCGACGGAGCCTGGTGTCGGCGCGGCGACGCCGGCTGCCGGGCCGGCGATTCCGCTACCGTGGCGCGCGCACGAACCCCAGGTTCGCCGGCCGGCGCCCGATTCGGGACCGGACTAACTCGTAAAAGAGGCTTTGCGGGGCCTAGGAGCCAAGAATAGCCGTCCTCGAAGGGTGGGTTGGGGTTGGAGTAGCCACTTTTTGCCAAAAGGCCGATTTTAGCGGGTTTCGCGAAGGACCTCGCGAAATTTGGCCATTAATCGCGCGCAAAGGCACCTAGCCGAGTGTTATGACAATCCGTCCCCCTGATCGACAAGGCGCATCGGGTGTACATTGTGTCATGGCGCCGGCGGACGGTATGTCCGCACCCGCAAGCTACCGCCCATCTCGACCGTGGTTGCGCCGTCAACGTCGGGGCGGAACACTCGAATCCCTCGATCTCTCAGGCGCGCCAGGGTTTCGGCGCCGGGCAGGTTGCCGAAATCGTTCGATCCGCCGCCGATCAAGGCTACGCGCGGATTTACGCGGGCCAGGAATTCCCTGCTGCTGGAGGAATTCGAACCATGGTGGGCCACTTTCAGCAACAGGCTATCGAGGCTCTGCCGGGAGGCCAGCAGTTCGCGTTCGGCCTTGGCGGTGATGTCCCCTGTTAAAAGCACGCTGCCGCCGGCGTAAGAGACGCGCAGAACCAGAGAATCGTCGTTCGAAGGCGAAGTCACGGGCTGGCTAGAGCGCTCGGGCCACAAAACTTGTATGGCCGCCGCGCCGCGCTGCAATTCATCACCCGCCGCCAGCGTACGTTCCGCCACACGCCTGGCGCGCAACGCTGCCAGCAATTCCCAATAATCCCGGTTAGAACCGTTCCTGGCGTGCCAGAACTCGCCGATCCGGAAGTTCGCCGCAACCGCAAACAGTCCGCCCAGGTGGTCCTCGTGCGGAACCGAAAGCACCACGATGTCGAGTTTCTTGATTCCTCGCGACCACAAGTAGGGCGAAACGATGTCTCCGCCGGGGTCCCAAGGCCGGCCCTGGAGCGCGCCCTCGCTGGCGCCGCGTTGCCTGCTGCCGGAGCCATCCACCAGCATGGTGGTTCGGTCCGGCAGCACCACAAAGAGTGACTCGCCCTGGCCGCAGTCAAGCGCCGTGACCTCCAGCATTCCCGTGGGAAGGCGGGGAGGAAATGGGTGAGTGGCGACCAGCACGATCATCACCCCGAGACCGGCCAGGGCTAGCCAGAAGGCCCATGCCTGTCGATTGATGCTTGTAACCGAGTCTAGCTTATCAGTATGGCCTACTCTGCTCTGCCTCCTGCCGAGAGACAACGCCGCCGCGAGGATGAACAACACAAACCCGCAACTCACCCAAAGCGGCGGATTAGGCACTCGGAACGAGAGCCATTGCGGAAGATGCGGGAGTTCTGTCACGGCGAACAGCCCCGCCATGACCAATGCCAGCACCTTGGCAGGCCAAACCGCGAGCGCCGGAATCACGGCCCCGAGCAGGACGGTCGGAACGGCAAGGGCCAGGAGCAAGGTCATCAAAGGGATCGCCAAGGCATTGAGGCCAATGCCCGCCACGGCCACCCGGTGGAACATCGTCGCCATGGGCAACACCAGGCCGGCTTGCAGGATTGCCGAAAAAAGCAGGAGGTTCGCCGTCCAGATCAATACACGGGCCGGGCCGGTTATCAAGCCGGCTGCCAGCGCGTCGTGCCGATCCAGAAAATGCAATCGCGATTTCACCCAGCCGATGAGCGCGCGCAGGTCAAGGCGGAATTGAGCCAGGCGCGGCGCGAGGTGCGCATCCAACGAGATCTCGTCCAACCCGCGCAAGGCGAGCCGATAGGGTTCCGTGGTCCGCTCCAGGATGGGCGCCGCCAGCCCGGCAATCAGCAAGGCGGCCGCGAAGGAAAGCTGAAATCCCGATTCGAAGAGCCACGCCGGACGCCAGAGCAGCAGGATGAGGGCTGCCAGGGCGATGGCGTTCAGAGTGGAGTTGCTGCGGTAAAGCAGCCGGGCCAGCAAATAAAGCGCGATCATGAGCGCTGCGCGCAGGGTGGGAGCGCGCTGCTCAACCAGGAAGGCGTAGAACACCAGGAGCGCGAGGACGGTCAATCCTCTGACGCTTCGGCCGAGGCGCAGGAAGCGCAGCAGCCAATCCGCCAGCAAGGCGAGCAATGCGATGTGAAGGCCGGCGATGACCAGCAGATGATAGAGGCCCGTCTTGCGAAAACTCTCGATGGTCTGGGAGTCCAGCGAGGACCGATCGCCGAGCAGGATTGCCTTGAGCACCGAGCCGCACCGCCCCTGGGCCGACCAGCGTGGGTATAGCTCGTCGATGGAGTGGAGCAGGCGGCTCCGAATGTGTTCGGGCAGCGTCGAAATCCCGCGCCGGTCCAATCCTGGACGCCTTTCCACCCAACGGGGATCGCGGACCGTCCCGACCCAGTAGATATCCTCGGTGGATTCCATCCAACGGCGAAAGTCAAAGCTCCCGGGATTTTGATAGACGTGTGGCTTGCGCAGGCGCACCGTCACTCGGACCGCCTCCCCATACTGAAGGTTCAGCCCGTCCAGGAGCGCCCACGATTCCGGGTGATCTGAACTCTCCAGGCGCAATCTTACCTTCCCGGTCACGTCGTGAGAGACTGCACGGCTTTGGGCGCGCTCCGTTTCCAGGTCGAATTGAAGCCCGTAGTCAGTGCGGAGGGGCGTAGAGACGATATGGCCCTCGAGGCGAATCGGCTGTTGCAGGTCAAAGCCCCGCGCGGCGAGTTCGCTGACATGATTGGGCGGGAAGCGGTATGCGAACAAGCAACCTGCGGACGCGCCGGCGCCCAGAAACCCAAGCAGCGCGAAGAGCAGGGAGACCCGTTCCCGGCCGGCCCGCAACACGAGCAGACCACCTAGCAGACAGACCGCCACGCAGGCAGGAACCGTGGCCGCCGCCGAGCCGCTCAAGTGCGCGCCGCCAACCAGAAAGATCCCCAGCGCGAAACTGGCGGCCATTGGGAGTAGGGGGCTTTTCATCCGCGGTATCGCTTTCTAACTACTTCGCGATAGGCCCACGGACGATAGCACAACCTGAGAGCAGCAGGCGCAAGAAATTACTCTCTTCGTCATGGAGTGCTAGTGATACGCCTGGATCAATTCCAGGCTGACGCCGAGCGCATCCGTATCCATGTAAGCGTACTGGCCGGAGTTCGGCTTTCCGACGTCGCCCCAGGCGCCACTTTGTACGGGCGACCAGCCAAGCTTCGCATAGCGTTCGAGCGCATTCTCCAGGTTGTCCACCGGCACTCCCATGTGCTGAACGCCCTCGCCGTGCGTGTGCAGAAAGTCGTCGTAACAATTGGGCGGGTCTTGCGGAGGTATGATCCACTCATACGTCGGGTGCGAGTAATTCTGCCAGCCGACCACAAACGGCAGCAACAGCGGCTTGCCATGGTATCGCCCGTCCGCACGGGGAGAGGCATCGGCCAGCGTTATTTCAGGAAACCCCAGACTGTGCCAGTATGCCGAAACGGGCGCAGCTCTGCGGATCACCAGTCCGAGGTGCGTCACCTTCGCCGGACCCGCGCCGGCTTCGGCCAGCGGACGCGTCACCAGCCCGAGGACATACTTGCCTGACGATTCGGTGTCGAAGAACAAGTAGCGCCCCCCGGGGGCGTCGAACGCGTTTAGCACCCGGACACCCAGGCCGCGGAGCCGGGCGGTTTCCAGTTCCACTTGCTGAGGGTCCGGCACTGCGTAAAGCACCGCAAAAACGCCATCCCCGTGGAAGGCGAGGAAACCGTCGAGCACCGGATCGCCTGCAACGGGCTGAAGGATTTCCACTGCGAAGCTCCCCATCCGGCCGGTGATGAACCGCCCCGCGCGCCGCCCGGAATTATCCAGAGCAATCCGGCCGTGATCGCGTATGTCTTCCAAGCCGACGTTCCGCCACGCGGCAACGGCCCGCGACGCGTCTTTCACGACCCACAGCGCCCCGTCCATGGTCTTGTAGAAGTCCGGCAATTGCGCCCAGCCCGGCGCGACTGCGCACAGCAGAATACCTGGCAACACAATCCAACTCAAAAGATGATTCCGCATTACGTCCTCCCGCCGGCCGAACCGCATGTGGCATCCCGGGACTTCCAGTTTCCCTCGGGGGACGCCAGTATACATCGAATCGCCGCAAACCGAACCCGGCAATACGAGCAACACAAACCCCTGGAAAGATCATAAAATAGAACTGATCAACGAGGTACTAAGTAGCGAAAGAGGAAAGCAGATCCTTCGCTTCGCTCAGGATGACAGGTCGTTCTCAGGATGACATGTCATTCTGAGCGGAGCGAAGAATCTGCATTTGGTTGCGGCTTTGCAGCGCTAGGCGAACTTGGGCTGAAATTCAGATCAGCCCAAACTTAACTATCGAACGAGTTGACTATGGCGAAAACTATTCGGGTGGGACTCCTCGGGGCGCGATTCGCGGCACGATTTCACATGGACGGGTATCGGCGCGTCTACGGGATTCCGGTGCAGGTGGTGGGCGTCGCGTCGAGGAGCGCGGAGTCGCGGGAAGCGTTCGCGCGTGAGCATGGGATCGAAGCATTTGGAACCCTCGAGGAAATTTGCGAAGCGGCAGACGTGATCGACGTCTGCACGCCCACCGCCGCGCATGAGCCTATCGCGATCGAGGCTTTGCAGCGCGGCAAACACGTCGTGATCGAAAAGCCCTTGACCGGCTATTTCGGGCCGGGAACGGATGATTTTCACGGCGACGCCTTCAGTAAGGAGGTGATGCTGCGCGAAGCCCTGGCAAGCGCCCAGCGCATTCAGGATGCGGCCCGCCAGGCGCAGCGCCACGTCTGCTACGCTGAGAATTGGGTTTACGCTCCCGCCATTCAAAAGGAGCGTGAGATTCTGGTGAAAACCGGCGGGCAACTGCTGCGCATTATGGGCGACGAATCGCACGGCGGTTCGCACTCTGCGTACGGGGGGATGTGGAAATATACGGGCGGCGGGACTTTGATCAGCAAAGGCTGCCACCCACTCTCGGCGGCCCTCTATTTGAAACGGGCTGAGGGCGAGGCGCGCGATGGGAAGGCCATCAGGCCGGCGACGGTTTCGGCTCGAGTCCATGAGATTACAAAGCTCAAGACTTTTCGCGACGCCGGGTTTCTGGGCACAAGATACCAGGACGTAGAAGATTATTGCCAGCTCCACGTGACTTTCGACGATGGCATGGTGGCGGATATCTTCTCATCCAACCTGGTGCTGGGCGGCGTCTACAGTTGGCTGGAGGTTTTTGCGAACAACCACCGCACGCGCTGCCGTTTGAATCCCGTGAGCATGCTCGACACGTACAATCCGCGCGAAGACCTCTTGAGGGATGTGTATGTGGCGGAGAAGCTCGGCTCCAAACAGGGTTGGAGCCATCCCGCGCCCGATGAGGCCTGGCAGCAGGGATACCCGCAGGAGTTTCAGGACTTCGTGGAAAGCATTGCACTCGAGCGCGAGCCACTGTCGGGAATCGATCTCGCGTGCGATACCGTGGCGGTGTTGTACAGCGCGTACCTCTCAGCGGAGCGGCGTGGGGCGGAAGTGAACATCCTGCGGATTGCCGATGGGCGATTGCCGATGGCCGATTGAAGAGCGGGGCCATGCTCGTGAGCGCATATTAACAAGAATGAGATTATTTAATACCAAAAGCCGCAGAGCTAGCGCTCTGCGCCAGCCCCGATGGCTGATTGAGGAAAAGCAGGTCCTTCGCTTCGCTCAGGATGACGGGCCATTGTCAGGAGCCAGGCACTCCGGCCTTTTGGAACAGCTTATCGATTCGGAGGAACTCCTCCTCCTCTTCCGTCACGCCGATCGATCGAACCATCTGGCCGATGGTGACGCTGGGGTCGTTGGACCAGAAGATGCCCCGGTCCTCATCCTCGTAGTAGTGAAAGCCTACCTTATCGCCATATTTTTCGCGCAGCGCTTCACCGTTCTTCAGTTCTCTGCTCCAGGGCACTATGGCGTAGCTCAAATCGATCTGCTCCACCAGGAACTGCGCCGGCGGCTTGATCTGAGCAGCGATCCTGCCCGTAGGCTCGAAAATCGAGGCGTTGTTGCGCCAGGTGCTGGACACGATGTAATAGCGGTGACGCATGGCGCGAAATGCGGGCTGCGCCGTCTGCGGCGACTGAGTGGGCCAGGCCACCAGTTCAGCGCCCTTGCGAGCCAGTTGCTCCCAGCCGTAGTCATACTCCATGTCGAAACAGATCTGGATTCCCAGCTTGCCGAAATCACAGGTGAAGACGGGTACGTCTTTGCCGGGAGTGGAACCGCCTTCCATGGAGTCACTGCCTGCCGGAACCGCCAGGTGCAGCTTGCGGTAAATGCCTACAACCTCACCGCTTCGGCCGATGAGGATGCCGACGTTCGTAGAGATTTTCTTTCCCTGACTTTCGAGCAGATACGTGGGCACAACGATGTAACAATGGTGTTGCCGCGCCTTCCGTGCAAAGGCGTCCTTCAGGGGACCTTCCAGGGGAACGGCGGAGTCCACTGCGTTGCTCGCAGCCTCTCCCGTCACGGCCGTTTCCGGCAGTACGGCGAGATCGAGATCCCGTCCATACTTCTTCTTTGACTCCTCGGACATTCGATCGATGATGTCTCCCAATTCTGCCAGGCGCTTTTCAAGACCCGGGTATTCCACCCAGAAAGCCTGCATCGCCGTGCCTACGATCACCTTGCGCGGCGGTTGATTCGACGTGCTGTGCACCTTTGCATCGCTGGCAGAAACGGGATGAGCTGCCAGCAGCACCAGGAGCGCTGAAACGAGGACCGGTAATCCGCGCGCCGAAAACTTGTTTGCGGTGTAGCCCCCGAACTGTTGTCTTGCCGGGATTGCTGAAGCCTTCATGGGCTCTCCTCTGCGTCCTCCGTGTTCAGTGCGTGCTCGCCACTCTTTCGAACGCCTCGCTCAACGGCGCAGGGGCGGGCGGGACGACGGGCACCAGGGCGACGGTCTTCTTAGCCAGTTCCGCTGTCCGTTGCACGTTCAGTTGTTCGAACAGGAATGCGAACTTCCTTTCCAGGTCCTGACCTATTCGCTCACGCAAATCCGCCGGCAGGTCCCAGAATTTGCGTTTGAAGGGACCAAAGGCCTTCTTGCGGGTCTTGTATAAGAACTGGGAGTCCGTATCGGAAGGCTTTTTCTCATCGGCGCAAAGCTTCCGCAGTGTCTTGTAAATCTCTTCCTTCAAATCCCGAGGAAACGAAGCATTCTCATAAATCATGTTCTGGAACTCTGTCGCCAGGTGAACTTCAGCAGCCTCGCATTCCACAAACTTGTGGAACGCCTCGGCAGGGAGCGTGGACGCTCCGTGTTGCACAGTGCCTGCCATTCCGTACCGATCTCGAGCCAAAGCCGAGAGGGCCCGCAACGTCTCAAAGTCGATGGCCACTTGAGTCACGGTACCATCAGCCAGTACCACGCCGCCGTCCCTCGTCCCGGTCTGCACGCTGATTTTCGCCAAGCCCTTCTTGTAATGACTGCGCCGGGTTAAGGTCTCCATAAACCCGTCCACAAAGCAGGTCAACTCGTCAGCGGTGGAATTCCGCTCCCCGATCCTGCCGATCTCGCCGCCCAGCGTCAGAGTTATACCCGGCGGTTCGATCGAGCGAAGGTAGGCGGCCAAATTTGCTGTCGCCTCAAAGTTAGCCCTCTGCTGTTCACGGACGCCGGGCTTGTCGAGGACCACCAGAGTGGACGCATCGATATCAACGTTGTAAAACCCTGCCGCAACCGACTCCTGACAGAAGTCGCGGACGCCTTGCAACTCCGACTCCGGGTCTTTCGCGAATTTGAGGGCGTTGACCTTGTAGTGGTCGCCCTGAATGAACACCGGGCCCTCAAACCCCTCGCGGATCGCCGCCGCGATAATCACCGCGGCATACTCGGCTGGGTGTTGGTCGGTGTAATGACTCTCCGTGCGGGAGAGCTCAAAGATGAAGGCGCCGGCCTTCAAGCGGAGCGCGGCACGAAAAACCGCGCGCGCCACATCATAGCTCAGGCCGCGTATGTTAATGGCGGGAACTGTGAAACCCTTGCATTCCTTGCGGGCGCGGGCCTCATAAAGGCCCTGGATGGAGGAAGGCACGACGCCAAGCTCCAATCCGGCGCGGCGAATGATCCAGCGCGCCCCGCTGCGCACCTCTTCAGTTTCTCCGAAGACCGCGCTCGTCACCAACTGGTCGAGCGTCTGGCTCACAAACTTCTGGGGATTTCTGAGAACAATACTTCCACCATTGGAAAGCTCGAAAACGGACTTATGCCGGGTTAGTAAATCTGGTATGGAACGTGCACTCATAGCAAGCCTCCGCAAAGCGCCAGCCCTAGGCGCAATCGCATATTATAGCAGAGCAACATGACAAGCAAATTGGGAGACTTTTGCGCTGGAAGGAAGTTGTCATCGCCCATCGGTGTCATTCTGAGGGGGCGAGGGGAGAAATAACCTGAGTCTTATGCCCGCACCCCCTTGGGGGAGAGGGTGTCCGTCGGCCGACGGACAGGTGAGGGGGCCGGTCCGTCACGATATTATGTAAGCCTGAGTAGATCCGCCTACCGACTGCCAAGTTGCTTCGCTCCGCTCAGCTTGATGGGGAGATCATAGGCTCGCTACCACATGCTCGGGAGAGTCGATGCGGATTTGCGACAGCAGCGCGGGAAGCAATTCGTAGCCGGCGCGTCCCAAGAAGTAGGCGCCGCCCACTTGGCGTTCCTGAAGATCCTTTTGAGGCATAAGAAACCGCGAGAGAGCCTGTGCATGCCGGGCAAGCACCTCAGAGCGCGCCAGGCCGGCACGGCTCACCTTCCCGCGCAGCCGGTCCATTTGGTAGAGGATCTTTTCCTGGGCATGTTGGAGGGCGTCGAGCAACGTCGGATCGAGCCGCTCGATGTCGCTTCGGAGGCGCTCCAGCAGCGCTGTCATGTCCGCCTGCGCCTGCGTAAAGCGATCTGCCCATCCCTCCCCAAGCCCTGCCGCGGCAATCTTCTCTCCCAGGTGCTGTTCTCCCAACCATACGTCCTCAAGGCTCAGTTGGTACTTCTCCAGCAATTTCTGGCTGCGACGGTCCACGAGCGTGAACGAAGCTCGGGGGAAAACAACAGGCTGTGGCCGGCCGAAAGCCTGGTACAGAACTTGCGCCTGGGCAAGATAAGCCAGCTCGGAGGGACCTGCAACGTAAGCGACGGTGGGCAGCAGAGTATCCTGGACCAATGGCCGCAATAGAGCGTTGGGCGAAAAGGCTATGGCGCCATCGGAGAGCTCCTGTCTGAAATCTTCAAGGCGGGAGTGCCCCTCCCCTTCCACCGAGTATTCGCGGTCGTGTTCGTGAACAGGCAGCCGGCTGCCTTTCCGGGTAACGAACAGCAGCGTCGAATCCTCCGCCACCTTCACCTGGGCATGATAGCCGTTCCCGATTAACACCTGGGAACGCTCGAGCAGTTTCCCGCGCAGTTCGGGTGCGCGTTCGAAGGCCTGCTGGTATACCTGAGCGCTCAGATGGTGAACGGCGGGGTCAAGGGGATTGAGCAATACCACTCCCCAACGGCTGAGCACCCGCGCCAGGAATTTCCCGAAGGCCTCAACCCAGGTCGCCCCCGGCGCGTAGGTTTCGCGCAGGTCCGCCAGTAATGCCTGGCTGGAGGCCCCGGCGGGAAGGCTGCTTTCAAGCCGAGCAAGGGCTTGCGCGGACTCATCGGTGAGCCGCACGTTCCCCACCGGCGACCGCGGACTGGGCGAATCTCCGTGGTCGGCAAGCGAGATGAGGTTGTATTCGTCATCCAGGGTTCCCACCTGCGCCACTTCTGCCAGGTCGTGGTCCTGAGATGCAAGCCAAAAGACAGGCACGACCGGGATTCCCTGCTCGGTGAGGTAGTTTGCCAGACGGACGGTGGTCAGAGCTTTGAAGAGCGTAAACGCCGGCCCACTGAACAAGCCCACCTGCTGGCCGGTGACCACGGCAAGGGTGCCGCTCTTGGCCAGTCTCTCCAGGTTCTCAAGAGTGGCAGCGCCGCAACCGAACGCCTGGTTCTGGCGGGTCAGGATTGCGCAGAGTTCCTCCCGCTTCCACTCGAAGCCCCGCAGTTGGGAAGCCACACTTTGGTAACTGGAAGGCGAGAATGGGGGCGCGTTATAGAATCGGGACACCCGGTCAAAATGATAGAGGTAGTCGAGAAAAAGCGCGCTGGAGTGTGGAACGTGTTGGTAAGGAACGGATGCGCTTGTCATAGGGATCGTGGATTTGTTCTCTTGCTCCATATTCAGTTGTGGCTTCACGTCGTCTTGGTGCGATGTCATCCTGAGGAGTCCGTCAGCCGACGGACGACGAAGGATCTCCGCAGTTCCGCGACTCAACAACTGCGGGGATTCTTCGCTTCGCTCAGAATGACAGGGTTCAAGAGTCCTTCCGCGGCCAGCTAGTATTCGAGCCCGGCCCGCGATTCGTGGAGCGCCTCCGCCACCGCTTTGCGTGCTTCGGCGCCCAACGGCGCCAACGGAGCGCGGGGGAACCCGCCCGCGTAGCCGCTGAGGTCAAGGGCCGCCTTGATGCCGGGAACGCCATAAGGCACGGCGATCTTGCGGGCAAGCGGAAGGAGTCTCTCCTGGAATTTCATTGCCTCCTTTTTCTTCTTTTGCCGGAATGCCTGGTAGAGGCCTACGCACAACTCCGGGGCATAATCCGCCTGGCTCAGCACCGCACCCGTTGCTCCGGCGCGCAGAGAGTCATACAGAATCGACACCGATCCCACCAGCACCCGGAAGCCCGGACGCACTCGACGTAAGACCGCCCGCACAAATTGCAGGTCCCCTGAGCTCTCTTTCAGTGCCACCACGTTGGGGATTCGCGACAGCCTGCCGATGGTGGAAGGCTCAAGGTGAAGCCCCGTGAACTGCGGGATCGAGTAAACAATCACGGGCCGATCGACCCTTTCCGCGACGGCCCGATAATGCGCCTCCAGGGTATCCGCGTCCATTTTGGATTTGTAATAGTTCGGCGTGATGACCAAGAGGGCGTCCGCACCGCGCGCTATAGCTTCCTGCCCGAGCCGTATCGTAGCATCCGTACTCTCGAGGCCGACGCCCGCAATCAAGATTTCAGGCGGCTGCACCACACCTCGCGCCACTTGCACCAACCGCATCCGCTCATCTTCCGTCAGATACGGGGCTTCCCCGGAGGACCCCGCGACCAGCACT
>Ga0181532_10000146_pt1 | contig 69852 bp, 61 predicted proteins | sample PEATcosm2014_Bin_33_FD_119768 | JGI IMG/M metagenome (GOLD analysis project Ga0181532, IMG submission 119768) | Peatland microbial communities from MTU Mesocosm Facility, Houghton, MI, USA - PEATcosm2014_Bin11_30_metaG | ecosystem: Environmental > Terrestrial > Soil > Wetlands > Peat | place... | reverse complement strand
GCGCCGCCTCGTGGATGGCGACCTGAACAGGATCGCGATGAAGGCTCTGGAAAAAGTGCGGGCACGGCGATACTCTTCGGCGACTGAGTTCGCAGCCGATATACAGAGATACATTGAGCATCGGCCGGTGCTGGCGTCTCCGCCGGGCGCGCTATACCGGGCGCGCAAGTTTCTTCGCAGGCACAAGCCCGCCGTTTTCAGAGCAGCCGCCGGGCTCGCGTTCATCCTGTTGAGCGGAGTGACGATCTGGTCGCTTGCGCGCCGCGACTCTCCGACGAAACCCAGGGCGACAGGCAAGGGCACGATTGTTCTCGGCGATTTCGCGAATGCCACGGGGGATGCGGCATTCGACGGTACGCTTCGCCGGCTAATGGCAGGGGAACTTGGGAAGTCGCCCTACCTCAGCGTGCTTCCGGATGCGCGCATGAGCGAGACACTGCGCCTGATGGTCCGGGCTCCGGATGCGAAGCTTACCCCGGAGGTTGCGTCCGAAATCTGCGAGCGGACGGGAAGTTCCGCAGTCGTGGAGGGCTCGATTACAAGCCTCGGAAGCGAGTACGTGTTGGGCTTGCGCGCCAGGAATTGCCGGACCGGGGATCTTCTGGACGAAGAGCAGGCGTCCGCAGCCAGGAAAGAGGAGGTGTTCCAGGCGCTAGGCCAAATGGCAAGCCGTTTCCGGACCCGGGCAGGGGAATCGGTTCCACCCGCGAACAAGGAGCCGAGTCAGCCGACCGAGGTGACCACGCCCTCCCTGGATGCCTGGAAGTCCTACAGCGCCGCAATGAGGGCTTTCCAACGCAGGGCACAGTCAGCCGAAGTCATCTCACTCCTGAAGCGGGCCATCGAGATCGACCCGGAATTTGCGATGGCGTATGCCCAACTGGGCCGGGCGTACTCCGACCTCGGCGAGAGCGAGACTGGAGTGAGGAATATAGGCAAGGCCTATGAACTACGTGACCGGGTGAGCGATCGGGAAAACTATCTCATCACGTTCAGCTACCGCCGGCAGGTAGACAGAAACCTCGAATTGACGCGGCAAACCTTGGAATCCTGGGCACAAAAGTACCCCGCGGATCGATTGCCTCATTCATATTTATCGGGCTTCACCTCGACGGGGTCGGGGCATTACGCGAGAGCCGTGGAAGAAGGTCAAAGGGCGATCGAACAAGATCCGGACTTCGCCATACCATACGAAAATGTGGCTTTTAACTACGTCTACCAAAACCGCCTGTCAGACGCCGAGGCAGTGCTTCGTAAGGCAGCCGAACGTAAGATCGAAGCCGTTGAGTACTCGTTATGCCGGTACTTTATCGCTTTTCTGAGGGGCGACCAGGCGGCAATGGAAAGGGAGATGACCCAACGCCGCGCAAAGTTGGAAGCCCAGGGATGGTTCGAGCAACAGGAAGCTCTAACCTATGCGTACCAGGGGCGCCTGAAAGAAGCGGCCCGGCTATCGGACCGCGCGATAACCTTGGCCCGCCAGGGTGGTTTGCTGGAGCGGGGCGCCCAGTTTGAAGGCGCTCGGGCCGCGTGGAATGCGCTATTCGGGATTCGCGCGGAGGCGCAAAGAAGCGCGGCAGCGGCGCTAGCGCTTTACCGAGGCAGGGACGCCGATTATGGGCCTGCCTTTACCCTGGCGCTTCTGCACGATTCGCAGGCTCACAAGATCGAGGCGGACCTCGAAAAACGCTACCCGCAGGATACATCCGTCCAGTTCAGTTACCTGCCTGTGCTACGTGCACTCGAAGCCCTGAACCAGGGTGACCCGGCGAAGGCGCTCGAAATGACGCAAGCCGCTGCTCCGTACGACCTCGCTGTTCCAGGTACAGCATTCTTCACCGGCGCCTTCTTCGGAGCCCTGTATCCAGTCTACGTGCGTGGCCTCGCTTATTCCCGAATGGGCCGCCATCGCGAGGCAGCGGCTGAGTTTCAAAAAATTCTCGATCATCCGGGGATCACGTTGAACGATCCGATCGGACCAATGGCGCGCCTCCAACTGGCCAGAGCGTTGTCCGCTTCCGCAGATCGCGCGAAATCGGCCGCCGCCTACAAGGACCTCCTCACTCTTTGGAAGGATGCCGATTCCGACATTCCGGTTGTGCAGGACGCCAGGGCTGAGTCCGCCAAACAACCATAATTGTGTGTAACTTTGCGCTCCCGATTCCTTATCTTGTTTAGCGGAACGCTCGGGAGGCTAAGATTATGACGAGAGGCCAGACCATGCACACGCTGCCGGGGCCATCCCGGTTTCCGACGACGCAGTGGAGCCTGGTGGTCGCGGCCAGCGATCCGCATCGGAAGGAGGCTCGGTCCGCTCTGGTTTCCCTGTGCGAGAACTACTGGTATCCGTTATATGCCTATCTGCGACGCCGCGGTTATCCGGCAGATCAGGCACAGGATCTCACGCAGGAGTTCTTCGTGCGCTTGCTGGAAGGGCGATATCTCGATCGCGCTGACCCGGAAAAGGGCCGGTTCCGGTCGTTTATTCTGACTTCCTTGAAATTCTTTGTGGCAGACGAAGGAGACCGGGAGCGCGCGCGCAAACGCGGCGGCGGGGTGCTTGTGCCGCTTGAATTCTCGTCAGGCGAGGACCGCTACCAGCGCGAGCCCGCGCACGACGAGACGCCGGAGCGGATCTTCGAGCGGCGCTGGGCGCTTTCGATGCTCGACCGAGTCGTGGAGAGATTGCGGAACGAGTTCGTGCAGCACGGTCGCCCGGAGCATTTCGAGCGGTTGAAGATGTTCCTTCTCGGACAGTCCGACGCCCCGTACGCCGCGCTGGCACGCGAAATGAACACCTCGGAGGGAGCGCTCAAGGTGGCCATTCACCGGCTTCGCAAGAGGTATCGTGAACTCTTTCGCCATGAAATCGCGGATACTGTCGCCGATCCCGCCGAAGTGGAGTCCGAACTCCGGTACCTGGCCGCCGTGCTCTCAAGCAAGTAGCGGCGGCTACCCCGCTTCCGTCTGCTTGAAGCCCCATGCGGCAACCAGTTCGAGCAAAACAGGGGCTGTCGATCATATTCCGCATAACCGGAGGCTCGACCGTTTTCTCAGCCGATCGCCTCGTGCCAAAGCACCCACAGATTTCTCCGGCCAGGCAGCTTTTTTGGCCGCCATGCTCGCATGCATATTTTTCTTTGCCGGCCGCAAAATTCCAACTCACTTGAAGTGAGCGATCCCGCCGGTTGGGCTCGCGTGCGGACACCCGCTGCGATATCGCATAATAGACCCAAGGGGGACCCTCATGAAGCCGAGCTTGACCATCGGTATCGAGGAGGAATATCAGACCATCGATCCGGAGACCCGCGACCTGCGCTCGCATATCGGGATCGAAATGATCGAAAAGGGCAAAGCCGTGCTCACCGAGCGCGTCAAACCCGAGATGCATCAATCGGTCATCGAGGCCGGCACGCGCATCTGCCGCAATATCCAGGAAGCCAAAGCGGAAATCGGCATGATCCGCCGCAACCTGATCGATCTGGCCAAACAGCACGGCCTGCGCCTCGCGGCGGCCGCTTCGCATCCCTTCGCCGACTGGAGCAAACAGGAGATCTACCCCGACCAGCGCTATCACACCATCGTCGAGGACATGCAGATGGTGGCGCGCGCCAACCTGATCTTCGGCCTGCACGTACACATAGGCGTCGAGGACCCCGAAACCGCCATACACATCATGAACGCCGCGCGCTACTTCCTGCCCCACATCCTGGCCCTCTCCACCAACTCGCCCTTCTGGCGCGGCATGGATACAGGCTTGAAATCGTACCGCTGCAAGGTTTTCGACAAGTTCCCGCGCACCAACATTCCGGATTATTTTCCAAGCTACGGCGAGTACGAAAGCTTCATCAACCTACTGATCAAGACCAACTGCATCGATAACGCCAAGAAAATCTGGTGGGATATCCGGCCGCATCCGTACTTCAACACGCTCGAATTCCGCGTGTGCGACATCCCTATGCGCGCCGACGAAACCATCGCGCTGGCGGCGCTGATTCAGGCTACGGTCGCCAAACTGTACAAGCTGCATTCGATGAACCAGGGGTTCCGGCTCTACCGCCGCGCGCTCATCATGGAAAATAAGTGGCGCGCGCTGCGCTATGGCATCGACGGCAAGCTGATCGATTTCGGCAAGCGCGTGGAGGTGCCTATGCGCGACCTGATGGAGGAGTATTTCGAGATCATCGACGACGTGGTTGACGAACTCGGTAGCCGCGCCGAGATCAACTACATTCGCGAGATACTAAAGAATGGCACGGGCGCCGATCGTCAATTACGCGTCTGGCACGAAACGGGGGATTTGAAGAAAGTGGTCGATTACATCATCGAAGAAACCGAAGCGGGCATTTACGAGACCGAGGGAAGGCAGGCGGCGGCCCGGTGATGCAGGCATTGCGGGAAGTGGCCGTCGAGCCGGAACTGGTCGAGGGGGCGCGCAACGCCATCGGCGTCTGCCTGCGCGTGCAGCCTCAAGAAAAAGTCACGTTGATCACCGATGCAGCCAGCATCGGAATTGCCGCCGCCCTGGCCAGCGAAATCGCGAAAGTGGGCGCGCGCTATCGCCCCTGGATTCTGGAAGAAGTGGCACCGCGGCCGCTGGCGGAGATGCCGCCGCCCGTGCTCCAGGATCTGGAAACCAGCGACGTGAGCATCTTCGCCGCCCAGGCTCAGGCCAACGAGTTGCGATCGCGCATGCAGATGACCGAGGTGGTGAGCCGCCGCAAGATCCGGCACGCCCACATGGTCAACATCACGAGGCAGATCATGCAGGACGGCATGCGTGCGGATTTCCGCGAAGTGGATCGCATCAGCCTCCAGGTGATGGAGATCGCCCAGGCAGCCGCGCTCGTGCGGGCTAAGACGCCGGCCGGCACCGATCTCACCGCCGAGATGAACCCGGACTATAAGTGGCTCAAGACCAGCGGCATCATCAGCCAGCACACCTGGGGCAACCTGCCCGGCGGCGAAATCTTCACCACTCCCGGCGAGGTTAATGGCACTTTTGTGGTGGATGGCGTGGTGGGCGATTACCTTTGCGCCAAGTACGGCGACCTGCACCACGCGCCGCTCACCATACGCATCAAGGGCAACCGGCTGGCCGAAGCGCATTGCGCCAACCGCGAACTGGAGGACGAATTCTGGCGCTACACGCATACCGATGAGAACAGCGACCGCGTGGGCGAGTTCGCCATCGGCACCAACATCGGCGTGCACGACGTGATCGGAAACATCCTTCAGGACGAAAAGATTCCGGGCGTCCATATCGCCTTCGGCGATCCCTACGGCAGCTATACAGGCGCGCCGTGGCGCTCCACGACCCACATCGACGTGGTCGGCCGCAAATTCGACATCTGGGCCGACGATCGCGTCATCATGCGCCACGGCGAGTTCGTCCTGGGTGGGACAGGCCTTAGCCTGTCAGGTTCTTGAGTGATTCCCGCCCTGCGAGATCGCTTCAACGCCGGCTATACACCGGAGAAGTATCGCGACTTCATCGCACGCCTGGAAGCAGCCTGCGGGATTCCGGTGGGATTCCGGCATAGCGAGACGCCCTGCTTCTTTCCCGCATCCTTGGTCGACCGCATGGCCCGCGACGGCTGCGAACTGATCCGCCAGTTGACCACTCCGGAATATCGCGCGATATCACGGCAGGCCGTGCCGCCGCGCTATGACGTGCCGGACGAGCCCGACCATCCGCTGTTCCTGCAGGTGGATTTCGGTCTGGTGCGCGAGCCTTCCGGAGAACTCGCGCCGCGGTTGGTCGAGATTCAGGCGTTCCCCTCGCTGTATGCCTATCAGCCGGTTTTGTCGCAGGTGTATATCGATGCATACGGCCTGGATCCCTCGTTGCGCTACTTGCTCAGCGGCCTCGATCGCGAGGGTTACCGCAAGCTGCTGGGCCAGGCGATTCTCGGCGGGCACGATCCCGAAAACGTAATCCTGATGGAGATCGATCCGCTGCATCAGAAGACGCTGGCGGATTTCCTGCTCACCGAAAAGATGTTCGGCGTGCGCGCGGTCTGCATCACCCAGATCCGTAAAGAAGGCCGCGGCCTGTATTACGAGCGCGACGGCCGGCGAATTCCCATCCGGCGAATCTATAACCGCGCGATCGTCGACGAGCTCGAACGCCGCAACATCGCGCCGGCCTTCGATTTTCGCGAAGATCTGGACGTCGAGTGGGCCGGTCACCCCAACGATTATTTCCGTATCAGCAAGTTTTCCATTCCGTATTTGCGGCATCCGTCGGTGCCGCAAACCTGGTTCCTCGACCACCTGCATCACATCCCGGAGAGCACGGAGCACTACGTGTTGAAGCCGCTGTTCTCGTTCGCGGGGCTGGGCGTGCGCATCGGCCCGGCGCGCGAGGAGGTGACGGGCATCCCGCCGGAGCAGCGCCGCGACTACATCCTGCAGGAGCGCCTGAATTTCGAGCCCGTAATCGAGACCCCCTTCGGCAAAACGCGCGCCGAGATCCGCATCATGTACATCTGGCTCGAAGAACTGCTGCCGGTCTCGCTGCTGGTGCGCATGGGCCGCGGCGCCATGATGGGCGTGGACCATAACAAGAATCTGGAGTGGGTGGGCGCTTCGGCCGGGCTGTTTGAGTAAACTAGGCTCAGCCCGCTTCCAGCGGATTCATCCACTTCAATCCTGGAAAACGGCTGAAGTCGCGGTCATTCGTGCACAGCACGGCTCCGTGCTCGATCGCCAAGACAGCCAGGTGGGCATCCATCATCAGCGGGCCACGCACCTGCGCGCTAGGGATAAGATCTTTCAGGATGGACCAGTGCCGCTCGGTTGGAGCGAGAACCGCTACGTTCGGCCGGTCGAGCCACTCGTCGACCACGGCAACGGCTTCGGACGAAGTGAAGGGCTGAGCGCGCATCCTTGGGTGCGTGGCGATCCGCAGAAACGCCAGTATGGTCGCCCAAGCCAATCCAACTGGCTCCGCCTTCGAAAGGGACGCTGCCAGCCAGTCGCTTGCCGCCTGATGCTGCTCCGCAGCCGAGTCGTAGGCATAGAGCAACAGGTTCGCATCAATCAGGATCATTTGTGCAGCGGGCCTTCCAACTGTTCGATCAGTTCTTCCACGTTGTCATAGGAAAGACCCGGCGGAAGTCCCAATGGGCGCGCGCGAACAACGAACGGCTTTACGGGCTTCATGCGCGATGAAACGTTGAGACCCAGCCGCAAGTAGTAGTTCACCACCGTCCGGAATGGTTTTCCGGTTTTCCGCATCTCCTGGTCGAGCTTCGCCTTGACGTCGTCCTCAAGTGTGAGAGTAGTCCGCACATCATGATGATACTACGTGAGCATCATGATGTCAAGCGGAAACAATCCCTGGCCGCCGGTGTCATTCACCTCTATGCGCGGCAGGCGGCGCGGGTGTGCCCGACGGTGGCGTTGCGCTATGCGTAGCCTTCGGGTGTAAACTTTCCCCATGGTCTTCACCAAGCGTCTTCGCGAGGGAGTTCGCCGCGGAGAAATCAGGTGCAGCATCCGTATATGGATGCGTCCTCACGTCAAGGTGGGCTCCCGGTACCGTATGGAAGAAGGTCAGATCGAAATAGACTCGATCAAGCCGATCGGTTTCCCGGATATCACTCCGGAGTTGGCGCGCGAGTCGGGTTTTCTGGGCCTCATCGATCTGCTCAAGGTGGCGAAGCACGGTAAGGGCGAGAACATTTATCTGATTCGGTTCCACTACGTGCGCCCGCGTGCTAACCGGCGCACGCAACGCGGGTAGACCCGGCGGCGGCATTGCGCTATGAATAGTCCATGCGCAAACTCTTGTTTCTGGCCGGCGGCCTGCTGCTTGCCCAGAGCCAGTGGCCGCCCGCGGGCATGCGGTGCCCTCAGCGAACGTTGGTGATCTTCGAGCGCGGACCCAATTGGGAAAAGGCGCAGGAGGTCTTCCCCCAGCACATCAGCTACATATTGCGGCAGATGAAATCCGGCAAGATTCTCTCCTCCGGACCCATGGCCGACAGACAGACCGCGGCTGCGGTGTTCAGCGTGGCTGAATGGGATGACGTCGAAAGGATTTTGAAAGACGAGCCCTTCACGCGCGAGGGCGTGTTGAAGATCGCGCGCCATGACGTGTGGAATGCCTGCGAAGCGGCGCAATGATCGGCGGGGGTGCCGCCAGGTAGTGGGTCAGCTCCAGCGTACCGGCAAGTTGGCTACTTCATTCGAATGTCAGGTTGTACTTGGTCGCAAGTGCCATGTTTCGCTCTTCCCAGAGCAGTTCGGACAACGTTCGGAGAGGGTACGTCCACAGTGTATTCAGCGCTAACTCGAGCCCGGCAATGTCTTTGATCATCTCTTCCTGCATCACGATGAAGTCTTTCCACTGAAGCTCAAAGTTGCTGGCGGCGTTTAGGACAGGAGTGAGACCCCGGTAGTCCTGGATGCGCTCTTTCTTGGGCACAATGTGAATTTCGTTACTGCTCAGAAGCGCTCCCATAGCCACGTCGTGCATGATGACGTTGCGGTACTCCCGAAGAGGACGAGAGACTTTCTCATACGCCTTCCATGCCTGCTCACCGAGGTATTCGCAGAGCACGTCTTGGCGTCCCGGCAAGTAGATCGGCATCGGCTTTCCTTTACACAAATAGCGCTCATAGGTCTTCGCATAGCGTTTCTCGTACCAAGCCGCGGCACGCTCCAGGAACTGCTCTTTCGTTAAGCCCTGGAGGAGCGGTGATCCCCGTCCACGGCACTGGCAGGCCAGCAAATATACTTTGAGCAGAAAGTCATCGGCCAAATCGCAGGCGGAGCCCAAATGGCTATAAAAATCTCCGAATGAGGATTCTTCCTCCGAACGCCGCAGGTGTGCGTAGGCGTGCGCGAGGTGCAGGAACGCCGAATAGTGGAGAAAGCCGACGCTGCGCAAGTCATCCGCAACATCGCGCTGGCCGAACCATTCCGGATGGCCGCGCGGCAGTTCGATACGCCTCGTCAGAGGAACGACGAACTCCCGCCAGAACCTCTCGCAATTGCTGAAGCGCTCCTTCAGGAGCACCCAGTTTTGTTGCTCGTGAACGTCGCCGTCGGTCGCAAACCGAAACCCCTTAAGGCGCTCCCGCAATTCATCTGCGCACACTACGTAGGACATTAGTCTTTATCCGCGGCTTTGGACACTGAGCCTCTTGGCAAGGGCAACAGCAAGTGGTTATAGCACGATTGTGACCCCTGGGCTGAATTCGGCATGGCCCGATCTCGAGTGCGTGTCGATTCGCGATCTCCACAGCCGGTACGCTCGTTCCCTTAGTATCCTTCACACGGTGCATTCCGCGTCGAGCCCCAAGCCCGCCGCTTGCGGCGCGGACGTCACATTTTCGTGGCCCACGCACGGTCACTGGTCCTACTGCTCAAGCGCCGACCGATTAGGCTAAACACCTCGATCGCGCGCCACCCTTGTACCAGGTGCAGGCGAATCTGCCACCGTCAATGTTGATATATAGGCCTACTTGGTATTGGTAGTGCCCGTCGGGAGCAGTCAGAAGTTCGAGTTTCCGTTTATCGCAGGCATCCTCCTTCGCGTCCTTCTTGAGCTCAACTACTAGGAGGTTGTGATCTCGCCCTTGGCCGTAGCGATGGTGGACGACGACGTCTGGCAGTATCTCGTCAGCCGCTTTCCGCGAGTTGCATTGGGCGATGCCCATGAGGCTCTTCCGGAGTTGCCCGTCACGGTCGTACTCACAATCCACATTCCATGCCTTGAAATGCGGCTCCAAATGCACAGCGAGACGGTGGGCGGTCGCTCGCTCGAGAACAGATTGGAAGTCCAGCGCAGGCACTTCTCCTTTAAGGGACTCTATTGCAATCGCGACAGCGTTTCGCACCTGATCATCGGTCATGATTGCCAATTCTATGCCGACTAGTCACCTGACGGCGCTGCGGTCAGCGGTGCCGTTTCGAATACGCTTGGGGACGACAAGTCAGCTTGGGTCGGTGATGCGTCCCAACCCCTGCCGTCACGCCCTTCCGTGAAACTGACCACCCGCCGCCACCATCACGCCTTAACCTTACGGTCCTCCTTATATGCCAAATTCGCCATATGTGGCCCGGCCACCGCCGCCGCGCCGATCTCCACCGGGCAGTTAGGCTCCTGCCTTGACCGTATGCAGTCCAGGAAATTCTGCTGGTGCGTAGTGGCGCTGTCCCGATCCGGCTCCTGCGCGATAATTTCCGGCTTGCCCTTCTGCGTCCATGGCTCGGGCGACGCGCCGTTGTCTTTGTAAATGCGATAGCCGTTGCGGTCGAGCACCATCGACGCTTTGTCACCCAGGAAAGTAACTGACCAGTCCCAATCGTAAGTGGTGCAGTAATTCAAGGTCCACTGCGCCAGGAATCCGGGATACTCGAATACTGCCGTGAAGACGTCGGGCGCTTCCGCTTCGGGGTTGCCTATCACTTGCCCCTGACACACCGCCGAGCGCGGCGGCCCGGAGCTAGTCATCCATTGCACGACATCCATCAGGTGCGTGCCCTGGTCCGTCATGTTGCCGCCGGAGTAATCCCAAAACCCGCGCCACCAGCGGAAGCGCTTGGGTTCGAGCGGACGCTTGGGCGCCGAGCCGAGGAACCGGTCCCAATCCAGCTTGCCTTCGAGCGGGGAATTGTCGAGCCATTCGGTGAAATGCCAGTTCCACATGGGCTTGACCATCGAGATACGGCCCAGCGCGCCGTCATCCACCAGTTGCTTGGCTTTGCGCACGAAGGGCATGCTGCGGCGCTGCATGCCGATCTGCACGATCTGCTTCGTCTTGCGCACCGCCGCGACCATCTCGGCGCTCTGCTGGAGGTTCAGCGAGAGCGGCTTCTCCTGGTACACGTCCTTGCCCGCCTCCAGCGCTGCCAGCAGGTTCGGATGGTGCTGGTGATCCGGCGTGGCGATCACTACGAAATCGATGCCGGCCTGCGCCAGCAGATCGTGGTAGTTCACGTACGCCTTGGCGTCCTTCGGCGATTCCGCGCGCGCACGCTCCAGGGTTGGCTCGTAGACGTCGCACACCGCGACGCACTGCGCGCCCAGTTTCTGAAACGTCTGATGGAGCCAGCGGCCGCGATTGCCCACGCCGATGATGCCGAACGCCGGACGGTCGTTGGCGCCGCGCGCGGCGCTCGGAATAAATAGCGGTGCGGCGGCCAAGCCTTGCAAGAATGCTCTGCGATTCTGTTCCATGTGGATCTCCTGGTGGGGGCGAGGCACGCGCGCACGCCGGCTAGGCCCCGCGGAGCGCCTCCACGTGCGCCACGGCCGCCGATGCCAGTCCGCTTAGATTGTATCCGCCTTCGAGCACGGACACCAAACGACCGCCGGCATGCTTGTCGGCGATTTCCATCAGGAGCGCGGTCAGATCCGCGAAGTCCTGGTCGGAAAGCGTGAAGCGGCCGAGCGGATCGCCCTCTCGCGAGTCGAAGCCGGCCGAGATCAGCACCAGGTCCGGCCGGAAATCCTGCGCGGCCGGGAGCAGTTGGTCTTGGAATGCGCCTAGGATCTCCGCGCGCCCCGCACCGGCGGCAAACGGGCAGTTCCGCGTGCTTCCGCGGCCGGCGCCTTCGCCGGTTTCCTCCGCTCGGCCGGTGCCCGGGTACCACGGAGACTGGTGGGTGCTGAAGAAGTACACCGAGCCATCCTGGTAGAAGATATCCTGCGTGCCGTTGCCGTGGTGCACATCCCAATCGGCGATCAGTATGCGCTCGATTCCGTACCGCTGCTGTGCGTGGCGCGCGGCGAGGGCCACGTTATTGAAGATGCAAAATCCCATGCCGCGCGCCCGCGTGGCGTGATGGCCGGGAGGACGCACTGCGCAGAATGCGTTTTGGACACGCCGTTCGACAACCGCGTCCACGGCGTTCAGCACACCGCCGGCGGCTTGCAACGCGACATCCAGGGACTCCGGGCCGACATCCGTGTCGCCGGTGCTCAACACGCCAGGACCGCGCGCGACATCGATCCGCACCCTATCGATATACGCGCGGGTATGGCAGGCCGCCAGTTCATCGGCGGACGCCGCGCGGGGCGCGATTCGCGGCATCTGCCCGGTCAATCCTGCCTTCTCCAGTCCGAGCCACACGGCATCGAACCGCTCGGGCCGTTCGGGGTGGCCCGGGCCAGGAACGTGGCGCCTATAGATGGGATCGGCGAGCAGCGCGGTAATCACTGCCGATTCTTATGCTCCTCGACCGCGGCTTCGCGATAGATGTTTCGCGCGACGCCGTTGGTTGTCTCAGCCGCCAGGCGCTCCAGCACCTCCGCGTGCAGGCCATGCGCGGCGGCACTGTCATCCGCGCCGAGGGCCACCTCCGCGAGTTCGAGCGCCAGTTCCAGGTGCCCCTCATCGGCTGCCTGGCGTGCCCGCTTCACGATGGCTGCCGTCCCGCCCGCGGCCTCCGCCAGCGCGCGTTCGAAGGGCGCCGGATCGCCGCCGTTCAGATGCGCGGGATCGAAATCGTACCAGCCGGTGTACTGGCGAAACACACCGTTGACGGCCCATTCCACGGTCCCATACACCGGCTGCAAATAGGGCAGCGCAGCCAGGTCCGGCGGCAACTGCACCTCGCGGCGAATCTGATACAACGGCTTCCCCTCGTTGATGCGCGCGACCGTCTGGTCGTGCACGTAACGTATGGCGCGCGCGTAGTTCGCCAGCGCCTGGTCGATCGCCTCCCGCCCATCGAGCGGCCGGCTGTGCGAACCCACCAGGTATGCCGGATGCAGTTGCCGCATGCGGTCGAGCGATGCCGCCCATTCGAGCACCGGACGGTCCGGCTTGCCGGGGCTGGCCAGCATGGGAAAGCTCCAATAGAACAGGTCGCCGGGGAGCAGCGTCGCGAAATCCGGAAGCCAAACCATCAGATGGTCCACCGTCTCGCCCTGTGTGTGATAGAGTTCGAAGCGCACGCCGCCTTCGGTGAACTTGTACTCCTCGTCGAAGGTGATCTGCGGCGGGATGTAGCCGCTTGCCGGCGGATGCAGCAGATCGATGCCCAGCGTGGCGCCGCGCTGCTCTCGCGCCACGTGGGCCGCCCACTGCACTTCGTTCAGCTTGCGGTTGTAGCCCAGCATCAAGCGGTACTTGCGCATCTCGTCGATGTGGTTTTTCTGCGCCACGACTTTCGTATCAGGCCCCGCGAAGACCTTGGCGCCGTTGATGTGATCGCCATGGAAGTGCGTGTAGACGATGTAGCTGACGGGCAGGCTGGAGATCTTGCGGAAGTCGTCGAAGGCCGCCCGCGCGGGCGCCTGGCCTTCAGTGGTATCCACCACCACTACGCTGCGGTCCGTCAACACGAAGGTGACGTTGCCGAGCGCGTAGCCGGTGGCGCAATAGACGTGCTCGTTGACGCGGATCAGCTCCGGTTTATCCTGCGATAACTGGGCGGCGGCCGGCAGGGCGATAAGGGACAGGAAAGTCGCGAGGGTCGCTGTGTTCTTGCGCATGGCAGTCTGAAACAGTATACGCTGCCATGAAGGCCGAATTCGTTACCAGGGGGTTGCCGCGGAAGCGGCCGATGTGGACCGGGCACTGCGGAACGTCCAGGTGCGGACTTCGCCGACCGGCCGCAACCCACGTGGCGTGCCCGGCCTGCGTTACGCGAGTCGCGCTGGGAGCGAGCCAAACTCGCCCAGGCGCGCGGCGCCCCACGGGCTGCAACCGTGGTCACCCGCCGCCTGAGGCCGAATCCTTCTTGGCGTTCCGAGAACGCTCTCTAGCTGGCCGAACTCGCCGCGGCGCTCAACTGAACATTCGAGGTGCTCCAGATCGAACTGATGCTGGCGCCGGAACTGATAAACAGCGCCGCGGAGGCCAAGGCGACAAACGCCATCAGCAGCGTGTATTCGATCAAATCCTGTCCTCGCTCGTCTTGCCAAATGCACTTCAATAAAGTCAACATAGGATCTCTCCTCTCCTGGAATTTAAAGTGGCTACGTTACCGATTCGTTGATATTGTTTGCATAACCCAAGTTAGGAGACAATGCTGCCGATGGATAGTTAACCCTCCGGCGCATAAGTGCCGAATTCGAGCGAAAGGCCCTCGCGCACGCTCGTGGCTTATTTCCCGACGTTGATATTGCAGGGCTTCGTGCTGAGCCGCGACGGTTAACGAAGCGAGTTCACGTCCCGAAAGGCGGCATTGCGGGGAACGTAGTGACCACGAAACTAGTGTGAAGGCACATACACTTTCGCTGCGCTAAGCCGGGCGGGATTCGCATCCAATGACCGTGAATTTGCCCTCGTGCTGCGCGATCCGCGCGAAGGCGGTCTCTGTGTCATGCCCGAACCCGCACACCCACTCGCCGCGCGCGGCCTCCGTCAGCCAGCGCAGTTTGCTATCCACCGCTTGCAGGGGGTAGAGGTCGAAGGCCGTGATCCAAGTAGGCGTGACGTGGGTGGCCGTGGGGATCAGGTCCGTGAAGAAGCAGAAAGTCTCGCTTCCCGATGCAGCCGTGATCACCATCATGTCGCGGGTATGGCCGGGCGCCAGGCGCAGCCAGACTCCGGGCGCCACCTCGGTATCCTCGTCGATCAGCCGCATGCGCCCGGCATCCACCAGCGGATCGTAATTCGCATCGATGTAGGCCACGCTATCGCGGGGATGCCGGCGGTGCGCATGCTCCCATTCGCCGCGGCGCGTATAATAGACGGCGCGCGGGAACGCCGGCCGGGGGACGCCGTTGGTCAGAATCGTGTTCCAGCCGCAATGGTCCCAGTGCAGATGGCTGTTGACGACTATATCGATGCCTTCGGGATCGATGCCCGCCGCCGCAATCGTCTCGGTCAGCGGCCGCGGCTCCGGGGCCAGCTTCATGCGCTCACGCGCGCGGGCGTCCAGTTTGTCGCCCCCCCCGGTGTCGAGCAGGATGGTATGCTCCCCGGTTTCGACAATGTAGCAATTGAAGCCTAGCGGCAGGCGGTTCGACTCGTCCGGCGAGAGCTTGCGGCCCCATAGCGTCTTGGGAACCACTCCGAACATGACGCCGCCGTCCCACCAATAGATATCTTCGCGGACCAGTGTGATGCGGAAGCTGCCCAGGTGGATGCCGGACATGCGCTATTCGCCGCGCACCAGCTTCCGGCCGCGTTCGAACAGGTCCGCCGCGTCTTCCACAAGCTGCCGGCCTTTGTCGATGATGTCCTTGCTGCGGTCGTAAACGTCCTTGCCCGTTTCGGTGACCGCATCCTTGCCCTGCTGCGTCTTATCGGAAATGAATTTGCGGGTTTTCTCTCCGCTCTGCGGGGCCAGCAATATGGCTGCGGTCATCCCCACAACCGTACCCGCGACGAACCAACCGAGGTTGCTTGCGAATTGGTTCTCCTGCTCTTCTTCGTGATCGGCCATGCCATCCTCCTGCGAATCCGGGCGCGCCGGATTGTGAAACTTCCATTCTATTCCATCGCCTCGCGGGTACGATATGCTGAGAGTATGCCGCAAGAACCGGAAACCGGATCCGAGCCCGAGTCCGCGGACCCCTCACACGATATGGACATGGTCACGCTTTTCAGCTCCTCGAACTACGATGCGGAGATGGAGGCCATGGCCATTCACGGTATCTTGCAGTCCAATAACATTCCGTCCATCCTGGTAGGAACGAGCACCATTCCGGTCTTCGAATTTCAGGTGCAGGTTCCCAAGGAAGATCTGGAAGCCGCCGAGCGGGTTTTGGCCGATGCGCGGGCGGCCGGGCCGGCTGCCGCGGCCGAGGCGGAAGCGGCTTCAGAAGAGACGGCCTAGTCCGGCGGCGGAAGCGCTCCCTAGCGCACCAGACCAGCGGCCCATGTCCATTTCGAGCCGCCGGCCGTCGCTGCGCACGGTGACCAGCCCATCCAGGTCCGTGCGAAGCACGCACGCACGTCGCTCCTCGTACCGGCGCAGCACTTCCGCGCTCGGATGCCCGTAGGAGTTCTCAAAGCCCGCGGACATAACGGCGAATGTGGGCCGTGCCAGATCCAGAAACGCCGCGGTGCTGGAGGTCTTGCTGCCGTGGTGAGCCACTTTGAGCACGTCCGTCCTGAGTACCAGACCCTCGGCCACCAGCTCCGCTTCGATTTGCCGCTCGATATCGCCGCATAGCAGGAAGGAGTGGCGGCCGAAAGTCACGCGAAAGGCCAGCGAATCGTTGTTGTGCGGCGCGTCTTTGGGCACATATTCCAACGAGGGCGCCAGCACCTCCAGCTGCGCCCCGCCATAACTCCAGCGCTGGCCGCGGTGCAGGGGCACGATGCGGACGCCTGCCTTTCGCGCCTTATCGCGCAAAGCGCACCAGGCGGGGTTCTCCGAATTCGCGCCGGTCCACAGCTCCTTCGCATGGAAATTGTCGAGCAGCGCCGGCAGCCCGCCAATGTGATCCGCGTGGGCGTGTGTGCAAGCCATCACGTCGATGTGGCGTATGGAACGGTCCCAAAGGTAAGGCGAGACTACGTCTTCGCCGATATCCATCTGAGACGGCGCACGCCGACCGAACGCCGGGATGCCACCGCCATCCACCAGCATCAGCTTCCCATTCGGGAAGGTCAGCAGGATGCTATCGCCCTGGCCCACGTCGACCACGGTCATCTCCAGGCGGTTCCTGGCGACATCCGATGGAAAGGGATGCCAGAGCAGCAGCGTCATCAACACCGCCAACACGCTGGCGGCGGCGGTGAACCACGCGCGGCCCGCGCGCAACGCCAGCGCCGCCAGGATCAGCGCCGCACCAATGGCGATTCCCAGCCACAACGGCGGAGTCGGAATGCGCCACTGCGGTTCCAGATGCATGTGCCAGTCGACCGCCATATGCGATAGCGCCAGCAGCCAGCCCGCTGCCCGCGCCACCCACGCCCAGCCGGTAAAGATGGCGATAAAGCCTACCGGAATCACGGCGCACATCAGGGGCACTACGATGGCGTTGGCCGATATGCCCGAAAATCCGATGCGATGAAAGTACACCACCATCGGCAGCGCCAGCCCTATCTGCACGATGGCTGAGATCAAGGCAAGTTGGAATCCGTAAAACAACACGCGCGCCGGAACGCTTACCATCAGACAACTGGCGCGTTGCGGGAGCCTGGTCCATAGGCGCACCGTTTCGGCGAGCAGCCGCATTTCCACGCGAAACTGCGCCACGGCCGGCGGCAGGTGCAAATCGCGTCCGGTATCCGGCAGGTCCGCCAGCGCGTGGGCACGCGGGTAGATCGTGCGCTCCAGCAGCGGTGTGGCAAATGCGCCAATGAATCCCACCGCCAGAAACGTGAGTTGAAAGCTGGCCTCGAACAACTGTTCGGGATCCAGCAGCAGGAAACCGATGCCCACCGCCGCCAGGATGTTCAAGACACGCCGCCGCCGGAAGAAGTAGCTGCCGATGGCGAACAGCGTGAAGCCCGCCGCGCAGCGCACGCAGGGCGATCCCCAGCCCGTCACCAGCGCGTAGAGCCAGAGCAGCGCCGAGGTGATCAGCAAGGCGGCATCGCGCCGCACGAAGCAGAGGCGCAGCACCAGCATCAGGAACAAGGCGAGCACCGCCGTGTGCGTTCCGGAAATCACTAGCGCGTGGTAGGTTCCGGTGTTGCGGAACTGCTCGGTCCACACCCGCTGCACCTGGTAGGTCTCGCCGATCATGATGGCCTGCATCATGCCGGTCTCGTAAGGCTTGCCGTTGTAGAGTTGCGCCAGCCGGTCCAACGCCATCACGCGCAGTCCGGTTATGGCGGCCTCAAATCGCGATCCGCACCTTCCGGGGAGCACATCCACCTTGGCTCCCGGGCTGGTGGCGGCGGTCCAGAAGATATCGCGGCGCGCGAGATAGCGTTCGTAGTCGAACGAGCCTGGATTGCCGAAATTGCGCGGGCGCCGCACGCGCGCCTCGAGCTCGACGCGCTGGCCGTAGCGCAGTGCTGGCGGCGCTTCGCCTTCACGCGCGTAGGCCGTGACCTGCACGCGCGCGCCGGGCTCCATCTCCAGCACAAAACGCTCGCGATCGCCCGACAACGCCGGTGGCTGGACGACGCATCCGCCCAGGATCACGGGCTCGCGGCCCTCCGCGTCCAGCTCCGGACGAGGCCGCGGCCGGTGCGCCAGATCCGTCAGCGCTCCGGCAAACATGAGCCCGAACAGGCAGCACACGCCGGCCAGCACCCGCGCCTGCCGCCAGAGGGCGATGGCGCCCAAAATCAGAAATAGCGCGATGACGATGAGTAACTCGCGAATTCCGAAGAAGACAAATCGCGAAGCCAGGATGCCCGTGGCGATGGCAGCCAGCGGCGGGATGAGCGGATCTCGCATGAACTGGGAACTTGGTTCGGCCGCGATCGAGCGCGCGTCAATGGGAATACTTGGATTAGTGCGGCTGAGATAGGGAGTTTCTCATTACACCATCCACGGCCTGAAGCTACGACCGGTCACGGCGGGGCAGGCTGTGCCGTTCTGCTCCTGGGAGCGTTATCCAACGGGAGCGGCGGAAGCTAACATTCGATATAGCCCGCTACTCCAGGCAAACCTCGACCCGTACTCGTGGTACCCCCTGAGGCTGCCGCCGCTGCGTAGAATTGAAGAAGAAACCTTCGCGCACTTACGAAGCGGGTTAGCCCGCAGCAGCAATGCGGAAGGGGCATCCCAAAGAATTCATAAGAAGGCATCAATTATGACAAGTCTCCTGCGCAACCTGTGGATCGACGATCAAGGCCAAGACCTGATCGAATATACGCTGTTGATGGCTTTTGTGGCCCTGGCTTCCGCTGCTCTGTTCATTAGCTCGGGCAGCAGCGTCAGCAAGATCTGGAGCACAAGCAACAGACAGTTGAGCACGGCGGCATCCATCGCCGCCAGCTAGATGCCGCCAGCGGCGGATTTGTCTTCAGCCTTCCAATTTTGCAGGGCCGCCAGGAAACTGGCGCGGAGCGCGTGCCCGCCCGCTGCCTGGCTTGCCAACGCGGTTAACGGACATCGTCCGTCCCGCGGGTGCCCGAGGTTCAGGCGGAACAGCGCAGCCGGTCGGTCGCTACGCGCGGGCAGGAACTCATCGCCGAAGCAGCCCGCTGTCCCTGGGGCCCGGTGTCTAGAACGGCAAGCGGCGGGATTCCTCGCGGGTTGCGCAATCAAGCTCGGCGGTACCCATGGGCGGCCACGCTTTCCAATGCACGCCTCGATCGCCGGGCATCCGGGCCGGTTTCCGCGGACGTTTCCTCCTTGAATCCCGTCGGAGATACAACGATCGATTCTATAATGTGAGTTCATGCGCTTGCTTTCGAAAACTGTCGGCTATGTGGTGCTGGTCTTGCCCGCCTGTGTTTCTTCTATCGCCCAGACAGGACCGCCTCCCATTCCGCCGATTCAGTCCGTGACGCCGATGGGAACGGTCGTACAGAATCCCCTGATTCAGGGAAGGGACGGCACGTTTAGCGCTTTGCTCAACGGCAAGTCCATTTGGCTGTTCGATGACACGGCCATGACCAAGGCCAATGCGACGGGCAACAACTTCATCGACAACACCATGTCATGGACCACGAATCTGGACGCCTCCCAAGGCATCACGCTCAGTGGCAATTATCTCGATTCGACTGGCGTCCCCACGGAGTTTATGCCCTATCTGCCTTGGGAAGCGTTATACAACGCCGAGCACAGCTCGAAGAATTGCATGGCGACCCCATGCGGCGCCGAGTTCGCCATGTGGCCGGGCCCGCTGGTGCCCGATCCGGCGCGAAATCGCGCCCTGATCTTCTACAACGAAATCTGGCGCGTTACGGGCCAATCCTCGTGGACAGAGATCGGCGTGGGGATCGCAATCCTGCAGAACGGCAAAGTCACGCGGCCAGTGGTAAACCCGGGCTCGCAATTCTCCACGCTGATGTGGCCCGGCAGCCAGACCGGTTATGCCGGAGGCTGGGTAACCGCCGGCGACACGCTTTACGTTTACGGCTGTGCCGCGGGTTTCCTCGTGCAGAACTGCTCTGTCGGACAAGTGGCGCTCGAGAATGCCACGGTTCCCGCGGATTGGACCTACTACACCGCATCCGGCACGTGGAGCTCGAATCCGGCCGATGCGGTGACCATCTTCCAGGGCGGCGCGGCGGGTAATTCTGTCTTCTACGATACCTACCTTGGTGTGTACGTGGCTATCTATAGCGGAGTATTCAGCGACGACGTCTATTATCGTGTGTCTTACACTCCCTGGGGGCCGTGGTCGGACCAAACCTTGATTTTCACGGGCCTCGCGGGATACCAAGGCAATGCCGATTACGCGGCGCTGGCTCATCCGGAGTTCGCGCAAGGCAATGGACAAACCCAGTACATTACTTACGTTCAGGACACCGGTTTTCTGCAGCAGGTTTTGCAGCTTGTCCAGATCACGTTTGCGCCTCCGGCTCCGTGATCTCACGCTTTGCCAGGATCGCCGCCAACATGTCCGGAATCTCAAACACGGCGCGGTTGGTTTGCGCGGCGGCATTGGTGCGCATGCGGGCGTAGGTCTCCGGCTCCAGAAGTTCCTCGACGGCCCGCCCGATCTGCCGGAAATTGTGCAGCACCAGCCCCACCCCCTGCTCCCCTACCCACTCGGTGTTGTAGCGCTCCTGCGGCAGGTTCCAGGCGTTGCGCTCCACAATCACCGGCAGCTTCATGGCGATGGCCTCGCTGATGCTGCCGGGCCCCGGCTTGCCGATGAAGAAATCCGAAAGCTGCATGTAATACGGCACCTCACGCGTGAAACCCTCGACGAACATCGGAATGCGCGACGGCATCGCGCGCAGCTTGCCGGCCAGCTTCTCGTTGCGCCCGCAGATCAGGATCATTTGTAGCGGCCGCGCCGCCGATTGCAGACTGCGCGCGATTTCGAGCATCACCATAGAGCCTTCGCCACCGAACAGCACCAGGCCGGTTGGTAGCTGCGGGTCCAGGCCCAGGCGTTGCCGCTCCGCGCTTCGATCCACGGCCGCCGGCTCATAGAAGCGCGGGTTCAGTATCATGCCGGACGTACGGAAAATGAAGTTGTCTGGATATCCGAGTTGGCGGGCTTGGGCGACCGCCCGATCGGAGCCACAGATCAGATATTGCCGCTGGCGCTCGATCCAGAAATGCGGGGGATAATCGGCGATGTCCGTCAGGATAGTGACTAGCGGCGTACGAGGCAGCGCGGCTTCCAGGCTCAGCCCCAACGCGCGGTTGAAGTTGGGGATGAGCGAAACCACCAGGTCGGGCCGCCCCTGGCGCCAGAAGTCCTGCAGCACTCTCACGAGCGCGGGTTGAAACAGACGGATCACTCCGTGCAGTCCCATCAGCAGCTCGCCGGAGCCCAGTGTCCAGCCTTTCTTCAGTAGCAGGTTGTAAATGTCCTGCAAACGGATCCCAGTTATCTTTCGAAAGATATCCAGAGTATCTAGCTGTTCCTGCAGGTTGACCATGCGGATTTCCCACTCGCGGTCCTGCCGGCCAATAACCTGCATAAGTGCGGTGGCAGCGCTGCGATGGCCGCCGCCAGCATCAAAGAATACGAAATCCAGCTTCTTCACTCTCTTATTTCATCAAGGTTTATCCAGGATGTCATGGTGCTGTAGGATTATGGGACTATAAATTAGGGTAGGATGGTGCTGGAGTTCATCACAGCGCGCGATTACAGCCTGATGCGCCGGGTGCATCGCTGGCCTGCCCCGCGCTGGATCCGTGTGTGGATGCTCTGCGCCACGCGCGGCGGCGATGGCTGGCTGTGGTACGCCATGGGCCTCATCATCCTGCTGTTCGGAGGTCCTTCGCGATTCGCGGCGGTGGGCACGGCAGCTCTCGCGGCGGGCCTGGGGATCACCCTATTCCTTTTCGTGAAGGAGCGGAGCGGCCGCAAGCGCCCCTGCGCCATCGAGCCGCACTGCTGGGCCAAACTGTTACCCCCCGACCGCTTCTCATTCCCCTCCGGCCATACGATTACCGCCTTTGCCGTGGCGCTGTCGCTTTCGGCCTTCTACCCCAGCCTGTCGATCGGCCTGCTGTTTTGCGCCGGAAGCATCGCGCTCTCGCGCATCCTGCTGGGAATGCATTTCCTGAGCGATGTACTGGCCGGCGCGCTGATCGGCTCCGGTCTGGCATACGGCGCGGTCTGGCTGATCCGCTAAATCCGCAGCTGCATCTTCCGTCGTATACTAATCATCCAAGCGAATATGCGCGGTATGCGTCAGCTTTTCGTGTTAGTGTTCTCGATCGCCGGCTTGGCGGTGGCGGCGCCGCCACCGCCTGCGCCCACCATGGAGCTGCGTTTCGACCGTTTGACCAGCGCTCTCACGCTGATGAGCGATAGCGACCGTAAGGTGGTGGATCAGGCTGCCCAATTGATCCGCGAAGGCGAGCATGTGGGTGCGCTGGCTCGCCTTTCGTCCCTGACCCAGACAAATCCCGACAACTCCTCTCTCCGTATTCTGATTGCTTACGTGCAGCTTCAACTTGGCAATCTGACCGGCGCGTTCGACGAGGCCAAGAAAGCCCATGAGGCGCCCAACGGAAACAGTTACCGATGTTACTTTTTGGCCAAGATCGCGTTCCTCACTGGCGACAAAGTCACCTGCCAGCGTGAGCTCAATCACGTCAAGAACGCGGGTGACATGAAGGAAGATGCCCGGCAGCTTGAGGGCGATTTGAAAAAGTCCAAATCCAAGAGCTGAGATACAAGACAAACAAGAAGGTTATCGAAATCGATCCGGACTCTGCCATCGGCTATTCCCAGCTTGCCTTCAACTATGAATACCTTGGCCGTCTGGGGGATGCCACGAACACCCTTCAGCAAGCCGCCACGCGAAAGCTGGAGATCCCCGACTTTCTGGTCCAGCGCTACGACATCGCCTTTTTGAAGGGCGACCAGGCGGCCATGGAACGGGAAGTTGCCCTGGCGCGGGGAAAGTCCGCAGTCCGCGCCCTTCTGGCACTGAACCATCGCGAGCCGTAGAAGGCTATAGATCTGCTGCAAATAGCCATCCCCTATGACCTGGGCGCACCGCGTAGCAGCTTTCATGGATTCTTCGGAACGCTCTATCCTGTCTATGTTCGCGGGGAGGCCTATCTCGCCTTGCGCCAAGGAGCCGCAGCCGCCGCGGAATTCCAGAAGGTTCTGGGTCATCGCGGGGTTGTGGTCAGCGATCCCATAGGCGCACTGGCGCACGTGCAACTGGGCAGAGCGTTGGCTTTGTCGGAAGATAAGGCCAAGGCCAAGGCTGCCTATCAGGATTTCCTGACTCTTTGGAAAGACGCCGACCCAGACATCCCGATCCTCAAGCAGGCCAAGGCGGAATACGCCAAGCTGCAGTGAGGTGCGGACGCGTTCATGCAACTACGCCGGGAGCGTGACGAAAGACGCTCCCGGCGGTCGCAGGGCCCGATTTGTGGATTTGCTTCAACTGCGTGATTTCACTGGCGTGGGGTCGCCAGAAAAGCGTGAATGTTGCCGTTTATCAAGCCGTAGCCCACGATCTGTCCGGCATCATTGATCGAGAGAGCCGCCTGCAGATACCACGGCGAGTCCTTGGGGAGGAGCGTGTTGAGGTCCGTCAGGACTTGGTCTTGCCAGAGGAAGGCGCGACAGGCTCCCTGCGGCCCGGGACACGAAAAGCCAGCCACCTGGCGTTTGATGTTAATGGTGTGACAACAGGGGGGCACGGTCACGGAGTCCCCGGGAAGCGTGCCGAGATCCTGCATGCCTGCCTGTTTGGTCCACAGGTAGCCGTGAACCGTGCCATCTGACAATACCGATGTGCCGACCACGTCACCCCGGTTATTGATACTGCCAGCAACGTTGTTCCCCACGCTTCCCGGCAGGCTGCCAAGGTCCGTGGCCGAGCCGTCGCTTCCCCAGAGTACGGCGTGCGGCCCACCCGGGCCCACGGGCGGCAGAGTGGTGTTCGAGCACAAACCCGACACGCCGACGGCCTGGCCAAAGTCGTTGATCCCGATGGCGAATCCGACGGTGTCGCCCTGAAGCGGCTGGAGTTCGTGGATCTTGCCGTTCGCGTCCCACATCACGGCTTCGAAGCGGAGAGCCTGAAAAGGTACGGCGCAGGTTGAATCGGGAGTGCCATTCTCCGCAAATCCGATTACCCGGCCTTGATCGTTGACCCAATAGGCCTGGCTATTATGGCCCCCCAGGGCGGGAAGCGCTGTCAGCGCCCCATTTTTCCAGGTGGCCGCGAGGCATTGGCGGTGAGTACCGAAACCGCAAAAGTCTTCACCATTCGGATCTGTCTTGGAAGTCTCGGAAATAAGCGCCGACTCGCCGCTCGCATTAGGGCCGCCCGCCTCGCTGTTGCAGGTGGGGCAGGCGTGTCCGCCGAGGGTACCGAGGTCGATCATCTGGCCGCCATACCAAAGGAAGGCGGTTTGATAAAGGCCGCCGGTCTGGCTCTGCGTCGCAGAACCCCCGGCTACCGCCCCCGCGTTGTTCAGGCCATAGGCATAGCTATATGTACCCCCCAACGTGCCAAGGTCGGTGACAGTGTACCGCGGTTGTGCCTGTGCTGTAAACGCCGCAAGTAAGCTGCTCGCGGCGATCGAAGCCAAGATGGATTTCATAACGTTTGATCCTCTGTCCTAGATAGGCGCAGAATGCACCGGGAGCGGATCATGCCAAGGCAGCGGTATAATTCAGCACATAAGGGATGAGAGGGTGAAACAAGCGGTTGAACCGGCTGTGGGTGAAATCAGTATGCTGCTCCGCGCCTGGAGCGACGGAGACCAGAGTGCGCTGGAAAGGCTGACCCCCATCGTTTATCACGAACTGCACCGGCTCGCGCGCCGTTACATGAAGCGTGAGCGTCCCGGCCACAGCCTGCAAACCTCGGCCCTGGTCAATGAAGCCTACATGCGCCTGGTCGATTACAAGCGCATGCAGTGGCAGAACCGCGCCCATTTTTTCGCCGTTTCGGCGCAGGTGATGCGGCGAATTCTGGTGGAGCATGCGCGCCGCCACAACGTGAAACGCGGGGGTGGCGTACAGCACATTTCGCTCGATCAGGCGGCCGTCGTAGGCGGCGGAGAAGACGTGGATTTGGTGGCCCTTGACGACGCGATGCTCACCCTTGCGCGAATCGATCCACGCAAAGTGCAGGTTGTCGAAATGCGCTTCTTCGGAGGACTCAGCGTGGAAGAGACGGCTGAGGTGCTCAAAGTATCGACGGTCACGGTGAAGCGCGACTGGAGGGCGGCCAGGGCCTGGCTCTACCGCGAACTGACTGGCGGGACGGACGATGGACTCCGAACGATGGAAACAAGTTAACGAAGTCCTGCAGTCGGCGCTGGACCGTGCTCCCGAAGAGCGCGACGCGTTTCTGAAGTCCGCATGCGCAAGCGACGAGACGCTGGAGCGGGAAGTCCGTTCCCTGCTAGCGTCGGATGAGCGGGCAGGCGGGTTCCTGGAGCATGCGGCGATGGAAGTGGCCGCGCGGGCCATGGCTCGCGCGCAGAGCCACGATCCAAGTGACGCCGCGCAGGAGAGCGCGGATTTCCCGATCGGGCGGACCATCTCGCACTACCGCATCGTCGAGAAACTGGGCTGCGGCGGCATGGGAGTGGTTTACAAGGCCCAGGACACCCGGCTCCAGCGATTTGTCGCTCTGAAGTTCCTGTCCGGCGAACTCGCCCGGCACCCGGAGGCCTTGCATCGCTTCCGGCGCGAGGCTCGCGTGGCATCCGCCTTGAATCACCCGAACATCTGCACGATCTATGACGTCGGCGAACAGGATGGCCGGTCCTTTATCGTCATGGAGTATCTGGAAGGCGAGACGCTCAAGGAGCGCATCGCCGGCCGGCTTCTGGACATGGAAACATGGCTGCCGATCGCGATCCAGATCGCCGATGCGTTGGATGCCGCCCACAAAGCCGGGATCGTTCATCGCGACATCAAGCCCGCCAACATTTTCATTACACAACGCGGCCATGCCAAGATCCTTGATTTCGGTTTGGCTCAACTCGGCTCGGAAGAGCCACTCACAAACCCGGGGACAGCGGTCGGGACGACCTTGTATATGCCGCCGGAGCAGGCGCGCGGAATGCCTGCGGACTCACGAGCCGACCTGTACTCCTTCGGGCTGGTGCTCTACGAGATGGCCACCGGCACGCCCCCCTCGGCAGGGATGCGGCTCAGTAACTTGCCGCCAAAGCTGGAGCGCATCGTATCCAAGTGCCTGGAACACGACCGCGACCTACGCTACCAGCGCGCTGCGGACATTTGCGCCGATCTCCAGCGCCTGAAGCCGGCCGCGGATTCCAGGACGCACATTGCAAAGCATTGGAAAGCCGGCGCCCTGGTTGCGGCGGCGGTGCTGGCGACTTTCGCCGTGGCTTATTTCTATCTCCACCGCGCGCCAAAACTCACGGACAGGGACACCATTATCCTCGCCGAGTTCAAGAACAAGACTGGCGACCCCGTCTTTGACGAGACGCTCCGCCAGGGACTAGCGGTGCAGCTCGAGCAATCCCCGTTCCTCAGCCTCATTTCCGAGCAACGTATCCAGCAGACGCTCCGGCTCATGGGCCAACCGGCGGATGCGCAGCTTACTCCGGAGATCGCACGGGAAATCTGCGAGCGAACCGGAAGCGCCGCTGTCCTGGACGGTTCCATTACGAGCCTCGGAAGCCAATACGTATTGGGGATTCGCGCAACGAACTGCCGCACCGGAGATCTGCTCGACGGCGAGCAGGTGCAAGCAGCACGGAAAGAAGAAGTCCTGAATGCCCTGAATCAAATCGCGAGTAGATTCAGGACCCGGGCCGGCGAAACGCGCACCACGATCGCCAGGCACGATACTCCGCTGGCCGAGGCCACGACGCCGTCACTGGAGGCCCTGAGAACCTATAGCGCGGCCTTTAAGGCGCACACCTCAAGCGGCGCCATGACTGCGCTGCCGCTTTTCAGGCACGCCACGGAAATCGACCCCAAGTTCGCCATGGCACATGCGTATCTGGGACGCGTATGCGCGGATCTCGATGAGTCCGATCTTTCGGCCGAAAGCACCAGCAGAGCATGGCAATTGCGCGATCGCACGAGCGATCCGGAGAGGTTCTTTATTACTGCCGCCTACGACACGCTCGTAACAGGAAACCTGGAACGGGCGCGACAGACCTGCGAGGCGTGGGCGCAAACCTATCCGCGGGACGCAACTCCCCATGGTTTGTTGTCAGGGTATGGGAACAAGGTCACGGGTCAATACGAAAAAGCGGCCGCCGAAGCCCGGAAAGCGATTGAGCTCGACCCGGATTATGCCATGGAGTACTACAATCTCGCCGTCAACTATGCTTATCTCGATCACCTGGGAGAAGCCGAGGACGCACTCCACCGCGTGGCCGGACGCGGGCTGGAAATCGATGAGATTGTCATGCTGAAGTACGATATCGCCTTCCTCCGAAATGACCGCGCGGGAATGGAACGCGAAGCCGCGCAAGCCCGGGGGAGGTCCGGAGGGGATAACTGGATTTCCAGCAGAGAGGCGTTTGCCCTGGCATACTCCGGTCACCAGCAACAGGCCAGGAGCATGTCGCGCCGCGCGGTGGAGCAGGCTCAGGAAGCGGCGCAAGGGGAGAGGGCCGGCCTTTGGGAAGCCGGAGCCGCGGTGCGCGAAGCTTTTTTCGGGAACGCGGCTGAAGCCAGGAGGAGGGCGCTGGCAGCACTCGATCTTTCAAAGGATCGCGAGGTGGAGTATGGTGCTGCCTTTGCACTGGCCCTCTCTGGGGCTTTCTCCCGTGCCGCCGCACTCGCGGATGACCTGGAGACGCGCTTCCCTGTGGACACCTCCATCCGCTTCAGTTACCTGCCGGCGATTCGCGCGCGCCTGGCACTGCGTCGTGGCGACACTTCGCAGGCTCTCGAACTGCTGCAAGCCACCGTTCCCTATGAACTGGGCGCGATGCGAAGCAGTGTACATGGGCTCTTCGGGGCGCTCTATCCGGTCTATGTGCGCGGCGAGGCCTATCTCGCCTTACGCCAAGGCGCCCGAGCTGCCGCGGAATTCCAGAAAATTCTCGATCACCGCGGGATCGTCGTCAGCGATCCCGTGGGCGCACTGGCGCACTTGCAACTGGGCAGAGCGTTGGCTTTGTCGGAAGATAAGACCAAGGCCAAGGCTGCCTACCAGGATTTTCTGGCCCTCTGGAAAGATGCCGACCCAGATGTCCCAATTCTCAAGCAGGCCAAGGCGGAATACGCCAAGCTGCAGTGAACGGCCAATCACACAAATTTTCATCAATTCTAAAGCCTCACACTTTCCGGAAATCCAATCCTGCTACAATCGCCCTATGTTCAGAGGATTGGAGCACACCGCCATCGCCTCGCCCGATCCGCCGAAGCTCGCCCAGTGGTACGTCGATCACCTCGATTTCGCCATCAATTACGAGTACGCCGGCAATTATTTCGTCAAAGCGGCGAATGGCACCATGCTGGAAATCATCCCTGGCAAAGGCGTGCTGGCGCCTCCGCAACTCGACGATCTGGGTATCCGCCACTTGGCCATCCAGGTAAACGATTTCGACGCCGCGCATCAGCGCCTACAGGCGGCCGGCGTGCGCTTCCTCAGCGAGCCCATGAACAAACAAGGAAACCGGCTTCTGTTCTTTGCGGATCGGGATGGCAACATCCTGCATCTGATCCAGAGGGAAAAGCCGCTCCCCTAATCAAGTGCTGCGCCGGACCTTCAAGGCCTTCCATTACCGCCAGTTTCGCCTGCTCTGGTTTGGAGCTTGCACATCCTCGATCGGCACCTGGATGCAGATCGTGGCGCAGAGCTGGCTGGTCTTGTCGATCTCCGGGTCGGCGTTCCTGCTGGGTCTCGACGGCTTCCTGGGGCAAATCCCCATCCTCCTGTTTTCGCTGATCGGCGGCGTGATCGCCGACCGCATCGACCGCCGCCGCGTGTTGCTCGGATCTCAGTACGTCCAGATGACCTGCGCCTTCGTGCTGACGCTGCTTATCGCCCTGAAATTCGTGCGGGTCTGGCACATCCTGAGCCTTTCCTTCATCGTGGGGTGCGCGCAGGCTTTTGGCGGTCCCGCCTACCAGGCGCTGGTGCCCATGCTGGTCGAAAAAGAAGACCTGCCGAATGCCATCGCGCTCAATTCCATCCAGTTCAACCTGGCCCGCGTGATCGGACCCATGCTCGGTGGCTTAGCGCTGACCGGACTCGGCGCGGCCTGGTGCTTCGCGCTTAACGGAGTCTCGTTCATCGCCGTGATTATTTCCCTGCTCCTGCTGTCCATCAAGTTCGTGCCGCAGAAGACCGGCGAATCCATCCTCACCGGCGTGAAGCAGGGTATCGGGTTCGTTCGCAATCAGGGCGCCATGGTCGGGCTCATTGCCCTGGCATTCTGCATGACGGCGCTGGCCATCCCCATGATCACCTTCCTTCCGGTGTTCGCCAAAGACGTATTTCACAGGGGGCCGGCCACCTTCACCATTCTGCTCTCGTGCTCGGGCGCGGGCTCGGTGACGGGCGCCCTCATTGTGGCGGCCATGGGCAATATTCAAAACAAAGGCCGCGTGGCGCTGCTGATGTTGCTGCTGCTGGGAGGCGGCATGGCCGGATTCGCGCTCTCCAAATCGGTGGTCATGAGCTGTGTGCTGCTGTTCGTTTCGGGCGCCGCGCTGATGGGCGTGTTTTCGATGATCAGCTCCCTGGTACAGCTCATTACCGCCAACGAAATGCGCGGGCGCGTGATGAGCGTCTACAACGTGGCTTTCCGCGGCGGCATGCCGCTCGGCAGCCTGGCCACCGGATGGCTGGTGCCGATCTTTTCCGCGCCCCACGTGCTGGCCGCCAATGGATTCTTATTAGTGGTACTCGGCTTCTACTTCCTTCTGGTGCAACGGCGCGTAGCTGCGCTGTAATAGAAGCTGCGCTGTAATAGAGGCATGCACTCCTTCTTCGCTATCGTAGCCTTGCTGGCAACTGCGCCCAGCGGCCTGGAGAACGCCCGCGACCGGCAGGACCGCGCGGCGCTCGAAAAACAGATCTCCGAGCTTTCGACTGCGGCCCAAAAGCTTCCTCGTGACGCCGAAGCGCAATACCGCGTGGCGCTGGCATCCTCGTATCTGGCGGAAGTCGCTCTGGAATTGCGCGACAAGAGCCAGGCCGAACGCGCGGCGGAATCCGGCATCCAGGCGGCCGAGCGGGCCATCGCTATCGATTCCAGCAATGCCGAATACTACCGGGTGCTGGGAACGCTTTGCGGGCAGGTGATTCCGGCGAACGTGCTGTCGGCTTTCTCGTACGGCAAGCGCGCCCGGGAGGCCATCGACCAGGCGCTGAAGCGCGATCCGAAAGCGTCCAGGGCCTACCTGGCACGGGGCGTCGGCAATTATTATCTGCCCGACGCGTTAGGCGGCGGTCCGGCGGTGGCCCTCCCGGATTTCCGCAAGGCCATCGAGATGGACCCGGCATCCTCGGAAGCCTACCTCTGGCTGGGGCTCACCTTGCGTAAACAGCATCATAATGCCGAGGCCCGGCAAGCGTTCGCTAAATCGATCGAGCTCGATCCCAACCGTATTTGGACCAAAGCGCAGTTGGAAAAGACGCCCGCGCAATGAAGTGCCTCGCTGTGACGGCCGCGATTCTGGTTCTCACTGCGCTCACCTGGCTCGAGTTTCCAGGCCATACCTGGCTGCAGCAGGATACCCAGATCTACGTTCCCATACTAGAACACCTGCGGGACCCGGCCGTGCTGCGCAACGACATACTGGTGGAGCATCCGCACGTCTCGTTCACGCTGTATGACGAGACCGCGCGCGGCCTCGCCGCCATCACCGGGCTGGGTTTCCGCGAGGTACTCGAAGGCGAGCAGTTGCTCGCCCGCGCGCTGGGAATCTGGGGAGTGTACCTGATGGCCTCCGCCCTGGGACTCTCAGCGCCGGCATCGTTGCTGGTGGCAGGCATCGTCTCGCTGGGCGCCACCATTGGCGGCCCGGCTGTGCTCTCCTTCGAGATCGAGCCGGACCCGCGTGGTTTCGCCGTGCCCCTGCTTTTCCTGGCGGTTGGACTGCTTGCGCACGGCTGGGAATGCACCGCCGGGCTGGCCGGTGCGGCCGCGTTCCTGATGCACCCGCCGACGGCTTACCCGTTCTGGGGCGTATACGTGTGTCTGGCAATGTGGCGTCGCCGTCTTACGCCGTTGGCCCCCCTGGCCGTCGCCGCCATCATTTTGTCGATCGCCGCCCGCTTTCAGGAGGGCGCCAGCGAAGCACAAGTCTTCTTCTCCAGGCTGACCCCATTCATGGAGAACTTGCAGCGCATGCGCGCGCCCTATTCCTGGATTTCGGAGTGGTGGCGGGATTGGCTGCCGCACTACCTGGTTTTGTACGCCGCCTCCGCGCTGGCGTATTTGCGGCTGCGCAAGAAAGCGCCGGTCGAATTGCGATTCTTCCTAGCGGGCTGGCCGTTGCTGGGAATCTTGAGCGTACCGGTTTCCTACCTGCTTCTGGAGAAGATGAAGTGGGCGCTGCTGCCGCAGGTGCAGCCCATGCGCGCGCTCTTATTCCTGACCGTCACCGCGGAGTTCTCGGCAGCCGCAGCCGGCATCCTGGCCGCTCAGGCGCGCCGCTACCTGGAAGCCTTCGCGTGGTTCGCCCTGGTTTACCTGGTCCCCGTGAACGCCAACGTCGGCTGGACTCCTTCGTGGCGCGGGGCATGCGTGGTGGCGCTGCTGGCCGCCGGCGCCTGCCTAGCTGCATGGGCCGAGGCCCGCGGATTCCGATGGAACGCGCCTGCTATAGCCGGCTTGGCCCTTGTGGCGTTCTTTCTCATTCCCACTCTGGGAGCCGTGAGCGCATATCCGCATCTGCACACGCCAGAACTGACGCAGCTTTCCGCATGGGCGCGCTCCTCGACCCCGCGCGACGCGGTGTTCCTGTTCGCCGACGCGGGCAAGCAATTGCCGCCCGGCATTTTCCGCGCCGAAGCGCAGCGCGCGGTGTACGTGGACTGGAAGGGCGGCGGGCAGGTCAACTATCTCACCGGGTTTGCGCAGCAGTGGTGCTCGCGCTGGAGCCAGATGATGGCAGCCCCGTACGCTCCGCAAGATGTGTCGCGTTACCGCTCGCTGGGTATCGATTACGTGGTGTTGTCGCCGCCGCACAGGCTGCCGGAGCGCGCGCCGGTATTCGAAAATTCGCGGTACGTGGCGTACCAGCTCAATTAACTGCCCAACAGCCGCGCGTCGCGAGCGCGCCGGCGGCGCCCGCTCGCGTCCTATCGCCCGCCAAACGTCATGTCGCCCACCTGCAAGCCATGCTCGCGGCAGTAAACCGCATATAGACCGAAATAGCTCTCCGTGATATACGCGGATTCGGGGAAGCCCAGCCGGCGCGCACTCCGGTCGATCCAGCCAGGAGTGCCTTCCAGTTCGAAATACACCCCGAAAGGTACTTCGTCGAGCGTGGCGACACCGGCCTCGCCGGGACGGCGATATTCCGCGCGGTACTTCTCGTAGCGCAGTGTCTTGACGAAACCCAGACGGGCCACCAGTTCGGCCAACTGACGTGGCTCGGCCACATGCACTTCGAGTTCCTCGCGGTTTTTGTATTTGCCCGCGGCCGCCGGACCCTTGTAAGTCAACAGGCCCACACCGCCAACTTCGCGGATACGCAGCAGGCAACCGGCGCGGCCCAGCGTTCCACCGGCAGTATCGAGCAGCGTATTCGCCTCGAAGACGCGGCGTTTGGAGACCCGGAATCCGGCGGCGCGCAACAGGCGGCGGCCCTCGGCAGCGCTACCGATTGCCAGCTTGATCTCGATCTCGCGCGCGCCTGTGCGAGCTATAACTTCCTCCCCACAATCGCGTAATCCAGCCCGCCAAAAAACGCTTCCCGGAAATCCTCCGCCAAGCCGGCCAACGCGGGCATGGACTCCACCGCGGGCGAGAGCCGGTGCACTTCGATCAAGCCCAGCCCGTACTCCTCCATGTAGAACGCCAAAAGAGCATGCGGCACCGGGCGCGTGTGCGTCGGATCGAGATAGAAGTGGCTGGCGAAGATGGCCAGGCACTCCGGATTGGGCGTTTCGATCGCCAGCACGCCGCCGCGCTCGAGACGCGATGCCGCCAGCCGGATCATCTCCGGCAAGCGTTCCGGCGGCAGATGCTCCACCACCTGCGCGCTGAAGATGCCGTCCAACGACGATTCCGGCAGATCCGCGAGATAGGGGAACAGGTCCGCCAGTTCCGCCTGCAGACCCTTGTGACGGCACAGGTCCACGGATTCCTGCCCCAAATCGATACCGCGCGCCGGGACGCCGGCATCGCGCATCAACTCCAGGAACTCGCCGCGCCCGCAGCCGATGTCCAACACATCGTGCCGGCCGGCGAAGTACGGCAGATAGAAACGCTGGCCCTTCTTGACGTATTCCTCAGTGCCGCGAAAGCGGTCGGCAAAGCGGCCATAATCGAATGCAGTCGCTGCGGGGGATGGCGCTTGCAGTTGAGGCGTCGAAACCGCGGCTGCGGCACTCACGGCCGCGCGCTGCCGGATCACGCGAAGTTCCGCGTGAATCAGCCGCTCATAATCCAGCCGGATACGTTCCAGGTCCGCCCAAAGGCGCCTCTGTATGTCCAGCCCGCTGCGATCCAGCGCCGACTCGTATTCGGCATGCTGCGCCTTGACCTGTTCGCGGAAGCTGTTCTCCATCAGTCCGGTGCGATGATGGAAAGACGCGTTCAACTCCGCTACCGCGCGCAATAACTTCGTTTCGTTGACGACCAGCTTGTGCTCCCAGCCCTGATGCCACTCGGCCCAGTGCAGGCGGATGTCTTTGAGTTCCTGAACTTCGTCGCCGATCTGGACCCGAAGCTGCCGGGTGTCTTCCATCGAAAGCGCAAACCCACGCCGAGTCTCTTCCATCGAAACAGCCAACGCCCGCCGGGTTTCTTCCAGCGCATCCAGCGTGGCCTGTACACAAGTCAGCACGTTGCGGTTGAACTCCACCTGCTCGCGCACGTGCCAGTCGAGAGCGCGGGCGATGGTTTTCTTGCACTGCTGAACGAGCCAATTGAAAGGCCCGCCGGCGCGTGGATTCACCGTCCCTATGGCCGCCACCTTGGCTTCGGCGGCGTCGCGCGCATGCAGCAGGGGCATGAGATCGGGCAGCGGCAACGCCGCCGTCGAGCCCTCCGGATGGCGCGCGCGTACACGCTCGCGGACCTCTTGCAAAATGACCGTCAATTCATCGGTATCCACGTTTCCTGCTCCAGGTGGCCGTGATCTTGGATTCCAATCCGCCGCGCGGCGTGAATTCGCCAACGACCGTGGCGCTGACGGGACGGGCCGACGCGACCACGTCGCGCAGGAACCGGTTCACCACATTTTCGTAGAAGATGCCCAGATTGCGATACGCCAGCAAATACATCTTGAGCGATTTCAGTTCCAAACATTTCTTGTCCGGCACGTAGCGGAGCGTCAGTCTGCCAAAATCCGGAAGCCCGGTTTTGGGACACACGGAGGTGAACTCCGGAATCACGATCTCGATCTCGTAACCGGGAAACTGGTTGGGCCAGGTCTCGATTTCGGGAAGCGCGGCGTCGATCCCGGCCGCCGCGTGCTCGTCGGTATAGGCTCTCTTCATGATTGGGCCGCGTTGACTGGCTGCGCCACAGCCTTGGCCAGCAGGTCGAGGAACATGCCGACGTCGGCCACCACGCCCACCGCCTGACCGGTGCCGCGATCGCTCACCTTGGTGGCCACCGCGGGGTTGATATCCACACATACAATCTTGACCCAGCTTGGCAGCATGTTGCCGGTAGCGATGGAATGCAGCATGGATCCCAGGCACAGCACCAGCCCGGCGCCTTTCAACTGTTCGGCGTAGGCGTCCTGGGCGGCATTCATGTCGGTGATGGTGTCCGGCAGCGGACCATCGTCGCGCAGGCTGCCCGCCAGCACGAAAGGCACGTTGGCGCGCACGCACTCGTAAAGGATGCCGGACCGCAGGCGTCCCGCGGCGACCGCCTGGCGCAGGCCGCCGGCATGATAGATGGCGTTGATCGCGCGCATGTGATTGCGGTGGCCGTGCTCTTCCTGCCGGCCATCTTCCAGCCGCACACCCAGCGACGTGCCGAACAGCGCGGACTCGGCATCATGCACGCCCAGGGCGTTGCCGCTCAACAGCGCTTGCACGAAGCCGCCCCGGATGAGCGCCGAGAGTCCCTGCACACCTCCCGTGTGGACCACTACCGGACCCGCTACCACGATCACTTTCTGCTGTTGCTCCAACGCGTGGTGGATCAGGGCCGCGGTCTGCCGCACGGCCGTTTCCACCTGCCGTTCCGACGAGATGCCGTTGGACATAAAGGCGAACGCCAGCCGGTCGCGTTCTTTGGCTTCCGGCACCACCCGTATGCCGCGCATGCCAGTCACTACCCGATCGCAGACGCGCAAGTCGCGCAGCCGGCGGCAAAAGGCGCGGCGCTCCGACACGACGATCAGAGCGTCCATGCGCTGGTTCTCCACTTCAATCCACTCCTGCTGGTGACGCACGAAAGTGCGGTGATTGGTGGTCGAATAGAAATCTTCCGGCGCGCAGCTTGGGTGCTCCACGTCCCGCAACACTGCGTCGCCCGAATCCACCGCCGCGCAGCCCAATTCCAGCAGGTCTTCCAGAAGATGCGCCATCAGCGCGGGTGAGGGAGCTTCCACCTTCAGGCGCAGGTACGACGGCTCGCTGTTGGTGCGGCCGATGCGAAATTGTTCCACCTCGAAGCGGCCATGATGCTCCACCACTTTATCGAAGATGTTCTCCATCACGTGGGAGTCGATCAGGTGGCCTTCCGCTTCGACGACTTCCTGCAGGGGCATAAAAGACTTATTGTAGACTGTGGGCGGGAGGTTTACATGAACTACCGGCAATTCTGGCTGTGGGTCTGGCTGTGGACAATGCTGGGCGCGGTCCCGGCGCTGGCGCAGCCCAGCGTCGATCAAGTCATCGAAAAGTACGTGCAGGCTATCGGCGGCCAAGCGGCGTATGAGAAAATCACGACGCGTACTATGAAGGGCACTGCTGAAATCCCGGACGACAACGTCACGGGTCCGGCGCAGGTCTTCGCCAAAGCGCCTGGCAGCTACCGCCTGACCATCGACATTCCTGGCTATGGCGTCATCGAGACGGTTGTGGACGGCGACCACGGTTGGGAAAAGAATCCCGATTCGGGTGTGAATTCGATGAGCAACGCGGACCTGGCGAACGCTAAGCGCGACCACCATTTCTATCGCGAAGTCCGGCTCAAGGAGCTGTTCCCGAAAATGGAGATGGCCGCGGCAGCCCGGGTGAATGGGCGGGCGGCCAACGTGATCGAGGCCACGCCCGCGGGCGGCACAGCCGAGAAGCTTTATTTTGATGCGGAGAGCGGCCTGCTGGTAAAGCACGACTACGAACGCGTTACGTTGGAGGATGGCATCGTGCAATACGAAGTGTTGTACGGCGATTATCGCGACGTGGACGGGCTGAAGCTGCCCGCTACTATCGAGCAGCGCTCGCCCGATTCCACGACCATCTTCAAGTTTGCGGAGATCCGGAACAATGCGCCGCTCGCGGATACGGCATTTGCGAAGCCGGAGAAGTAGGGTTGCAAGACCCGCCCCTTAAGCCGGTTGGCAGGCGAAAGCGCCTGCCCCACCAGCGCAAGCGGTAAGCTACCAACATGAGCCCCTCGCGCACCCTTCTGCTTTTGTGTCCCCTGCTGCTTTCCGCACAGACCTCTCCAAACGACTGGAAGTCGCAGGGCGTGGTTTACGTCGCGCATTCCCCCTATGCCAAGCTGCACAGTGTGCCCGTGAGCGCCGTCAAAATGGGCGATGGATTCTGGGCGGCGCGCCGCCGCGTCAACGCCGAGCAAAGCATCCCCACGCTGCTCGTGGAACTGGAGCAGCATGGCGTGGTCGATAATTTCCTGCGCCTGGAAGGCAAAAAGAACGTTCCCCGGCGCGGTCCGCTCTATACCGATTCCGATATCTACAAATGGATGGAGGCGGCGGCATTCGTGTTGCAGTCCGGCGGCGTGGCGGGCGGCGATCCGGCGGGGGGTAGCCAAGCAAAGCTGCGCGGGGAATTCGACCGGCTCACCGATATCATCCTCGCCGCGCAGGAACCCAGCGGCTATCTGAACACATACTGGGTGGAGGATCGCGCTCCCAAGCGCTTCACCGAAATGCAGCGCTCGCACGAGCTGTATTGCATCGGCCACCTGCTGCAAGCCGCCATCGCCTATTACCGCGCCACCGGCAACCGCAAGCTGCTTGATGGCGGCATACGGTTCGCGAATTACATGGTGGAGAACTTCGGTCCGCAGAAACGCCCCGCGCTCACCGGACATCCGGAGTTCGAAATGGCGCTGGTGGAGTTGTACCGCACCACCGGCGACCGCCGCTATCTGGATTTCGCAGGCTATCTGCTCAGCGGCGTCGAAGGCGAACGGCTGCACTTGAAGGATTACGAAATTCAGTACATGTTCAGTGGCAAGCCGTTCACTTCCCGCACCGAGTTTGAAGGACACGCGGTGCGCGCCATGTACGCTTCGTGCGGAGCCACCGACTATTACATGGAAACCGGCGATGCCGCTTATCTGAAAACGCTCGAAACGCTCTGGCGCGACCTGGTAAATCACAAGATGTACATCACCGGGGGCGTCGGCTCGCGCGAGTCCGGCGAGGCGTTCGGCGAAGCCTACGAATTGCCCAACGCCCAGGCCTATGGCGAAAGCTGCGCCGCGATCGGCAGCATGATGTGGAACTGGCGCATGCTGCTGGCGCTGGGCGAGGCGCGCTTCGCCGACGTCATCGAGCGCGCCCTGTATAACGGCATCAACTCCGGGATGTCGCTTTCCGGCACGCTCTACTGCTACCGGAATCCGCTGGAATCTTCGGGCGAAAAAATCCGCAACGAATGGTACGACACCACCTGCTGCCCACCCAATATTGAGCGTATCTTCGCTTCGCTGCCCGGGTACCTGTACAGCACCAGCCCGCAGGGAGCCTACGTCAATCTGTTTCACAACTCCGAATTGGATTGGCACCTCGAGGATGGCACGGGCATCAAGATCGCACAGCAGACCGAATATCCGTGGAAGGGTGCGGTGGAGCTTACCGTAGATCCGGCCCGCGCGGCGGAATTCAGCGTCTTCGTGCGCATTCCTGGGTGGTCGGATGGGACCACGGTCGGGGTGAAAGTACCGGAGCCATTCTCCAGCCGGCACGATCAGCCCAAGGCAGGCGAATATTACGAGATGCATCGCCGCTGGGAACCCGGCGACAAAGTGAGTATCGATATTGCGATATCGCCCCGGCTGGTGCGCGCCAATCCGCTGGTGCGCGAAAACGCCGGCCGGTTGGCCGTCGAGCGCGGCCCGCTGGTTTACTGCATGGAGCAGCCCGACCAGCCCGGTTTCAATCTGTTCGACGCTTCGCTGCTGATCGACGGCACGGGCTTTGTCAGCGCCTACCGTTCCGATCTGCTGGGCGGCGTGGTGACATTGAAACATCATGGGAGCGTGGTAGATCAGCCGTTCCGCAACGAACCGCTCTACCGCTCGTTTCGGGAGAACCTGGACCGGCCCGGAAAAGAAGTAGCGCTCACTTTTATCCCGTACTACGCCTGGGCGAACCGCGAGTCTTCGAACATGGAGGTGTGGGTTCCTTATACGACCGCGGAGGCGCAGTAAATCGGCCCGGCTTGACAAGCGGCGGCCGGAATATCTAATATGGCGTCATGCGACATGTCGCAGTGCGACCCCTTACAGAGCCGGTCCTGCTGATCCTGCTGAGCCTGGCCGGCAAACCCCGCCATGGCTACGCGCTGATGAAAGACATTGAGACTCTCAGTCATGGCCGGGTCCGGCTAAGCACCGGCACGCTCTACGGCGCTCTGCGCAGGCTTCTGGAGGACGACTGGATCGAGCCCTTCGTGCAGGATGACGCGTCGCGTGAAAAACAAGCCTACAAACTGACACCTGCGGGGCGCAAACAACTGGAGCTGGAACTGGAGCGCATGAAGCAACTGACGCAGTTGGCCGGTGTCCGTCTCCGCACGAGGGAGGCGTGAGGGAATATGCAGCGTATTTACAGAACCCTGCTCGGCCTGTACCCCGCGGATTACGCCGCGCTGTTTGCCGGCGAGATGCTGGCTGCCTTCAAGAAGGCGGCAGCCGAGAGCCGCGCGCGAGGTAGGGCGGTTTTCGTGCGCTTCTTCATCGCGGAACTGGGCGGTCTAGTGGCCGGCGCCGCGAGTGAGTGGATTGCGAAGCTCACTACCGACAAGTCGGCCCGGGGGCGACGCCTGCCGGATTTGCGGATGATGCGGCCGGTGGGCGTGCCCAAGGAATTGTGGTTCGCAAACCCGCGCCGAAGATCGGCGCAGGAATAGCCCGGGATGCTCGTCGGACACGTTGCCGCAGGTATGGTGGCGAAGCGCGTGGCGCCGCGCATCTCGCTCGGTACGGCCGTGCTGGCGGCGCTCCTGCCAGATTTGCTGTGGTGCATCTTCCTGCTCGCCGGCGTTGAGCACATCGAACTGAAGCCTGGAATCGGCGCGGCGAATTACCTCTCCACTTTCAACGTGGCCTTCAGCCACAGCCTGTTGATGGATGTGGTCTGGGCGTTCCTGTTTGCCGTCGCGTACTTCTGGCGGCGGCATTACCCGCGCGGCGCGTGGGTGCTCTTCGCAGCGGTTCTGAGCCACGCACTGCTCGATTTCGTGGCCTGGGCCAATTTTCCGCTGGCCCCCGGCATCCACAGATATTTCGGATTGGGGCTTTGGACCTCCGTCTCCGCCACCGTCCTCGTAGAGGGCGGCCTCTGGCTGCTCGCCATCATTCTTTATCTTCGTGGAACGCACGCTAAAGGGCGCGCCGGCATATACGCCTTCTGGATCGTGATCGCATTTCTCACGCTGGCGTGGTATCGCAATATCGCCGGGCCACCCCCACCCAACCCGCGTACCATGGCTGTCTCAAGTCTGATTTTCTTTTCGCTAATCGTGGCATGGGCGTACTGGATGAACCGGCTACGCCCCGCGCGGCTCACTCCGACCGCAGCGCCCTCATAGGGTCAGCCGCGGTCGCTCGACGCGCGGGCAAATAACATGCCAGCGCCGCAATAACGATGGCGATCAACGTGACTGACGTGAACGTGAGCGGATCGACCGCGCTGACCTCGTAGAGCAAGCTCCACAGCACGCGGCCCAATGCAAGGGCGCCCGCGAGTCCCAGCGCCACTCCCAAAAGCGCGAGCCTGATTCCCTGGCGCAGCACCAGGCGTTGCACGTCACAGGGCTTCGCGGCCAGCGCCATGCGCAAACCGAACTCGTGCGTGCGCTGGCTCACCGAATACGAGATTACGCCATACATCCCGATGGCCGCCAACGTCAGCGCCAGCCCCGCGAACAGCACCACCAGGAAAAGCGCAAAACGCGGTGTGGAGACGTTGGCGTCGGCGATCTGATCCATCGCGCGTATGTCTGCTACGGCCAGTGTTGGGTCCATTCCGCGCACCGCTTCGCGCAGGCCGTTCACCAGCAGCGAAGGATCGGAACTGCCGCGCACCGCGATCGACATGGTGTTGATCGAAACGGGCGTTTGCGTAATCGGCCACCATAGCGCCATCTCCGCCGCACGGCTGTCGGGCTTGTCCTTCACATCCCCTACGATGCCTACGATCGTCATCCAATCCTTTTCTTTAGGTGCGTCATCGAAGGTGATGCGTTTCCCCAGCGCGTCTTCATTGGGCCAGTAGCGCCGGGCCATGCTTTGATTGACGATCAAAGCCAGCCGCGCATCGAGCTTGTCGTCCGCCGTAAAGAACCGGCCGCGGACCAGCGGGATGCCCATGGCGCGGAAGTAATCGGGACTGGCCACGTGATAACGCGCGTGGTACTCTTCGTGCGCGGCCGGTTTCTTCCCTTCGATGGTGAAACCACCGACGTTGTCGTCGTAGCCCGTCCACGGCAGGTCTGTGCCCACGCCGGCGGCGCGAATGCCCGCGACCGAATTCAGGTTCGTGAGGAGCCGGTCATAAAACCGAATTGTCTCCAAGGGCTTGTACTTCTCATCCGGCAGGGAAATGCTGGCGGTCAGAAGATGTTCGGGGCGAAAGCCGGGGTCGGTGCGCAGCAGGTTCACGAAACTGCGCAGCATCAGGCCGGCGCCGATGAGCAGCACGCACGCCAGGCTCACTTCCCCAACCACCAGCAGGCTGCGCAACCGAAGATGCCGGCCGCTGCTGGTGGCGCCGCGGCCGCCGTCACGCAGGCCCTGTTGCGGGTCCGTGTGGGCAACCTGTAAAGCCGGCGCCAGGCCGAACAGGATGCCCGTAGCCAGCGCGACGAGCAACGTGAATGCGAAGACCGCCGTATTCACGTGAATGGTACCGGCGCGCGGAAAGCCGGCAGGCAGCAGCGAAACCAGCGCCTTGACGCCCACCACCGCAATCGCCACGGCCAGGCCGCCGCCGAGCAGCGCCACCAGCAAACTTTCCGTGAGCATCTGCTGAACCAAACGCGCCCTTCCCGCGCCCAACGCCGCGCGCACCGCAATTTCGCGTTGCCGGGCCGTCGCCTTGGCCAGCAGCAGGTTCGCCGCGTTGGCGCAGGCGATCAGCAGCACCAGGGCGACCGCGCCCAACAAAACCAGGAGCAGGCGCTGGCTCGGTCCCACGATCTCCTGGTAGAGCGGAATCACCAGCGCCTGCCAGCCCACCAGCGCATCGGGATGCTCGCGGGCCAATTGTGCGATCAGCGCATTCATTTCCGCTTGCGCGTGCGCCGGCGTGACCTCCTTCTTCACGCGCCCGATAACTTCCAGGTAATGCGAGCCGCGTTGTGCCGGATTCCCCCGAAACGTGAAAGGCCACCAGAGGTCCACCGTCTCGCCGTGCGCGAGCCCGTGGTATTCATTTCCAGGATGCTCCGTGCCGGCCGGCATCACCCCGGCAACCGTGAACGGCTGCGCATCCAGCACGATCTTCCGCCCGAGGATGTGCGGGTCGGCCGCGAACTTGCTCCGCCACAACCGGTCGCTCAGAATCACCAGCCTGCCGTTGCCCTCGATTTCATCGTTTGTGTTGAACTCTCGCCCGCGCGCGACGTGCAGACCCAGCACGCGGAAGAATCCGGCGGTCACTTGAAAGCCCGCGAATCGTTCCGGCTGCCCCGTCCCGGAAAGCTGCAAGTCCCCGCGCGTGAAACCGGCCAGGGATTCAAAGGACCGATTGCGCGCGCGAAAATCGCGAAAGTCGAATGGGTTCAGCGGGAACTTGGCGTAGCTCGCGCTATGAAAGAAGACCCGCACGATGCGATCCGCGTCCGGGTAGGGCAGGGGCCGCAGCAACACGCCGTCGATGACGCTGAAGATGGCGCTGTTGGCGCCGATGCTTAACGCCAGGGTGAGCACAATCACCACGGTGAAGCCGGGGTTCTTACCCAGCATGCGCAGCGCGTACTGCAGGTCGCGCCAGAGATTTTCGATGTAATTAGTGCGTCGCATATCCCGGCATTCCTCCTCGATTTGCGTCAGAGCGCCCAGCTTGCGGAGCGCCGCACGCCGCGCATCAGCCGACGGCATGCCCAACGCGAGATTCTCATCGATCTGCTGTTCGATATGGAAACGTATTTCCCTGTCGAGATCTTCCTCGACGCGCCTCCGCCGCGCCAGGGAGCGCAGCCGCATCCGGACGATCTCCCACCCGCGCCGCAAGTTCATTGCGTTACTCCTCGGCCATGCGGATCACCAGTCCCACCGCGTTCGACAGGCGCTCCCATTGCGCCAGTTCCTTTTCAAGCTGCACGCGGCCGGCCTTGGTCAGTTCGTAAAACTTGGCTTCACGCCCGGTCTCCGTCGTGCGCCACGAAGCCCGGATCCAACCCTGCTGCTCCAGGCGATGCAGCGCAGGATAGAGCGCGCCTTGCGTTACTTGCAGCGCGTCCTCGCTCACCTGCTCGATACGCTTGGCGATGGCCCAGCCGTGCTTCGGTTCGAGCGAGATGGTGGTGAGAATCAGCAGGTCCAGCGTCCCCTGGATCAAATCGGATGGTTTGCTCATGTGGATGCCTAATTGAATTACAATAGATGCCTAAATTATTTACAATACGCCGACCGAAGGCCGGAGTCAACTCTAGTACGGCTAAGCACACCACACCGGGCCGGACGACACGCCCGCCAGCGCCGCTGGGAATCTGAGACAATAAGCAGCAGCCGCCATGCCCTGTCTCCTTTTCATCCTCGTTCTAGCGTTTCCGCGGTTCGTGATGGTGATGTTGTTCCTGTTCTCGAATTATCTCGAACGCGCCTATCACGGCCTGATCGTCCCGATACTCGGGTTCCTTTTCCTGCCGCTCACGACGCTGGCCTACGCGTGGATGCATAACAGCCACCGGCCGATGGAAGGTATCAACCTGATCATCCTGGTCGTCGCGGTGATCGTCGATTTGGGAGGCCTGGGCGGAGGCGAGTACCACCGGCGCTACCGGGACTAGCGATGCGTGCGAGGCCTGCTCTGTTCGTGGCGCACGCTTGAGCGTGCCCGCGGCGAACTTCAGGTCGCCTGCGCCGAAAACAAATCGCGGTGTCGCAGCCGGCACAACCACCAGCCAGGAGACCACCCGCGACGGCGCGCCAAGCGCCTACGGCAGATCCAGCTCCAGCGCATAGATATCCGAATTGCTGCGCAGTACGGTGGCGACCGGCGCATCGTCGGGCGCCAGGCCGGTCACCACGTAGCCGGTCAAATTCGACTGCGGGATCTGGCTCGAACCCATCGCCTTCTCGATCTTGCGGGTCCGGATTTGCACGCGGAACACGGGCTGCTCCGGGCCGCCCAGCACCTCTTGAAAATAAACGTACTGAGCGTCCCGAGACCAGAAGGGAACACTCAGCCCGGAACCGGCGGCCAAAACGGTCCACTGCCCGGTCTTGAAGTCGAGCAATTGGATTTGGGCTCCTCCCCGGCGCGTTGCCGCGAGGTAGCGCGAGTCGGGCGACCAGGCAGCCCGCGCGAGGTCTTCCGATCCAGGCAAGAACCGGCTCTTACGCGTTTTCCAATCCATCACATAAAGTCCCGCTTGGCCGGCCACTCCAGGGGGCAGGATGCGCGCAAACACGAGCGAGTTTCCATCGGGAGACCAACTCGCGTCTCCCTCTATGCACGGTGCGACCGTGATTGTCTCCGCCACGCCGCCCGCGGATGGGATCACGTAGACCTTGCTCGTCTGGCCGGCCGATCCCCCGTCGAATGCAATGCGCGTGCCATCGGGCGACCAGGATGGCTGGTAAACACGCAAGCTCGTGGAAGTCAGTTGCACCGGCTCGCTGCCATCCGGCCGGCTCCGCCAAAGGGTCTCTTGAGGAGCAATCGTATAGGCCACCCATTGCGCATCCTTCGAGAAACTGACCCACCGTCCGGCGGCGCCGGAGAGATAAGGCAGAAACTGGCCGCGCCGGCCATCGTACCGCACCAATTCCCGGCGCTCCTGGCCGCCGGCGAAGAATATCCGTTTGCCGTCGGGAGCCGGCGCCAGACCCATCAAATCCTGCGGCGTGGAATAGATCTGAACCGGAGGGTTGTCGACTCCCGGGAACCCACGACCTTCCGCCCTCGCCCAGATGCTGGCACCCTGCCCGCGTTGCGACCGGAAGAGGTAGAACCTCCCCGCGGCGAGCCACGTTCCGTTATTCTCGCCGTCCGGGAATGTCGCGCCTCGTTTCCAATTCCGCAGCAGAAGATGGAGTCCCGTTCCGTTCGCGTTGACTTCCCACAAGGCGATTGCCCGCATATCGGAGCTCGCGATCGAAAAGCGCAGCACATCCGGCCTGGGTGCGGGCGCCCAGCGGATCGTCTCGGCTGCGCCCGGCGTGTCCAGCAGTTTGCGGTAACCCGTGCCGTCGCCGTTAACCAGAAACAAAGCGGATCCCCTGGCAAACGCAACCTGGCTTCCGTCCCGGGACCAGGCGCCCGCGTGCGCCCGTACATCGCCAATCCGGCGGGGCGTTCCGCCCACCGTGGGCACCGACCAGAGCTCCGCCTCTTCCTCAATGCCGTCATACGCCGCCACCAACAGGTTGGAGCGGTCGGGCGAGATATCGAATATATCGGGGCGCGCGATCAGCCCCTCCGACGGAAGCGGCTGCGGTACTCCGCCTTGCGCAGAGACCTGTGCCAGCGACCAAAGGCCGCCCGTTCGCTCGGTGAAATACACGCGCGACCCGTCGGTCGCCACTCCACTCGCGATCTCGACCCGGCCGGTTTGCGTGAGTTGCAACGTCCGCACGACGTGCGGTGGCCGGGAAGGAGCGCTCAGCCAATACAAAGGAAGCGCTAACACCAGGAGGCCGGTCAATCCCAGCACGCCGAGGTACCGCCACCGTCGCGGAGATACAGGGGGAGTTACCTGCGGCTGGGCCTCTTCGATCGGGGGAGTCTCCTTGATTGGGGTAGCCTCCACCAACTGCAAGTCCCTGAATCGCACCGGAGCGATGAAGCGGTACCCGCGCCGCGGCAGCGTCTCAACGTAGCGCGGGGTGGTGGCGTCGTCCCCCAAAGCCTCACGTAGTTTCTTGGCGGCGGTATTGAGCCCATTGTCGAAATCCACCAGCGCGCCCCCCCAGAGCTTACGCGCCAGTTCCTCCCGCGTCACGACGTCGCCAGGACGCTCCAGCAGCGCAACCAGAAACTGGAAGGGCAGCTCCTGCAACTTGATCTTCTGGCCCTTCCTGTGCAACTCGCCCTGCTGTAAGTCGACTTCGAAAATACCGAACCACACGAAGCGCGGCGGCCTGTTCTTCAAGCTGTCTGCATGTCCCGCGGATGGTCCCATACCCCTGGCCGGCCCTTCGTGAGAGTGTAGCATTGTTTCAGTTGGTACAGACGATCTCGCATCGCACTGATTTTCGGGCGCTTGGCTGTACAGATGCATTCCAGGGCGAATCTATTGTAGTTCAGGCGCCAATACCCTCATACTCAGCCCCAGACCGACTGGCACTCAGTCCGGCCTAGGAATTAGTTTCCCGGCATTGCAAGGAATGGGGTGCCCGTCCGTCGAGTCTAAGGAGGGTTTTTCTGTAATGCGCCACGTGCTGATCTACATTTTTGCAGCAACGTCGCTGTCTGCTGCCAGTTTGAATTTTCAGGCCGCCCGCAGTTACTTCGCGGGTGAGCCGGTCTGTGTTTTCGCCGGCGACTTCAACGGCGACGGCAAGCCGGATATTGTGAGCATGAGCTGGGGTGCTCCCGTCCAGGTTCTTCTATCCAACGGGGACGGCACCTTTCGGGTCGTTGAGGAAGGCACCGCCACCGAGTTCACTCCAGAAGGTTGTGCCGTAGGAGACTTCAACGGCGACGGCAAGCTGGATATAGCGGTCGCCAGCGACAGCCCTGGAGTCATCACGATCGCTTTCGGGGAGGGAAACGGTAAATTTTATACGAAGATGGTCAACGTGCCGATGCAGGTCTATGGGCTGACCGCCGGAGACGTGAACGGCGACGGCATACTGGACTTGATCACCGTAGCGGTTCCTGGAAATGGGAGCCAGCCGTTTCAGTTACTTCTCGGTAAGGGAAACGGGACTTTTGAACCGGCCAAATCCATTTCAAATTCGATTGCGGGCGGCGTTCTACCGTCTCTGGTAGATGTGAACCATGACGGCAAACTCGACTTGGTTTACTTGGCTGAAGACGAGGTCGTTACGCAACTCGGAAACGGGGACGGCACCTTCGGCGCCCCGCAGATCTTCCCACTCGCCGGAAATGCGCAGGCTCTCGCCATCGGGGATATGAATGGCGACGGTAACCCGGATCTGGTGATTGCCGGTTTTCAGGACGGCTCGGACGTGATTATTGTGGCCCTCGGCAAGGGAGACGGTACATTTACGGTGGGTAGCGTTACTCCAATCGCGTACCTGCCCAACCACCTGGCGGTCGGCGATTTCAACGAGGACGGCCATTTGGATGTCATCGCCAGCGGTCAACCGTCAGCTTACACTCCCGCTTATCTGACAGTCCTGTTGGGGGATGGCACCGGCTCTTTCAGCACCCGGACACCGTTTCCCGCAGATCGCAGCGGCCCGATGGCCCTCGCGGATTTCAATGGAGATAACCATCTGGATTTGGCGGTGGCGAATGGCCAGGGCGGCACCGTCGATATCACGTTTGGCGACGGCCACGGCGATTTCTTCGGACCGTTGCATCCCGACGCCGGTCCGACGCCTGTCAGTGCGGCGGCCGCGGATCTGAACGGCGATGGAAAAATGGACTTGGCGGTTGTCAATGAATTCTACATCGAGGTGCATCAAGTCGATATCTTGCTGGGCAACGGGGATGGCACGTTTCAGCCCCCGACTCCGATACGGGTCGGTGTGACACCAGAGGCGATTGCCATAGCGGATCTGAATCATGATGGCATTCCCGACCTGGTGATCGCAGATGCGGGCAGTCCGTCGGGCATGTATGTGCTGATCGGGAAGGGTGGCGGCCAGTTCGCGACCCCCGTCTATTACTCGTCGCCCTCCGCCTCGACACTGATGCTTATAGACGTGAACCATGACGGCGTGCCGGATATCGTCGGCATGAGTGAGAGCTCGTACTATCCAGGAGTATTTGTGCTGCTGGGAAAAGGCGACGGAACATTCCAGCCATCCCAAGGGTTCCTCGCCGGACATCTCCTGGCGGGTATGGCCGCCGGCGATTTTAACGGCGATGGGTACATCGACCTAGCACTTTCCGACAGGCGTGGGAACGCGGTCCTGTTACTGCCGGGTAACGGCGATGGAACATTCGGCTCACCCGTCACTGTGGCGTCCATGACCGCCCCGATTGGCATCGTGGCGGCGGACTTCAACGGGGATGGAAAGCTCGATATCGCCGTGACCGCATCGGGTCAAGCGGAAGTGATCGTCCTGGCGGGCAACGGCGACGGTACTTTCCAGCCGCCGGCTATATTTCCGGTGACCAACGGCGGCGTCAACTGGCTGATAGCGGCAGATTTCGACGGCGATGGCCACCTCGACCTCTTGGCCAGCGGTCATATTGGGTATCAGTTCACGGTCCTGCTCGGCAACGGCAGCGGCCAGTTCCAGAATGGCGGGACCTTTGACGCGGGCGGCTTTCCATACACCATGATCCCCGCGGATTTCAATGGGGACGGATTGCCCGATCTGGCAATCGCTAATGGCAATTTCGCGTCCTCGGCGATCTACCTGACGCTCATCCTCAACACCACCAACTAGCGCCCTGGGGCAGGCTGTCGCTATCCGGCGGCCTGCCCTTCCACCCCCATCCGGGAACTTCCGCCCGTCGCCATCGGTCTAATCACTCCGATGCTTGAGGTGCGCTCGCTCACCAAACGCTATCCGGGAATCCTGGCTGTGGACCACGTCACTTTCACCGCCCTGCCCGGCGAGGTCACCGGCTACCTCGGTCCCAATGGATCCGGCAAATCCACCACGGTGAAAATGATCACCGGACTGCTGGAGCCTTCCGGCGGCGAGATTCTCTATCGCGGCCGGCCCATCGGCGACAACCTGGTCGAGTACAAACGCATCATCGGCTACGTGCCCGAAGAGCCGTACCTCTATCCGCACCTCACCGGCGCCGAGTATCTGGAACTCGCCGGCGAGTTGCGCGAGTTGCCGCGCGCCACGCTGCACGCCAAGATCGACGCGTTGCTCGATCTGTTCTCGCTCTCGGGCGATCGCCACGCACCCATTTCTGCCTACTCCAAAGGCATGCGGCAGAAGATCCTGATCTGCGCGGCCATTCTCCACGATCCCGAGTTGATCATACTGGACGAACCCTTCTCCGGGCTCGATGTCCATGCGGCGATGGTCTTTCGCAGCCTCATACGTTCCCTGGCCGCCTCGGGCAAGACCGTGCTCTTCAGTTCGCACGTGCTCGAAGTCGTGGAGAAGGTCTGCTCCCGCGTGGTGATCCTGCATCAGGGGCGCACCGTGGCCAACGACTCAATCGGCAACCTGCGCGACCTGATGGCCCTACCCACACTGGAGGACATCTTCGCGCAACTCGTCACCGAACGCGATCCGGATGCCACCGCCCGCGAGATCGCCGAGGTAATCCGCCAGTGACCGGCTCCCGGCGCCCGTTCCGCGCCCTGCTACGCCTGTTCGCCTACCGCTTTTTCGATACGGATATGGTCTCCGTTCGCGGCGAGCTATCCAGCCTGTTGTCGCAGTTCGCGGCGCTGCTGGCGGCCCTGAGTTTCGTGATCGCTCTGATCACCGCGCCGAAGTATGCCGGCCTTTACGCGCACCTGACCGCGGAACAGCTTCACAGCGCCGCCTCGATCGACCAGGAATTCCTCATCTCGACTTCGATGGCGATCATCGGAGTCTTCACCCTGCTCCTCTGGGACGCGCTGTTTCCGGACCGCCGCGATTGCCTGATCCTGGGCGCCATGCCCATCCGGCTCGCGACCCTGTTCAGCGCCAAACTCGCCGCGCTCGGTGCGGCGCTTGGGCTCGCCATCGTGGCCGTGAACTCCTTTTCCGGCCTGATATGCCCCTTCCTGATCGTGCCCGGTGCGGCGGGCATTTTCGCCGCGGTCCGGAACTTTGCGGCTTACTGGATGGTGATCCTGCTGGCGTCGGCGTTCGTATTCCTGCTGCTGATCGCCGTGCAGGGCGCGGCCATCGGGCTTCTGCCGCACGCGCTCTTCCTGCGCTGGTCCAGCCTCATCCAGACGGTCACATCTTTCGCCGTGCTGACTTTATACTTCCTGACTCCGCCGCTGGCCACCCCGCACGCGCTGGCCGCCCCCGAAAACCGGTTGTGGTACGAAGTGCTGCCCTCTTACTGGTTCATGGGATTGTTTCAGGTGATCACCGGCTCGCGCCTTCCCGCAATCGCTGCGCTGGCCCGCCGCGCCTTGGCCGGCGTTGGTTTGACCGCACTGCTCGCAGCGGCCGCTTACCTAATGGCCTACGCCCGCCAAATGCGCCGCACCGTGGAGCAATCCGGCATTACCCCGCGGCGAACGAGCGCCACGCCCTGGGCCGGCGTCATCGCGCGAGTGCTCGCCCGGCGTCCGGCCGAGCGTGCCATACTCGCTTTCATCGGCCGCACGCTCGCCCGCAGCCGGCAGCACCGCCTGATCCTCGCCATATACGCGGGTATGGGACTGGCGTATGTATTCAGCAACGCTGCCTATGTGCTGTATCACTTTCGGGCGGATCGGTATGGCGCAGCGGAGGGCCGCGAGCAGACCGCGCTCGGCATTCCGCTTATCCTGCTTTTCTTTCTGATCGTCGGGCTGCGCGTGTCGTTCTCGATTCCCATTGAATTGCGGGCGAACTGGCTCTTCCGGTTGAGCGATCTATCCAGCTCCGGCGTGTATCTCGGCGCCGCCCGCAAAGCCCTCGTGGCGTTCGCACTCGCGCCCGTGCTGGTTCTCTCCCTGCCGGTCTACCTCGCCGTGTGGCCGTGGCCGAGGGCTTTGGAGCACGTGGCATTCCTTGCGGCGCTTGGGCTGCTGATCATAGAGCTCGCGCTGATTCGTTTCGCCAAGGTGCCCTTCACCTGTTCCTATCTTCCGGGGAAAGCGAATCTCAAAATCATGTTCGGCGTCTATTGGGGGATGCTCATCATGTTATCGGAGTTGGTTACAGGATTCGAGGGGGCCGCGCTGCACAGTTGGTCGAGTTACGCGAGGCTGATGACGGTCACGCTGGTGGCATGGCTCATCGCCGCCCTTCGTGCGCGCGGCGTACGCGCTGGAATCCCCGCACTCCGCTTCGAAGAACAGCCGGAACCGGCATTGGTAGCGCTTGGCCTGTCGGGCCGGAATGGCTGAAATCCATCGTCTCACTCACCCAGTTCCGGACCAAGGCCGAAGCGCCTTCCCAATCGAAGCCAGCGGGATGACTCGATGGCGTTCAAGATAGCGCGCGCCGCCGACAATTGCTCCATGAGCTCGGTGACGCCACTGGCGTTCAGCGCAAACGGGGCGCGCGCGGCGATAACGGGCAGCGAACACGGTCCCGAAAAGACCACGCCGAACGTGCGGTTTCCGGCGGCGACGAACCGCACGATCGGGAATCCCGCGGCGGCCAGCCCGGTGTGGAGCCTCTCCTCCGAGAAGATGCGGCGCTCCAGCGTCGAGCCCGTTCCGCCGTGGAACGTAAGCCGGTCGAACACGCGGTACTCGCCGCTGGCGGACCGGCCGACCAGCACGATCCGTCCGTCGATCTCCGCGAACGCGGATTCGGCCAGTTCCGGGTAGTGCTCGACGACACCTGGTTCAAGCGAGTAAGGGACGGTGAGGATCAGGACTCCGGCGGGCTTCAGCAGCCGGCCAAGCGTAGCGAAAGCGCGGTCGACCGGGTCCGCCACGTGCTCCACGACATCGCTGCAGATGACGAAATCGTATTTGCCGAATTCCTTCTCGTCCGGCCGCGACAGGTCGAAGCTCGGATCGCGATGATAGAACATGTTGGTGTAGGTGAAGCGGTTCTCGAGGCGGCCGGAGTAGGCCTCGGAATCGCTGATTCCCAACCCGCGAACGCTCTTCAACAGCGGGAATTCCGGGAGCTTCAGGTCGAGTCCGAAAAGGGCGCGTGACAGCGCGAGTATAACCGAACGGTACCGTATCGACGAGCGGCAGCGGGAGCAGGTGGCGCGCTCGCGCTCGCTGGCATCCGCGGTCGAACTGTTGCGCGCCCCGCAGATGTTGCAGGTGAATTCCCCGAGCGGCTGGCTGGCGGGCTTCTCCTCTGGCTGCATGTCCGAGATGGCGCTTCCTCACCGAACATTCTGCATCGTACTCAACTTCGATCGGGAGTGTTCCACTTAGAGCGTGTCGCGCGCGCTATAGCGTGTCGCGGCGAGCTTCAGTTCGCCGAATTCCGACCGTGGGCTGAAGCCCATGGCAGCGAAGGGTGCGCCACGGCCTATCCCGGATACGGATACCCCTTCGCCAGCACTTCCTTCAGTTCCGTATCGTATCCATAGATGTCGTCGAAGAAGCGCACCTCGCCGTTCTCGAGCGCCACCGCGGTGCCATATAGGATCAGCACGGGAATGGGTTTGGCGAGGTTCACTTGCTCCGAATGGTCCCCGTTCATAGCCGCCTCGATGCGTTCCCGGGTCCACTCAGGCTTGTCCCGGAGCACCCACTGCGCCAGCCCCACGACATCCTGCACGCGCACGCAGCCGTGGCTGAAGTCGCGCCGGGACCTCTCGAACAGCTCCTTCGACGGCGTGCTGTGCAGGTAGACGTTATATTCGTTCGGGAACAGAAACTTCACTAGCCCCAGCGCGTTCTTGGGACCCGGTCGCTGGCGGACCTGAAGCCGTCCGGCGCGAAGCTGCTGCAGCACGTCGGGACTGACCGTGCTGGCGGCCACCACTTCTCCCTTGTTATTGACCACTTCGAGATCCTGCTTCACCAGGTAGCCAGGATCCTTCTGCAGCTTGGGTACGATCTCGCCTTTCTGTATGCTCGGCGGCACCTCCCAGTACGGCCGGAAAATCACATATCTCATCTGATTGGCAAATATGGGGGTTTTGTGGTGAAAGGCCTTCCCCACCACCACCCGGCTTTCGAAGGCTGTGTGGTTCTTATCGTCCCAGCCGCGCAGCACGAACTCGGGGATATTGACGATGATGGGCGGGCGGGGGAATTCGTGTGGCGCCCAGCGCCAGCGTTCGAGAGACAGGCGCAGTTGCTCCAGCCTCGCGCTGATCGGGACATTGAGCTCCTTGACAGTGTCCGCGTCGAGCCGCCCGTTGGGGTCGAGACCATGCCGCGTCTGGAAGTGTTTCACCGCAACCACCAAAGCGCCGTCGTACACCTGCGGGTCCGCATTCACGACCGCGTCGGCAGGCAGGTCGCCCACCAGGTGCAGCAGACGTACCAGCCTGGGGACGCCCGCATAAGTATCCCCGGATTTCACGGGCTTCTTCGGGACGGGCAACTGCTCGCCGTCGTCTTTCTTGGAGAGATCCTGGTAAGTCTTCACTGCCTCTTGCATGCGCCGGTAACCTTCGAAGGGCGGCTCCACGGCGTACAGCATGGCAGTAACGTGATCCGGCTCCAGGTCCACCAGCCGCTGCCGCAAGAGCTCCTGGAGCTTGTACTTCTTGCCCTCAATATCCAGCCCGAAGTGAAAGGTCTTGGGGTTCACTTTGCCGATGTGCAGGTCGGAGATATAGCGCATGGTGCACACGGTCATGGCCAGATCGAATTTTGCCAGATCGTCGTCCGAGGGCGCGGGGTTGGTTTGCTTGAGGCGCGCGATGCGGGCGGGCCAGCGCGAAGCGTCGTAGTCCTCGGCTGTGAGACCCTTGTCCTCCGCTTGCGTAAATACTTGCGCGATCGCCACCGCTTGCGGCGTCGCTTGATTGTTCCGCACCCAGGCGAGCGTGTAGCCGGCCGGTTCATAGAAGTCCTTGATGTGGGCGCGATAGTCGCTGAAGTCGGGCCAGCGCAGATCGGCCAGTTTGCCGGAGTCGACCAACTGGCGCAGGGACGCTTCGCCGGCTGGAGACAGATGCTGAGCGGGCGCGGGCGTCTGCGCCGGGGCCTGCGACGGCGCCTGCGCCGAAGGCTTTGCCGCGGCGCTGTCGGTGTGCGTCGGCTGCCCCTGCGTGCAGTTCGCCAGAATGAGTGGAAATAAGATCAGGCCGACTCGGCCCTGACGTTTTGTGATGATGTTCATGCCGCGCTCCGTGTTTGCCACCGTCCATTTCAGCATTGCTGATGCCCGGAACGCAATTGGCGGCCGGTCCGGTTGGCACGCGAAAGCGCCTGGGTGGGACAGACTCAACCCAGCTAAACGGTCCACACTTCGGAAAGTGCCCGCTTGAAGTTCCCTCCCAGAATGAGCTCAATGCTTCGGCTGGAGTAATTCCGCCGCACCAAACCTTCCGTGAGATCGAAGATCTTCTTCGCGTAGTCGATCCCGTCAAGGTCGAGTCTCCTTGTGGAATGCGCGGGCCTGTCACGTCCGTCGAGGTCGACGTCGCTTCCGATGCCAGCGTGCTCCACTCCGGCCAAGTTGGCTACATGGTCGATATGGTCCAGCACGTGTTCAATCGTGGCGGGCCCTCCAGCCCGTACAAAGATGCGGACCATGGTCACACCGATAACGCCGCCCTTCGCCGCCATTCGCTTGATGGCTTCATCGGTCTTGCAACGCGCGCTGTTTGGAACCAGGGCCCGGCAATTGGAATGCGTAACCAGGACGGGCCTTCGTGATGCATCAATCGCGTCCAGAGAAGTCCGGTCGCCGCAATGCGAGATATCCACGGCCACGCCGGCCTTGTTCATGCGTTCGACGATCGCAGATCCATACTCGCTCAGGCCGCGATCTCCCGGTTCAGACGATCCACCGCCGATCCGATTGTTGCGATACGTCAGTTGCGAAACCCGCTGGCCCAGGCCGTGGAAGCGATCCACATCCTCGACCGTGCGAAAGTGTTCGGAGTTCTGCTGGCCGATCAGGATGCCGATTGTGCCGGCCGCCTTGGCCCGTTCGAAATCGGCCGCACACTCCACGCGCAGGAACTGGGACGGATGGGCCGTTATAAACGCGTTCCATCCGGTTATGTCCCTCAATGACGCGGCGTAGATGTCGCCGGCGGTGTATCCCACGGCGGGATGGAACACGGTGATCCCGGAATCTTTCAAGCGGAGAAAATCGGCTTGCTGGAAACGGCCCGGATCGGTTTCCCAGGCCGACAGTTTCCTGTAGTCCAAAGTTAACAAGCCCAACATGTCGATCACCGTGGAGCGGCGCACCAGGTCCACGGTGCGGGCGGAATACTCGGTTTCACTTTGAGCGAAGAGCGAGTAACGGCCCCTGTTGACCATTGGGGCGCCAAAAGCCAGCGCGGTGCTCTTCAAAATCGAACGGCGCGAGATCACAAGTTTTTCCGAGTCCGGTCAGTGTAACACAGCGACTGCGCGCGGACTCGCGGATTTGCCGCTTGCTACACTCATCCGATGGTACGGTGCTCAAGCTGCGCCACCGATAATCCTCCCACCAGCCGCTTCTGCGGAAATTGCGCCGCGCCGCTGGGAACGGTGGCCGACGGTTCGAGCGCGGAGACGGTCGCCGAACCCATACGTCCGGCGTCGATATCGCCACGTCCGGTCAGCGGGCCCCCGTCTTCGGCGCCGCCGGCCGTCTCCGGCACCCACGGACGAAGGTCGGTTCCCGCCCGGAACACTATTGCTGGATCGCTACCGGATCGTCGCCCTGCTAGGCAGAGGCGGAATGGGCGGAGTGTATCGCGCGACCGATCTCAAGCTGGGCCATTCCGTGGCGTTGAAGTTCCTTCCCGAAAGCGCGGCCCGCGACGAGCGCGCGCTGGCGCGCTTCCACAATGAAGTCCGCATCGCGCGCCAGGTCTCTCATCCGAATGTCTGTCGCGTTTAGGATATCGGCGAAATCGGAGGCATGCAGTTCGTTTCGATGGAGTACGTGGATGGCGAAGACCTCGACCCGCGGTTGCGGCGAATCGGCAGGGTGCCCGCGGACAAGGCTCTGCAAATCGCGCGCAAGCAGGCTACCCTCACCGCTGCGCCCAATACCGGTCGCGAGACTGCACCACCAAGCCCTTTTCCTTGGTAGTCAGTCTTATCTTGCGGAATTCCGAGATACTCACCGGCGCGTCCGACACATAGCCGATGTTGTATTGGCTGCGCAGCTCCTGTTCGAGCTGCTCGAAGATCTGATCCAGGCCCTGTTTCTTGGAGACCTCGAAAAAGCCACCGCCCGTCTCCCGAGACATCCGCATGAGCACTCCCTTGCCGTCCCCGCCGCCGAATATTCGGTAGTAGCCCTCATCGGAAAACAGGATCGAATAGACCAGCGTGTCGGCGCGTTGCGCGGCCGCGATGGAATCGGCCAGGCTGGTCTCGCTTCCGGTATCCACTCCGTCAGTAAGCACGATCACCGCTTTGCGGCCCTTCTGGTTCTGCATGATCTCTCTGGATGCCTTCAACACCGCATCGTAGAGCACCGTGCCGCCACCCGTTTGGGCGCGCAGATCGTTCATGGTCGGAGTATCCACCAGCGTCAGCGCTTCATTCAGCTTTCGGAGAGACGACGTCAGATCCTGGCGCATCATCACCGACAAGTCGAACTGCATCAGGAACACCTGGTCCTTCTTTTCCCGCACCACCCGATCGAGAAAGCGATAGGATGCGCCGCGCTCCGCCTCCACCACACGGCGCTGGCTCATGCTGGTGTCCACCAGCAGGCCGAGCGTCAACGGCAGATCGGACTCTCGAGCGAAATAGCGGATGGTCTGCGGCCGTCCATTTTCCGCCACGGAGAAATCGTCCTTGGACAAGGTGGGAATGAGCTGTCCCTTTTTGTCGCGCACGGTCGCGAGCACGTTGACAACTTTGATCTCCGTCGAAAAAGTCGGCTGCTCATCCTGGCCGCGCAGCACGGCGTGGGCGCCCACCAGCGCCGCGGAGAAGATGAGCCGGCGTCTGGTCATCGCTGTCTCCAAGGTTCTGGACCATCGTCGAGATTCGCCTGCCGCTCAAAGAGTTTGGGATTGTACTTGGCGTCGATTTCGTAATCGACGTCCCACGTCCACTCGCGGGTGCCCGTGGTCGAAGCCACGCGTGTAGGAAGGAGTACGCCCTGAAACGCGCGGTAGCGTTGCAAGTGGTAATCGTGATCTGTTTTGTGTTTTTCGCCGGAGGTCGGAACCGACAAGATCCGCTCGGGCAAGTACGCCTTGCTCAGAGACAGTCGGAACGTGCGCCCCCCAGCCTCGACCGTCAAGGCGTTATGCTGCACCGCCACCGGCTCCGGCTGCAGCCAGGCGGTCTCGAGCAGATAGACGAGCTGATTCCAAGTGAACTGGTCGCGCTCACCCTGCCCAAGCCGCCGCGTTGCGCGGGGCATGCCGTTGACATCCAGGCTAACCCGTTCGGCGGTTCCATCCACGATGACCGATCGTGTGGTCGATTGCGTTCCCCGGCCATCATATTCGAAGTAGCGATTCGGGAAGACGAACAGCCACGTCGCGGGAGGGCCCGCCATCAGGATCTCCGCGGGCTTCATATAAACGGCCAGCGAGTGCACAGCGCGCAGCCGCTCGCGGCCGCCTTTGGCTTTGACGGCCCGATCCCATAGGTCCCGAGGATCGGCCCCATGGGCGACAACGCCGGCCCAAAGTAGCGCGATCGCGAGCCGGTGACTCATAAAGGGCTTCGCTCAAAAACAGCCGGCAAAGGTGAAGACGTCAGCCGGTCCGTCAGGTTATCTCCCGTGAGCTGCAAGGTGATGGTCCGTTGTTCCCAGTTCCACAAGTCCGCGCGCCCAGGCCGGCACCCAACATAAAGTTGGCCCGCACGCGCCCGCACTGGATATCGAGGGCAAGCCGCTCCCGTAAGGGGCCACCGCCGCCACCCAAGCGCGGGGATGGATCTGGTAGCGGAGCCTGACGCGAGACCGGAAGCTAATAGAAGCAGCCCAAAGCGCATTGCTATCCTTTCAAGTTAGCAGAACCGTCGTGGCGCACGCTTCAGCGTGCGGGGCGAACTTCAGTTCGCCGTACGCGATAATCTGTAAAATGGTCTTTTCTCCAGTAAGGCGTACGTGAAGCATACCGAAGAAACGCAGTCTCAGGAAATCGAAAAAGCAGCGGGGGAGATGCGTGAGGAGACAGTCCGGTTCGCAGTCGTCATTCCCGCGTATCGCCCTGAGATGCGTCTGCTTGACTTGATCGGTGCGCTCTCTGAAACATGCATTCCCGCGATTGTTCTGGTGGATGACGGCAGCGGCCCGGAATTCGCCGAGATCTTCCGGCGCGCGGCGGAAATGCCGAAGGTCCGGCTGGTCCGCCACGCGGTCAACCTCGGCAAGGGCGCCGCGCTGAAAACCGGCATCAACCATGCGATGTGCGCGTTCCCCGGTCTCCAGGGGGTGATCACCGCGGATGCGGACGGCCAGCACCATCCTGAGGATATCGAGCAGATCGCCGAGGCGCTTGCCGCGCAACCGGATCGCATCGTGTTGGGTGCCCGCACTTTCGACGCCAACGTTCCCGCACGCAGCCGTTTTGGCAACGTCATCACCCGCACCGTCATGCACGCGCTGGTGGGCCAGAAAGTGTCGGACACCCAGACCGGCTTGCGCGGCATCCCCGCCGCACTGCTGCCGCACCTGCTGCGGATGGAAGCCAACGGCTACGATTTCGAGCTCGACATGCTGATCGGCGCGCGCCGGCACGCGGTCCCTATCATCGAAGTTCCCATCCGCACCATTTATGAGCCCGGCAATCGCACCTCGCACTTCAATCCGCTGATCGATTCGATGAAGATCTACTTCGTCCTGTTGCGGTTCAGTTCCGTATCGCTGCTGACCGCCGCGCTCGACAGCCTGGTCTTTTATATGGCGTACCGGCGCTTGGGGAGCGTGGCCGCATCGCAGATCGTCGGCAGACTGCTGGCCGTGGCATTCAATTACTCCATGGTGCGGCGGACCGTCTTTTTTTCCAGGCAGCGGCATGCCCTTGTACTGCCGAAGTATCTCCTGCTGGTGTGTGTGAGCGGCGCCGCTTCCTATGCGGGGATCGAGCTGTTGTACTCCACGCTTCACATTCAGCCGCTCCCCGCCAAACTGCTGGTTGAGACGCTCCTGTTCTTTGCCAACTTCGCCATTCAACGCGACTTCATCTTTGGGAAGCGCGAAGCGGAACAGGGCGAACAGATCGCCAGGCCGGCATCGCTACATGCCGTGGTGCTGGGGGCCGCGGCGGTCGTACTGTTGGCGGTGGAGTGGCACGGATTCCGCAGCGGGCATCTGTTCAAGCAAGAGATCTGGTCGCACGTCGGGCGGCAACGCTTTATCCACTACGCCTGGGTCTTTGGCGCGGTGGCCTCGGCCATTCTGCTGATCGCGCCGGGGACATTCGCCGCCATCGCCGTTGGCCTGATCGTCCTGGCCACGATATTCGCGGTGGGACCGTTGCCGGTTCTGGCGGCCGCCGGCTTTCTGATTGCATCCTGCGCGCTGGGTTCGAAGCTGCTGGGCCGCGGCGACGATGTCACGGCGGAAAACCAGATCTGCGCCACCCTGCTGGGCGTCGGGGTGTACGTCTTTCTGATGACCTTCCTGGCGCGCCTGCCGGTGAACTACGCGGCGGTTTACCTGGTGCTGCTGGCGATCCCTTTGGCCCTCGACTGGCGCGGCGTGCTGCGGCGATGCGCGTCCTGGGGCAGGGCTTTCGCGGCCACCCGCTTTTACCCGCTGCGGCAGATGGTGGCATTCGCGGTGCTGGTTTTCGTGATGGCGATGCATTGGCTGGTCGTCTTGAAACCGGAGATCGGCGCGGACGGCCTGGCCGTGCATCTGGCGGTCCCGGCAAATCTTGCGGCGCACCATATCTTCACCTACCAACCGAGCCAATTCATCTGGACGGTGATGCCGTTGGGGGCGGACTGGTGTTACTCGATGGTCTACCTGCTGGGTGGCGAGTTTGCCGCGCGGCTTTTGAATTTCGGCATGCTGCTGATGGTGTCGGCCCTGCTCTACCGCGCCGCGCGCCGCTGGGTCAGTCCGGCGGTGGCTTTCATCGTCATCGCGTTATTTGCGAGCACTCCGTTGGTGCAGTTGGTCACTGGCGGGCTCATGGTGGAGAACTTCCTGGCCGCCGTAGTCTTTGGGACGATCGCGGCAGTCTGGCGTTTCGGCGAGACCGGCGAAAAGCGGTTCCTGTATGCCGCGGCCGTACTGGGCGGCACGGCCATGGCGATCAAGCTGGGCGGCCTGGCGTATGTGGCGGCCACGCTACCCTTCGCAGCGGTCGAAATCCGCCGGCACTGGAAGCGCCTCGGTTCCAGACCGGCGCTCGCCTGTGGCCTCGCCATCGTTCTGCTGCTGGCGGCTGCGCTGCCCGCGTACGCCATAGCCTACCGGAAGACTGGAAATCCGGTATTCCCGTTTCTGAACGCGAAATTTCCCTCGCCGTTGCTGGACCGGTCCGCCGATTTCAAGGACTGGCGATTCCTGCAACCGCTCTCCTTGCGGACGCCGTACGACCTGACCTTTCGTACGAACCTCTACTACGAGGGACAGGCAGGATCCCTCGGCTTCCATTACCTGCTTTTAGTTCCTCTAGGCTTGATGGCTCTAGTCATGGTCAGGCTGCGTCCCGCGGCTAGCGCGGCGGTCGTCTCCCTTACCGGGGCTTTGTTCGTACTCCTCTCTCTTCCGAATGCCCGCTATTTATATGCGTCGCTGCCACTATTGCTGGTGCCTGTCGCGGCCCTGCTCGGCTGGTTGACGCCGGGCCCGCTGCGCCGTGGCTTGATCGCGCTGGCGCTGGTCTGTGTCGCGCTCAACGCCTACTTCCTTCCCTCTTCCAGTTACTATCACAAGGATTTCTATGAACGCGTGCCGCTGTCGGCGAAGACGCGCCAGGAGGAAATTCACAAAGCTGCGCCGATGCGGGAGATAGCCGAATACATGAACCGCGACCATCCCGGTTCCGCGGTATTCCTGGCAAGCGGCAGCGATCTCGCCGGCTTCAACGGCCAAGTCTACATGAATAGCTGGCTGGAGTATCCGGTGTGGAACCGTCTTAAGCATGTCATGACTCCGCAAGAAATCGTCAGCCTCCTCGAGCAATGGAAGGTCCGTTACATAGCTGCCTGGAAGCCGGCTTTTGATTCGCAGGATGCCGGCGTCGTCACCGAATTTCTGGCTAGATGTACGACGCTGGAATACGACGATGGATCGGCCTATTTGGCTAGGCTCGAAAGCGCATGCAAAGCGCCGCCACTGGCGGGCGTGAAGGGGCAAGTGTACGACGATTTCGACCCATCGATTGCGTTTAAAGGTCCTTGGATTCGCGACCAGGCGTGGGCGGAAGCCTTAGCGCACACGGTTTCCTATTGCAATATCCCGGGCGCCGAGGTCCGGTTTGCATTTAGTGGCAACACGCTGACTTACATCTATACCGAGGCCGCGAACCGCGGCCGGGCGGAAGTCACCATCGATGGCGCGCACAAAACGATCGTCGATCTCTACGCAGCCCAGACCGCATGGCAGAGCCGGTCGGTATTCCAGAACCTGGGTCCCGGCCGGCACCTCGCTGTAATTCGAGTGCTGCCGGAGAAGAACCGCAACTCCTCCGATCGATATATCGATGTAGATGGCTTCGTGGTGGAATAGACACGGATGGGAGTACCCACCAGTAAATTAAGCAGTCCCATAGTCCACGAGACGGCTTTTCAGAAGCTCCGGAAATGGACGGCGTCGTTTTCCAACGGTCCGCTTTTGGAGCGGTCGCGCGGAGTCCTGGCGCTGCTAACGGGACTGGCTCTCTGTGCCTGGTTTGTGTTCTTGATTCGCGGCGGCTTGGCTTCCTGGTTCGACGGGGACGACCTGATGAACTTGCACTATTACTGGATTCGTTCCTGGCCGGCCCTGCTGAAGGCAAACCTGATGTTTTGGTCGGATTACTATCGCCCGGCGGGAGGTGTATTCTACCGCGTGATTTATGACCTTTGGGGATTTCACCCTCTGCCGTTTCGAATTACCGCGTTTGCTTTCCTCCTGGTGAATTTCGGGCTGCTGGCGGTAATCGTGAGAAGGCTCACAGGATCGCGTTGGTGTGCGCTGGTCAGCCTTCTGCTGGTGGGAATTCATGGCTGCTTCAGCGCCATTTACTTCGACACCGGAACGATCTACGACGTGCTGGCCTATACGTTCTTCTGGACCGCATTCTGGTGTTATTTGCGAGTGCGGCAAGCGGGGCGTGCGCCGCGATGGAGGGATCTGGCGCTTCCACTGTGCTTTTTTGTGGCGGCGTTAAACGCCAAGGAAATCTCTGTCGGACTACCCGTGGCGGTAGCGTTGTACGAATTGGTCTGGCACCCGCCAAGTAACTGGAGACCTGCCGCGCTGTTCCGTTGGGTGTGGAACGAAGGGCGGTTCGCAGCCATTGGCGCTGTGATGGACTTGATCTATATCTTCGGGAAGTTGACAGGTCCGGAGTCATTCTTGCGCGTAGGAGAATATCGGCCGCATTTTTCAGTGAGAGCGTACTTCGAGAGTTCGGCGCATTTCTTGGGCGAGCTCTCGTACGACCACCTGCGGCTCTCGCCGTGGCAGATGGCCGCTTTGCTGACCGGCATGCTGGTAGTCGCGGCAGTTACACGCCGGCGGAGCTTGTTGTGGGCCACGGGGTTTGTCGTGGTCAGTGTCTTCCCGGTGGCATTCATCCTGATCCGCGCTGGATTTGCCTACCTGGTGCCGTCGGTCGGTTGGGCGGTGTTTGTCGGCGGCTTTCTCGATTGGCTGGTGGATTTAGTCTCTCGCCGGCATCGGCTGCTCCGCCCGGTAGCGCAGGCCCTCGTATTGGCGGCACTTTTCCTTCTAGTCCAACGCCGGCAGCGGATATCGATAAGCATGCACGGGCAGGTCCAAAACGAGGCACAAGACGTATTTCGGCGTTTCAACTACGAGATACATGCGTTGCTCGGAACTCCACGGAAAGGTGCGCGGATTATGTTGCTTTCCGATGGCGATGGGCACACCGATTGGGACACTTATTTCCTGATCCGCCTTTCATACGGCGACCAATCGATGGTGATAGACCGCAAGGCCGTCTTTGACGCGTACCACATGCAGATCGATCGAAGTAAGTACGATTATATGTTGGATTGGCAAAATGGGCACTTTGTGCGGCGGTGAGTCCCTGTTGTTCGTGCTGTATTGCAAGAGTGGGTCAGCCAATCATGGCTGCAGCCGGCTTTCAGCCGGCCATCCCCGAGTGGCAGGATTCGCGCTTGGCCCACAGGAGCCGCCTGAAAGGCTGCTGCGGGCAAGATTGCCCGCCCCACGACAACGGTCCAAACCACTTTGTAACACTAGAGCGCTAGCAGGTTGCGGAAAAGGTCAATGGCGGGCTGGGTGCGTGCACCACCAGGTTCTGGCACTCCTAGATTCCCTGTGGTGGGGCAGGCGGTTCCGCCTGCCGCCCAGGCCTGTTATCTATGCGGAGCATCTGTGATCGATCGCCGGATTCTCGACCGCCGACTCGCAGGTCTGGAGATGGGCTCGGCCGCCTGGTTCGCGGCGCAGCGGCAGATGATCGATCGAAAGCCGCTTATCAGGAGCTGCTACGAGCTGTGGTACCGCCTCCTGCTGCAGGATGCGGATTCCGTGCCGCCCGAATACGCCGCTTGCCCGATTGTCGAGTTGGGCAGCGGCAGCAGCTTTATTCGGGCGCTGCGTCCGGAGATCGTCGCGTCGGATGTGATCCAAGGTAACGTCGCCATAGTGTTTGATGGAAGACAGATGCCGTTCTCCTCCGGTTCCGTCCGCGCCTTATTGTTGACTCACGTTTTCCATCACATCCCCGACGTGAAGCAATTTCTCGAAGAAGCTCAGCGGGTGTTAGTGCCAGGGGGCGTAGTATCGATGGTGGACGAGACTCACACACCGTTCGCCCGTTTCTTCTTTTCCGTATTTCATCCTGAGCCTTATAACTCGAAAACAGTGGATTGGGATTTCCCCGCCGGACATACCATGCTCGATTCCAACCAGGCGCTTTCCTGGATCGTGTTCTTTCGCGACCGGGCGCAAGTGTGTCAGGCTGTCCCGAACCTGTATCTGGAACAGTGGAGCTACTTACCGTGGTTCTCATACCTGCTGTCGGGCGGCGTCAATCTGCCAAGCTTTGTACCACGCCCGATGGTTCCAGTAGCGCGCACCCTTGATACGTTGTTCCGGCCTCTCGATCCGCTCTTCGCGATACACTGGCATCTCACCGTTCGGAAACGCGTATGAGTACCGCTGCGCCGAGTCTCGCCGAGGAGGCCCTGTATCTCCACCGCAGCCTTTTCGGCGAGACGCCCGACCCCGTGACCATCGAACGCTATGCGGCCGCGCATCGGAAGTTGTTTCCCAACGACGCAGGCTCGCCGCTGCTGGCCCGTATCGTCTCGCGAGGCCTGGACGTCGAGGCGGTGGAATTCGCACTCAGGCGGCGCGGCGCGGGTGGCGAACTGACCCGCAAGATTCAGATTCTCTCCTATCTCGTCGAGGTTCGTGCCCGCTACCAGCACTGTTTTGTCTCGATCGAACCCGGCCGCGCAAAGGCTGTGGTTGAACTCGCCGCCGCGGTCATCCGCAGCTCGTGGAAATTCGTCAAGGGTGAATACCTGGTACGCCGTCATGGATTGCGTTGACGCTATCGTGATCGGATCGGGGCCCGGAGGCGCCTTCGCCGCTTATGGCCTGAGGGGCAAGCGCGTTTTGGTTCTCGATGTGGGACGTGACGCCCCTGCCGGTGAACGGCTTGGCGGCAATGTATACGATCTCAGGCGCACGCGGGACGACCTGTTCCCGGAACTGATCGGCGCGGAGTTCGAGAGCCTTCATAATCTCTATAACCGGCCCATCAGTCTCAAGCTGAAATCCCCATTCATGTCGTTCGTCGTGCGCGATTGGCGCCGTCTGACGCCGGTTGTCAGCAAGACTTTCGAGGGTGTCATCAGCTTGGCCAAGGGCGGGCTGGCGAATGCATGGGGCGCGGGAGTCTATCGATTCACCGGCCAGGACCTTCGCGGCTTTCCCATCTCAGTCGAGGACTTACAGCCGTTCTATGACGAGTTGACCAGTCACATCGGAGTAAGCGGCGCCAATGACGATCTCGTGCCGTACTTCGCGCATGACGATGCCCTCCTGCCGCCGCTCGCCCTGTCGCCGCTCTTTTCGGACCTGCTCGCGCGCTACGGGCAGGCGCGCGCCGATTTCGTGCGTGAGCGCAGCTTCCTGGGCCGCCCCAGACTGGCCGTATTGACTCAGCCCTGGAATGGACGATCTGCGTACCAATACGAGAACCTGGAGTTCTTTCAGCCGCGCATCCCGGCCATTTATACGCCGGCTTACACCATCGATCAGTTGAAGTCTGAAGGCGCGATCACCTATCTGAGCGGGCGCCTCGTCGAGCGCTTCCACGAGCGCGACGGCCAGGTTCGAGTCTATGCGCGAAATCTCGATACATGTGAAGCGGAGGTCTGGTGTGGCCGCAAACTCTGTATCGCCGCTGGGACGCTCAACACGGCGCGCATCGTCCTGCAGTCGGCCGCCGAATATGACAAGCGGCTTCCCGTGTTGGACAATCCCATGGCGTGCATCCCGTTCTTCTCGCTGCGGCGTATCGGTGCCGGCCTCGCGGCCAACGATTCTTCCCTCGCCCAGCTCAACTGGATTGTAGACGACCTGGATAGCGGCGAAGCGATCCAAGGCACGCTGTACGGCGCCACCGGTCCCTTGCGGTCGGACGTACTATTTACGCTGCCGCTGTCGTTTCGGGCCAATCTGACACTGCTGAAGCACGTGGCGCCCGCTGCCGGGTTGTTAATGCTGTTTTACGCGGGCACCGAGACCCCCCAGAGCTACGTGCGGCTGCGCTCGTCCGGCGAGTTGGAAGTCGAGTTCGCGCCAACCGGCGGCAATCCTGCCATCGAGAGAAAGATCATACAGTTGTTGCGTAGAATCGGTTATCTCAGCCATCCGGCGCTGATCGAGCGCCCCGGAATGGGACAAGCCCTGCACTACGCCGGCGTCCTGCCGATGCGCGCCGAACCAGGACCGTTTGAGACGCACGCCGACGGCAGGCTCTCGGGGACCGCGCACGTACACATCGTCGATGGCGCTTGCTTTTCCAGGCTGCCCTCCAAGAACCTAACCTTCACCATCATGGCCAACGCGTTGCGCATCGGCCGCCGGCTCGCGCGTGAATTGTCATGAACGTCTTCATCATCGGCGTCAGCGGTTACCTGGGAAACAGGCTGGCATCCCATCTAGAGAGCCAGGGGTTTACCGTCGCGGGTTCGAGCCGAGCTGGCGGCGCGACTGGCGGGCGCGTCAGCCGCCTGGTCCTTGGGGAACCTGTAGATCCCGCCGTCTTCAAATCGAGCAGCGTGGTGATCCATGCCGCTCACGATTTCCGCCCGGGAGCGATCGATCGCAACATCGACGGCGCCCGTGCGTGCCTCGCGGCCGCGAAGGCCGCCGGCGTCAAGGCCCAGATTTTCCTGAGCTCCTACTCCGCGCGCGCCGATGCATCGTCCGAATACGGGCGCACGAAGTACCGCATCGAGCAGATGTTCTTGGAAAGCGGCGAAACAGTCCTGCGGCCGGGGCTGGTGGTGGGGAATGGAGGGCTGTTCGCCCGGCAACGCGGCACGCTATTGCGCACGGTTCTCGTGCCGATCGTCGGCGATGGCACGGCGCCGGTGGCCGTCGTTGCCGTAAGCCACTTCCTGGAAGCTGCTGAGGCGGTGGTGCGCGGTGGGAAGCCGGGAGCCTACTCGCTGTTCTATGACCAGCGGCCCACGCTCCGCCAGTTCGTGCGGGCGGTCAAGCGGCAAGCCGGGCAGCGCTGCGTATTCGCGCCCGTACCTGCGGGTCTGGCGGCCGTGGCGCTGCGCTGCGCGCTCGCGCTGAGAATTCGCCTGCCAGCGGATCCGGATCAGATCAAATCCTTGCAGTCGAATCGAACGTCGCCGTGGCGGTCCGACTTGCCGGCACTGCTGCCTACCCGGCAACCGGAATTCAACCTCGAATACGCGCTCGCGCAGCTCGCTTGCGGTCTCTAGCGTCGAAACAGATCGAGTTGTGGCGGTGAACGCGACCCTGGAGGGCCGGAACCCGCGGCCCTCCTCTGGATGGCGGCAAACACCGCGCCCCAAGCCCGCCAATGACGCCGCCAAACCCGATCGAACTTCCTTTCCCTTATGGCACTGCCTGGCGGAAACGGCCGCTCAGGGAGTGCTTAAAGAGACTATTAAAGATAAGCGGATTCTGTTACCCTAATATGTGCGGTGGCAGACGCTGATACCGCGCGGAGAGGCCAAAAGGACCTCTGAAAAATGGACGGCGCGCTCGGTTTGGTGATGAGCGGCGGGGGCGCCCGTGGCGCTTATCAGGCCGGTGTTCTCCGGCGCATTGGAGAGATCAAGCGGATTCGCACGCGCGGCAACCCGTTCCCCATAATCGGAGGCTCTTCCGCCGGCGCAATCAATGGTTGCGCCCTTGCCGTGGGCAGCAACGAATTTCCTTCAGCCACCAAACTTCTCGCCGAGCTGTGGTCGAACCTCAAACCTTCGGACGTTTTTCGCTGCGATCTCGCGACGCAGGCCCATAATTCCCTGACGTGGATATTGGATCTCTCTTTTGGAGGCGTCACCGGGGGCGGTAACGCGCATTCCCTGTTGGACGCGACTCCGCTGCGGCACTTTCTTTTCCGGCATCTCGACTGCGACCGGATCGAAGGCAATATCAAGCGGGGCAACCTGTACGCCTTTGAAATTTCCGCGACGAACTATAACTCGGGCAAGAGTTACCTCTTCATTCAAGGGAAAAAGGGCCACCCCATGTGGAACCGTAGCCGGCGCGTTACGCTCGCGACGAAGATCACCGTCGAACACGTTTGCGCTTCGGCCGCCATCCCTTTGGTCTTTGGGCCCGTAAAACTCCAGACGGCGAAGGGCACCGCCTTTTTCGGCGACGGTTGTGTGCGCATGCAGCAACCGCTCAGCCCGGTGATACGCCTGGGAGCGGAAAAGATTCTGGCCATCGGTGTCCGCTGCGAAAATCTCGAACATCAGGAAGAAGCCGCGGAGCATGGAGATCCTTCGCTGGCCGAAATCATGGGAGTCCTTTTCAATGTCATGTTCCTGGATCATCTGGCCACCGACATCGAGCATCTGCAGCGGTTGAATGAACTGCTCGGCAATGGCCACATCAGCCAATCCGGAACGGAAGGATGTGAAAAGGTGCGCCCTCTCAGAACGCTCCTCGTCACCCCTTCTGTCGATTTGTCGGACTTGGCGGAGAAGCACCAAAAGGACATGCCGTACCTGATCCAGTACTTTATAAACAGTCTGGGACGAGGCAGGGGTTCCTGCTCCGATCTGATGAGCTATTTGCTGTTCACCTCAAAGTACACGCGCGATCTGGTCGAGATCGGGTACCACGACGCGGACGGGCGAATCGACGAGATCGAGACGTTTCTTTATTCCGCTTGATCGTGCATTCCATATTGCTATCCATCAGTGGGCCAGCCGGCTTTCAGGCGGCCCTTTTTGGGTTGCCGCACTTGGTTCACCCGGCGTCGCTATTATGGCGTAACCGGGACCCAGCGGAACAGCCAGGTGTCGTCGAGCGTGTGGGTACCGTATCCCGAGAAGAGCACTAAACTCCCGGCTGCGGTGTCATAATCCATGCCCGCAGCCCACCTGCCGGCCGGAGCACGGGCTGGTTCTAGCTCCGCCCAGTTAGCACCGTTCCATTTCCAGGTGCCGCCTGCGCCTGGGGTCCCGCCAAATAGCACCACCGCGTCAAGATCCGGGTCGTAGGCCATCGAAGACATTCCTCGTGCCGAGGGGGCGGACGCCGGAAACTGCTGGGTCCACGTCGTGCCGTCCCAAGTCCAGGTATCGTCGTAAAAACTATTGTCGCCGTTGTCGCCGCCAAACAGTACCACCGTCCCGTTGCCGTTGTCGTACGCCATCATCGTTCGCCGCGCGAAAGGACTGGATGCCGGAAACTGCTGGGTCCATGTCTTCGCCAACCCATCCCACGTCCAGGTGTCGCCAATAGGAGTGAAGCCGGTAGTGAGGCCGCCAAAGAGCACGACCGTCTGCGTGGCTGCGTCATACGTCATGGCGCCGAACTGCCGCACCGGAGGAGATACGGGCGGAACCTGCTGGGTCCAGGTCGTGCCATCCCAGATCCAGGTGTCGTTCAGATACACTCCATTGCTCAGGACTCCGCCGAAAAGCACTATGTTGCCCGCCGCCTTATCGTAGGCCATGATCGGAGCCATGCGCGCGGATGGAGAGGCCGCCGGCGACAACTGCGACCACCCTTGCCGCGAGGTCCAAGTCCATGTGTCGCCGAGAGTTGTGGGATTCGTTTCGCCGCCGAAGATCACCGTTGCGTGCATTGCCGGATCGTAAGCCATCCCCATGCAACACCGGCCGGGCGGGGATACGGATTCCTGTGGCTCGACCCAGTTCAACTGATAATCATGAACCGAAACCACGGCGCTGAGCATTCCCACATTGTCGGAATAGCAAGACGGCACCAGATCGCCGTTACAAGAGTCCACGTAACCGAGGTACAACCGTGTGGCCGTGCGAGGGACTTCGAACACTTGTACCACTCCGGAACCCGTGCCTGTCAGTCCGTCGCCAATGAAAAACACCTGCCCGATCCGCGGATTCAACGTCCTGAAGTCCGTTTGAATCCCTCCCTGCGCGCTGTCGCTGACGTAGAAACGCAATGCAGGCGGCGCGGAGGCAGGTAAGGCGTTCTCCAGGAACATGCCCACCATCGCGCCCGAAAAATCGGTGGACTCGTAGCCCGAGAAAGTGCCTATGGGGTTGCTGATGTTCGCCCCTCCCGGTGGCTTGCAGCCAGTGGATAGACCTGTGCCATCGGCGCCGTATTCCGGAACGCTGGCGGTGCACGTCCACGCTCCGCCGACACTCGGAAACGTCACGGTCCGCCGCCCGGTTCCGGCCCCCAAAGTGTAGGGCACGGGAGCGATCCCATCGCTGCCGTCGTTGTATCCCCCGGCGCGGTAGATATCCATATTCGCGCTCACGGACAACGTCACTGAATCCTGCGCCTGGAGCGAACTAGCCAACACCAGACCCATCTGAAGCACGGTCGCTATACACGTTGAGACTCTCACGGCAAACCACCTCCGAATCACAGCATTAGTATACACCTGTCCCCCCCGTCAACCTGACATCGCCGAATTGAGTCATCTAAAATGTCACCAGGAGAGGATCGATTGAGCCAAATGAAAATGTAACCCGGAGGGCGCGAAACATGGCACCCATGAAAGGTGGACATGAACGCGCGCAATCAGTATTT
>Ga0181532_10000142_pt1 | contig 70698 bp, 54 predicted proteins | sample PEATcosm2014_Bin_33_FD_119768 | JGI IMG/M metagenome (GOLD analysis project Ga0181532, IMG submission 119768) | Peatland microbial communities from MTU Mesocosm Facility, Houghton, MI, USA - PEATcosm2014_Bin11_30_metaG | ecosystem: Environmental > Terrestrial > Soil > Wetlands > Peat | place... | reverse complement strand
CGATTCCCACATTACCACCGCCCCGGCGACTGCTAGACTCGTTCAATACAAATCAAGAAAGGAGCTTTCCTCAGCCATCCCCTCAGGCTTACTTCAGGCTCATTCTTCGATTGGAAAAGAGTCAGAGTAGCCTCGTTAGCGCACTTTTTGTGCAAAAGTGCGACAATCGGGGCTGGCGGGAGTCGCCGCGCAGCCATGGCAACGACGCACAAGAAAGTTATCGTCCGCAAGATGGACCGCGACAGCGTGAACGGTTACGTCGGCGCTTCGTTCATCTCCGAGGGCAAGCTCGAACTGCTAAACACCGCAGGCAATGTAGTTGCGATTGAGTTGCGCGACGTCAAAGGCGTGTACTTTGTCCGCGAGTTCGGCGATTCCGAATCGCTTACCCGAAAAACATTTACTTCCCGGCCGCGTATGGAAGGCCTCTGGGTACGGCTGCGCTTCCGGGACAACGACACCATGGAAGGTATGATGCCGAACGCGCTACTGCAGGAGGGGGTTGAAGGTTTCTCCATTATTCCGCCCGATACCCGCTCCAATACGCAGCGTATTTTTGTGCCACGTTCGGCGCTGTCCGAGATGACGGTGCTGGCCGTGATCGGCGACAAGAAGTCGCGGGGCCGTGGCCGGCGTCCTGAAGACACGCTCCAGGTGCCGATGTTTACCTGACGTCTTCCCTGAACTTGTGAAGTTCACCGCTGAACAGATTGCATATGAAACTTGCTGAAATCGCATCGCTGCTCGGCGCAACTCTGGAAAACGGAGATCCCGAGACTGAGATCACGGGTGTCGCCGGAATCGAAGACGCTTCTGCCAGCGAGATCACATTCATCGCTAACCCAAAATACGTTGCCGCTGCCAAGACAACTTCCGCCGCAGCGATAATTGTCTCCGAGGACTTCCCCGCTATCTCGACTGGTATGCTGCGCAGCCAGAATCCGTATCTCGCGTTTGCCCGAGCCATCGATTTGTTCTACCAAGCGCCGCAGTACAGCGCCGGAGTACATCCGACTGCCGTGATCGCGCCAACCGCGAAGTTGGGCGCGAACGCTCATGTCGGCGCATATGCCGTGATCGATGACGACGTCGCGATTGGCGATAACGCCGTGCTGCTGCCGCACGTTGTTATCTATCGCGGCGCTCGGATTGGCAACAATTTCTTCGCCCACGCACATGCTGTTGTGCGCGAATATTGCACGCTCGGCAACAATGTCATTCTCCAGAACGGCGCGGTTGTCGGCTGCGATGGCTTCGGATTTGCCCGCGATGGTGACCGCTGGGAGAAGATCACACAATCCGGCCCGGCCGTTTTGGAGAGTGATGTCGAAGTCCAGGCCAATTCCTGCGTCGATCGCGCCAGCATCGGCGAAACCCGCGTTGGCCGCGGCGTCAAAATCGACAACCTGACGCAGGTGGGGCACGGCTCGGCAGTCGGAGAACACACGCTTCTATGCGCGCAGGTCGGTCTTGCCGGCTCCACGGTCGTAGGCAAGAAGGTCATCCTCGCCGGCCAGGCCGGGGTCGCGGGACATTGCCATATCGGCGACGGCGTCGTTGTGACCGCCCAGAGCGGCACCCACGGGGACATCCCGGCAGGCGCCATGGTAAGCGGCTCTCCCGCCTTCGACCACAAACAATGGTTGCGGGCAGTAGGCATCTTTACTAAACTTCCAGAGCTTGCGAAAGCGATCCGAAGTCTGACGGCTGGCCACCAGAGCGGTACGGATCCAGAAAAGCACGAACCGTAGCATTTGCATTTCCGCACACAACTTGTCCAAAAGGGGCAACGAGCTGCTCAGCGGTTCAAATCGGGGTGCTAACCGGGCCCTAAAGATTCAGTCAACAGGGTCATCTGATTTCGGCCACTGTGGGATGCACCAAAGATGAAGAAGCCGTGGGTCGTTGTCGTACTGCTTGTGGTGCTTGGGATCGGCCTGCGCGCGAAGGCGCAGAATCAAACTTCACAATTTGAAGCCTATGGAGGGTACGACTACGCACGATTCAATGTGAACGCCTACGTCCCAGGTGTCGCGCCTTCTGCGTCGTATAACGCCAACGGAGGGGGTGGCCAGCTCGAATATAACCCGAACAAGTGGCTGGGCATCGTCGGCGATTTGGCCGGTTATTTAGTAACAAAAGGAACGCCGCTTGCCGGAGCCTTTTCGTATCTGTTCGGACCGAGAATCAATCTTCGGCGCGGCAAAATCACGCCGTTCGCTCAGATCCTTTTCGGAGGCATCGTGGCAACCTCTGGAATTGGACATTCTGGGGCTGCAAACGCCTTCGCGATGACGGCTGGCGGTGGTATGGACTTCAACGTGTCCGAGCTTATCTCGATTCGTCCCGTGCAGGCCGAGTACTTCCTGACGAAATTCCCCGACGGCCTAAATAATCGTCAGAATAATTTCCGGTTTAGCAGTGGAATCGTGTTCCGGTCCGGTCGAGTCCGCTAACGGGATCGGAGCTAAAGACTTGTTGCCGAGTAAACGTGCTAGGCACTACCAGGGCGTTTGGGCTGCATCTAATTAGACAGCGATGAGCGAAGACAAGTCCAATTCGGGACCACCTCGCGCGGCCGGGCCACAGGCGGTAACGGTCGCGCCGATTCGCGTCCTGCTGCTCGATGACCGCGAAGAGAACCTGGTTCTGCGCTCCGCGATCCTGCGCCAGAAGGGATACGCGGTAGTCACGGCCAGCTCGATCGCAGAAGCGGAGGCCAAGTTACGCGTCATCGACATCGCGGTGCTCGACTACCATCTCGGCGCCGGCCAGTTCGGGACAGATGTGGCCGAGACCCTGCGCCGCAAGCGCCCGCATGTCCCCATCATCATTTTGTCGGCGACACTAGAGCGCAAGTTCGGCGGCATCGCCGACATGCATCTGCTGAAGGGATACAGCTCAGTTGACGCCCTGGTGGCTGCGTTGCGCTCCTTCGAAGCCAAGAAGCGCGGCCGGCCGGTGGTGGTTGATGCGCGCGACTTCTATTATTCACGCATCTCGATGGCCATGGCGGACGACATCGTGCTGGAAATTCTCGATCGCGATGGCAACTGGCAATATGTCAACGATTACTTCGCCGCCTTGATTGGACACAAGCGCGCGTGGTTCGCCGGCAAGAACCTCTTTGAGCAGTTTCCGCAACTCGGAGATGAGTGGCGCGAGATCGTGCGCACGGTGGCCGACACGCGCGAGACCTACATCGATCGCCGCGGCCTTCGCGGCACATCGCATCTCCCTGCCAAAAGCCCGCACTGGAACTGGAACGTGCTCATCTTCCCCATTAAGCTGCACGATGACCGTGACGGGGCTGTGTTCACGGCGCGGCTGATTGAGAAGAAGTGACGCCGGGCATCAACCTGCATTATTCATGAGCGCCAACAACGTGGAGCTGTCATCCCGAGCGAGGGCCCAGCCCAAGAACGCATCAAGCCGGTTCTTGGCTTGATGCGCCGGGCCGAGTCGAGGGACCTGCTGTTCACGATGCCCAACGTCATAGAAAAATCCGGCAACAGCAGATCCTTCGACTGCGCGCCCGCCCGACCCACAAAACCAGCGGGTCGGAAAAGCCGCGCGGGCAATTCGCTCAGGATGACAGGCATGAAAATTCCTGCCGTCATTGTATGATCCAGGCTAATACACCTCGTACCCCGGCGGCGGCGAGAGGAAGTTCGGCTTGCGCGCAATCAGCAGCAACGCCCCAATGCCCTTGAACTCGCGCAACTCTTCGGCATTCTTGAACCACTTTCCGCTGTACTCCTCCGGAGTCGGCGTCAGGTCAGGGACTCGCACCGCGCGCACATCTTCAAAGGTGTGCGCCTTCAGCAGATCAACATACTCCTGCTCCGAGTGCACCTGAACCGGGACCTTCAGCTCATCCACCCAGCGCAGGGAGAGGGGATTATCTTTGTAGAGATTGATGAGGATGAACAGATCGCCGAGCGGCGCCATGACGCGAAACAACTCGGCGAGTACGCGCTCCTGGTCGGCGTAATAATAGAAAGACTCGATCGACAAGACCTTGTCGAAGAAGTTCTCGTCCCACGGAATCTTCTGGGCCGATCCAACCACGAACATCACATTGTCGTACTCCGTCGAACCGGCACGCGCGCGGCGAATCATTTCATCCGAGACATCGAGCCCGATCACCTGTCCCGGTCGTTCGCCCCCGCCGACGCCCTTCGCCATGAGCCGGGTGGCCCACCCTGCGCCGCAGCCGAGGTCGAGCACGCGCTGGCCCGGCTTCAGATTCATCAACGCCAGCGTCTGCTCGGTAATGCTGATGTGGTGGTTCTCCATCTCTTCGCCGCGACCCTGCTCGGCCCACTGGTTGAACTCGCGGCGCAAACGCTCGTCGGCAGAAACGGCTTTGGTATCGGTCATCGTGCCCTCGCAGATTTCGAATGTCTATGCTACAGTCTCCGGAACTGATGGCTCAAACTCCTCACTCACCTACGAACGGGCATGGCCACTCCGGGCTCTACTGTCCCAACTGCGCGCACGAAGTGGACGATCCGCTCACTTGCGGCGACTGCTCGGCCGTGATCTGCCGCGTCTGCGGCACGCCGCTGGAAGTGCCCGAGGACCTCGGGTTCGGCTGATCCATGGCGAGTCCGACGACATCCCAGCAAACCTCGGCAACACACGAACCATCGCTGGTCCGCGGCCTCTCGCTCATGGATTCGGTGATGCTGCTGGTCGGCGGCATCATCGGCTCGGGCATCTTCCTCACTGCCGGACCGATTGCCTCTGCCGTTCACAAGCCGTGGTTTTTCCTCGGCATCTGGCTCGTCGGCGGGATCATCACGCTGCTGGCCTGCTTCGCCTTTGCCGAGATGGCCGCGATGTTCCCCGAAGCCGGCGGGCAGTACGTTTTCCTGCGCGAGGCCTATGGCGAGTTTCCGGCATTCCTGTACGGATGGATGATCTTCGCCGTCGGCCAGAGCGGGACCATCGCTGCGCTGGCCGTCGGCTTTGCGGAATACTTCAGAGCGATATTTCCCTTCGCGTCGGCTCATGCGCCGGTCGCAACCATCATGGGATGGACGCTCACCCGCGGGCACATCGTTTCCATCTGCTCAATCGTCCTGCTGACTACAATCAACGTGCTCGGCCTGAAGCGCGGGTCGGCGCTGATCAACGTCGCGACCTGGGCCAAATTCGCGGCCATCGGAGCATTCGTCGTACTCGGCCTCGCCGTCGGCCACGGACATTGGTCGAACTATGCAGTCAGCATTCCCGCCGACCAGTCGGTCACGCTGGGTCACGTGATTTCCGGATTCGGCGTCGCGCTCATCGGCGTCTTCTGGGCGTTCGATGGCTGGGTTTACATCACCTGGGTTGCAGGCGAAATCAAGAACCCCCAGCGCGTGCTGCCGCGCGCCATGGTGATGGGCGTGCTGTTGGTCGGCGTCATCTATCTGTCGGTCAACGCCGTGTATCTTTACGCGCTGCCGATCACGCGGGTAGCGCAGGAAGAAACCATCGCGCACGCCGCCGCCGTCACGCTGTTCTCATCAAACGCCGCGCGCTGGCTGAGCGCGACCATCGCTCTGTCGTGTTTCGGGGCGATGTCTTGTGCCATTCTCAGCAGCGCACGGGTATCCTTTGCCATGGCGCGCGACGGCGCGTTCTTTCATGCGATGGGCCGCGTGCATCCGCGCTACCGCACGCCAGCCTTCAGCCTGATCGCGCTCAGCTCGTGGGCGGTGGTGCTGGCGCTCAGCGGCAGCTTCGACCAGCTTTACACCTACGTGATGTTCATGATGGTGCTGTCGTACGTTGCAGCCGTTGCGGGACTGTTCGTGCTGCGGCGCACGCGGCCCGACGCTCCGCGCCCGTACCGCTGCACCGGATATCCGTATCTGCCTGCTCTGTACGTGCTGATGGCGGGAGCATGGGCGCTCAACTCGGTGGTCACGCGCCCTAAGGAAACGCTGATCGGCATTGCCATCGTCTTCCTCGGCGCACCGTTCTATTTCTTCTGGCGATGGCAGTTGAAGCGGCATCCGGAGGAGCCGAAAGAGTTCGAGTAGGCAGAACAACTACTGCGCATTTCATGAATCTTTACGGTTCGTATCAGGGCATGACTTCAGTCGTGCCGAAACAGGGCGCAGAAAAGGTAGGGCTTTAGCCCCTGCACTCGTAAAACAAGCGCCACCAGGGGCTAAAGCCCAAGTTCTTGGTTGACCTAGTGCGGCACGACTGAAGCCGTGCCCTGACACAAAACTATACTCGTGATATGTCAGACATCATGTCGACGAACGGCGCCATCATCGGGGTATCAGATCACGGCGGTTGGGCGGTGCTGGTGACCGTGGCGCATGGTGGGACGCTCCTCGACCGCCGCCGAGCGGAACTGGTGGGTGAGGGCCTGCCGAAGCTTCCGCACCACCACGAAGGCCAAGGGCTCCCGCTCGACGAGGCCGTGGAGTTAGTCGAGCGCGTGCGCGCGTCGGCAGAGAGGCATGCGGTGCTTGCCTTGGACGCTGTCACGATGGCGGTGCCGCGTATCCTTGGTGTCGCCCTTCGCAAGTGCCCACAGCTTCCACCCACGATTGCCGAGCGAATCAAGGACTATCGCGCGCAGAACGTTGCCGACTGGGTGATGTACCGCAACGCCCTGGCCTTCGCTGCCGAGGCACGGGGTTGGCCCGTCCACTGGTACACGCGAAGAGCGTGTTGGGTGCGGCGAGCCAGGCGTTGCGTGTAGAGAACCTCGACGCTCACTTCGTCCAGGTGCGGAGGGCCGTTGGGCCGCCCTGGGACAAGGATCACAAGCTCGCAATGGCGGCGGCCATAGTCACGGCGAGCGCGGTTGTAGAGTAAGCGGCGGAACCTAGAGTAAGGCCGTTTCAAATAATTCCTGTCCCGAAACAATTCCCGACTAGTCGCATTTTCTTTACTGACTGTGGCTGGATCACGGGCAAGCCGGAAGGTATTCGCGAGGGCGCGCAAACCGCCTGGAGTGGATTTGTGAGATAGGTTCTAGACGGGAAACAATCTTTCCGAAATAGAGTTTGTTACTGGTTAACCGCCATCGGCATCCTCAGTCGTGAGAAAATGCGACTGTGAAAGGGCCAAGATGAACCGACACGTCAACTTCCTGGTGCGCATGTCCATCCTGCTGCTTTGCGGGCTTGCAATTCTGACTTCCCCGGCTTGGGCGGTTCTGGGTGACAGCGCCGCATCCGTGCTGAACGACCAGGCACGCATGAAAGGGACCTTGCGCAGCGTGGACATGAAAGCCTATGTGATGCATGAAATCACGGTGCCCTCCGGCTCCGTCGTGCGCGAATACGTCTCTCCCGCTGGCGCGGTCTTCGGGGTGGCGTGGGAAGGGCAGTTTCCGCCTGATTTGCGGCAGTTGCTGGGCCCGTACTACGAGCAGGCCAGGCAGGCGGAGCAACAACAGGAGCGGCACGGTCGAGCGCCCATCTCCATCGAGACGCCTGGCCTGGTGGTCCAGCAAACCGGACATGCCCGGAGCTTTCATGGCCAGGCTTATGTTCCGCAATTGATACCGCAAGGGGTAAAGTCCAGCGACATCCGTTAGGGAGACCAGCAGAATGTGCAGATTCAAGCTGTTGCTTGTAGTGGGAAGTGTACTGTGGCTGGCTGCCTGCGGTTCCAGCAACAACGGATCGACCGTCACGGCCGTAATTGCGACCTGTTTCCCGTCACCCATCCAATCCAGCCAGCTCATCACGTGTACAGCGACGGTTACCGGGACTGGCGTCTTCATGTCTACCGTCAACTGGACGACAACCGCGGGCTCCATCAACGCTTCCGGGGTCTTCACTGCTCCGGTTGTGACTGAACCCTTGTCCGTAACCATAACCGCAACCTCGACGCAGAACACAGCGGTGACGGGAACAGCGACGATAATCATTAATCCGGTGAACTCGCAGCCGCTCACGGTGGACGCCGGGCCACAGCCACAAACTTTCACCGCTGTAAACGAGGCTTTCACCAGCGTGACGGTTTGCGTTCCCAACAGCAGCACCTGCCAGACAGTTGATCACGTGCTGGTGGACACCGGTTCCTCCGGGCTGCGCTTGTTGTCGTCGGTGTTGACCATCCCGCTGCCACAGGAAAATGACGCGAGCGGGAATCCTCTCGATGAGTGCCACATTTTTCTGGACGGCTATGCTTGGGGCCCGGTTTCGCTGGCCGACATCTCGGTCGCAGGCGAAATTGCCGCTTCTGCTGCGGTGCAAGTCATGATTCCCGACAGCGTTTCTCCAGCGGTCCCGACTACCTGTTCCAGCCAAAGCATCGGGCCGAACCAGGGCAACAGCGTGACCGCTCTACGCGCCAACGGAGTCATCGGCCTGGGATTCTTCCAGCACGATTGCGGAGTTACCTGCACCACGGCGAACGGAAGCATCTTGCCGGTGTACTTCGACTGTTCAACGTCCCCCTGTAGTCCGACTTACGTCACGCTTGCCCAGCAGGTGCCGAACCCGGTGACGATGTTCTCCCTCGATAACAACGGTGTGCTGATGTTTCTGCCATCCGTGCCTAGCGGAGGTGTATCCACCTTAAGCGGCACGTTGATCTTCGGCATTGGCACGCAAACCAACAATGCATTGCAGAGCGCGACGGTCTACACCGTGCCCGACACCGGCGCCAATATGGGCGATATCACCACCAAGTTCAATGGCGTCAGCTATCCGTCGAGCTTCATCGACAGCGGCTCGAGCGGAATCTTCTTCCTCGACAACGCCACCACGGGCATACCAACGTGTACCGTCCAGAATTCGTTGTGGTATTGCCCAATTCCATCGACGGGCAATCTTTCGGCGACCAACCAGGGCACAAACGGAAATCAGGGTGTCGTCAACTTCAGCATTAATAATGCCAACACGCTGTTCAATACAGGCTACTCGGCGTTCAGCACCCTGGGCGCGCCGCTGGTGAGCGCGCCTCCGCCAGGTTCGTTCGATTGGGGATTGGCGTTCTTCTTCGGCAGGGATGTGTTCACCGCGATAGAGAACATGCCCACCCCCGGAGGACCGGGGCCGTACGTTGCCTACTGAAGATTCCGCCGGGCAAGCCGCGGGCTGATGAACTGCGCGAAGTCTAGGGATTCGATGCTGCGCAGAATGCAGATCCAGGCGCAAGTCCCACGAAGTGGGACGGCAGAGTCTAGCCCAGCGCTTCTGGTCGCATCACTTCACCGCGACATTCACCAGCCTGCCCTTCACTACCAGCACCTTCACGACCTCTTTGCCGTCGATTGCCGATTTGACTTTCTCGTCGGCCAGCGCAAGTTCGCGCACTTGCGCCTCCTCGGCGTCGGCGGGGATGGTGATGCGGCTGCGAATTTTCCCGTTGACCTGGATCGCGATTTCGACCTCCTCTTCCTTCGCGAGTTCGGGATCGTACTGCGGCCACGGCGCGCGCAGCAGTTCGGAGGTTTCGCCTAACATCTCCCACAACTCGTGCGCCAGATAGGGCGCGAACGGCGCCAGCATCATCACCAGCTTGCGTTGCGCATCGGCCATGAGAGATGGCGGAGCAGCCTGCTCAGCGCTGCGCTGCATGCTGTCTTCGTAGGCGTACAGTTCGTTGACCAGTTCCATAACCGCCGCGATTGAGGTGTTGAAGTGCCAGCGCCCGCCGAAGTCTTCGGTGACGCGCCGGATGGTCTGGTGCAACTTGCGTTGCATGCGGCGCGCTGCCGGGGAAAGCTGGCCACCATCGCGGCTGGTCGGGGCTTTTTCCTCGGGACGTGCGTTGCGCGCGATGAAGCGGTACACGCGCGACAGGAAGCGGCTGATGCCCTCGACGCCGAGGTCCTGCCAGTCGAGATCGCGGTCGGGCGGCGAGGCGAACAGCGTGTACATGCGCGTCGAATCCGCGCCATAGCGCGCCACCATGTCGTCGGGCGAGACCACGTTGCCCAGGCTCTTCGACATCTTGGCCCCGCCCTTGATCACCATGCCCTGCGTGAACAGCCGCTCGGCGGGCTCGTCATTCCTGACGATCCCCATGTCCCGCATGACCTTGGTCCAGAAGCGCGAGTAAATGAGGTGCAGGATGGCGTGCTCGACTCCGCCGATATACTGGTCGATCGGGAACCAATATCCCACAGTGTCAGAGTCCAGCGGCTTCGTGTCGAGCGACGGATCGGTATAACGATAGAAGTACCAGGACGAATCGACGAAGGTGTCCATGGTGTCGGTCTCGCGCCGCGCCGGACCGCCGCACCTGGGACAATTCACGTTGACGAACTCCGCCACCTTGCCCAGCGGCGAGCCGCCAGCCTGCGCAATGTCAACATTCTCCGGCAGCAGAACGGGCAAGTCCTTCTCCGGCACCGGCACAATGCCGCACGCCGCGCAGTAGATGACGGGAATCGGCGTGCCCCAATAGCGCTGGCGGCTGATGCCCCAATCCTTCAGGCGATAGGTCACCGTCGCCTTGCCGAAGCCATGCTCCTCGGCGTATTCCGACATCCTGGAGATCGCTTCCTGGCACGGCAATCCGCTGAACTCGCCGGAGTTGATCAGCAGGCTGTCCATCTCCGTAAACGGCAAGACCGGCTCATCAGGCTCGCGACGCTCGTCTCCGTCGCGCCGCGGCAAAATCACAACGCGGATGTCGAGGTCGTATTTCTTGGCGAACTCGTAATCGCGCTCATCGTGCGCCGGCACCGACATGATGGCGCCCGTGCCGTAGTCGAGCAGAACGTAGTTGGCCACCCAGATGGGCACACGTTCTTCGTTGAAGGGATTGATAGCGTAGCGCTCGGTGAAGACCCCATGCTTCTCGATGGCGCCAATGTCGCCGGCTTCCTTCGCCTTGCGCTGCTCGGCCACGAGCTCTTCAACTTTGGCGAGCAACTCGGGATTGTCGGCAGTAAGATAAGCAACGAGCGGGTGCTCAGGCGCGAGCTGCAACGAGGTCGCGCCGTAGATGGTGTCAATCCGCGTGGTGAAGACGGAAATTTTATCGCCCGCCGGACCGGACAAGCCGTCGAGCTTGAAATCCACCAGCGCGCCTTCGCTGCGGCCGATCCAGTTGCGCTGCATGGTGCGGACTTTTTCCGGCCATCCCGGCAGCTTGTCCAGGCCCTGCAACAGTTCGTCGGCGTAATCGGTGATGCGCAGGAACCACTGCTCCAGCTCGCGCTGCTCCACCTTCGTCGTTTCGTGCCGCCAGCAGCAACCGTTGGGCAGCACCTGTTCGTTGGCCAGCACTGTCGCGCACTGGGGACACCAGTTGACTCTGCTCTTCTTGCGATACGCCAGCCCGCGCTCCAGAAACTTCAGGAAGAACCACTGGTTCCAGCGGTAATAGTCGGGCAGGCAGGTGGTAACTTCCTTCGACCAGTCGTAGCCAAAGCCGAGGCGATTCATCTGCGCCTTCATCTTCGCGATGTTGCCCAGCGTCCACTCGCGCGGCGGCGTCCGGTTCTGGATGGCCGCGTTCTCGGCAGGCAGTCCGAAGGAGTCCCAGCCCATGGGATGAAGCACGTTGTAGCCCTGCATCCACATGTAACGCGCCAGCGCGTCGCCGATGGAGTAGTTGCGCACGTGTCCCATGTGCAGCGCGCCCGAGGGATACGGCAGCATCTCGAGAACGTAGTACTTCTTGCGCGCTGTGGTGCAAGGCTCGGCGCGATAGAGATCGGGATCGGCGGCCCATCGCGCGGCCCATTTCTGTTCGATCGCTTGGGGGTCGTAGCGGTCGGGACGGGCGGCGGCTTCGGCTTGCAGCGCAATGTTCGGCGGTTGCGTCTTCGACTCAGACATAAGTGATCTTCAGCAAGAAAGGGATAAACTTTGATTCTACAATGCGAATAACGTCCGAGTCCGGGAGCAGTACACAGCCGCAGGGACGGACCAGGCGCGCACGCCGAGTCCGCGAAGCGGACGCAATAATCTAGCCCAGCGTGGAACGCTGGGTAAGCGATAGAGAACGGACCCGAGTGCCGTAGGCAGGACAGACTTCTCTTCGCTTCAAGTGGGTTTGAAACTAATTTGCTCTACAATCCATGACCACTTGTCGCTGCCGATGTTCAGGGCTGTCGCCCCTCCGGGGCTGAGGAATTCATAACGCCCAGTTCCCAGCGTTTCACGCTGGGCTAGATTATTGCGTCCGCTTCGCGGACTCGGCGTGCTGGCTTGCCCTTCGGCGACGCCTTCGTGTCGGCGACCAGCGCCTTCAGCGCGTTTACGTTCGTCAGGTCATCCAGCGGCTCGTCAATCGGCGTCTCTGCAATGAACGCGGCGTGCGTCAAGCGGGAATCATTGAGCAACCGCCGGAACGGCTCCAGACCGATGCTGCCCTTCCCGATGTGCTGATGGCGGTCAAGCTTCGAGCCGCGCGCAGCTTTGGCGTCATTGCAGTGCCAGACGTAAACATTCTTCAGCCCAACCGTGCGGTCCAGTTGGTCGAGCGTCTCGGCAAAGCCTTCTTTGCTCACGATGTCGTACCCCGCGACGTGCGTGTGGCAGGTGTCAATGCACGCGCCCGAAGGCACGAAGTCGCTTAACAGATATAGCAGCTCTGCGACCTGTTCGAAGTTGCCACCCAGCGAGAACTCCGAGCCGGCGGTGTTCTCGATGAGGATTCGCAACTTGCCCGCCGCGAGATCGAGCCCGTCCACGGCTTGCTCGATGGCCAGCGCAACCCGCTGCAAGCCCTCTTCGCGGCTGCTGCCGCGGAACGAGCCCGGATGCAGCACCAGAAACTCCGCGCCGAGCGCGAGCGCCCGCTCCACCTCGCCGCGAAATGCCGCGATTGATTTCGTGTGGAACTCGGGATTGCCGCCCGCGAGATTCACCAGGTAGTTGGCATGAATGACCAGCGGCTTCAGTCCGTAGAGCTCGCGCAACCGGCCCATCTCGTCGCATTGCGGACGCGACAACTCGTAGGGCTTCCATTGCCGCGGGCTGGAAGAAAAAATCTGGAACGCATTGCAGCCCAGGCGATAAGCGCGCTCGGCAGCATTCTCGACTCCACCTGCCGTCGAAGTGTGAATGCCGATCCGCCGCGAAGTCAGCTTGGGTGGCCGCTTCGGCGGAGGGAGCAGCTTCAGAACGTCTTTTTCTCTTTTCTCGGAATCGCGTGCCATCAAAGCCAGATTCTAAATGGGGACGATGATTGCGTGCCGCGATCCGCGAGTTAACGGCTTCCCACTTTTCCTTCGTCATTCTGAGCGTAGCGAGGCCGTGGTTTTCGGCCGAGCGGAGTCGAAGAACCCCTCAGCATTTCGCGGCATCCTGGGCAAAGCGACTACAGCGAGTCCGCGAAGCGGACGGAATAGTCTAGCCCAGCGTGAAACGCTGGGAACCGGACGTCATAAATTCCTGAGCGCCGGAGGGGCGACAGTACTGAACATCGGGACGTGCGCACCGTCACCGCATTTTGCAGCGAGGTTTCTCTACTCTCGAATCCATGTCGCACGCCTACTCCCATAATCTCCTGCATTGCGTGTTCAGCACCAAGCAGCGGCAGAACCTGATTCGCAAGCCGGAAGAACTCTGGCACTATGTGGCGGCGCTTGCCCACGCCAAGAACATCCACGTTCTCGCCGCAGGTGGCACCGAAAATCATCTTCATCTGCTCGTTCTCTTGCCGCAGACGGTCACGCTGGCGACGGCGATGCAGGAGATCAAGGCGAACAACTCACGCTGGTTGCGCGAAACCTCGGCCCAATTTCAGTGGCAGGAAGGGTACGGAGCGTTCAGCGTCAGCCAATCGCAGCGGCAAACGGTCATTGACTACATCGCGAATCAGCCACAACACCACCAGAAGCGCAATTTCGAAGAAGAGTTCCTCGCCTTGTTGAAGAATTCCGGAGTGCAATATGACCCACGATTCGTCTTCGGTTGAGAAGGGCTGCCGTGCCTGCGGCACTCGGGTCTTTTCTTTATCGCGTTCCCAGCGTTTCACGCTGAACTAGACTATGGCGTCCGCTTCGCGGACTCGCTGTGCTGGCTTAACCCTACAATGCCGCGACATCGTGATTCCTGGCCGCGCAAACGTCGCTTCTGTCGAAATTGGACGCGACGAACTTTCCGCCTGGGACGCCGGCATGGGATGTTGCAGGTGGTCAGTCTGGCCATGTGCGAAACGCTTGTGACGCTTTGCAACGTTACGTTCAAGTATTCTGAAAATCGCCGTGCCGCGGCATCGCAGGTCCAAGCTTGCCCGCTGAGTCCGCGAAGCGGACGCCATAGTCTAGCCCAGCGTGAAACGCTGGGTAGCGATTAGAACTGGGCCTGAGTGCCGTAGGCACGGCAGCTTTTTTTGGGACAGCCAAAATGCTTAACCTCACCCAAGCCGCGGAACAGATTCGCACCCGCCGAATCTCTCCCGTTGAACTCGCGCGCGAGTGCCTGGCTCGCATCGAGCGGCTCAATCCCACACTCAACGCGTTCATCACCGTCACCGCCGATCTTGCGCTCGAACAGGCGCGCCAGGCCGAGACCGAGATCATCGCAGGCAACTATCGCGGCCCGCTGCACGGCATCCCAATTGGACTGAAGGACCTGTTCGATACGGCGGGTGTGCGCACCACCGCAGCCAGCAATCAGTTCCGCGAGCGAGTCCCGGCGGAAGATGCCGAACTGGTGCGGCAGTTGAAGCGTGCGGGTGCCGTGATTGTCGGCAAGCTGAACCTGCACGAGTTCGCCTTCGGCGGCAGCGGGATTGTGAGCGCCTTTGGGCCGGTGAAGAACCCGTGGGACGTGGAGCGCATTACCGGCGGCTCTTCGTCGGGCTCGGCCGCGGCGGTTGCCGCCGGAATGTGCGTCGCTGCGATCGGGACCGATACTGCCGGGTCGGTGCGCTGTCCGGCGGCTTTGTGTGGCGTCGTGGGACACCGGCCGAGCGCAGGACTGCTGAGCGCCGATGGAATCATCCCGCTGGCGCGCTCTTTCGACACGGCGGGCCCAATGACGCGCACGGTGAGCGATGCTGCGGTCCTGTTGGACGTTCTGGCGGGATCGCAAATTACAGCGTCACTGGAGGAGAGCGTTTCCGCGCTGAGGGTCGGCGTTCCGCGCGCGGGTTTCTTCGACGACCTTGAACCGGACGTCGCGTTCTGTGTCGAGCAAGCGCTTGCGGTCATCACAAAGTTGGTTACCAAAGTTTGCGACGTACTGCTCGAGGTGGGCGGGCACCGCACCATCTTCAACGCCGAAATCTACGAGTACCACGAAACCTTGGTAACCTCGCATCCGGAGCTGTACGACTCGCGGACGCTACCAAGAGTCTTACACTGTGCCGGCATCAGTGCTACAGACTATATCCAGGCCTGGCGGGACCTGGCAGCGGAGAGGACGAGAGCATTAGAGTTGTTAGAACAGGTGGATGTTATTGTCACGCCGACGGTTCCGGTGTCGGCACCGCGATTGTCAGAGCTTGCATCGCTGGAAGCGGGCGAGCTACGGCGGTTCGAGATGAAGTATCTCCTAAGCAATACCGCACCTTTCAGCGTACTCGATTGGCCCAGCGTTTCCCTGCCGTGCGGATTTACCCGCGAGGGATTGCCGGTGGGATTGCAGATCTCCGGCAAGCCGGGAACGGATGCTGCCGTGCTAAGCCTCGCCAATGCCTATGAACAGGCAACGGAGTGGCATGATAAGGCAATGCAGAAGTGAGGAATTAGCTGCAGGGTCATGAAGAAAGATCATGGTCGGTCTCGGACGATCTTATCAAATTCGCCCCGTCGATTTTGCGTTTAGATCGTCGCTAGGAGTCTGTCGGGGATAGATTTTGTTGCACGTAGAATCAGCAAGTTACGGACAAATGTGCAGCTGTAAGTTATTGATTCTTCGTTGAAGATTTCTTATTCCCGACACACTCCTAGGCGCGTCCAAGTGGCAGGAAAATACTTTGGGATCCAGAAGTGCCGCCTTGGGCTTCCTGGGGCCTCTGGTGAGCATTCTACGAGCTGTCCTAACTAGCAACATGGTGGTTTAATGATAAGGCATCTAAGTTTCATAAAATAAGTCTAAAGGGGGTATTTACTTGACGCCACCTACCCCAAGATGTAGTGTCCTGGGCTGTGAGCGAAGATTACCCGAGGACATTGCTCGAGTTGGAACGGCGCTTCAACCGCGAGGAGGCCTGCGCCGAGTATCTCGCAGCTCTGCGCTGGCCGGGCGGATGGGTCTGTCCACGCTGCGCCGGAGCAGAGGCTTGGCCGATTCGGCGGAATCGCTGGCGCTGCGACCAGTGCCAGTATGAGATGTCGGTTACGGCTGGGACCATTTTTCAGGATAGTCATCTGCCCCTGACGATCTGGTTCAGGGCCATGTGGCAGGTCACCAGCCAAAAGAACGGCATCAGCGCTTTGGGCTTGCAGCGGGTTTTGGGCTTGGGTAGCTACAAAACCGCTTGGGCGATGCTCCACAAATTGCGTCGGGCCATGGTGAGACCGGGGCGGGAACGACTCTCGGGAAGCGTGGAAGCGGACGAAACCTACCTGGGGGGGCTGGAAGAGGGTGTTCGCGGCCGGCAGACTGAGAGCAAGGCGTTGATTGTGGTGGCGGCCGAGGAAGACGGCAAAGGGATCGGGCGGATTCGCATGCAGCGGATTCCGGACGCATCGGCCCGCAGTCTGATTTGCTTTGTGGAAGAGTCAGTGGAACCCGGCAGCGTGGTCCATACCGACGGATGGTTGGGATACGAGCCGTTGCAGGCGCGCGGCTACATTCATCAGGTCACGTTTCTACGCGGGCAACAGAAATCCCCTTCGGAGTTGTTGCCGCGCGTGCATCGCGTGATCTCGCTGCTGAAGCGATGGTTGCTCGGCACCCATCAGGGTGCGATCGGACACCATCACCTGAACGATTATCTCGACGAGTTCACCTTCCGATTCAACCGTCGTACGTCTGCCTCGCGCGGCAAACTGTTCTATCGCCTGGCCCAGCAGGCTGCGCAGGTAGATCCAGCTCCGTTTGCAACCCTGGTCAAACCACAACCTATTGCGTTCGGTGGCGTGAAGTAAATACCCCTATAAGTCTATAGTTTGTCATTTAAGTGACCGTTAGTCAGAACTGAATCCTACAAATACCGGCTCCGGCTGTAGCCTTACCCCGAACTCAGCGAACACCCGGGCTTGAATCTCTTCCTTCAGGGCAATGACCTCGGCGGCCGTTGCGCCCCCGCGATTGACGATGGCCAGGGAATGTTTATGCGAGATGCCTGCCGCGCCCTTGGCGTAGCCCTTGGCCAGTCCGGCGTGCTCCACCAGCCAAGCCGCCGGCAACTTGCGGCCGCCTGCAGCGGGATAGCAGGGCAGTTGCAGCCCGCGCGATTCCAGTCGCGTCGAGAGTTCTTCGAACAACGATTGCGTTACAACCGGATTCTTGAAGAACGATCCGGCGCTGCGGGCGTCGTCGTCGCCTGGGACTATCAGCATTGCTTTGCGATGACGAATTTCACGCACCGCCGCTCTCACCTCGGCGAGAGTTGGTTCGCCGGCATGACCGGCAAAGAACTTCTGCAGGTCGGGGTAGCGAGGGCTCGGTCTGCCATCCTGACGCAGCTCGAACGTCACCTGCAGGATGATGTACCGATTGCGTTCCGTCGTGTTGAAGATGCTGGAGCGATAGGCGAAACCACACTCAGCGTTCGGAAGCGTTCTGGTTTCCATCGAGCTTAGATCGAGCGCCCGTACCTCCCGAATAGTTTCGGAAACGTCCCGGCCATACGCTCCGACGTTCTGCACTGGCGTACCACCAACTGTGCCCGGGATTCCGCTGAGACACTCCAATCCTACGCAGTTTGCCTCTACCGTACGTGCTACCAGAGCGTCCCAATCCACACCAGCGCCGGCAGTAAAGACTACGCTCCCATCCGGCGCGGCGAAGCACGAGGCGTCGGTAATGCCGATCTTGAGCACCAACCCGGGGAAGCCTGTATCAGCAATGACAAGGTTGCTGCCGTTGCCTAGAACGAACAGCGGCAAGTCTTGCGCGCGCGCGAACTCGACCGCTTCGATGACCTCGGCTTCCCTCGCCGCCTCGACAAAATAGCGTGCCGGGCCACCGACGCCCAGTGTAGTAAGGGGAGCTAAGGGAACGTGTTCGCTGATCAGCATGAGATTCCCTGCGCTACTTCCCTGCTACCTGGAACGCCTTAATTACGATGTCGTTCGGCTGATTCCCCACCGGGATGAGCGTTACCAGGGCACGTTCGGCGCTGATCTTGGAATTGTCCCGGGTCTTTACCGTGCGTACCACGGCAACGTCTCCGGAGCGGGAATTCACTACCAGCAGATGCTCCTCATCCGGGGTCAATGCCAGGGCGTCGGGATGGCTGCCTACCTGTACTGCTCCTATCACGCGGCCTTCGTCAATGGCATAGACGCTGACCGTGTCCGATCCGAAACTGCTCACGTAGAGCAGACTGTTGTCGGAGGAGACAATGCCGCGTACAGGATTGTTGCCGATCAGGTAGCTACCGCCGACCTCGTTGGCGCCCGTCTCGACGATGGAGAAACTATTGCCATCGAAGTTGCTGACGAACAACTCGCCGCCATCAGGTTTAAGCGCAAGCTGAACCGGTAGCTTGCCTACGTCTAGAAGTGTCAGCAGCCGCTCAGATTTCAGATCTACCGACGCGAGCTGGTTCGAGGCGGGACATGCCACGAATACTTTGCTGTTATCGGGAAGAATGACGAGGTCCTGTGGCTGTTGGCAGACGCCGACAATGCTGCGTACCGTGAGCTTGTCAGTGTCAATAATGGAGACAGTATTGTCGGCGCGGTTGCTAGCGACGGCGAGCTTGCCATCGGGGGAAACCTTTGCCAAACCCGGTGCGCCGCCGACACGGACCGTTGCTATTACCGTCCGCTTGGCAAGGTCGATGACAGAGACGTTAGCTGAACCGGAGTTGGCCACGTACGCGCGCGTGCCATCAGCGGAGACAGAGACAAAGTATGGCGCGCGATGGACCCCAATCGTCGCGACTACTTCATTGCGCTCGGCGTCAATGATGCTGATGTTATTAGACTCGGCGTTGGCAACGTAGATTTCATTGCGCTTGGGATTGGCGGTGACACCAGTGGGGTCCGCCCCTACGGCAATGGTCTTGACGTTCCTGAGCTGTAGCAGATCGAGAACGCTGACGGAATTGCTCTTGCCGTTGGTGACATAGGCGTATTCGTGATAGCCGGGCTCGACCGTCCTACGCTGATGGCAAGCTGTTAGGGTCATGGCGTCTAAACACAACAGCGCGACAGCCGTCCAACAAGTTACTTTAGTCATCAACGAGGTAATTTTGATCGTTAGCAAGTTACTTTAGTAATCAACGAGCATCGAGCGAGCCCGCAGGTTACTTTAGCGCGTGTTTCATAACTCGGTTTGTAACAGGGCATGGCTTCAGCCGTGCCAAAAGACGCTTGGTTCTCTGCTGGGCTTTAGAGTCTGTTCTGTGTGAGAACCTGTGCCGCCCCTACGGGGCTGGCTTCAATTTCCCACTTCACCCCGGGCTCGCGCCCGGGGCTAACATCACGGCCGCCCCTCTGTGGGGCTGGATTTGCGACAGGTTTTGATCCTCTTCTCCCACTGCACATTCACGAGTCGAGTTCTCACACAGACCCTTTAGCCCCGGTTCGCAGCGGCAGTCGTTATCCTGGGCCGCGATCCACGGCACGACTGGAAAGCCTGCCCTGAGCGAAGCCGAAGGGTCGTGCCCTGCTACGAACCTGTTTTTGAAACAAGCTTTAGTCATCAGCGAGCGACAACCGAGCCCGCGCCCGCCGGGACACGGCGTGCCTCGGGATTGGCGACGGGATCAGCTACGGTGCGCTTCAATACCTTGGCGATTTCGCGTACCTCGGCCATGAGGTTGTCGAACTGCTCGGGGAAAAGCGACTGCACGCCATCGCTGAGCGCCCGATCGGGATTGTGATGCACTTCGATGATGAGCCCATCGGCTCCAACCGCAACCGCGGCGCGCGACAACGGCGTGACCTTGTTGCGCTTGCCGGTGCCGTGACTGGGATCGACGATGATCGGCAGATGGCTCAAGCGCTGCGCCGCAGGAACCACGCTGAGATCGAGCGTATTGCGAGTGTGATCGGCGAAGGTGCGCACGCCGCGCTCGCACAGGATCACGTTGTAGTTGCCCTCACTCATGATGTACTCGGCCGCCATCAGAAGCTCTTCCACCGTGGCCGACATGCCGCGCTTCAGCAGCACCGGCTTGCGGGCCCGCCCGGCGCGTTTCAGCAGCGAAAAATTCTGCATGTTGCGGGCGCCGATCTGGATGACGTCGCCATACTTCTCGACCAGGTCGAGCGATTCATTGTCAATGGCCTCGGTGACGATCAGCAGGCCGAAACGGTCGCGTACTTCCGCCAGGATCTTCAGCCCGTCTTCAGCCAGGCCCTGAAACGAATACGGCGAAGTACGCGGCTTATACGCGCCTCCGCGGAAGAACTTCGCGCCCGCGCGGGCGACGTGTTCGGCGGTGGTGAATGCCTGCTCGCGGCTCTCGATGGCGCACGGGCCGGCGATGACGGCCACTTCCTCGCCGCCGAAGCTCGCGTCCGTACCGGGGAAGCGGATGACAGTGTCTTCTTCCTTCAGGTCGCGGCTGACAAGTTTGTAAGGCTTGCTGACGCGAATGACTTCCTGCACTCCCGGCATCTCGTCGAAGGTGCCGGAATCCAGTTCCGTCTCGTTGCCGGTGATGCCAATGGCGGTGCGTTGCGCCCCGGGAATGGAGTGCGCCCGTAAACCCAGAGAACCGATCTTCTGACACACGTCCCGCACCTGTTCTTCGGTGGCGTGCGCGTTCATGACGATAAGCATGAGAGCCCCTTATTTCGTGCAGAATAGTGTATCGCGGAAGGCGCTAAAGGCGGGAGGGAAAGCGAAATCCGGTAGTGTCCTAATCCCAAATTAGGACACTACCCGAAATCCACAAAGGGCGTAGTAGTGGATAAACAGGCTCGCACACTGAGTCCGCGAAGCGGACGCAATAGTCTCGCCCAGTGTGAAACCGGGGTCGGCTGACCACCCTCAACATCCCAATTCCGGTGTCCAAGAATCGCGGACTCGCGGTGCTCGCAGCCTGTGAATCCGTGCCCCTCCAAAACCGGATTTGCAAACAACCTCACGACATCGTGCGCTTTTGCTTCTTCTGGCACTTGTCGCAGACGCCGTAAATCTGAAACATATGGCGGGTTGGGAGGTACTTGTTCTTGCGGCCAATCTCCTGCTCGATGCGTTCGATCTCGCGCGCGAAAAACTCCACCGAAGTGCCGCACTCGGTGCAGACCATGTGGTGATGGTTGCGCCGCTGGTACTGGTGCTCGTAGCGCGTCACCCCATCGTTGAACTCCACCTCGCTGGCCAGCCCGCATTCGGCCAGCAATTTCAGCGTGCGATACACCGTGGTGAAGCCGATACGGTCGTCCTTCTTCTTGACCAGGCGGTACAGCTCGTCGGTGGAGAGGTGGTCGCGGGTGTCGAGGAAGGTGCGCAGTATGGCGTCGCGCTGGCCGGTATGCTTCAGGCCGACGCGCTTAAGATGCCCGTTGAAGATGGCCTCGGCTTCGCGCACCATCTCGCGCGAGATCGTCGGCTGATCATCAATCCGTTTCTGGAGCATGGCTCGGCCCACAAATTTGTATCAGCATAACACCGCTGGCGCTAGTACAAGACAAACCGTCCCGCCCCGATGAAACATACGATGCCTGCAGCGACGTACGGTTTGTATCGGGGCACGACTTTAGTCGTGCCGAACAGGGCGGAGTAAAGATCGGGGGCTTTAGCCCTTGCACCCGTAAAAGCAACTCCACCGGGCTAAAGAGTATGTGTGAGAACCTCTGTCGTCCCTACGGGACTCGAGTTCATTTTCCCACCTTACCCAGCACTCCGCCTTCGGCTACGTGCTGGGCTAGACTGAGTCGTGCTTACGGCGCTGGTCCCTACGGGTTCTTACTCCACTGCCGAAAAACAAAAGTCAGTACTCACACAGACAGACTCCAAAGCCCAAAGTTCTTGTTCGCAGGCTGCGGCACGGCTGAAAGCCGTGCCCTGATACAAAGCGAGTTATCAAACAGCGAGTTATCAAATAGCTTGACGGATTCTTGATTACAATCGAAGTTCCCATGGTTGCCACCACGATCGCCCCTCCCGCCCGGCCGTGCAGCCACAAATTCATCTTCCGCTTGGTTGTTGCGGTCCTGGTCCTGCTGCTGGTCGTCTTCCTAGGGTTTGACTTCTGGCTTTATCGTGCGGTGCGGGCCGCGCTGCCACAGGTGGATGGGACCATTCATCTCGCAGGGCTGGCCAAGGCGGTCACCGTGACCTACGATCCGCTCGGCGTTCCCAACATTGCGGCGGCGAACCTGGCGGACCTGTTTTTCGCGCAGGGATACATCACCGCGCAAGACCGGCTTTGGCAAATGGACATGACGCGCCGTTACGCCGCGGGCGAACTTTCCGCAGTGCTCGGTCCGGAATACGTCAAGATCGATCGCGAGCAGCGCATCCTGGGACTGCGGCAGGTCGCGGAAAAGGCCGCCGCCAATATGCCTCGTGCGCAGCGGGCGCACTTCGAGGCCTATGCCGCGGGGGTCAACGCCTACATCGCGCAGCACCAGAAGACGCTGCCGCTGGAATTTCGCTTTCTCACTTATTTCCCGCACGTCTGGACGGTCGAGGATTCGGTGCTCGTCGGATTGTCGATGACCGAGTTCTTGAACCACGGTCTCTACAAGAGCAAATTGCAGAAAGAAGAGTTCCTGGCGAAGCTGGGACCGGAGTTGACCGCCGATCTGTTCGTGAATTCCTCGTGGCGCGATCATCCGCCCGGAGCGGAAGGCGCATCGATTGAGAACGAGATTCCGGAGCAGACGACGCCGGAGGAAGAAGAAGACCCTGGGCCACACCGCGGCAAGAAAACCGGGCTTCTCGCGCCAGAAGAACCCAAGAAGCAGATCCCTCGACTCGCTGCGCTCGCTCGGGATGACAAGAATAATGGAGGGCTTTACGGCGCGCCCGAAGGCGTGCCCCTTCAAAACGAGGCTACGGGCGACCCGCTCTATCCCGGCTCCAACAACTGGGTTGTCTCCGGCGCCCACACCGCGTCGGGCAAGCCGCTGCTGTCCAACGATATGCACCTCGAGCTGCGCATCCCCAACGTCTGGTATGAGGCGCACCTCACGGCAGGAGATTTCGACGTCGCCGGCGTCACCCTGCCGGGCGTGCCGTTCGTCATCGTGGGACACAATCGCTACATCGCGTGGGGGTTTACCAACCTTGGACCGAACGTCGAAGACGTTTACATCGAGAAGTTCAACGACCGCGGCGAATATCTAACGCCGCAGGGCTGGGTGCAACCGGAGCGTCGCAAGGAAATCATTGAGGTGAAGGGCAAGCCGGAAGTCAATGTGGACGTCGTGACGACGCGCCACGGGCCGCTCATCACCGACATCGTTCCGGACGAGAAGCGCCGCCTCGCGCTGAAGTGGGTTATTTACTATCCGCAAGTTCTATTCACGGTTTTCTTTGATGTGGATTCGGCGAAGAACTGGCTGGAGTTTCGCGCTGCGTTCTCGCATTTCGGCGCACCGGGGCAGAACGTCGTCTATGCCGACGTGGATGGGCACATCGGATACCAAGCCACGGGTGTGATTCCGATTCGCGCAGCGGGCGACGGCTCGGTCCCCGTGCCGGGCGACGACGACTCGCACGAGTGGACAGGATATGTGCCGTACGACCAGCTTCCCAGCGTGTACGACCCGCCTTCGGGAATCATCGCCACGGCCAACGGGCGCATCACGCCGGACGGATATCCCTACCTGCTCAGCATTGAGTGGATGGGGCCGTATCGCACGGAGCGCATTTACAAGCTGCTCAATGCCAAAAAGAAGTTCGCTCCAGCTGACATGCTCGCGATCCAGACGGACATTCTGTCCGACTTCGATCGCTACTGCGCCGAGCGCTTTGTATACGCAGTTGATCAGACACCCAAGGCATCGCAGCGCGCCCGGCAGGCCGCTGACCTGATGCGCAATTGGGATGGGACAATGACCACCGACTCAGCCGCGCCAACCGTGGCGTATTTCTCGCGCAAGAAGCTGGAGGAGTTGCTGCTCAAGCCTAAACTTGGTGACGAGTGGCAAGAGTATCGGTGGTTCATGAGTCCGGTGTGGCTGGAGAACGTGCTGGCCCATCAGCCCCTGCGCTGGCTGCCGGAGGGATACGCCAACTATGACGAGCTCTTGACGGCCGCAGTGCAAGCCGCGGTGGACGACCCGGGAGCTACTCGCGCGCTCGGGTTGTGGAAGTGGGGACGCGTGCATCGGGTGGACATCAAGCATCCTTTCTGGAGCCACTTCCCGATCCTGAAGAAAGGCGCAGGGCCGGGAAGCCAGCCGCTCTCAGGCGATGGGCAAACGGTGAAACAGGTTGGAACGCACCTTGGGACGGACTTTGGCCCGTCGGAGCGGCTCACCGTGGATTTCTCTGACCTCGACAATTCAACCCTGAATATCGTGAACGGCGAGTCGGGAAACATCTTCGACGAGCACTATGACGATCAGTGGAATGCTTACTACAACGGACGCACATTCGCGTTGCCGTTCTCGCAGCAGGCGGTGCAACGGGCGGGAGTGCATCACTTGAGGCTGGAGCCGTGAAGAAAGTGGATAGTGGTTAGATTGCGAGTTTCAAGTTTCGAGTTTCTTCATATTGAGGTGTCATGCTGAGCGAGCGTTCGCCGGGTTTAGCGAACGCGAGTCGAAGCACCCCTATAGTTGCGCTTAGGTTCGTGGTAGCTATAGGGGTCCTTCGACTCCTCGCTCCGCTCGTCGCTCAGGATGACAGACGTGGAGAGCAGGCGCGGACTCGCTCAGCATGGCCAAGATGATCACAAACGTGAAGAGGGGCGCTGCGCTCAGTATGACAGGGTTAAGGAACCTCGCATCCCGCCGCGTGAACCTGCCCGCCTAGGGATCTATCTGCAGCACGTCGTAGAGCGCTCCCGAAAAGACGACCTGCGTCTGCTGGGGCGTGTCCGTGGTGGTGTCGTAAATCACAAGGTATCCGCCCTCGATGACATACATCGTGTTGCGGCTGGGAATCGCCTGCATTCCGGTCACCACGCCTCTTGGCGGCAACGGCGGGTCGGCGGTGTTGTTGGCCACATTCACCACCGACAGGCAGCCGGCGACCATATTGCTGCAGGTTATGGCGCCAATGTAGAGCTTGTTGTTGGTCGAGAGCGCCATGGTGGTGTGTAAACCATCGGTGATCGCCACCGAGGTCGGGGTGTTGCGTGTCAGATTGCTGATGTTGACCGAATCGAAGGTCGGGCCGGCGGTATAGGATGTCCCGGCCACGTACAGAGTAGTGTTGTTCATCAGGCCTACACTCGCGCCTCCGACGGTTACCGAGGCCGTGATTGTCTGGGATGGAATGTCGAGCTGCGCCACCGAGGCTGGCGTGGGGGCAGGATCGCCGCATTCCCAGCCGCAATTGAGCACATACGCAGTATTGCTGTCGCTGCTGAAGAAGGCATTCACCGGCCGGGAAAAGCCGGATATCGCCACCGCGGCGGGAGTTGTGGCAGTCAGGTTAATGAGGAAAACGGAGTCTGAATTATCGGCGAAGACCAGAAGATATTGTCCGCTGGGACTGAGCGCGGCGCGGCTGGCTCCCGGAACCGGGTAGTTCGCGGTGATATCGCTGTTGGCGATACTGACCACTTGTACAGCGCCATTGGGGGAGCCGCCGATCGGCATGTTCCGTACCGGGGCATAGACGGTGGTGCCGTCTGGGGAAAACAATGCCATGTTCGCAGGGGCGGCGAGGGGTACGCTAGTAGTCACCGTTTCGGTGGAATTGGCGATGAAAATCAGCGTGTTGTCACTCTGGTCGTACACCATGGTCGTGGTTCTATCGGAGCTCAGCACCTCCCAGGTAACGGAAGTGCCGGCACTGATGGTAATCGGTACGCCCGGTATGATCTGGCCGGTGGAGCTCGTCGTCTGCTGAGTGTAGGGAGTGGTGTCGTTCTGGGTATCCATCACCTGCAGGTCGCCCGAATAGGTATTACTGAGGAGGGCACGATTCTGGGTGTTGCTGGGCGTGGTATTGGTGGCGCTGCCGCCGCAATAGACAAGGATGAGAACGAAGATGAGGGAAAGAACAAGGACTGCGATCCGCTTCAAACGTGGACTCCGGATGTCATGATGATTTGCGATAAGTTGCTGGAAACCGTTGAATTATAACAGAGCGCAGCACAGTGCCTCCGAGCGCCGTGCAGTTGATGTGATGGCCATTTCCCGCATTTTGCGATAAAGTTCAATCAACCCGGCACTTCCCAAGGTCAAGAACATTCATGCCAACGGAGCTCATTTCCCGATTGCAGGCCGGCGCTGTCTTATGCGATGGCGCCATGGGCACACTGCTGTACTCCAAGGGTATCTTCATCAACCGCTGCTACGACGAGCTGAATGTCTCGCAGCCCGATCTCATCCGCGACATCCATCAGGAATACCTGCATGCCGGGGCTGAGATCATTGAAACAAACACCTTTGGCGCCAATTCGTTTCGTTTGTCCAAGCACGGATGTCTGGACAAGCTGGCCGATGTCAACCGCAAAGGCGCTCGCCTGGCGCGGGAGGCGGCCAAGAGCTTCGATGCCCTGGTGGCCGGCGCCGTCGGACCTTTGGGAGTGCGCATCGAGCCGCTGGGCAAAATCTCGCTGGCAGAGGCCCGCAATGCCTTTCGCGAACAGATCGAGGCCTTGAATGAGGAAGGAGTTGACCTGCTCATCCTGGAAACTTTCGGCTACCTGGAAGAGCTGCACCAGGCCATTCTTGCCGCGCGCGATGTGAACCCCGAGCTGCCGGTGGTGGCGCAAGTCACCATCGACGAAGAGGGCAACTGCCTCGAGGGCTCCAGCCCCGAGCACTATGGTCCGCAGATCGAAGCCTGGGGCGCGGACGTTGTGGGATGCAACTGCAGCGTGGGTCCCGTGGCCATGCTGGACGCGCTGGAACGGGTGCGGGCGGTGACCACGGCGCCGCTCTCGGCGCAACCCAACGCCGGCATGCCGCGCTCGGTGGAGGGACGCAATATCTATCTCTGCTCGCCGGAGTACATGGCGGAGTACGCGCGAAGGTTTGTGGATGTCGGTGTGCGCCTGGTAGGTGGCTGCTGCGGCACCACGCCGGAACACATCCACGTCATGAAAGCCTTTCTGCGCGCGGTGCCGGGCCGCACTTCTGGACGCAAAACTCCTCCACCCAAGGCCGAGGCCGTCGAGGTGCCGGCTTTGAAGGAGCGCTCGCAACTGGGCCGCAAGATTGCCGAGGGTGAGTTCGTCACCATGGTGGAAATCGTTCCACCCAGGGGCACGGACGCAGCCCGGGAAATCGAGGGAGCGAAGTTCCTGAAATCCGTCGGCGTAGATGGCATCAATATTCCAGACAGCCCGCGCGCTTCGGCGCGCATGAGCAACCAGGCGCTCTGCCTGCTGGTTCATCAGCAGGTCGGCATCGAGCCCATCCTGCATTACACCTGCCGTGACCGCAACGTGCTGGGGATTCAGTCGGACCTGCTGGGCGCAAGCGCGGTGGGCATCCGCAACCTGATCTGTATCACCGGCGATCCGCCGAAGATGGGCGACTATCCTGACGCGACGGCGGTCTTCGATGTGGACGCCATCGGCCTGGTCAACATCGTCCACAATTTGAACCGCGGGCTGGACATTGGCGGCAATCCCATCGGCGGCTCGACGAAGTTCGTCATCGCCGTTGGCGCCAATCCCGGCAGCCCCAACATTGACGAGGAAATCCGCCGCTTCGAATACAAGGTGGAGGCGGGCGCAGAACTCGCGGTCACGCAGCCGGTCTTCGATATTCGCCTGCTGGAGGAGTTCCTGCGCAAGATTGAGCACTGCCGCATTCCGGTGGTGGCCGGCATCTGGCCACTCACCAGCACGCGCAATGCTGAGTTCATGAAGAACGAGCTGCGGGTTTCCATCCCGGACGAAATCTTTGCCCGCATGGCGAAGGCGAACACGGCCGACGCCGCTCGCGCCGAAGGCGTGGCCATCGCGCGCGATATGCTTGCCGCCGTCTGCCACATGGTGCAGGGCGCACAGATCAGCGCCCCGTTTGGCCGCTACTCGTGCGCGGTGGACGTGCTGGAGGCGCTGGGCACCAGCAAACGGGCGACGGTGTAGGGGCCTGACGTAACTCCAGAGTCGTTGTGTCCAGCTGTGTGTGGAGCACGCCATATCAGCCCGTAGGGCGGTTCAGGATAGCCCTTCGGGCTGAGATTGTTGCAACGCTTGCGGCGGTGGCAAATCCTACGCTAGTGGCGCCCGTGCCGGGGCAGAGTAACTGAGACTCCAAATTTTCACGTTCACCGTGGCCAATCTGCACTAGAATTGTTTGGGAGTTGGATCTTGCCCAGATTTGAACAGAGCCTCGAGCGGCTGGAAAAGATTGTTACCGAACTGGAGAAGGGTGACGTTTCTCTCGACCACGCGCTGGAGCTCTTCGACGAGGGCATGAAACTTTCCGGTTCCTGCCGCAAGGAACTGGAGGAGGCTGAAGGGAAAGTTGAGATTCTGCTGAAGCGCAATGGCAAGCTTCAGCCCGAGGCCTTCGAATCGGCAACGCAACCTGGTGACGCTTCCAAATAGCGCCGCTGCTCGTCCATTAACGTATGTGCCGCACCGGGCCGGTGCGGAGTCGTTGAGTCGTCCACAGCACATCATCACTGGGCTGGCAACCAGCCGTCCCCCTTCCGCCATTTCCAAAAGGGGTTTGCCATGCGGCCTATCAATGTAGTTCTCGCACACCGAGATACAGTTTCCGCGGAGCGCCTCGCTGCATCGCTGCGTAATCAGTTTCGGAATCTCGTAGTTGCCAAGTCTCGTGAGGAAGCCGGCTCCGCCATCAAGAGGTTTCGAGCTCCGTTTGCCGTCCTGGACCTGGAACTCCTCGGCATGACGGAAGTGAAAGAGCTGTGCGCTGCGTTTCCGTCGACGGCATTTGTGTGCATTCATCGGCTGGCGGACGATCGGATGTGGTCCGAAGCGCTGGCGATGGGCGCGGTGGATTGCTATTACTCCAGCGATGCGCACAGCATCCTGCTCGCCTCGGAGCGCTATGTTGTGCTCCGCCGGGCACGCACCGCTGCTGCCTGAACGGCTCGACTTGCCCCAGGGTCAGACCTCTTCGAGGTCACCCATTCGTGGGATTGCCACACCGGGCTGCGGTGCTACACTTGCGTGTTCTCATGAACCTACCTGAGGTCGTCGGCCACCTCCGTAAGATCGCCGGTCACGACGCTGTTCTTGACCGTCCGGAAGACCTCATGCTGTACGAATACGACGCCGGCATTCGCAAGAGCACGCCCGGCGCGGTGGTTTTTCCCCAGACAACCGAGCAGGTTTCCCAGATCATGCGCCTGGCGTCGTCAGTGCCGATCCCCGTGGTGGCGCGCGGCGCCGCTACCGGATTGAGCGGCGGCGCAATCTCGCAACCGGGCGGAATCGTGATCGCGACCTCGCGCATGAACCACATTCTCGAGGTGGACGTCGAGAACCAGCGCGCGGTGGTGCAACCCGGCGTGGTCAACCTGCAGCTCTCGGAACATGTTTCGCATCTTGGGCTGTACTTTGCGCCCGATCCTTCGAGCCAGAAAGCCTGCACGATCGGCGGCAATGTCGCCGAAAATTCAGGCGGCCCGCACACTCTGATGTACGGCGTCACCGTGAATCACGTTACCGGAGTGGAAGTGGTGCTGCCCAGCGGCGAAATCGTCCACTTTGGCGGCAAGGCTGCGGAGTCCTACGGCTACGACATGACGGGATTCTTTGTCGGATCGGAGGGGACGGTCGGCATTGCCACGGCGATTACGGTGAAGCTGCTGCGCAAGCCGGAAAAGGTTGCAACTCTGCTGGGGATCTTCGAGTCGGTGGACGATGCCGCGCAAACGGTTTCGGCGATTACCGCCGCAGGCATCACTCCTGCCGCGCTGGAGATGCTGGATGGATGGACGCTGCGTACCATCGAGGCCTACTGCCATGCTGGATATCCGCTCGACGCCGGGGCCGTGCTGCTGATCGAACTCGATGGGTTGCGCGAAGCGGTGGAAGAGCAGGCGGAAGCGGTGCGAGTGGTGTGTCTGGAGGAGAAGGCCCGCGAGGTGCGCCGCGCCAAGACAGAAGAGGAGCGCGCGCTGTTGTGGAAGGGCCGCAAGACGGCGTTCGGCGCGCTGGGGCGAGTGAGTCCTTCGTATTACACACAGGACGGAGTGGTGCCCCGCAGCAAGATTCCCGCCGTGCTTCGGCACATCGGGAATGTCTCCAAGAAGTATGACCTGATCATCGGCAACATCTTCCACGCGGGAGACGGCAATCTTCATCCCCTGATCCTGTTTGACATCCGTTTTCCCGACCAGCTTGAGCGCGCCCTGGCAGCCAGTACAGAGATACTGGAGTGGTGCATCGCCGCGGGTGGCTCCATCACCGGCGAGCACGGTGTCGGGATGGAAAAGCGCGACCTGATGTGCGTGCTGTTCACCGAGCAGGACCTCGATGTCATGACCAGCCTGCGGAACGCCTTCAATGGCGACGATGTGCTGAATCCGAAAAAGCTGTTTCCCACGCCCCGCATGTGCCGGGAAATCACGGGCCCAGCGCAGAATCCGGTGCTGGTGCAGGAGGGAATGTGAGCACCGCGAGCACAGCCACGCGGTTCGCGAGCGAGTTGCGCGCCATTTGCGGCGCGGAGTACCTGGTCGAAGATCCGGAGCTGCGACCACGGGACATTCTTGGCGTCGTTCCTGCATTCGCGGTTACGCCCGGCTCGCCGGATGAAGTCGTCGCTGTCCTGCGTTTTGCCAACGAGCACGGGCTGGTTGTTGTTCCCGCCGGAGGTTTTACACAGCAGCACAGCGGCGATCTGCCGCCGCAAGTGGATGTGCTCCTGTACACAACCCGCCTCACCGAGGTGGAACATTACGATTCCGGCGATCTCACCATCGGCATCGGAGCTGGTTGCACGGTTGCGCAACTGTCTTCCAAGGTTGCCGCGCACAATTTGTTTTTTGCCGCCGATCCCGCATTGCCGGAACGTTGCACTGTGGGTGGACTGCTGGCGACGGGGCTCTACGGCCCGCATCGCCACGGATACGGCGGGCTGCGCGATTACTGCATCGGCGTGCGGTTCGTTACCGGAGACGCGCGCAAGGCAAAAGGCGGCGGGCGCGTGGTGAAAAACGTCGCCGGCTACGACATGATGAAGCTGCTCATCGGCAGTTGGGGAACGCTGGGTGTCATCACCAGTGCCAGCTTCAAGCTGTTTCCCGCGCCGCGGCAGACGCGGACCTTCGTGTCGGAGTTTGCCAGCGCGGCTGAGGCCATCGGGTTTCGCAATCGCGTGGTGCATTCCCCGCTGGATCCGGTTTGTCTTGAACTGGTCTCCCCGGAAGCTCGTGGGCTCACGCCTGGGTTGGGGCCCGGTTCTTCATGGTCGATTTGCCTTCGCGCTGCCGGCAGCGATACCGTGCTGGCCCGATATCGCTCGGAGTTGGGAACAACGGTCGCCCGCGAAATCGAAGGTGAGAATGAGCATGTTCTCTGGCAGGCCCTGTCGGATTTCTCTCACATCGTTTATGAGCGGCATCCGCGTTCCTTGCTGATCTCGATGACGCTTCCGCTGGGCGATGTCCAAGCGCTCCTGGATGAGCTGGCCATGGTTGCGCAATCGCACAACTTGACACTGGCGACCGTCGGCAGAGTGGGAGTTGGCCATCTGCTTGCGGCAATGTGGCCGGCCGCGCAAGCGGAAGTCGCGAATTACGTGGATACGGTTTCTACCCTGCGCAACCGCTTGCCGCGCGACGCCAGCATGGCCGTCCTTCATTGCCCAGCCGAAGCGCGTCAAGGCATTAAAACCTGGGCGTCGATCCCTAGTCATCTGGAAAGCATGCGCTTGGTGAAGAATGTGCTGGATGCGAAGGACATTCTGAATCGCGGGAGGTTTCTGTTCTGAGCACGGCAGCCCCAGTTGCGGAAAAGCCCGTCTCGAACTTCTCTCCCGGCGAGAAGCCGACGTGGGACCTGTACTCCAAGTGTGTTCACTGCGGACTGTGCCTGGACCAGTGCCCAACCTATCGCGCGTTGGGCACGGAGATGGATTCTCCGCGCGGCCGCATTTACCAGATGGTGCAGGTGGACGAAGGCCGGCTCGCATTGGCCGAGTCGTTCGTCACCCACATTGACCGCTGCCTCGGCTGCCTGAATTGCCAGACTGCCTGTCCATCGGGCGTGCCGTACGGAAGCCTGCTGGAGCGCGCGCGTTCGCAGATCATCGAGAACTACAAGCGTCCGTGGCTGCAGCGCAAAATTCGCGCGCACTTCTACGGCAAGGTGCTGCCGTCGTTCGGCAAGCTTGCCACACATGCGAAGTTCGTGCGCTTCTATCAGCGTTCGGGGTTGCAGAGCCTGGCGCGCGGGACCGGACTGCTCAAACTCATGGGTGTCGCCGAGCTTGACGCTCTCTCGCCGGGCATCGAGAGCGACTTCTCGTTCCGCCAGCTTGGCGAAGTCTATCCCGCCGAAGGCACTCGCCGCGGGCGCGTGGCGTTCCTCATTGGCTGTATCGGCAGTGTGGCGTTTGCGGAGTTGAATCGCGCCACGATTCGCGTGCTCACCAAGAATGGCATCGAGGTCCATGTCCCACGCGGTCAGAGTTGTTGCGGCGCATTGCATCTGCATGGCGGCTTTCTGGAGATGGCGCGCGCGCAGGCCCGCATCAACATTGACGCCATGCTCAAGCCGGAGTTCGATGCCGTCGTGAGCAACGCCGCCGGTTGCGGCGCGACCATGAAAGAGTATGCCGGGCTGCTGGAGCACGATGTGAAGTACGGCGAGCGTGCCAAGCAGTTCGTTGCCAAGGTCCGCGACATCACCGAGTACCTGGCCGAAGTGGGGCTGCGCGAGCCCGCACGCAGACTCAAGCAGCGCGTGACCTACGCTGACCCGTGCCACCTGGCGCACGCGCAGGGTGTGCGTAAACCGCCGCGCGAGCTGTTGAAGGCGATTGGCGCAGAGTTGGTCGAGATGCCGCGCGCGGATTCCTGCTGCGGCAGCGCCGGCGTTTACAACGTGGTGCAGAACGAACTTTCCATGAAGATTCTCGACGAGAAAATGGACTACGTAGCCAGCGTGCGCCCGGAGATTCTCGCCACCGCGAATGTTGGCTGCATGTTGCAGTTCGCTGCGGGAATCAAGCGCAAAGGGATCAACGCGCGCGTGGCACACGTGGTCGAGCTGCTCGACGAAGCCTATTAGCTCAGTTTCCCATTTCCATAGACCGAACAGGGTTGAGCAAGCCTCCAGGCCTGCATTATTCATCAGCGCCAACAATTGGACTGTCATCCCGAGTGAGGGCCGCCCAAGAACGCATCAAGCCTGCTCTTGGCTTGATGCGCTGGCTGGCCCGAGTCGAGGGACCTGCTTTTCACCATGCCAACGTCATAGAAAACGCGGCAACGGCAGATTTTTCGACTGCGCGCCCGCCCGACCCGGGGTCTCCAGCGCGCCGCATTTGCGCGCGATGGGGTGGTGAGTCGCAAAACCAGCGGGTCGGAAAAGCCGTGCGGTCGCTTCGCTCAGGATGACAGCGTAAACATTCCTGCGGTAATGAATAGTCCAGGCTAAGTACAGTGAGTCTTACGGAAGCTTGCGGTAAGGTCACTTGCGGTATAGGGGTTCTTCGACTCCGCTCGGCCGAACCCATGCCTCGCGTCGCTCAGAATGACAAATCAAGAAATCGCTCAATTTCCGCCGAGAGATTTTCCGTGGAATGACAGGCGCTGGAAATTCCAGGCTGACGTTCTGTATGGCCCGGCACGGGCGAGGCAGTTTCGCGTCGCCCGTGTCGGTCCGTTTTGCGATGGGTTGACTCGCCCCATCGCTGGTGGGCCTTAGCGCTGCATGAGTCTCACATCGGCAGTGGCCCACCAGGGGATTACCCCGCCACCATCTTTTCCCGCAGCATCGCCGTCAACTCCTCCGGACTCTCAACCGGCGGACGACAGGTGAAGTCCGTGCATACGATCGCAACTGATTTTTTCTCCTTCAGCGCGGGAAGGTTGGGGATTGTCTCCGCCAGCACGGGAGGCAGGTTCTGCGCCACGGCTTCGCTATCGGTCAAATGGACCACCGATTTGTTCACCGCGAACGGCGCGACGGCGGCGTCCAGCAGCGCCCGGGCTTTGTCGTCTTCGCCGACCACAACCACCTGCGTGTGCGGCTTCGACATCCAAGTCGCGGCGATGCCGTAGGTCCCAGCGTAAATGCCGAACTGCTCCGCGGCGCCAGCAAAGACCCCGAGCGTGTCCTCGGCTTTGTCGCGATACTTCGCGTCGTTGGTGTAGGCATGCAAGCGCAACAGGGCAATCGCCGCCGCGGGATTGCCTGCCGGAGTAGGCGCATCCTGAAATGGCTTGCGCCGCGCCGAGAGCGCGCCCAGCTTGAGCTTCTCCTTGAGCGAGGTTTCGGTGTCGAAGAAGCCGCCGGACGTAGGATCGCCAAAGCGCCGAATCATCTCATCGGCAACCTGTTGCGCAAATTTGAAATAGCTCATGGCGCCGGTGACTTCATAGGCATCCAAGCAGGCCAGCGCCGTGAAAGCGTAATCGTCAAGCAGACCGCGGACGAATCGCTTCCCGGCCTGCGCGTCGCCATAAGCGATGACATGCGACAGGCCCTGTTGCGCGTCCCAGGCGTCGGCCAAAATGCGATCGAGCGAGCGCAGTGCGAACTTGCGGGCATCATCGAGACCAAGCACCTGCGCGGCTTGCAGGTACGCCGAAACGCACATCGCGTTCCAGTTCACATAAACGGTCTTGTCCACGAACGGTGTCAAACGCTGCAAGCGCGCCGCATATAACTTGGTCTTGGCCGAGGCAAGCAGGTTCAGCACCTTCGCAGCGTCGATACCCATGCGCGAAGCGATTTCCTCGGGGAGAGCGCTGACCCACAACACGTTCTTGGCCGGGTTGTGATGCATCTCGCCGGTTTTGTTGATGTCGAAGTGCAGCGCCGCCGCCTGGAATTCGTCCTCGCTCAGCACGGCTTTGGCTTCCTCGACCGTCCACGTAAAGTAATCGCCATCATCATCAAGATTGATGTCGGCATCCTGCGACGCGTAGAATCCGCCGTGTTCGCGGTCGCTGAGCCACTCGTCCATCCAGCGGACGATGTCGCGCGCGACGTGAGCGTAGAACTCGTGCCTGAAGACCTGGTAACCGTGAACGTAGTTCTTGAGCAGCTCCGAGTTGTCGTACGCCATCTTCTCGAAGTGCGGAACAATCCAGCGCTCGTCTACCGAATAGCGATGGAATCCGCCGGCAAGCTGATCGTACACGCCGCCCTGCGCCATTCTGGTCAGGGTTGTCGTAACCACCGTCGCCACGCGCTCTTCGCGGGTGCGAACGTACCAGTCCATCAGCAGGTCAAGCGCCGCCGGGTGTGGAAACTTGGGCGCGCTGCCGAAGCCGCCGTTCTTCTCATCGAAAATTGGCAGGGCCGACTGCACCATCACGCCAACGATGCGCGGCGAAAAATCTGCCTGGCGCCCGGCAAAACCTTCGGCCCCTGCCAGCATGTTCATGGTTTCATCGGCAGACTTAAGGACCTCCTCACGGCGCTCGCGATAAGCATCGGCAATCGCCAGCAGGATTTTCTTGAAGCTGGGCCGGCCCCAGCGGTCGTCGGGCGGGAAGTAGGTGCCACCATAGAATGGCCGGCCATCCGGAGTGAGAAACACAGTGAGCGGCCAACCGCCCGTACCTGAGATGGCCGATACCGCGAGCTGGTAACGGCTGTCCACGTCGGGCCGTTCGTCGCGATCGACCTTCACTGCGATGAATTGCTGGTTGATAATGTCAGCGGTTTCCGCGCTCTCGTACGATTCGCGGTCCATCACATGGCACCAGTGGCACCATACCGCGCCGATATCGAGCAAGATAGGCTTGTTCTCGCGCTGCGCAGTGGCGAAGGCTTCTTCGCCCCACTCGTGCCACTGGATCGGCTGGTGCATCGCCGAGCGCAAATAGGCAGACGACGCGCTCGCCAGTGGGTTCGTTGGCTCAGTCATAAACTTTCAGTCTAGCAGGGGCGGGCAGAGCGGGTTGCTGCGGCGCGGAGGCTGGTGGTGTGCAAGCGGCGATGGATGCCGTCATCTCCTCGAACCGTAACACGACTGTGAGACGGGTACTTGTACCAGTACACTTGATTTGTTTTGGGTTGCAGGTAGTACTTTGGTAATCGCTTTCTTGGATGATGGAGCTTGCCGTGAACAGTCAGGAAGCTTTGGCGAAAATCATGAAGGGTGTCTCGACCTTTCAAACCGAGGTGTATCCCGCTCAACGCGCAATCTTCGAGCGCCTGAAACGCAGACAGGAACCCATCGCGCTGTTCATCACCTGCGCGGACTCGCGGGTCGTCCCCAACCTGATCACGCAGACCGGCCCGGGCGAGATCTTCACCGCGCGCAATCCCGGAAATCTGGTGCCGCATTATGGCGAGTTCGTAGGTGGCGTTTCAGCAACCGTTGAATACGCCATGCTGGTTCTGAAGGTGCCGCTGGTCATCATCTGCGGACACACCGACTGCGGCGTGATGAAGGGCCTGCTGCACTCCGAGCACGCCCAGAGCCTGCCGGCAGTCCAGGACTGGATGCGGTACGCGTCCGAGGCCCACCACCGCCTGATGCGCGATCACGCGGGCGCCGCGGAAGAGGAGAAGCTGCGCCTGATTACGGAGTACAACGTGGTGGTACAGATCGAGAACCTGAGGAGCCATCCCAGCGTCCACTCCCGCCTAACCGGCGGGGAAGTGGAGATTCACGGCTGGGTGTACGACATTGCGGATGGCTCCATCTGGGAGGCCGCTCCCGACGGCGGACGATTTGACATCCTCGGCGGATTTACCGACGGCTAGAACCTATCAAACTATCTCATAGAGGGTGTTGTATGAGGGCAAGGGCACGGCTTTAAGTCGTGCCCTGATACAGAACCGTAAAGACTTGTGAGATGAGCTGTAGGATCCTGCCTCACTTCGACGATAAGATCAGGGGTGCCCGCTGGAATCGAGCGTGAACAAGTCGTGCGCGATCTTAGCGTAGAGGTCAATCGCCTCCAGCAACTGCCGCTTCTCGATGTACTCGCCTTCGGTGTGCGCCACATGAATGGAGCCCGGGCCGATCAGCAGCGGCTGTCCCCAGTTGGTGAGCGCGGGAATGTCAGTAGTGAAGGCGGCAATCATGGTCTCAATTCCGGGCACGGTGGCGAATTCCATGTACGGGATTTCGAGTTTGAATTCGGCTTCGGCGTTACCGGCAGCGGCCAAAGTAATCTGCCGGCGTAATTCTTCCGACGGGCCGACCAAGCGATAGAGCAGGTGCGCGCAAGCGTGATCGGGAATGACGTTGGGGGCGCGGCCGCCATCGATCAGGCCAATATTCATCGTGCACGGCCCGGCTTTGGAGTTCGCCGGTAGGTCGAGCTTGCGAATGTTCTCCAGCGCATCGAGCAGCTTCTCGACCGCCGACTCGCCCAGCTCAGGATATGCGGAATGCGCCATCTTGCCGCGCGCAACAAGTTCGACCCGCAGCGTGCCCTTGGACGCGAGTGCCAGCCTGTTTTCCGTGGGCTCGCCGTTGATGAGGAACTTTGTTCCGCGCGGCTGCTGGTTGGCGACCTGCGCGCCCTGGCTGTCGCGTTCCTCGCCGACGAGGAAGAGCAAGCCAACGTAGATACTCTCGGCCTTCAATTTTTCCGCGGCTGCGATCTGGGCTGCGATGATGCCCTTGGCGTCGCATGAGCCGCGTCCGTAAATGCGCTCGCCGCTTTCCGACGAAGGAATGTACGGAGGCACCGTGTCCATGTGAGTAGAGAGCACGAGTTCAGGTCGCGGATGGTTGGGATGAGTCGCCCAAACGTTGCAGCGGTGTCCCTCGACCGCCATGCGCTCAACGCTGTAGCCGAGCTGCTCCAACTCACGGGCGAGTGAATCGCCCACCGCGGTCTCCTGGCCGGTGGTGGACTCGACGTCAATCAGCTTGCGGGTGAGGGCGAAAACGTCCATGTGCGAAGAATAGAACATTCCACCGCGGTGGCACAGCACGGCAGAGCTGTAACCACTGTCCGGCTTCAAAGCGCTGACTCATTCCTCAATGCCGGTTTTCTTCCTGGTTGGCCCAGAACCTTAAGAGTAAACGCGATTTGTTGTGTCTTGTTGGCGGAGCCGCTATTAGGAACTCTTATTGGGCTGTTTTGGAGCTGCGACGCCAAAAAAATCGCATTTTTCTCTTGACAGACAACTGTTTAGGAGTAGGATACCTCCAACGGAAGTGGTAAGAAGTGGTAAATTGTGGTCTGAATCCTGGCTCTGTGGGAGCGAGTGGTTCGAACTGGTTTTATCGCCCAATACGCCCTGCAATCGGACAGCAGATGGACCATGGGGCGGGTGATATTCACCTCCGTTCGAGGAATCAAGGCCCGGCAATTTGGGGCCAAACATTATGTTTCGCGGCACGCACTTAACCCGGCTCGACGAAAAAGGGCGCCTCAAGGTGCCGGCGGAGTTCAAGCGCCTGTGCGACGAGAACTACAACGCGCAATTCTACATCACCAGTTGGGATGGCAAGAGTGCCAAAGTATATCCCCTCCAGGAGTGGGAGGAGATCGAGCGCAAGTTGAACGCCGTGTCCAGCTTCAACAAGTCAAAGCAACGGTTGCTCAAGCGGACCAGCTATTACGGACAGTCCGTGGAGATGGATGGACAAGGCCGTCTGTTGCTGCCCTCGATCCTGCGCGAAACGGCGGAGTTGAAGGGGGAAGTAGCGGTGAGCGGGCGGGTGAAGTTCCTCGAAGTACAAAACGCGGAAGCGCTTCGGAAGGAAGTGCTGGAGCCGCTTACTCCTGAGGATGAACAAGAACTGGACCATTTGGGGATCTAGAGCGAGTCAGGTTTCGGGTTCCATTCGCGACGGAATGGGAGTGAATGGACAACGAGTTTTCAGAAGCGAACAGCGCCCCTGGGGGCGGACATGGCAAGAACAAAGAGTTTGGCCATGTGGCAGTTCTTTTAAAACCAGCGATCGAATTCCTGGCCGTGCGGCGCGGCGGGACCTTTATCGACGCAACCCTGGGCTTAGGCGGACACAGCTGGGAAATCGCAAAGCGCCTCGGCCCACAGGGTCGTTTGATTGGCTTCGATAAGGACCCGGCGGCGCTGGAACGGGCACGCGAGCGGCTGACCACCCCCCCTGCAGAGTTGGTCAGCGACTGGCCGCACATCGAGTTGGTGCATGCCTCGTTCGCGGATGTGGCGCAGCATGTGGCCCCGGCAACCGCGGATGGACTGCTGGCCGACCTGGGTGTCAGCTCCATGCAGTTGGAGAATGCCGCGCGTGGATTCAGTTTTCAGGCGGAAGGCCCGTTGGACATGCGGATGAATCCGCAATCCGGGCTGACGGCCGAACAAGTGGTAAACCGCTTCGACGAGCGCAAGCTTGCCGACGCGATTTACGAATTCGGTGAGGAAAGGAGGTCGCGGAGAATCGCCAGAGCCATTGTTCGGGCGCGGCCGATCTGGACAACCGCACAACTTGCGGAAGTCATATCGGTCGCGGCCCGGCCAATGAACCAGGCGGAACGGCGCATTCATCCAGCGACACGAACTTTCCAGGCACTCCGAATTCTGGTGAACCGTGAACTCGACGACTTGCGGGCGCTGCTGAGTACAGACGCCGCGCCGCACGTACTAAGGCCGGGTGGCAGGCTGGTGGTCATCAGCTTTCACTCCCTGGAAGACCGCATCGTGAAAGATGCGCTGCGAGATGGGGCGCGTGAGGGTGTGTACCGCGTGCTGACCAAGAAGCCGATGACGGCCGACGAGGAAGAAATCGATCGCAATCCGCGCTCGCGCAGTGCGAAGTTGCGAGCGGCGGAGCGGACTTGAGGGTTTCCGCAGGCGCAGAAGTTGCGGAAAAAGCTGTGAGGAATGTGAATAAGTAACGGGCCCCTGAAATTCGGCCCGTGTGCTTCAAGGGTTCGAGCCGGACAAGAGCCGATGCGTAAGGCCGTTCGGCAAGGAGAAAGTGATGGCAGCTGGAGTTCTTTATCCGTCCATAGCACAGGCTGTTGAGTGGAGCGAGCAGGCGGCGGCAGTGCAGCCGCGCGGCATGTTCATTGGCACGCCGGAGATCTACTTCACCAAGCGCCTCGATAACTCGCGGGTGGTGAAGGTCACCGACCCCAAGCGCCGCCGCGAGATGATCTCGTTCGGCATCACATTGAGCGTGTTCTTCCTGTTTGTGATGGTGTATCTGTGGCAGCACTTCAGCGCCATCGAGTACGGCTACCGGATAGAGCAACTGAAGGTACAGCGGGACACCATTGTGGAATCAAACCGCGCACTAAACCTGGAAGCGGCATCGCTAAAGGACCTGGAGCGCATTGAACGGCTAGCCAAACAGATGGGCATGCAGCGTCCTGCGGACGGGCAGTGGCAGGCAATGGAATCCGCGACCGATCCTTCCACGCCGGTAATGGCCAGGGCGAATGGAATCATGGTGGTTTCACGCGAGCCGTAGGTTGCGCGCGAAGCAGGCGCAACCCTGGGCAGGAATTCCAAGCGGCGGTCCGCCAGCAACGGACCGCCTTCTCCATGTAAGCAGTTAAACCATAGGAACGGAGTGACGAGGGAATGCGGGCAAGCGCTCCCAAGATGCCGGCTCGAAGGCTTTACATCCTGGCCGCGCTGCTTTCCCTGTGGATCTTCGCCATCTGCTTCCGTCTGGTGCGACTGCAAATCGTCAAGTATGGCTTCTTCGTGCAACTGGCTCATCGCCAGCAAAACCGCACCATCCCGGTTGAGCCCCGCCGGGGAAACATCTTCGACCGCTACGGCCACCCCTTGGCGATGTCGATCGACGTCGATTCCGTGTTCGCGGTGCCCAGCGAGATCCACGATCCGGAAACGACGGCTTCCCTTCTGGGCCAGGTGCTGAACCTCGATCCTCACGAGATCGTGGCCCGAATCGAGTCTTCACGAAACTTCGCCTATATCGCCCGTAAAGTCGATGCTGAAACCAGCGAGCGCATTCGCCAGTTGAATCTGCGGGGAATCTACTTCCGCAAAGAGCCGAAGCGGTTTTATCCGGACCGCGAGCTCGCCGCCCAAGTCCTCGGTTACGTCGGCATGGATGACGAAGGCCTTGGCGGTCTGGAGCGTGAATTCGATGACGATCTGCGCGGCATTCCCGGCAAGGAGCTAATCTCGATTGACGCCCGCCGCAAGTGGTTTGGCCGGGTGGAGAAACCGCCCGATCCCGGCCAGAACCTGGTCCTGACCCTTGACCAGACCATCCAGTACATCGCCGAGCGCGAGCTGCAGCGGGGCATGGAGGACACGAAGGCGATTGCCGGGACGGTGATTGTCCAGAACCCGCGCACCGGCGAGATTCTAGCGCTGGCCAATCGGCCCACCTTCAACCCGAACGTCTTCAACAATGTTCCACAGGAGTCACTGAAGGACCGCGCGGTCAGTGACGTGTACGAGCCGGGGTCGGTGTTCAAGATCGTGACCTATTCGGCTGCGATTGACCAGCACGTGGTAAAGCCGGAGGACTCAATTGATTGTCAGCACGGTTCGATCGACGTTTTCGGCATGAAAATCCACGATCATGAGAGCCTGGGGGTTGTCACCATTGCGGAAGCGCTGGCTCACTCCAGCGACGTGGCCGCCATCAAGGTCGGCATGCGGCTGGGAGATGAGCGCCTCTATCACTACCTCCGCGAATATGGTTTTGGCGCGCAGACCGGAATTGAGCTCCCCGGTGAGACCCGGGGACTCACCAAGCCGGTGAATCGCTGGTCGAAGGTATCAATCGGGGCGATCTCGATGGGCCAGGAGATCGGCGTCAGTCCGCTGCAAGTCATCTCGATGATCTCCACGATTGCGAACGATGGCGTTTACACACCGCCGCGGATCGTAGCGGGCGAGCTTCCTCCGGACGGGACTCCGCAGCCGGTGGTGTTTCATCCGGCGCAGCGGCACCGGGTTGTTACCTCAATGACGGCTGCCCAGATGAAGAAGATGATGGAAGGCGTGGTGCTGTTTGGGACTGCCAGGAGAGCCATCCTCAACGGTTACAGCGATGCGGGAAAAACCGGCACCGCGCAGAGGGTTGACCCGGCTACCGGCGGATATTCCAAGACGAAGTATGTCGCCTCTTTCATCGGCTTCGCACCGGTAAGTAATCCAGCGGTAACGATTGCCGTGATTCTTGATTCGCCCATCGGACTCCACCAAGGCGGGCAGGTGTCGGCTCCAGTCTTTAAGCGCATTGCGGAGCAGGTACTGGAATACATGCACGTCCCGCACGATGTCGACGTCAAGAACCCGCAGCGGATGACCCTGCAGGCCTCGGCGGAGAAAGAGGACCCAAACGACGAATCGTCCGACCGGCTTGGTTCTCCGATGCAGACTGCCGATGCGGATGTACCGGCCACTGCGAAGCCGCAGCCGAATTCGCCGGCTGTAGCCCCTGTATCCTCCAAGCCGGATACGCCAGGGATTTCAGCACCGCCGGCGCAATCGCCCGCTGGGTCCGAGTCGGCCCAAGCAGTCGTCCCTCAGCAGCCGACCCAGGCGGAGCAGGCCGCTGGCAAAGGCACCGTCGTTCTCGATGTCGACAGCGGAGTCGTGGTGCCATCTTTTCTGGGCAAGCCGCTGCGTTCGGCGGTGGAGAGCGCTCAGCAGTCGGGATTGGAGATCAACGCGATCGGCAGCGGCGTGGCGCGCGAGCAATGGCCAGCCCCCGGCAGCCGCTTATCGTCGGGGCAGAAGATAACCGTGCGCTTCGCGCATTGAAGGTCGTGCACCTAAGGCTTTAGCTGCACAAAGCGCAGCTATAATGCGGACAGAAATGAATTTTCTTCAGTTGCTGGACGGCGCTGAATATGTGGCGCAGCAAGGCAATCCTCCCATCGCCGGGCTGGATTACGACAGCCGGCGAGTGAAACCGGGATGGTGTTTCGTCGCCATGCGCGGCGAGACGACCGACGGCAATCGTTACATTGATGCGGCTCTGCAGGCCGGAGCCGTGGCCGTGGTCAGCGATTCCCTGCCGCCGCGGCCTGAAGTGGCTTGGGCCCAAGTCGTACATGGACGGCGGGCGCTGGCGCGCCTCAGCGCAAATTTCTATGACCGTCCCGCCGAACGGCTGTTCATCACCGGAATCACCGGAACCAACGGCAAGACCACCACTGCTTTCCTGCTACACGCGATGCTGCGCGCAAGCGGACGCAAAGCTGCGCTGGTGGGTACGGTGGAGTACCGCATCGGCGATGAAGTGCTGCCAGCGCCGCACACTACTCCCGAGGCGCTGGAACTGAACCAGCTACTCGCACGCGCGGTTGAGGCTGGCTGCACAGAGGTGGTGATGGAGGTATCTTCGCACGCGCTGGAGCAGCAGCGAGTTTACGGCGTGCCGTTCGATGTTGCGGTGTTCACCAACCTCACCCGCGATCACCTCGACTACCACGGCGCCATGGAAGAGTATTTCGCGTCGAAGACAATTCTCTTCCAAGGCACGGGTACGGAGCCGCCGCGGGCAGCTGTCATCAATGTGGAAGATGAATACGGACAGCGCTTACTCAAACTTTGTAATAAGCAGGCGGAATTGATCACCTACGGAATTGATGCTGGAGATTTCCACGCGAAATATCTCAGCATCGAAAACGCCGGAGTCAAGTTCAGCCTGGTGACCCCACAGGGTGAGGTTCCCATCTGGAGCCCACTGCTGGGGCGAGTGAATGTTTACAACCTGATCGCCGCCGCGGCCGCGGCTTACGCGCGCAACCTGGAACCCAGCGCGATTGCCGAAGCGGCTGGCCGGCTGGCGCGAGTGGCCGGACGCTTCGAACGCGTGGATGTTGGGCAACCTTTCACGGTAATCGTAGACTACGCACACACCGACGACGCGCTGCGCAACCTCACCGCCGTGGCGCGGGATTTTCTGGCGCAGCGTGGATGCTCCGGGCGCGTGATCACCGTTTTCGGATGCGGCGGAGACCGCGACCGCAGTAAACGTCCGCTAATGGGCGAGGCGGCGGGAAAGGGTAGCGATTTCGTGGTGCTCACCAGCGATAATCCGCGCAGCGAGAACCCGCTCGACATTATGAACGACGCCCTGCCCGGCCTCCAACGAAGCGGCGTTCGTTACACCCTGGAGCCTGATCGCCGGAAAGCCATCGCTCTGGCCATTGGCGAGGCACAGCCAGGCGACATTGTGCTCATCGCCGGAAAAGGCCACGAGAAGGTCCAGGTCGGCAATGCAGGCGCAGCGCCGTTCGATGACATCGAGGTAGCGCGGAATGCCTTGCGGAGCGCCGGCTATGAAGCGCCTCAGATGGCGCAGCCGGCGAAACCATGAAGCTGAGCCTCGCGCGCGCCGCCGCGGTCATGCAGGCCTCAGGTGACTTCGCTCCCGACGCTGTCGCCAGCGGATATTCCATTGATTCCCGCACGTTGCAACCGGGCGAACTGTTCTTCGCCGTCCGCGGCGAACGGCTCGACGGGCACGACTTCGTCGAAGCAGCGCTTGCCAGGGGCGCAGTGGGCGCGGTGGTTCGCAAAGACCAGCGGGCGCGATATCCGGTGAAGGCCAACTTGCTCGCAGTGGACGATTCACTTGTCGCATTGCAGCATCTGGGTGCGGCTGTACGCCGGCTCTGGGGAAGGCCGCTCATCGCTATTACCGGGTCGTCGGGAAAGACCACGACCAAGGAAGCGGTCGCGCACGTCTTAGCGACCCGGCATCGCGTACTCAAGTCACAAGGCAATCTGAACAACCAGTTCGGTATGCCGCTGCAACTGCTGAAGCTCGAACCGGAGCACGAACTGGCGGTCATCGAGATAGGCATGTCGCACGCGGGCGAGATTACGGAGTTGGCCAGACTCGCCCAGTCCAACTGTGGAGTGGTGACCATGGTCGCGCCGGTCCATCTCGAGTTTTTCGATTCGATCGCTGGAATTGCGCGCGCCAAGTATGAGCTGATCGAGTCGCTCCCAGCTCATGGGATCGCCGTACTGAATGGCGACGATGAGTATGTATCGCAGTTTGGGCGCGACTTTCGCGGCAGGGTTGTTGCCTTCGGCCTACACAAGCCGGCTGACGTGTCGGCCCGGAACATCGAATCGCTCGGCCCGCTGGGCTCGACGTTCGACATTGTCGCAGATGGGAAGCAGGTGCGGGCGACTCTGCCCTTGCTTGGTGAGCACAACATCTATAACGCACTCGCCGCCGTCGCGGTGGGCTTGCAGTATGGAGTTTCGCTGGGCGAAGCCGCGGCATCGCTGGCGACGTTAGCAGCCGGTGACAAGCGGGGAGAAATCCTCAGCTACGCCAGCGCGACGATCATCAACGATTGCTACAATTCCAATCCGAGGGCACTCGACAGCATGGTCCGTTCGCTGGCGCAGCTTCCCTCGCAGCGCCGCGTCGTGGTCGCCGGCGAAATGCTGGAACTTGGTCCGGCTGCGGAAGTCATGCATCGCGAATGCGGCCAGCACATGGCAAATTCGGGGATCGATGTGCTGCTTGGCGTCCGCGGGCTGGCGAAGGCGCTGGTCGAGGGCGCATCTGCGGCAGGAATGCGTGCGGAGTTCGTGGGTACGCCGGAAGAAGCCGGCGAATGGCTGCGACGGGAGATAAAAGCTGGTGACGTGGTTTTGCTGAAGGCATCGCGGGGCGTGCGCCTGGAGCGCGCGCTCGAGGCCTGGATGGGTAAGACGGCGGACGCTGTCCATTAGGCTTCCTGGGGCGTGAAAGAGTATTCAGAACGGGGAAGAATTTGCTTTATTGGCTGCTGTATCAGAAAGGTTTCGTCGTATTCCACATCGGCCCGTTCCGAATCTTTCGCTATTTGACCTTCCGCACGACCTTCGCCAGCCTCACCGCGCTGTTCATCGGTCTCATCATCGGGCCCGCCGTGGTCCGCCGTCTGCGTGAATTCCAGATTAGCCAGTACATCCGCGAGGAGGGCCCGAAGGCCCATCAGAAGAAAGCTGGCACCCCAACCATGGGCGGAGTGCTCATCGTGGTTGGCATGATCGTTCCCACTCTATTGTGGGCCGATCTCAGCAACCGCTTCGTGTGGATTGCCGTGGTGGCGACGCTGGCGTTCGGGTCGATCGGTTTTGCCGACGACTACCTGAAGGTCGTGCACCGGCGTAATCTGGGTCTCAGCGCGCGGGCCAAGCTGGGCTACCAATTCCTGGCAGCCTTTGCGGTCGGAGCCACGTTGAGCGCGCTTGAAACTCATACCTTGTACTCCACGCGGCTCATTGTTCCTTTCCTGAAACATTTCAGGCCGGACCTGGTGATCAGCAGGCTGCACCACGGGTATCTCTCTCCCCTGGCATTTCTGCCGTTCATCGCATTCGTGGCTCTCGTCATTGTCGGATCCAGCAATGCTGTGAACCTCACCGATGGCCTCGACGGGCTGGCGATTGGCTGCACCGTCATCGCCGCCGGCGCGTTGAGTGTGCTCACGTATGTGAGCGGGCATGCCGTCTTTGCCGATTATCTTGAGCTCTCCAAGATGCCGCAGGTGTCGGAGGTGACCATTTTCTGCGGCTCCATGGTCGGTTCCGCGATCGGATTTCTCTGGTACAACGCCCATCCGGCGGAAGTATTCATGGGCGATGTGGGATCGCTGGCGCTTGGCGGTGCAATTGGGACGGTGGCCGTCATTATTAAGCAGGAGTTGCTGCTGCCTTTCATCGGCGGCGTCTTCGTAATCGAGGCGCTCTCGGTGATCCTGCAGGTGGGCTCCTACAAGCTGCGCAGGAAGCGCATCTTCAAGATGGCGCCCATCCACCATCACTTCGAACTGCTGGGCTGGAGCGAGTCCAAGGTGATTGTGCGCTTCTGGATTGCCTCTCTGGTGTTTGCACTCTTTGCTCTCACCACCTTGAAGTTGCGGTAGGGGCTCGTGAAACGTGGCACAATGGGCCGGGCAGAATTCTTGATGGACGTCAAAGGCAAACGCGTGCTGGTTGTCGGACTAGGAAAGTCCGGCGTGGCCAGCGCTTTCTTTCTGGAGAAGCATGGCGCGCGCGTGACCGTCTCTGACACCAAGACCGAAGAGGAACTCCCCCGGGACATTCCGCAGTTGCTCGATCATGGCATCAGCGTTGAAACCGGACAGCACGGTGAACGGACGTTTCGCGATCAAGACCTGATCGTCATCAGTCCGGGTGTGCCTTTCGATGTTCCGCAGTTGGTGCAGGCCCGCGCGTTGGGCATTCCCGTCATCGGCGAGGTGGAGCTGGCCGCGCGCTATCTGAAGGGCAGGATAGTAGCCATCACCGGCTCAAACGGCAAGACTACGACCACGGCGCTGGCTGGCGAGATCATAAGCACCGGCGGCGGCAAGGCGCTGGTCGGCGGAAACATCGGAACTCCGGCGATCAGCTTCGTGGAGAGCTCCACGGATGACGTGTGGCTGGTGCTGGAGATCAGCAGCTTTCAATTGGAGACTATCGAGAGCTTCCATCCGAAGATTGCGGTGGTGCTCAATGTCACCCCCGATCATCTCGACCGACACTACACTTTTGAGAACTACGCTGCTGCAAAGGCTTGCATCTTCGAGAACCAGACGGCTGACGACTTCGCAGTACTGAACGCAGATAACGCGCCTTGTGTCGCCATGGCTGCGAAAACCAGGGCTCCGGTCTACTGGTTCAGCCGCCTGAAGCCGGTGGAGCGTGGAGCCTTCACGCGCGCGGAGCGCATTATCTGGCGCGATGAGAAAACCGAGCGCGAGATCATGCCGGTGAGCGAGATCTCGTTGAAGGGTTCGCACAACGTCGAGAACGTGCTGGCTGGAGTTTGTGTAGGAATGTTGGCTGGCATCGATCCGGCTAAGATTCGGCAGGCGGCCGCCAAGTTCAAAGCGGTCGAGCATCGTCTGGAATACGTCGCTACGGTGCGCGGAGTCGAGTACTACAACGATTCGAAGGCGACCAACGTGGACGCGACCATGAAGGCCCTGGAGTCGTTCCCGGGCCGGATTCACCTCATTCTTGGAGGCAAAGACAAAGGTGGCGATTACAGCGTGCTGACTCCGCTGCTCAAGGAGCGGGTCAAGCGTGTGTACACGGTGGGCGCGGCCGCGGCAATGATCGAGTCGCAACTGCGAGGCGTGGAAGTCGTGAGCGTTGGAACACTCGACGCGGCAGTGAAGCGCGCCAGCGAATCGGCAACCCCGGGCGATGTGGTGCTGCTGGCTCCGGCCTGCGCCAGCTTCGATCAGTTCGAGAGTTATGAACATCGCGGCCGCGCTTTCAAAGGGCAAGTCCGCCTCTTGGCGTCGAGAGAACACGAGCGCGAACACGTCGGGAGTGGCACGCGCGGAGGCAACGGCTAATGGCCAAGCGCGTCAGCGTCGATAAGTGGCTGTTCACGGTCACGTTGTTACTCGTCTTCATCGGCCTGGTGATGGTCTTCAGCTCCTCCGCGGTGATGGCGAAGGAGCGTTTCGGTTCGCCGTACGGTTTCCTGCTGCGGCAAATGGCCTGGGCGGGAGCGGGCATCGGGGCCATGCTCGTGGCCATGAATGTTGACTACCGGAAATTGCGGCGGCCGCCAGTGGTTTTCACGTTTCTTGGCATAACATGCCTGTTGCTCATCGCAGTATTCCTGTTCCGCGATTCTCACAACACGCACCGCTGGATAAAGTTTGGCGGGTTTTCCTTTCAACCTTCGGAGTTGGCGAAACCCGCAATTATTCTGTACCTGGCTTACTTTCTGGAGTCTCGCTGGCAGCAGATCACCGACTGGAAGCGCGTGCTGGCGCCGGCCGCAACACCGACGGTCCTGTTCGCGCTGCTCATCGTCAAGGAGCCCGACCTGGGCACGGCCATTGCCTGCATGGCCATCTCCGCCTCCGTATTGTTCGTAGCGGGAATGAACCTGCGGTATCTCTGGTATGCGCTGGCCGCGTCGCTGTTGCCGCTATATTTCCTCGTAGCCCGCGTGCCATGGCGCTGGGCGCGTGTTCAGGCCTTCCTCGATCCCTTCAAGGACCCGCAAGGCAAAGGCTTCCACATCATCCAGTCGATGATCGCCGTCAGCACAGGGGGCCTTGCTGGCCTCGGCCTGATGGAAGGCAAGCAGAAGCTCTTCTACCTGCCTGAACCGCATACCGACTTCATCTTCGCCGTCACCGCTGAGGAATTGGGATTGTGGGGCTCTCTGCTGGTGGTCGCGCTGTTCGCAATCTTTCTCTATCGAGGCGTGCGGACCGCGGTGCGCACCAACGATATGTTCGCAAAATTTCTCGCGACCGGCATAACCGCGATGGTGGTGGTGCAGGCGCTGTTCAACATCAGTGTGGTACTGGCCATGATGCCGGCCAAGGGTATCCCGCTGCCGTTCATCTCTTACGGCGGATCGTCCTTGTTCATCACTCTCGCCAGCGTCGGGGTGCTGCTCAACATTACCCAGCAAACGGACTAGCCATGCGCGTGATCGTGGCGGGAGGCGGTACCGGCGGGCACGTCATTCCGGCGCTGGCAATCGCGCAGGAGCTACGCTCTCGCTACGCTGCGCAGGTGCGGTTTGTCGGAACGCTGCGCGGCATCGAGACGCGACTGGTCCCGGCTGCGGGCTTCGACCTCGATGTCATCAAAGTAGGCGCATTGAATCGCGTGGATTTCGCGACGCGGATTAGGACAGTCCTGGACTTGCCGCGCGCAGTGATGGCTTCTGCAAAGCTGATCCAGAAATTTCGTCCGGATGTGATGATCGGGGTTGGCGGCTATGCTTCCGGACCGGCGATGCTCGCCGCCGGCATGATGAATGTTCCCACGCTTGCCTTCGAACCGAACGTGGTTCCGGGTGTCGCCAACCGCATCGTCGCGCCCCTGGTGAGCGCCGCAGCCGTGCACTTTGAAGCGACTTGCAGGTACTTCCGCAACTGCCACGTCACCGGTGTGCCCGTGCGGCAGGAGTTCTTCACCGTTCCTCCGCGACCGAAGGATGCCCGTCCAACCTTGCTTGTCTTCGGAGGCAGCCAGGGTGCGCACGCCATCAACCAGACCGTGCTGGAAGCCTTGCCCAAGCTTATGGAAGCGGTACCTGACATTCATATCATTCATCAGACGGGCGAAAAGGACTACGCGCAAGCGCAGGCGGTGTACCAGCGCACCATGGTCTCGGCCGAGGTCTCGCCGTTCATCGATGACATGCCCGGGGCCTTCGCCCGCGCCGACCTGCTCCTTTGCCGCTCTGGAGCCAGCACCGTGGCAGAGATATCCGCGGCAGGTAAGCCGGCCATCTTCATTCCGCTGCCGACCGCAGCCGACGACCACCAGACGCACAACGCTACTGCGCTCGCCGAAGCCAATGCCGCCCGTCTGCTGCTGCAATCCGTACTCACCGGCGAACGACTGGTGAAGGAAATCGCAACGCTGTTACCCGACCGCCAGCAACTGGCGAAGATGTCGGAGGCAGCCCGGCGTTTCGCTCATCCTGATGCAGCAGCGGAGATTGCCGCGCTGGCTGCACGGGTGGCTGGCATCCCGAGGCTGCAAGCGGTAGCCTAGAGACTCATCTCTCGCATGTTTGCCAAAATCCAGCGCGTGCATTTTGTCGGCCTCGGCGGCATCGGCATGAGCGGCATCGCCGAGGTCCTGCTCAATCTTGGCTACAAAGTCTCCGGCTCTGATCTAAAGCCTTCGCCGGTGACGAACCGCCTCGCCGATGTCGGAGCGGTGGTGTTCGCAGGACATGATCCTGACAATGTCGCTGGTGCTGACGTGGTGATCGTCAGTTCGGCGATCACGCGCGACAATGTCGAGGTTGTGGCCGCCCGCGAGCAGCACATCCCGGTGATCCAGCGCGCGGAGATGCTCGCCGAATTGATGCGGCTGAAGTATGGCATTGCCATCGCCGGAATGCATGGCAAGACCACGACGACTTCGATGGTCGCTGCCGTGCTCGCCGCAGGAGGATTGGACCCTACGGTGGTTGTCGGGGGCCGCGTGGATGCGATGGGCTCCAATGCCCGGCTGGGCAAGTCGCAGTACCTGGTGGCGGAGGCGGACGAAAGTGATCGTTCCTTCCTCAAGCTCTCGCCGATTCTTGCGGTGGTAACCAACATCGATCGCGAGCACATGGATTGCTATCGCGACATGAAAGACGTGAAGAAAACCTTCCGTGAATTTATGGATCGCGTGCCGTTCTACGGAATGGTTGTCGCTTGCAACGATAACGACGATCTGCGGCGGCTGCTGCCCACAGTTCAGCGGCGCATCCTTACCTACGGGACGCGCGAGGGCTCTGACTTCCACATTTCGAGCGTGCATTGCGCTCCTCGTGAGAACAGTCCGGCGCTGAACAGCTTTCGAGTTACTTATCAAGGAAACGATCTCGGAGAATTTCAGCTCCGCGTCCCCGGCGAGCACAACGTCGAGAACGCCACAGCCGCGATCGCAGTTGGGCTCGGACTCGATGTGCCCATCGAGGACATTCGCCGCGCGCTGGAGAACTTCAACGGTGTGGACCGCCGCTTTCAGCAGATCGGGACCGCGAATGGGGTAACGGTGATCGACGATTACGGACATCATCCCACGGAGATCCGCGCAACGCTGGCGGCGGCACGGCAATGCGGCTTCGGCAAGGTGCATGTGATTTTCCAGCCTCATCGCTACACGCGGACGCAGTTGCTGCTCGATGAGTTCGCCGCCGCATTCCGTGACGCCGACTCGCTTCTGGTTCTCGATATTTATCCCGCTAGCGAACCACCAATTCCTGGCATCACCGGAGAGGTGCTGGCGAACCGAATCACCGAGAGCGGCGGTCAGCAAGCACGCTACGTCTCGTCGTTTGGCGAAGCTGTAACGCTGGTGGCCGGTGCGGCGAGGCCGGGTGACATGATTCTCACCCTGGGGGCGGGGAACATTTCGCAGCTCGGGCCGCGGCTGCTGGAAGCGTTGGAGAACCCGACGATTACGTGTTGAATGGGGCGAGAAGAGCCTCTACCTGAGCTTGCGAAAGAGTTGTGAGTTTACTCTTCTGGTTCAAGTTCTCCAATGAATCCGATGCTTCCGATTCTCTATCTCCGCAGCGCCGACGAAAACGGTTATAGTGAGGCGAACAGCCACAGTTCTGGTCGCATCCGGTTTTCATGGCACGGAAAAGCTTATCCATAGCGTCTGAAGAGGAGCTCGAAGAAGCCGCGAGCGAATCCTCGGATCGCGCGCGCAACTACGATGAGTCGCCGCTCGACGCTCGCATGCTCGATCTCGACGATGAGGCCGAGTCACCGTTCCTGCGCGGGCAAAAACGAGTACGCCGAGGTGTGCTCCCGCGCAAGACCACTAGCCGAATTCAAATCGGGCTGGTGCTGGTCTTGGTAGCAGTGTGCGCCGGGTCGATCTGGATTGTGCTTCACCGTTACGCTACGCAATCGTCGCGTTTTCGGATCGATTCCAGCGACAGCATCGCAGTCTCCGGAAGCAAGAACGTCAGCCGCTCGCAGGTGCTGGAGGTGATGGCGAGCGACATCGATCGCAACATCTTCTTCGTGCCTCTGGAAGCCCGCAAGAAGCAGTTGGAACAGATTCCGTGGGTGCAGTCTGCGTCGGTGATGCGCTTGCTCCCCAATCGGCTGAAGATCTTCATCAAGGAGCGCAGTCCGGTTGCGTTTGTCGAGATCAACTCGCATATCGAGCTAATTGACGAGAGCGGCGTGATTCTGGAGCCGCCGGCAAACTCGCAGGCGAACTTCTCGTTTCCGGTCATCGTGGGCATGTCAGACACAGAACCGCTTTCAACCCGAGCGGCGCGCATGAAGATTTACGCGCAGCTGATGAAGGAGTTGGACTCCAGCGGAGCGCATTACTCTCGCGATTTGAGCGATATCGACCTCTCCGACCCGGATGACGTGAAGGCCACCGTCACCGATCCGCACGGAGCGGTGCTGGTGCATCTTGGCTCATCGAACTTTCTGGAACGGTTCAATATCTACGTGGCCCACGTGCAGGAGTGGAGAGCGCAGTTCCAGAAGCTGCAATCGGTGGACCTGCGCTACGAACACCAGGTGATCGTGAATCCTGACATGGCGACCGCCGCCAGTAACCAGAGTAGTGCTGCCGCAGAACCGAAGCCCGACGCGGCGGACAAGAAGACAGGGGTCGCACAGACAGCCAGGAAGCACCCGTAAACATGGGAAGTCAAACCGAGAACCTGCTTACAGTCATCGACGTTGGTAGCGCCAAGACGTGCGTCATCGTCGCCGAAGTGAATGACTACGCCTTGCGCTATCGCGGACACGGCATCTCCGATTCGCGCGGCATGCGAAAAGGCGTCATCGCCGACCTCGACAAGGCGGTGGACTCCATCAAGAAAGCTGTTGAGGAAGCCGAGAACGTAGCACAGGCTCCGGTGGAGCACGCTGTGGTTGGCGTCGCCGGCTCGCACATTCGCGGAGTAAATAGCCATGGTGGCATCTCGCTGGGCTCGCGTTCGCGCGAGATCAGCCGCGAGGACGTCCGCCAGGCCGTGGAAAAGGCGCGCAGCATCGCCATGCCGGACGATCGTGAAGCTCTGCACCTTCTGCCGCAGGAGTTCATCGTCGATGGCCAGGGTGGAGTCCACGATCCCGCCGGGCTGATGGGCAGAAAGCTTGAGGTCCGGGTGCACGTTGTGACCGGGGGAACGACTGCGGCGCAGAACGTCGTGACGGCAGTGAACCGCGCGGGCATTCATGTGGACGACACCGTCTTCGAGGCGCTGGCCTGCGCTGATTCGGTGCTCCAGACCGACGAGCGCGAACTCGGGGTTTGCCTGGCGGACATCGGCGCCGGATCGACCGACCTCATCGTGTATTTCGAAGGTGTGGTGATTCACACCGGCGTTGTCCCGATCGGAGGCGATCATTTCACCAACGATGTGGGTGTTGGCTTCCGCACGCCGATTCCTGACGCCGAGAACATCAAGAAGATGTTTGGCTGCGTCATCGTGACCCGCATTCCATTAGGAAACGAGATCGAAGTGCCTTCGGTCGGAGACCGGCCGTCGCGTCTGATGCAGCAACGCATGCTGGGCGAAATCCTGGAGCCGCGTGCGCGTGAGCTGATGGAACTGCTGCGCGATCATCTGCGCCACGCGGGCGTGTACGACTTGCTGGGCGCGGGCGTGGTATTCACCGGCGGCGGAGCGCGGATCAATGGCCTGCTGGAGGTTGCGGACGACATTGTCCGGAAGCAGGTGCGCTTGGGTTATCCTGTGCCTATTGCCAAGCTGCCGTCTAACTTGTTGGAGCCGGAGTTCGCGACGGCCATTGGGATGGTGTTGTACGGACATCGTGCGCGCCAGGCGCGGATGAACATCGATCGCGGGCTGGGAGCAAAACTCAAGGCGTTGTTCGCAAGGCAAAACGCTTAACCAGGTTAAGACTTGACTAGCGTCGCTGCGGCGGCGCTCACCGGAGCAGAGATGATTGAAGACTTCAGCAAGAAGGACGAACCTGAGAACGACATTCGCATCCACTTCAACGAAGAGCTGGTAAACAGCGCGAAGATCAAGGTCATCGGCGTCGGCGGCGGCGGCGGCAATGCGGTCAACCGCATGATCGAGTCGCACCTCGAGGGCGTGGAGTTCGTTGTCGCCAACACCGATCTCCAGGCGCTGAAGTGCTCCAATGCGCCAGTGAAGATCCAGCTTGGCGTCAAGCTGACCAACGGCTTGGGCGCGGGCGCCAATCCCGAAGTCGGGCGCAAGGCTGCGCTCGAAGATGCTGACAAGATCATCGAAGCGCTGGAAGGCGCGGACATGGTGTTTGTGACCACTGGTCTCGGCGGTGGAACCGGAACTGGCGCGGCGCCTATTATCGCGTCGCTCGCCAGCGAGATGGGCGCGCTGACCGTTGCGGTCGTCACCAAGCCGTTCGCCTTCGAAGGCAAGCGCCGCCAGAACCAGGCGGAGCGCGGATTGCAGGAGCTGATCGATTCCGTGGACACGACCGTTGTCATCCCCAACGAGAAGCTGCTGGCGGTCGCCAAGGACGCCGGTTTCTTCGAGTCGTTCCGAGTTGCCGACGACATTCTGCGCCAGGCAGTGCAAGGCATTTCGGACATCATCACAATTCCCGGCATCATCAACCGCGACTTCGCCGACGTGAAGACGATCATGGCAGGAATGGGTTACGCGGTGATGGGAACCGCGACCGCGAAGGGCGAAGGGCGGGCCACGCTGGCCGCGCAGGCCGCGATTGCATCGCCGCTGCTCGAAGCCGGAGCGATTGACGGCGCGCGCGGAATCCTCATCAACATCACAGGTTCGAGTTCGCTGCGTCTGGCCGAGGTGAACGAAGCCTCGACCATCATCCAGAGCGCCGCGCACGAGGACGCCAACATCATCTTCGGCGCTGTGCTCGACGAAAAGATGAAGAACGAAGTGAAGATCACCGTCATCGCAACCGGCTTTAAGGATGTGCCGCGATCGCGCGATCATTCGCATCCCGTCGCCGACATCGCCCATAACGCGCGGACTGCGGCAGCAAGCGTGAACGCAACCTACGAAGTGCCGACCATGCGCGAGCCGCAGAAGCCTGCGTTTGCCAAGCCCGAGCCGATGAGACCGGCAGAGCCAGAACCGCCTCAAGCTGCCGAGCGCCCGCGCCCGATTTCCTACGTTCCCGACGACGTTGAGGACATCTCCGAGATCGTGCGCCACGCCGAGCCAGTGGAGGTCGCGCCTGCGCAACCAGTTCGCGAAGAGTCGCCTGCGATTGAGACCGTCAGCAGCAGCGTTAACATCAGCTACGATGCCGACGATCTCGAGATTCCAGCCTTCATGCGCAAGCGAGGCCAGAGCTAAAGCGAGTCGCGTCTGTTTCGCGGATGTTTACTATTCGCTCGCTTTTGACAGTTGGGAACCGGGTTGCGGAAGCGACAGAAGGTAACCACGAACTGAGTGGCTGGCTGAGATGGAGCTTGTGCCAGCCGATGATCGTAAGTCTAATGTTTTGAAGATTTTGCCTATAAGTCCAATGTTTAGAATATCTTGCGGGTCGGTACGCAACATCTTCGTAAAATTGGACTTAACCTGCTAGCTAAGTCCAGTGATTTGAAGATTTTGCGGGTAAAATCTTGAAAGCAAGGATTTTAGAAAGTTTAATTTTTCCTTCTACCGGCGGCCCGACACGCATAATTAGCGCACTTTTGGTGGCACGGATATGCCATTACTATTTGGAGGCCGTACGGAATCAGCCCTACTGTATCGGCTGGGGTTTCTGCGCCATCAGCTCGGTGAAGCGCTTGTCTTCGCGCAAGCTGGCGAACTCGGCGTCGGTGTAAACCTTGTTAATGTTCTTGTAGCCTTCTTCCATCGCCTTGCGGAGATACTCGAGCGAGTGATCGAGGTCGCCGGCCTGCGCATACAACTTGGCCACCATGAAGGAGAACGCGGCGCGGTCCTGGGGCGAGGTTGATTGCACCATGATGCCCGTCTTCGAGACACGTTCAAAAATGTCAGGATCGAGCGCGTAAGCCGCGTGGTACTCCCGCGCGGCGCGTCCATAATCATGCAGGGCGAAGTATGCAGATCCCATGTTGTAGTGGAACACGGCGTCAGTCGGGCGTAGCGACAAGGCCTTCTGGTAGTACCTTATGGCCTTGTAGTACTTCTCGTTCCTATACTCCATGTAGCCGCGATTGTTGTAGCCTTCGGCGGCATGCTTGTCGGCCTTGATGGCCCGGTCAAAACACTTCGTCGCTTCCTGGGGACGTTGCAGGAGGAGGTAAGCCATGCCCTCTTTGTTCCACAGCAAGGCAGTGGGCTGCTTTGCTATTGCGGCCTTGTAGAAATCGATGGAGTCGAGATAGCGCTTCTGGGCGCGCAACAGATCGCCCTGCTCCTCCAACTCTTGCGCCGATGCTTTGGGATCAGGAACGGGCGGCGGCGGAGTTACCTGTTGTGCGTCCAGCGCCAGAAGGCACATGGGAATCAACAGACAGACTATCAGGAAGAAGTGCAGCAGCAGTGCATGCGACGCTGGAAGACGAGCCATGGCCGGGTCTTAAGTGTTCCCCACACCAACAATAATAGACCTATTTGGGGGGAGATTGGTTCCCATTATCTGCGGTGCCTGTCCCGTTGTTCTGCTGCTGGTCACCATTGCTGTCTCCCTTGCCGAAGAGACGGCTGAAGAAGCCTTTCTTTTTCTTGGGCGGTGGCTGGGCTGGATTGGGCTGAGCATCAGCGTTTTGGGCCGGTGTTCCGTTCGGGTCAGCCGCGACGTCGCCATTGGTGTTGGGCGGTGGAGGAGCAACCGGAGGCGAGCCCAGTCCGAGGATCTTCGAGAAAACTCCGCGGTGATCGGTGAAGGCGTCATCGCAAGTCTCCTTCGGCTCGGTGCCCGCGATAAAGGCGACGCTGTAATCCTGCGGACAGGAAGGTGTCGCAATCCGGTTGGTCAGCTTGTCCAGCGTCACTTCGACCACGCCAGACGGTGCTGGGAAATTCCTGGCGTCGGAATACTGCGGCAGTTTGACGGCGCGCTTCATGAACTCGGCCCAGATGGGCGCAGCGGTCGAGCTGCCACTTAGTTTGAGGTCGGTGTAGTCGTCGTTGCCTACCCAGACGATGCACAGCAGATTGGTTGTGTAGCCCGCAAACCAGGCGTCATGCGAGGTCCCGGTCTTGCCTGCCGCCGGAGCCTGGAATCCTCGGGCGCGAACGGTGTAGCCCGTGCCGTTGTTGACAACGCTTTCCATCATGGTCGTGAGGACATACGCCACGCGCGGGTCGAGCACCGATTTGCTGTCGGTGTGATAGTTCTCAAGGGCTTTACCGCGCGAATCGCGCACCGACTTCACCATGATGGGTGACAAGCGCGTGCCACCATTGGCGAAGACGGTGTACGCTCCCGCCATCTCGAGTGGAGTGGCGTCGTATGCGCCGAGCGCGATCGCCGGAGTCGCCCTTACGCTGGTGATTCCGGCAGCCTTGGCCAGCGCCGCAACCTTTTCGAAGCCGACCTCCTGCCCTATCTTGACGGTCGCATTGTTGAGCGACATGGCCAGGGCATAACGGGCAGTCACTTCGCCGTGATATTCCTGCTTGTAATTGCGAGGCTCGTACACCTGATCGCCGTAGGCGATGCTCACCGGCGAATCGTCCACCAGCGTAGCCGGCGTGAACACCCCACCGCCATTGTTGCCGGTGCCGGGGTTCTCACCGGCATCAGCCGCGGGCGTCAGCGTCGCGCCGGTTAGGGCCGTGTTGATGGCAGCGGCGTAAACGAAGGGCTTGAAGATTGAGCCCGTCGGCCGCTTCGCGATGGCGTGGTCCAGTTGGCTCATGCCGTAATTCCTGCCGCCTACCAACGCAAGCACCTCGCCAGTGTGAGGATCAATGGCCACCAGCGCTACCTGCGGCATCGGTCCAGAATCGACCGTGGTCTCGGTCCTGGCGCTCTGGCCCGTGCCAACTTTGGTCTTGTGGGTGCGCCGCTTCGTTACCTGCTCGTCCACCAGCTTCATGCCTTCGTCCACCGCTTCGGCAGCAGCGCGCTGCAGATCGGGATCGAGAGTGGTGTAGATGCGGAAGGCGTGATCGTTCAACTCGAGCTCGCTGTACTGGTTGGAGAGCTGGTCCTTCACCAGATCAACGAAGTACGGAGCATCGCTGGCTTCGACGTTGGGTGTAGCCAGCTTCAGTGGAGCGGCTTTTGCGTGCTCGGCCTGCTCGTGCGTAACGGCTCCCGTCTCAACCATGGAGTCGAGTACGAGGTTGCGGCGCTCCAGCGCGCGCTTGGGGTTCTTGTACGGCGAGAGATAGTTTGGCCGCTGAATCATTCCTGCAAGCAAAGCGGCCTCAGGCAGCGTCAGGTTCTGGATGTCCTTGTTGAAGTAGGCGTGGGACGCCTCGGCGAAACCGGCAATGGTGAACGAGCCGCGCTGGCCCATATACACCTGGTTGGCATACATCTCGAAGATGCGTTGTTTGGTGAACTTGCGCTCCAGTTCGAGGGCGATCAGCATTTCCACCATCTTGCGTTTCACGGTCTTCTCGGGTGATAGAAAAAATCCTCGCGAGAGTTGCATGGTGATGGTAGAGCCGCCCTGTCCGTGGCGGCCTTCCCGCACGTCAACAACGGCCGCCTCCATAAGCCGAAAGTAGTTGACGCCGCCATGCTGGAAAAACCGGCGGTCTTCAATGGCGAGCACCGCGTCCACTAGGACCTTGGGAATGTCATCGAACTTGATGATCTCGCGCTTGGAGCGCTGCTCCCCTTCAAACAGAGCGGTTACCAGTTGCGGCTCGAGTTCGTAGGTATCGGCGCCGGCTCCCTGTTTCCCGGTTTCGGCGATCGTGCTGACTTTCCCGCTGTCAAACGTGATGACAACGCTGTTCAAACCCTGGAACGATTCCACACCAGGATTGATCTGAATCGCATGGGATGTCATTCGGAATTGACCGACGGGCGAGTCGCCTTCCTTCCCCTCTTGTGTGTATCCCGCACGGTGCAGTTCGGCCGCGATATCGGCGGCATCGATCTTCTCACCCACCGAGACCGTCTGCGGCCGAGCGTAGATCTTGGCCGCGTTACTGAAGATCGGCCCTGCCATGCGTCGGTCCACAATCCTCTCGTACTTGACGTAAAAGTAGGTGAACATCGCCATAAAGAGGATGCCGGCCACCATAAAGCCGGCAACAAACAGCTTCACCAGCGGGTCGCCGAACGAGAAAGGACGCACTTGCGCCGCTTTGCCCTTTGCGGCGCGAGGAGGGGGCTTGGGCGCGCTGTGGGGCGGGCGCCTGCTGTCAGGGAATTTGAGTTTGATTGCCACGTTTATGAATACGCAGAGAAGCCGCTATATGTTAAGACGGCCATGCAGTGTTTTCCGTTATCTGAGATGCCCGCTTCCCGAGAAAATCCTCTAAACTTTTCAACATCTTAGAGGCGCAATCCAAAGCCCGGCGTGGAGACCTGGCGCCGGGCAGACGAAGGTAAAGACGAACGCCAAAGCAGTCTTTATTGTAATCCAGAGGGCGGGTTGTCAAGCACGAAACGGGGGCTTCGCAGGCGGGGTAAACCAATGGTTACGGGGTTGCCTGCGTGCGAGATTCGCCATACTCACGGCGCCCAAGCATTGCGAGACGACATTCCCTGACTCCAACCATTTCCCACAACTTATTGCAGAAATACTGGTTTACACCTAAGTGATGAAGTTGAGCTCACTTTTGTATCGCGCGGCATTTTGTTCACCTTTCCTGCTTCTCAGCCGAAGAATAGAATCGGATGACGAATCCGTCATTCCGGTGAAAGATACTTGTCAGCCGCGGGGAGCATAATCTTAACGCGGCACTGATTCTCTTGCTGTGCGGTGTCGGAAGGATGACCCTGCCTCAATCACTATCGCCGATGAGCCACGGACGGCGTGCCGGCGTTCGCAGGACGCTAGTTCTGCTGGGATGCATGGTCGGCCTGTGTGGCCTCGTCGGGGCGAAAGCGCCTGGCGATGTCCCGGCGTACTCGATTAACCTTTCGGTGATAGACGAAAAGAACCTGCCGGTAGCCGATGCAACGATTGAAGTTCGTGCCAACCATAAGCTCTTAAGTACCTCCACCACAAGCGCTGCAGGAAAGGTAACGCTCCCAATCAACGCTGCAGGAAGTTATCTGCTGAACATCCAGAAGAAAGGCTACCTCCAGACCGAGACCGCGCTGGAGGTCAGCGAAAGTAACTCCGTCCAGGACGTTGACGTTGTCTTGAGTGAAGCAGCGTTGAGCCAGCAGACGGTCGAAGTCAAAAGCGAAGCGTCGAATCCGGTCACCGAAACCTCAAGCAGCCCGGCGACGTTGACTCCCTCAACAGCCAAGGACACGCCATTACGCCCCGCCACCGTGACGGACGCCCTGCCGTTGATACCAGGAATCGTGCGCGCGCCGGACGGAAGCGTGCGAATTGCCGGTTTTGGCGAGGACCATAGCGCGTTACTGGTCAATTCGGTGGATGTCACCGATCCCGCCACCGGAGGGTTCGGACTCAGCATTCCAATCGATAGCGTACAGACGATCGAAGTCTCGGAAATGCCATACCTCGCGCAATACGGGCACTTCACCGCTGGTGTGGTGGCCGCCGAGACACGCCGCGGCGGAGACAATTGGGTCTACAACTTGAACGATCCGTTCCCCGACTTCTTCATCCGGAGCGGGCACCTGGAAGGCGTGAGGGACGCTGCTCCCCGGTTCAACATCAGTGGCCCCATCATCGCCAATCGTCTCTACTTCCTGGAAGGCGCGGAGTACCTGCTGGATAAGCAGGAGGTGCGCACGCTCCCATTTGCCCAAAGTCTAACCACCTCGACGGCGTTCAACTCGTTCACCCAATTCGATGCCATCCTTTCTGCCAATCAGACGCTGACTGGCAGCTTCCATTTCGCGCCACATTCGCAGCAGTATGAGGGGCTGAACTACTTCAATCCACAGCCGGTAACGCCCAATGCAGATTTTCATGAAACTACCGCGACCATTACCGACCGGCTGGCCATCGGCGGTGGGCTCTTACAGAGCACGATTGCGAGCAGAGTGGTAAGCAGTGACGTAAGTCCCCAGGCCACAGCCGACATGGTGCTGACTCCGACCGGGAACCTCGGCAACTACTTCAGTCAGGAATCACGCCGCGCCAATCGTTTTGAATGGATTGAAGAATGGACGCCCCATCCGTTTCACGTCGCGGGACAGCATACCTTTAAGTTTGGAACGGTGTTGGGCCACAGCGAAAATGTGGGCCACTTTTACGCACGCCCCGTCTTGATCAAAGACGCTAACGGACAGCTCTTGCAGCGCATTAACTTCACCGGAGCGGGGGCGTTCGATCTTTCGGACACCGAGCCTGCGGTGTTTGCCCAAGACCACTGGGTGCTGAATTCTCATCTGGCGGTCGATCTCGGTCTTCGCCTCGAAGCCCAGACGATTACCTACACGACTCGCGCCGCTCCACGCACAGGCTTGGTCTGGACTCCCGACACGGGCAAGACGGTGGTCCGCGGCGGCATTGGCGTCTTTTACGATTCCGTTCCACTTGACGTCTACGCCTTCAACACCTATCCCCAACAATCGATCACGACTTACAACTCGTCAGGCGTTCCCGTCGGGCCGCCCGTGCAATACATCAATTTGACGTCGCAAGCGGCGCAATCGAACTTCCCCTTCATCGATCGTTCTCTCAAGGACGGCAACTTCGCGCCCTACAGCGTGGCGTGGAACGTGGCGTTCGAGCGGGCGGTGAATCGGTTTCTGCTGCTTCGTGTGAAGTACCTGCAGAGCCACGAACAGGACATGATCACGCTCCAACCGGAAGTCATTCAGAACCAGAACGCGTTCGTGCTCGGGGCATCAGGTTGGGCGCAAACCAGACAGGCCGAATTCACGGCACGGATTGGAGCGGTTTCCAATCGCCAGTTCTTCTTTTCGTATGTTCGCCAATACGCGTACGGGGACATCAACGATGCCAACTCGTACCTGGGAAATTACCCTTTTCCGGTTGTGCGCGAAAATCTTATTGCGAGTTTACCGAGTGAAATTCCAAACCGGTTTCTGCTGTGGGGTTCGTACGCTTTCCCACGGAAGATCATGGTGACTCCGCACGCGGAGCTTCGCAACGGTTTCCCCTTTCAGCCGACCGACGTGTTCCAACAGTATGTGGCGGCGACCTACGGCCAACAGTATCGCTTTCCGACGTACTTCTCCCTGAACCTGCGAGTTTCGAAAGACATTCAGGTGGACCCGACGCACTCAGTCCGGCTCTCGGGTACGGTCAATAATCTGACCAACCATTTCAACCCCCTGGAAGTGCACTCGAACATTGCCGATCCCCTGTACGGCGTTTTCTTTGGGAATTACGATCGGCGGGTTGTGCTCGACTTTGATGTTCTCTTCTGATTTCAGAACGGCCTAGCGCAGCGCTTCCGCCAGTTTGCCGCTGGCTATCAACTCGGCGACGCGTGCGAAATCGAGGCTGAAGACGCGGTCTTGGGTAAAGGTGGGAGACACGGAGCGAATGGCTTCATAGGCTGCCTGCCCGCGTTTGCTGGTCTTGAGTGGCGCGCGGAAGTCGAGTGCCTGTGCGGCGGCTAGCGCTTCAATGGCCAGAACGTTGCGCGTGTTGGTGACGACCCGCAGCAGCTTGTTGGCCGCAATCATGCCCATCGAGACGTAATCTTCCTTGTTTCCTGACGTGGTGATGGAATCAACGGACGCAGGGTGGGCGAGCACTTTGTTCTCGCTGACCAGCGCCGCGGCCGTGACCTGCGCCATCATGAATCCGGAATTCAGGCCGGCGCCCGGCGCCAGGAAGGGAGGCAGCCCTTCGTTGAGCGAGGGATTCACCAGCCGCTCCAGCCGCCGCTCCGAAATGCCTGCCAGCCCGCTGAGCGCGATGGCCAGAAAGTCGAGCGCAAACGCCAGCGGCTCACCGTGGAAGTTGCCGCCGGAAATGATGACTCCGGGGACTTGCGCTCCCAACGCGCGTTTGGGTGCGCCGACCTTCTTCTCTTCGGGGAAGACCAGCGGGTTGTCCACCGCGGAGTTCATCTCGACCTCGAAGACCTCGCGGCAATGAGTGAGGGTGTCGCGCACGGCTCCGTGAACCTGCGGGATGCAGCGCATCGAGTAGGCATCCTGCACCACCTGGCAATCGCGGTGCGACTCCCGAATCAAGCTGCCTTCCAGCATGCGGCGAAGGCTTTGCGCCACCAGTAACTGTCCCGCATGCGGCCGCGCATTTTGGATGCGCTCGTCATAAGCGACATCCGTGCCCTTCAGTGCGTCGACGGTAAGCGCTCCGATTACGTCAGCGGAGTCGGCGAGGATTTCTGCCTGAAGTGTTGCCAACAATCCCGCCGCCAGCATGCCCTGCGTGCCGTTGATGAGCGAGATGGCTTCCTTCGCCTCCAGCACCAGGGGCTTGATGTCGGCTTCCTTCAGTGCAGCAGCGGCGGCCATGCGTGTGCCGTGGTAGATTACCTCGCCCTCGCCGATCAGCACCAGGCCAAGATGGGCCAGCGGGGCCAGATCGCCGCTGGCGCCCACGCTTCCTTGCGAAGGAATGACGGGATGCACACCGCGGTTCAACATCTCACCCAGGGTGTCAATGACTACGGCGCGCACCCCAGAGAAGCCCTTGGCGAGTGAATTGGCGCGCAGGAGTATCATGGCGCGGGTCACATCTTCAGCCAGCGGTTCGCCGACGCCCGCCGCGTGCGAGCGCATCAGGTTGACCTGGAGCGTGCGGATCGCATCTGGCGCTATGTGAAGGTCGGCGAGCTTGCCGACGCCGGTGTTCACGGCATACGCAACGCGATTGTTTTCAACGGTGTCTTCGACTACGGCGCGCGCACGATCGACGGCAAGACGTGCCTCGGGTTCCAGCAAGACCGGACGCCGCTCGTACACGACCTGACGAACCTCGTCGAGGGTCAGATCGTTGCCGTTGATGTGCAGTGCGTTCAACTTCTCCCCGCAGCCTTCATGAACGATGGCAGATACTTCTGCGAAAGGCGAGTCCGCTTAAACTGCGCGTCCAGCACCATGTGCACCGACTCACCTTCGGCCAGCACGGTGCCGTCCTCCTCGCGCAGGATCTCGTACCCGAAGTGTAAGAGCGAATCGCGAACATTCACCAGCCACGTCCGGATGACGACAATGTCGTCGTAGCGGGCGGGCGCCTTGTAGCGGCAGCGCACGTCCACGACGGCGAGGTGGGCACCGTCCTGTTGCTCCATCTCGCTGTAGGCGAAGCCAAGCTGCCGCATCATCTCCACCCGGCCAACCTCGAACCAGATGATGAAGTTCGAGTGATAGACCACCCGCATCTGGTCAGTCTCGGCGTAGCGCACACGCAACCTGGTCTCAAACACCTGTGGATGGGCCGTCGTCTGGAGCGGCCGGCGATCGGTTTTCAAGCGTGACTCACTTGCTGCTCGGCGGCTTCTTGCTGTCCGGCTGATTGGTGCTCGCTGGCTGAGCAGCGCCTGCCGGCGCGTTGCTGACCATCTGTCCTCGCACCGGTTCGCCGACATCGACGGGCTTGCCGTCAGCGATATAGTCCACGAATTGCGCCGGAATCGAGTCGGGTAAAGGAATCCCACCCGAGTTCTGTAACTGATAATGGACATGCGGCGCAGGAGACGGCCCGGAATTCCCGCATTCCGCCACAACATCTCCCTGCTTGACCTTGTCTCCCTTTTTCACCTTGATGCTGTTTTGTTTCAGGTGGTCCAGACGCGAGAATTCGGCGTTGCCGTGCGAAATGAGGACGCTATTGCCTCTAGGCGAATCAAAGACCGGCTTGCCGGGTACGTTGTCTTCATAGCCGTCTTGGACGTCGACAACCATGCCGTCGGCCGCCGCCAACAACGGCTGCCCAAAGCAGTAATACTGGGCGTTGTCGCTGCCATTTCCGCTGAAAGGCCGCCCGTTCTTGAGCAGGAAGAAGTCCATGGAAAAACGTTGGTCTTCTGACATGAAGTTGAGGTTCTGGAAGACAGAACGTCCGCCCTGGTCAACGAACCACTCACCGGAGAAAGGCAGCTTCAGCTTGGTCACGTCCTTGTAGCCGCCAAAGTGGCCCTGGGAAGGGATCCGTTCCGGGACAATCTCAAAGTTTTCCACTTGCCCACGTTCATTGATGGCAACAGTGGTGACCACGTGCACCACGGACGCCGGTGTGTTTGTGAAATCCGAAAGCCGCGAATAGAGCGTACCCGGCGTCAAAAGAAACGGAGCAATGTTTTCATCCACCATCCTTTTCTCCGTACCCAAGGCCTCCCGCCGGCTCTTGATTAGAGCGACGAACTTTTCCTCGCTTCCGAAATTCTTCCTTGTTCCGTCCGACAAGACGGCCCACAATGCACCCCCTTGTCCCGACTCGAACATTGCGAAAACCTGTTGCCCACGCTGCTTCGCCTGCTTACTCATTGTGGGATAGGGCCCGCCAGAGACCGGTGCTGCCGCGGGCTTTGACGACTTCGGCTTCGATGCCGGTGACGAAGTCTGGGCAAAGAGGATCGCGGGAAACAGCAATACCGCAACCATGGAATGCGGACGGAATGTCATTTTTTCTCCCTGTGTTCGCTGCGGTTTGCCCTTCGCCAGCAAGAGCTTACATGCTCGCGGCAATCGCCCGTCCTGATCAGGCGCTTGCGCATGACAGCCGCAGCCATCTGTGTGTCGAGCTCTAGATTGAGTATTGCTTGAAGAGACGTTTCGTAGCAAGAGAGATATGGGAACGCTCTGCTTCAAAATCGTTGCAATTCCGGCAATGGCAATTGTAGCCCAAAAAGGACCGTTGGTGGCGATCACTAACCATGGTCGTTCGTTCTCGTCGCCTACTTTCCCGTCCAGCGCGGATTGCGCTTCTCCAGGAAAGAGCTTACGCCTTCGCGGAAATCGGCGGTTGTGCGGATGCGCGCGTTCTCGTCAATCGCAGCGGCCATCTGCGGCCCCAGTTCACCCGAGGCGTAGTTTTTCAGCAGGCGCTTGGTCGCGAGCAGCGAGGCCGGGCTGTTTTGCAAAAGGCTCGCCGCCAGCTCACCTGCGCGTCCAAGAAGGTTGTCGGGGACAACGGTCTCGTTCACCAGTCCCATGCGAAACGCCTCTTCCGCGCCGATGATCCGCCCGGTAAGCAGCAGGTCGCGGGCGTGCTTCTCGCCCACCTGGCGTAGCAGGAAGGTTGAGACAATCGCCGGGACAAATCCGATGCGCACCTCTGTATAGCCGAACGTGGCCTCGGTCGAAGCCAGCGTGAAGTCGCACAACGTCGCCAGTCCACAGCCGCCAGCTATGGCTGGACCATTGACTGCGGAGATGGTGACCTTCGGGAATTCGTACAGCATGCGGAACAAAAGCGCCATACTGCGGGAATCGGCCAGGTTCTCGTCTGGTGTCCGGCCGGCGATAGAGCGCAGGTTGTCAAGATCCATGCCGGAGCAAAACGCCTTGCCAGCACCCGTCAGGATTAGGATTTGCGCTGGTGAACTTTCGACTTCGCCCAACGCGCGGAGCAACTCGTTAATCAACTCGTAGCTGATGGCGTTGCGCTTGTCGGGCCGGTTCAGTGTGATGGTGGCACGCGGGCCATCGTAATCGAGCACGAGGGTTATGAAGCGGTGATGATGTTGTTCGACCATGTTGATGTCCAAAGTCACATTGCCGGCCCGCTATATCGATTCGCAATCTCCACTGCCAGGCGAAATGGTTCCGTGACTGGCTTCTTCAGCGGCAAGTCGGCGCCACAACTTCTCAGCGCTTCCAGCAGTTTTTCCGTCGGGATGTTCCCCACTAACACGTCCTGCGCAAAGGGGCAGCCGCCCAGGCCGCCGATTGCCGAGTCAAACCGCCGACAACCCACATCATAAGCGGCGATGACCTTTGCCGCTGCCTCGTCGGGACGACTGTGCAGGTGCACACCTATCTCCACGCCTTCGAACTTCTCCAGTGTCGGCCCGAGCAGATCGGCGATCTGCTGCGGCGTCGCCAGCCCGACGGTATCGGCCAGCGAGATGGCCTGCAAATCCATGTCGGCGAGCAGGCTGACGCCCGTGATCAACTCCTCAAGGTTCCACAGATCACCGTATGGGTTGCCGAACGCCATGGAAATGTAGGCAATGGTGTCGAGCCCGGCCTCATCGGCCTTCAGCTTCACCTTCTCCAGGATGTCGAGGTTTTCCTCCAGCGTCTGATTTTGATTGTTCTTCAGAAATGTCGGGGAAAGTGAATAAGGGAAGCCCAGTGTGCGCACCGCATCAGTGGCGATGGCGCGCTCCGCCCCACGCTCGTTGACCACGACGCCGATGATCTCGACGTCATCCGGCAGATCGAGTTCGCTCAGCACGGTCTCCGAGTCGGCCATTTGCGGAACGGCTTTCGGCGAGACAAACGACACCGCATCAATGTGCTTGAAACCCGCCGCCACCAGCGTGCGCAGATACTCGATTTTGACAGCGGTCGGGATCTGTCCGGGCTGGCCTTGCCAGGCGTCGCGGGGACATTCGATGAGTTTAATGGAATCAGCCATTAGCAACAGCAGCTAGAAAAACCAGTTAACCACGGATGCCCACAGATCAACGCGGATTTCGTTTCCCGATCCGTGCTTATCCGTGAAAATCCGTGGCTGCTTTCCTTACCTTTCTGCGTTCATCGGCAAAAATCCGCGGTTGAGACTTACGTCTGCAAGACTCCTACGCTGAACTTCGGCACTTCGGGATTCAGCGCCGCCGCCTCCAGCGCCATGATGATCGCCTCGCGCGTCTCCGCCGGGTCGATGATCTTGTCGATCCACAACCGCGCCGCTCCGTAACGTGGATCGGTCTGCTTGTCGTAGGTAGCCTTCACCTCGTCGAACAGCTTCTTCTTATCCTCCTCGCTCAATTTCTTGCCGCCACGCTCCAGTTGCTTGATCTTGATTTCGACCAGCGTACCTGCCGCCGATGCGCCTGCCATCACCGCGTATTTCGCAGTCGGCCACGCGAATAGAAACCGCGGATCATAAGCCTTGCCGCACATCGCGTAGTGCCCGGCGCCGAATGAGCCGCCGACAATCACCGCGATCTTGGGCACAACCGAGTTCGACACGGCATTCACCATCTTCGCGCCCGCACGGATGATTCCGCTCCACTCCGCATCACGGCCCACCATGAATCCGTTCACGTCGTGCAGGAAGACCAGCGGCACCAGGTTCTGGTTGCAGTCCATGATGAAGCGCGCCGCCTTCTCCGCCGACTCGGTGTAGATGACGCCGCCAAACGCCATGCGCTTGTTGCCGGCATGATCAACCTGCTGCACATGTGTCTTCTGGTTGGCGACAATACCGACCGCAAAGCCACCGATGCGCGCGTAGCCGCACAGCACCGTCTCGCCATACTCGCCCTTGTACTCGCCGAACTGGCTGCCGTCCACGATGCGAGCGATGATCTCCTTCATGTCGTACTGGCGCGCCGGGTCGCCGTCGAAGATGCCGTAAATCTCTTCCCCCGCGTAGAGCGGTTCCTCGGCCTTCTTGCGATCAAAGACGCCGATTTGGCGGTTGCCCATCTTGTCCACCAGCAGGCGAATGCGCGCCAGGCACGACTCGTCGTCAGGTTCGCGAAAATCTACCGTGCCGCTGATCTTCGAGTGCATCTTCGCGCCGCCGAGTTCCTCCGCTGAGTACTTCGCGCCGATGGCAGCCTGGACCAGCGCCGGTCCGGCGAGAAACAGCCCGCTGCCTTCGGTCATGAGGATGTGATCGCACATGAGCGGCAGATACGCGCCCCCGGCAACGCACATGCCCATGATGGCAGCGATCTGCGGAATGCCCATCGCCGACATCACCGCGTTGTTGCGGAAGACGCGGCCGAAATCGTCTGTGTCGGGGAAAACATCTTCCTGTAATGGAAGGAACACGCCTGCTGAGTCCACCAGGTAGATGGTGGGAATGCGGTTGTCGATGGCGATGTTCTGCGCGCGGATAACCTTCTTGGCCGTCATGGGAAAGAACGCGCCAGCCTTCACCGTGGCATCGTTCACGATCAACATGCAGAGGCGACCCTGCACGCGTCCCAGTCCGGTGACCACTCCTGCCGAGGGCGCGCCGCCCCATTCTTCATACATGCCCCACGCCGTGTAGCTGCCCAGTTCGAAGAACTCGGTGCCGGAATCGATCAACAGCGCGATGCGCTCGCGTGCAGTCAGGCGTCCTTTCTTGTGCTGCGCCGCGATCGCCTTCTCGCCGCCGCCTTGCCCGATGATTTCCTCTTCATTGCGGATGTTCGTGACCATCTCGGCCATGGTTTTCTGGTTGCGCTCGAAGCGCGGCGAATCGGTCTTCACCTTGCTGTGGAATGCAAACGGGGAGTGCTGGCGATGTTCGCTCATTTTGATTGGGCGCGTGAACCGTTAACAATAAAGCAGGGAGCGGCAGCGCGCAACAACGTCGGGAACTATCAAACTCTGACTCCTGACACTTTTCGTGCCGGCTACTATCGGTCTAGCTAGTAAGACGCGAATCCAGACTGGACGGATTTAGGAGGCGATGACCCTAGCTACGGCTGTGGTAGTAGAGTTTAAGGAACTCTGCACTAGACACGTGCCCCAGCCTTACAAAGGGAACCGGCAAGAGTCGAAAGTTGCGCTCTGCCCGACGCAGCTCAACAGGGCATTTTAGTGCAACTCTGTGCGGCCCACTTTTGTAGTTCGCTGCTAAGTCATTATTGCAATTGACGAACCAGTGGAATGGAACACTACGTGCACCCGTGTAACTGGAGTTTTTTCGCAACTTGACGTAGCTGGGAGTACCGGTGACTACCCAGAAGGCGAAGCAGAAGCTTCTTGAACGGGCGGGCGTAACCCCGTCATGCAACAACATGCCGGGGAGCGCGACACCCCAGTCGTCTGGCATTCCCGTGGTCCTAATTTCGAAGGCCGATATCTGCCCCGACCCTCGCAACCTGTTTGAGCGAATAAGGAGACGTAAATGAAGAGGAGTTTGTTCTTGCTCACCACATTGGTGATTATCGTTGTTGTGTCGGTCAGCGGCATTGCGCAGGCGCAGGATTCGCCGGCCAACGTGAAAATAGTCGCTCCGCCCAGCACCATCGGCCTG